>WNGE01001561.1_pt1 | contig 43308 bp, 40 predicted proteins | sample 5400651 | NCBI WGS metagenome assembly WNGE01 (sample SAMN13153370, study PRJNA577476) | soil metagenome | isolation source: 60 cm soil or saprolite under grassland replicate 2 | place: USA:California | collected 2016-06-15 | reverse complement strand
GCGGCACCACCAGCGCGGACAACTCCCGCGGCATATCCCCGTCGTTCATCACGAGGACGGAACCTAGCCAGCATCACCGGACTCCGCACGCACCATCCGAAAGACCGGTTCGCTAGTTCGGTCAACAGGTCGTTCTTCACCCGCCGGTAACTGAACGCCCTGACCCCCAGCGGGTGCGCCAGGTGCACCTCCGCGCCGGCCCCGGCCAGCACGTCGGCGGCCCAGTACCAGCCGTAGGTGGCCTCAAGCACCACCAGCGGGTTCTTCCCGCACCGGGCCAGCACCGCCCGCAGCGCGGCCGGGCTGTTAGCGATCCGGGCGGTCTCCAGCTTCCGCCCGTCCATCGTCATCCGCACCAGCACGCTACGCCGCCGGTGCAGGTCCATCCCGACGACCTGCCGGCCGTCATATGCTTCCGTCATCGTGGGCCTCCTGTTCCCTGGTGGAGACGGATGCTTGCCAACTTCCAGCATCCGCCAGGAGCGGAGGCCCGCTCCTTCATCGCATCACATCGCCGTGGTTGAGATGATCTTGAATGTGCGGTGGGAGCGGGATAAGGGAATGGTGGGGCACGTGGGGCTGGAGCTGGGCGGCGGCCCGGGGCTGCGTGGCGCGGCTAGCCGCGGTCGCGGAGCTCGCGGCGGAGCAGCTTGCCGGAGACCGTCTTGGGCAGCTCGTCGAGGAACTCGACCTGGCGGGGGTACTTGTAGGCGGCCATCTGCTGGCGGCAGAAGGCGATGAGCTCCTCGGCCGTGGCCGTCTGGCCGGGGCGCAGGCTGACGTAGGCCTTGACGGTCTCGCCGCGGTAGGCGTCGGGCACGCCGACCACGGCGGCCTCGCGTACCGCCTCGTGCTGGTAGAGGACGTCCTCGACCTCGCGCGGCCATACCTTGTAACCGCCGGCGTTGATCTGGTCCTTCTTCCGGTCCACGAGGTAGAACCAGCCGGCCGCGTCCATGTAGCCGACGTCGCCGGTGTGCAGCGCACCGCCGGGCAGCGCGTGCTCGGTCTCCTCGGGCTTGTTCCAGTAGCCGGGCACCACCATCGGCCCGCTGGTGACGATCTCGCCGACCTCGCCGGGCGGCAGCTCCCGGCCGTCGTCGCCGACCACGCGCACCACCGTGTTGAAGATGGGCACGCCGACGGACAGGGCGCCGGAGGTGTCGTCGACCGGCGCGGTCGCGCCGGACGGCACGCCGTGCGACGGCGAGGTGGTCTCGGTCAGCCCGTAGATGTTGTGGATGTACTGCCCGAACTGGGCCTGGAAGGCCTTGACCGTGCTGGGCGGGATAGGCGCGCCGCCGGACCATATCTTGGTCAGCGAGGCCAGCGCGTCGCGTTCGGCGTCCGGCGCGTTCATCAGCGCGATGAACACGGTGATCGACCCCACGGTGAAGGTCGCCCGCTCGTCGCGGATGGTCTCCAGCATCATCGACGGCTCGAACCGGTAGGCCAGCACGAGCGGGGCGCCGAGCAGCAGCGATGTGGTGACTCCCGCGATCAGCCCGGTGATGTGGAACAGCGGCGCGACGCCGAGCACCACGTCGTCCGGGCCGAGCCGGCACCACTGGCGGTAGGCCTGGGAGTTGAACACCACATTGCCGTGGGTGTTCATCGCGCCCTTCGGCGGGCCCGTGGTGCCCGAGGTGTAGGTGAGGAACGCGGTGTCGTCCGGTCCGAAGGTGACGTCGGCCGGTACCTGGCCGCGGTGGCGCTCGATCAGCACGGACATGTCGTGCGCGCCTTCGCCGTCGATCCGCTCGACGCCGGCGAAGACGCGCTGGTCGTCGCGGGCGCGGTAGTCGAGTTCCGAGGTGGTGACGACGGCCGTGACGCCGGTGTCGCCGACCACACCCGCGGCCACGTCGCGGTGCAGGCTATCCAGGCAGACCAGCACCCGGGCGCCGGAGTCGTTCAGCACCGCCGCTAGCTCGCGGGACCGGTACATCGGGTTGACCGGGACCGCGACGCCGCCCGCCTTCCACGTGGCGAGCATGCCGATGACGAACTGCGGCACGTTCTGCAGGTACAGGACGACCCGGTCGCCCCGGCCGACGCCCAGGTCGCGCAGGGCGACGGCGAACGCGTCGCTCAGCTCGCCGAGCTCGCGCGCGGTGATCCGGCCGCCGAAGTAGCGGATGATGTCGCCGTCCGGGTTCCGGCTCACCGACGCCAGGAACATGGACAGGGCGTCGGTGAACTCCAGGCTGATCTCGGCCGGCTGGTCCGGGTCGTACAGGCTCAGCCAGGGCTTCTCGTCATAAATCGACATGGACCCTTAATGCCCCTTAATCTCCTGCCCGCAGCGGCTTGGCGTGATACCTGCCCTCGTGAGCCAGCACGGGCCGCTGGTCGCCGCGCAGTTCGGGGTATTTCTCCTCGAGCTTCTCCCGGGCGCTCCACTGCCGGCGCAGCCGGCCCACGTACTCGGGGTTCCCCTCGTAGGTGCCGCGCCAGGTCTGCGGCATCTGCTCCTTCGACGGCCCGGGATCGGCCCGGCCGCCCAGCGTGACCCGGGACGGGATCTTGTCGCCGACCTGCCCGCAGGCCGGGCAGGCCTGCTGGGCGCGGGCGGCGATCGTGGCCATCTGCTCGAAGACATGCCCTTGCGGGCAGCAGTAGTCGTACAGCGGCAACGCGCTCACCAGTTCTCTATCGACCGGGCGAAGATCCCCGCGATGTCCTCTTCGTCGACCGGGCGCGGGCAGGTGGCCAGCAGCCGCTGCTGCTTCATCGTGCCGGGCACCAGGTCGGGGATGTCCGCCTCGGTGTAGCCGACCGCACCGATGCCGCTCGGTATCTCGACGTCGCGCATCAGGTCCACCACGACGGACGGAAGCTGCTCGCTCGCGTCGTTCAGCTTGTCCTTGTCCGGGGCCAGCAGCGCGGCGGCGGCCAGGTGACGCTCGGGCGCGCTGGGGAAGCTGAACCGGAACGCCTCCGGGGCGGTCAGCGAGACCGACATCCCGTGCGGCACCATCGGCTCGTCCTGCGGATAGTTCGGCGGCCGGTAGTCCTTGACCATGCCCGCGATCGGGTAGGCGTTGGCGTGCGGGATGTGCACGCCGGAGTTGCCGAACCCCATGCCGGCGAACGTCGCGGCCAGCATCATGTTGCTCCGCGCCTCCAGGTCATCGCCGCGCCTGAAAGCGGTGCGGAAGGACCGGGCCAGCAGCGTGAGCGCCTTCTCGCACCACAGGTCGGAGACCGGGTTGGAGCCGCAGTAGGTGACGCGCTGTTCGGGCTGCTTGCGGTCGAACGTGGTGTACCAGCGGGCGGTGTAGGACTCCAGGGCGTGGCAGACGATGTCCATCCCGGCCGAGGCGGTGACCTCGGGCGGGATAGTCAGCGAGAGCAGCGGGTCGATCACGGCCAGGGTGGGGCGCAGCCGCCAGTGGCTGATGCCGGTCTTGACCCGCATGGACAGCACGTCGAGCACGCACATCGCGGTGCTCTCCGAGCCGGTCCCGGCTGTGGTCGGGACCGCGATCAGCGGCTTAAGCTGCTGTTTGGGGGCCTGGCCTGCGCCGATGGGCTTGTTGAGGTAGTCCATCAGCGAGCCGCCGTCGGTGGTCAGCAGGTTGACCGCCTTGGCCGTGTCGATGGACGAGCCGCCGCCCACCGCGACGAAGCCGTCCCACGGCCCCTGCTCGCGGGCGTAGCCTGCCGCCTTGTCCATGCTGTCGTCGGTGGGCTCGACGTGCACTCCGTCGAAGATCTCCGAGGTGATCCCGTGCCTGGTCAGCGACTCGGCGATGCGCGCCGGGATGCCGAGCGCGTTGATCTGGGGGTCGGTCAGGATGAGCACCCGCCTGGCCCCGAACTGGGCCATCTCGAAGCCGATTTCGTCGACCGCGCCCGCGCCGAACTTCAGCGGCGGCGCGCCCCAGGTGAAGATGGTCTCTTCGGTGAGGTCTGTGCCGATGGTCACCGGTAGCTCCCCTCAGGCGCGGTGCGCAGCTCCTTGATCTGGTCCGAGTCGTGCCCGAACACCATGGTCGCGTTCGCCTCGGTCGCGATGCCGCGCAGCTTCTCCACCGAGGAGTAGAACTGCTCGAGGTTGTTGACGATCGCGGCGGGCACCGCGGGCGGACCGTAGCTGGCGCCCATGTAGACCGCGTCGGCGGTGAAGATCATCGTGCCGGTCTCGGGCAGGTCGACCCGCATCGACATGCTCCCCGGGGTGTGGCCGGGGGTCTGGATGAAGCTGACCCCGGGGAGGAACTCCGCGTCGCCGTCGACCGTCTCGAAGTCCAGCCCTTGATAGTCGGCCTTGAGATGGGCCCCGTTGAAGGCGCCGTCGAAGCCGAAGGCCCACTCCTTCTCCTTGGCGCTGCAGACCAGGCGCGCGTTCGTCTCCTTGAACAACTGGACGTTGCCGGCGTGGTCGAAGTGCAGGTGGGAGAGGACGACGTAGTCGATGTCGCCGGGCGCGACGCCGATCTGCTTCAGCCGCGAGTCCAGGTACTCCTCGTCGGACACCTTCTCGTACGGGAAGAAGTCGTGCAGGCCGGTCGGGGCCCAGCGGGTCTCCCAGTCGCGCGGGCAGCTGGTGTCCCAGAGCAGCTTGCCGTCGGGGGTGTCGACCAGCACGCAGTGCGTCGGCACGTCGACCCATTCGGCGGGCAGGTGCTTGTTCTGCCGGTTGCGGATCGCCCGGCCGGGCGCCAGCAAGAGCCAGGTGAGGTCCGCGGTCATCGCCCCGCACGGAAGGATGCTGACTGTCGTACCTGCGGCCATGTGGAACCTCCCTGGATCAGCGGACGGTCATGTACACGATTTCCACCCTGTGCCGCGGGCGTGAGCAGTGTCAAGATCGCGCGGACCTGCGGAAGTCCGCCCGCGTGACCTGCGCCCGCCCGGGCCGGGCCGCCTGCTCCCCTGCCCCGGAAAACACGTTTCATCCACGCTGCCCCCGGCGCGGGCCTGCCAGAATTCAGTGAACGTGGGCGTTCTACCGGATAGGTGTCAGGGGTGGCCGGACGGGGGCTACTGGTCAGCGGCCAGCCAGGCGGCGACCTGAGCCCGGGAGCTGAAGCCGAGCTTGTTCAGGATGCTGCGGACGTGGCTGTCGACAGTCCGCTCGGAGATGAACAGCCGCGCGCCGATCTGCTTGTTGGTCAGGCCGTCGGCGACCAGCCGCGCGACATCCGCCTCGCGCGGGCCGAGCGGCCCGGGCACGGCCGGTCTCGGGGCGGCCGTGCCCGGGGCGGCCGCGCCGGGGCCCGCCGCCTGCCCGGCGGCGGGCTGGCCGAGGGCCAGGTTGAGGGCGGCGTCGCGGCCCAGGTGCCTGCCCGCCTCGGACTCGGCCGCGAACCTGGCGGGACCGAGCGCGGCCGCGGCCGACTCGGTGGCCCGGGAGAGCGCCGGGGCCAGGAAGGGCATGACGTTGGCGCCCGCCCCGGTGCGTTCGGCGTCCGCCGCCGCGATCAGCCGGGCCGCGAGCCGTGGCTGGCCGACCTCGGCGGCGTGGCAGCCCAGCGCGGCGAGCAGGTAGAACTGGGCCACCCGGTCATCGATCTGCCGGGCGATCCGTAGCGCCTCGGTGAGCAGCGGTCTGGCTTCGCCCGGATCGCCGTCCAGCAGCGCGGCCGAGCCCAGGTTCAGCAGCATGATCTCGAGCGCGTACAGGTCGCCGGTCTCCCGGGCCAGGGCCGCCGCCCGCCCGGCGGCGGCCCGGACCGCGCCGGGATCGGCGGCGAAGAACCCGTCGAGAGCCCGGGCCTGCAGGACCGCGATCAGGCCGGATGGGTAGGCCTGGCCCAGGCTCGCGACTGCGGCGTCGGCCTCGCCGAGCAGGCGCCGCGCTTCGGCGCGGTCGCCAGCCATGTTCGCCGTGACCGCGGCCATGGACAGCGCTTCGGACAGCAGCTCGCGCTGGCCCGTCGGGCGGGCCACCGCCACCGCCGCGTGCAGCGGCGGCCCGGCGGCGGCCGGGTCGGCCTTCAGCACGGCCAGGAACCCGCGCATGAACTGCGCCCAGCCCAGCACCTGCGGATCGGCGTCCGCCGTGTCTTTGGCGGCGAGGAACTCGTCCAGCCAGCGGATGCCCTCGGTGGTCGCGCGGGTGATCCAGTACCAGCCGAGCGAGGCGGCCAGATGCAGGCCAGCGGCGGCGTCGCCCCGGTTCAGGCAGCGCCTCAGCACCGCGCGGATGTTGTCGATCTCCAGGTCCGCCCAGGCGAGCCAGTCGAGCAGCCGGTAGCGGCCTTCCAGGGCCGACTGGGCGCAGCGGGCCCGGTAGTAGCCGGCGCAGCGCAGCTCGGTCGCTTCCTCCTCGCCCGCCTCGGCCAGCTTGAGCCGGGCGAACTCGCGCATCGTCTCGTGCAGCCGGTAGCAGGCCAGGCCCCTGGTCTCCTCCTTGGTCACCAGCGACTTGCCGACCAGCGAGGACAGCACGTCCAGCGCCTCGGCGGCCGACGCGTCCGCGGGCGCGCACACCGATTCCACGTCGTCCAGGGTGAACCGGCCGGCGAACACGCAGCAGCGGCGCAGGACCGCGCGCTCGGCAGCGGAGAGCAGGTCGTGGCTCCACTCGATCGTGGTCCGGAGCGTCTGATGGCGTGGCAGGGCGGCGCGGCTGCCCCCGGTGAGCAGGGCGAACCGGTCGGCCAGGCGGTCGAGGATCTGCTCCGGCGCGAGGACCCGGGTCCGGACCGCGGCGAGCTCGATGGCCAGTGGCAGGCCGTCGAGCCGACGGACCAGGTCGGCCACTGCCGCCCGGTTGGCGGCGGTCAGCTCGAACGTGCCCGAGGCCGCGGCCGCCCGCTCGGTGAATAGCGAGACCGCCTCGTTCTGGCTGAGCTGGGCCAGGGGTTCGGCGGCGCCGGGCGCGGGCAGCCCGAGCGGAGGCACCGGGACGACGTACTCCCCCGGCACCGAGAGCGGCTCCCGGCTAGTGGCGATCACCCGCAGGCCCGGCGCCGCCCTCATCAGATCGGCCACGAGCCGGCCGGCCGCGCTGGCCAGGTGCTCGCAATTGTCCACGACCAGCAGCAGTTCGGAGTCCCGCAAGTGGTCGCGGAGCAGGGCCTGCGGCCCGGCCGCGGCCTGGTCGCGCAGGTCGAGGGCCGCCATCACGGCGTGGCTGACCAGGGCCGGATCCTCCACCTCGGCCAGCTCGATCAGCCAGCCGCCGTCGCGGAAGCCGCGGGCGAGGTCGCCGGCCGCGCGGATGGCCAGCCGGGTCTTGCCCACGCCGCCCGGTCCGACCAGGCTGACCAGGCGGGTCTCGGCGAGCTTCTTCCTGACTTCGGCCAGCTCGCGGCGGCGGCCGACGAAGCTGGCCGCCTCGGCCGGAAGGTTGCCCGGGCGGCGGGCGGGCCTCGCCATAAGTGGAGGCTATACGGCGCCGCGGGCGCGAATTAGGCACCCGTTCGGTAATTCCGCCGATGCCGGCCCCGCAGCCGCCTTCCTAGCGTGATGAGCATGCCCGAGGAACTGCCGGTACGGCGCGTGGAGGTCAGCTTCACCGGCCCCGCCCCGGCCCGGCAGGTCGCCCGCGCGTCCGGGGTCAGCGAGGTCGAGGCCGACGGCGCGGTCCTGCGCTGCCTGGTCTGCGGCAGCTTCCAGCCCTTCCTTGAGGCATTGCGCGGCCACGAGGTCATCGGCTTTGAGTCGACGACGCTGGCCCGGGAGATTTCGTCCGCACCTTCCGGCTAACGAAAGAGATTCGGGTGTCCAGGTTCTTCGCTGTGTTCTTCCCTGGCATCGGACGATTCGCCGTCCGCTTCCGCTGGGTCGTCGTCGCGGCCTGGATCGCCGCGGCCGTGCTGGCCCAGCACTTCTTCCCGTCGCTGGCCAGCGTGGCCAACGCCAGCGACGCGAGCTTCCTGCCGGCCAGCAGCCCCAGCATGCACGCCGCCCGGCTGGCCACTCCCTTCCAGGGGGCAGACCAGACCCCGGTGCCGGTGGTGATCGCCCGCGGCTCCCCTTTGGACGCTGCTGACCTGGGGGCCGTCGACCGGCTGGGGGCCAGCCTGGGACGGGTCGCCGGCGTGCGCCAGGTCAGGGACCTCGGCGTCAGCCGCGACGGCCGGGCGGTGCAGCTACAGGTGCTGGCCGCGGTCAACCTGGACGCTCCGGGACCGACGCAGCAGCTGGTGACCGGCCTGCGGCACGCCATCGCCGCCAGCGCGCTGCCCAGCGGGCTGCGCGCCCACCTGGCCGGCCCGCTGGCCGCGCAGGCCGACGCCAGCCAGAGCTCGGGGCGCGCGGGCAGCCTGGGCGAGGACCTGTCCATCGTGTTCATCCTGGCGCTGCTCCTGCTGGTATTCCGCGCCCTGCTGGCGCCGGTGCTGACCCTCGCCCCGGCGGTGCTGGTCGCCCAGCTGGCCGGGCCGGTGATCGCCGAGGCCAGCACGGCCGGCCTGAAGGTGTCCTCGCTGACCCAGATCCTGATCCTCGTCCTGGCTCTCGGGGCCGGCACGGACTACGGGCTGTTCCTGGTCTTCCGGGTCAGAGAGGAACTCCGGGCGGGCCTGGCCCCGCACGACGCGGTGATCGAGGGCATGGCCCGGGTCGGCGAGTCGGTCGCGTTCTCCGCCGGGACCGTCATCGCCGCGCTGCTCACGCTGCTGCTGGCCACCTTCGGGCTGTATTCCAGCCTGGGCGCCCCGCTCGCCATCGCCATCGCCCTGATGCTGCTGGCCGCCCTCACCCTGCTGCCGGCCCTGCTGGCCATCTTCGGCCGGGCCGCGTTCTGGCCGTCGCGCACCGCCCGGGGCACCGGGCGGCCCGGCTGGTGGGGGCGGACGGCCGGCCGGATCGTGGCGCACCCGGCCGCGACGCTCGCCCTCGGGGTTACGGGCTTCGGCCTGCTGGCCACGGCCGCGATCGGCTATATCCCGGGCGGGTTCGGCGGCGGCCCGCCCGCTCCGGCGGGTTCGGACTCCGCCGCGGGCAACGCTCTGCTCGCGGCGCACTTCCCGGCCGCCAGCGGCAACCAGACCAGCGTGCTGCTGCGGTTCGGCACGCCGGTGTGGAGCGATGCCGACGTGGTGGCGCGCGCCGAGCGGCGGCTCGCGGCGGTACCGTCGTTCTCTGGCCTGACGGGCCCGCTCGACGTCAACGGGGTCGCCCTCGCGCCGGGTCAGCTGGCAGCGCTGCACGCCCGGCTGGGCGATCCGCGCGCGCTGCCCGTCGTACCGCCTGCCGGGGGCGGTGTACCGGCCCCGCTGTGGGCCGCCTACCGCGCGGAAAGCCAGTTCATCAGCCCCGACGGGCGGACCGTCCTGTTCAGCGCCGCGCTCGCCGCCGGCGACCCGGGCTCGAACGCCGCGCTCGGCCAGGTGCCGGCCATCCGCGCCGCCGTCGCCGCGGTGGCCCGCGATGCCGGCGCGACCGATTACGGCGTCAGCGGCGAGGCGCCCGCCACCTACGACATCAGCCGGGTCTCCGACCACGACCTGCTGCGCATCGTCCCGGTCGCGATCGTCGCCATCGCGCTCCTGCTCGCGCTGGTCATGCGGAGCCTGGTGGCCCCGGTCTACCTCATCGCGTCGGTGGCGCTGAGCTACCTGGCCGCGTTCGGCCTGTCGGTGCTGCTGTTCCAGGACGCGGTGCTGCCAGGCACGGGCCGGAGCGGCGGGCTGCCCTACTTCGTGCCGTTCCTGATGTTCTTGTTCCTGCTCGCCCTCGGCGAGGACTACAACATCCTGGTCATGACCAGGATCAGGGAGGAGGCCGGACGCGTGCCGCTGCGCCAGGCGGTGACCCGGGCGCTGGAGCGCACCGGCTCGACGGTGACCTCGGCGGGGCTGGTGCTGGCCGGTACGTTCGGCGTGTTCGCCCTGGTGGTGGGATCCCAGCCCGGCTGCGGTCCGTACCGGGCCGTCCTGGCATCCCTGGCGCTCGGCATCCTGATGGACGCCTTCCTGGTGCGGACGCTGCTAGTGCCGTCGGCGGTCGCGCTGCTCGGCCGGTGGAACTGGTGGCCTTCGGCTCATGGCTCGCAGGCGCCCGAGGTCAGCTCAGGCCGGAGGCTTGCAGGAATGCGCGGGCGATGACCTGGTATCCGGCCTGGTTGGCGTGCTGGTTGGGCCCGCGGGGCGGGGCGGCGCACTGCCAGGTCCACTGGCACAGCCGGGCCACGTTGCGCGGGACGTTTGTTCCTGCTGGCCTGGTGAAGTCGGAGGTGTCGAAGGCGCCGAACACGTTCGCGACCCGGACTCCCGACTTGGCGTAGACCCGGGTCAGCAGGCGGTTGTAGGTGGCGGCCAGCTTCTCCGCGGTCCAGGCGACCACCTGCCCCGGCAGTCCGCTGCGCCATTCCGCCAGCGCGGGCAGGTAATAGGTCATCCCGACGATCCGCACACCCGGTCCCGCGGCGGCCTTCAGGCTGGTGGTGATCGTGCCCAGATGGCCGACGGCGGCCGGGACGTCCTTGACCGCGCACTTAGCGAGCTGGCCGAGGCCGGGCTCGCCGCCGCAGTGTTCGGGGTCGTTGGCGCCGATGTCCAGGGTGACCAGGAGCACCCGGCCGCGGTGGGCCTGCAGGAAGGCGACCGCCGCGGCCAGCTGCGACCCGTCCCGGTAGCGGCATACCCCGCCGTTGATCATGCTGATGGTGGTCTCGCCCGGGCAGCCCAGTTTGACCAGCCTCAGCCCGGGGCGGCTGGGGTGCAGCGCCGCGTACACCTGGTCGGGATACCCGTCACCGGTCATCACGCTGACGCCGGCCGCGTTGGGCTGGATGCCCTGGGACAGCGAGTCCCCCAGGGCGAGGTAGTAGGTGGCGGGCGGGGCCTTGGCCAGCGCGGGGTTGGACGGCGCCGGGCCCGAGCACGCGGTGAGGGCCGCGATGGCGGCCACGACGGCCAGCGAGAGGTGCGGGATGCGGATGGGGCGCATCGTCACCTCCGTGAAAACGGCCGTGGCCCGCCCGGGCGGCTGGCCGGGAACCGCGATCGGCACGGTCCAGCCTAATCGCCGGTTTCGGGTGGCTGCGCGAGCGCGGAACCGTGGCCGGCGCGGGAGCGGGAAACCAGGCCCGTTCGGGATAAGTAGCGGCCCCTGATCCTGTGGCCGGCCGGGTCAAACAGGGGACGGAGGCTGACCGTGGCCGGGTAGAGGCGGCCGCCGACGTTCACCTGGTACTCCCCCGCCCGGACCAGGTCGGGGGTGAGCACCTCGCCGGCCGGATGGCGGACGTAGGCGAGGGCGACGCAGCGGCCCAGGGTCTCGCCCCAGGCGCCCGAGGTGACCTGCCCGACCGCGACGCCGTCCCGCAGGACGAGCTCGCCACCCCAGATCATGGCCTCGGAGTCGGCCACCGCCAGGGAGACCAGGCGGCGGCGCGGGCCGGCCGCCCGGGCCCGCTCGACCGCCTCCCGGCCGAGGAAGCCGGTGCCGGTCTTCAGCTTGCAGGCGAACAGCAGGCCGGCCTCGACCGGGTTGTAGTCCGGGGTCAGCTCGCGGCCGAAGGCGCGGTACGCCTTCTCCAGCCGGAGCGACTCGATCGCGTAGTAGCCGGCGTTGACCAGGCCGAGGCCGTCGCCCGCGGCGACCAGGTCCTCGTAGGCGCCGACGGCGAACTCGGCCGGCACGTACAGCTCCCAGCCGAGCTCGCCGACGTAGGTGATCCGGGTGGCGCGGACCGTGGCGTAGCCGAGGTCGATCAGTTGACTAGTGCCGAACGGGAATGGCTCATCGCCCAGGTCAGCGCGGGAGACCCTGGCCAGCAGGTCGCGCGACCGGGGCCCCATGACCCCGTAAACGGCGTACTGCGAGGTCACGTCGACCAGCGACGCGTGACCGCCCTTCGGCATCCGCCTGGTGATGTGGTCCTGGTCGCGTTCGGTGCTCGCGGAGCTGCTGACCAGCAGGAACTCCTCGGCCGAGAGCCGGGTGACGGTGATGTCGGCCTCGTAGGTGCCGTGCGCGTTCAGCATCCCGGTGTAGACGGTCCGGCCCGGCGGGACCGCGACGTCGGCGGTGCACAGCCACTGCAGCGCCCGTTCGGCATCCGGACCGGTCAGCAGGTACTTGGAGAAGCTGGTCTGGTCGAACAGGGCGACCGCGGTGCGGGCGGCACGCTGCTCCGCGTTCGACCAGGGCTGCCAGTTCTGCTGGCCCCAGCCGTACTCGATGTCCGGGCTGCGCCCGGGCGGGGCGAAGAAGTTGGCCCGCTCCCAGCCCATCTTGCTGCCGAAGCCCGCGTTGGCCTGCCTGAGCAGGTGATACGCGGGTGAGCGGCGGAACGGCCGGGCGCTGGTCAGCTCGCGGTTCGGCCACGGGACCGCGTAGTGCAGGCCGAGGACCTCGCTGACCCGGTCGTGCAGCCACTGGTTGTTGCCGTTGAAGGCGGCGAAGCGGCGGATGTCGACGGCGGACAGGTCCAGGCTCGGCTCGCCTTCGGTGATCCACTCGGCGAGCGCCCGCCCGGCGCCGCCGGCCGAGGCGATGCCGACCGAGTTGAAGCCGGCGCCGACGAAGAAGTTCCGCAGCTCCGGGGCCTCGCCCAGGATGAACTGGTTGTCCGGGGTGAAGCTCTCCGGGCCGTTGTAGAACATCTTGATCCCGGTCTCGGCGAGCACCGGGATCCGGTGCACCGCGCTGTCCATCAGGATCGCGAAGTGGTCCCAGTCCTCCTCGAGCAGCTTGAACTCGAACGGGTAGGGCAGCGCGTCGGGCGCGACCCACGGCTTGGCGTCGGGCTCGAAGCCGCCGACCACCAGCCCGCCGACCTCCTCCTTGATGTACGTGTAGCCGTCCGGGTCGCGCAGGATCGGGAAGTCCCGGTGTACCCCGTCGATCTGCTCGGTGACCACGTAGAAGTGCTCGGCCGAGTGCAGCGGCACGGTCACCCCGGCCAGCGCGCCGACCGCCTTGGCCCACTGGCCGGCGCAGTTGACCACGATCTCGGCCTCGACGTCGCCCTGGCCGGTGCGGACGCCGGTGACGGTGTTGTTCGTGGTGAGGATGCCGGTGACGCGGGTGTGCTCGGAGATCGTGACGCCCTTGTCGCGAGCGCCGCGGGCCAGCGCGGCGGTCAGGTCGGTCGGGTTGGCGCGGCCGTCGCCGGGCAGCCAGATCGCGCCTTCGAGGTCGTCGTCGCGCAGGATCGGGTAGAGCTCGCGGGCCCGGGCCGGGCTGATCAGCTCGCAGTCGAGCTGGTAGGCCTCGGCGGTGGCGGCGGTCCTTTTCAGCTGGGTCATGCGGTCTTTGGTGCGGGCGACGGTGACGCCGCCGCAGCGCCGGAAGCCGGTGCCCAGGCCGGTCTCTGCTTCCAGTCGCTCGTACAGCTCGCAGGAGTACTGCACCAGCCGGGTGCCGTTCTCCGAGGCGCGCAGCTGGCCGACCAGTCCGGCCGCGTGCCAGGTGGTGCCGCAGGACAGCTGCCCCTGCTCGAGCAGCAGCACGTCGGTCCAGCCCAGCTGGGCCAGGTGGTAGGCGACGCTGGTGCCGATCACGCCGCCGCCGATGATGACGACGCGGGACCGGCCCGGGATGTCAGTCATCGCGCTGGCTCAGTCATCTTCTTGGACGGCTTCGAGCAGGTCCTTGAAGCCGGCAGACGTGAAGCCGCGGGCCGCGCCCTCGAAGCGCTCCATAGCCCAGGACCAGAAGTCGTAGTCGATCGGGCTCGCGCCGTTCTGGATCGCGCCCCATAGCGTCCAGCCGTACATCCCGACCAGGCCGCCGAGCAGCCAGGCACGGGCGGTCTTGCTGCGTCGCGGCCTGCCGTAGTAGGCCGTGACCAGTTCTTCGAGGGCGCCCGCGGACAGCTGCGCCTCGGCCGCGATGTTGCCGAGCTCGAAGCAGGCGTCGTTGTTGCCGGACAGCTCGTAGTCGATCAGCCAGATCCGCTCCCCGTCGTCGATGAGGTTCGCGGGCAGCAGGTCGTTGTTGCACGGCACGGTGCCCTCGGCGCGGATGGCCAGGGCCTTCTCGGTCGCGGTGAAATGCGGCAGCAGGTCGTCGTAGCCGGCCGGGATCTTGAAGCCCCGGGCCCTGGCCACCGACAGGTACCGGCGCTGGATGTCGAACATGTCGAAGTCGTTGCCGAACCGGGCGCCTTGATGGAGCCGGCGGCAGGCATCGGCGATGCGCGGGATGTTCTCGTGGCCGGCCACGTCGGCCGCGCCGAACGTCCGGCCCTCGAGGTAGCCGATGACCAGCAGGCGGTCCTGGGGCCGGTACTCGACGACCGGCGCGCCGGCCCCGGCGGCCGCCGCGATCACCGAGTTCCGGTACTCGCGGTCCCGGTCGATGGCCAGCAGCTCGCTGCCGCCCGCCGAGATCCGCGCGACGAAGGTCCCGGCCGGCGTGGTCACCTTGTAGTTGCGGTTGGTCAGCCCGCCGGGCAGTTCGGTGATGGTGCGCGGCGTTGCGGCCAGGCTTTTCGTCTGGTCGAAGAGGGCGTCGAGGTCCGCGGGAATCCCTCCTCCGGAGCTAAGGTCTAGACCGTAAGCGCCACCGTATGCCACCTGGACGGAAAGGGTCTAGACAGTTAGAGGCGGCGGCCTTACATTTAGCGCTCAACGGCAGCGCCCATCACCGGCCCGTCGGTCTTTTCTAGGGGAGGCCCCCATGAGCAGCGAGACCCAGGCATCCAGCGGGCAGGAACGGGACTCCGAAGATCTCGCCCGCTTCGGCTACTCACAGGAACTGAAGCGGTCGCTCGGGCTGTTCAGCTCGTTCGCGGTCGCGTTCAGCTACATCTCGCCGTCGACCGGCATCTTCACGCTGTTCGCGCTGGGCCTGACCACGCTGGGCGGGGTGTTCATCTGGACCTGGCCGGTGGTCGCGCTGGGCCAGTTCATCGTGGCGCTGAACTTCGCCGAGGTATCGAGCCACTACCCGGTGGCGGGTTCGGTCTTCCAGTGGACGAAGTTCCTGGCCAACCGCACCTACTCCTGGTTCACCGGGTGGATCTACCTGTTCGCCGGCATCCTGACCGTCACCGCGGTGGTGGCCACCCTGCCGCTGGCGCTGATCCCCGCGCTGAACGGCCTCGGCTGGCACTCGCTGAACGCGGCCAGCCTGAACACGAACCTGGTCATCGCCCTGATCACGCTGGTCGTGATCACCGTGCTCAACATCTACGGCGTCAAGCTGGTCTCGATCATCAACAACACCGGGGTCGTGTTCGAGATCCTCGGCATGTTCGTGTTCGCGCTGGTGCTGATGGCCTTCCACAACCACCAGGGCTTCAGCGTGGTGACCGACAGCGCCGGCATCCCGGTGAACGGGAGCACGTTCCTGGCCGCCATGTTCATGAGCCTGTTCGTCATCTACGGCTTCGACACCGCGTCCACGCTGTCCGAGGAGACCAAGGATCCGCGCCGGGCCGCGCCCAAGGCGGTGCTGTACTCGGTGATCGGCGCGTTCATCATCGGCGGCGTGTTCCTGCTCGGCACGCTGGTCGCCATCCCGAACATGGGCGATGCGGTGAAGGGCGCGTTCGGGCCCGCGGCCATCATCGAGGCCAACTTCTCCACCCCGTTCGCCACGATCTACCTGCTCGTGGTCTCCGCCGCGGTCTTCGTCTGCTGCCTGTCGATCATGGCCGCGACGATCAGGCTGTGCTTCGGCATGGCCCGCGACAACCAGCTGCCGGGCTCGTCGTTCCTGGCCAAGGTCTCCCCCAGCCTGCACACCCCGGTGTGGAGCTGCATCGCGGTGGCGTGCATCGCCGCGATCCCGTTCTGGCAGTTCTCCGGCGCCGGGATCATCGCGATCGCCGCGACCGGCATGATCTACCTGAGCTACTTCCTCGGCAACATCGTGATCATGCGGGCGCGGATGCGCGGCTGGCCCAGGGTCAGCGCGCCGTTCCGGCTGGGCCGCTGGGGCCTGCTGGTCAACACCGTCGCCCTGCTCTACGGCGGGGCCATGCTGGTCAACTTCGCCTGGCCGCGGGCGGCCAGCAACCCCAAGCCCAACCAGACCGCCGGCCTGCTCAAGCTGGGCTTCCTAGACGGAGTCCCGATCCTGTGGATCGTGGTGATCTTCATCGCGCTGGTCGGGGCGGTCTACTACCTGATCGTCGGGCGCACCAAGAGGTTCGCCCCGGTCGTGGCGCCGTCCGAAGACGACGCGCCGTTCGCGGGAACCGGGGTCTAGACGACCGCATGGCCGCCGTGACCGCATGACTGCACCGCGCACCGGTTCCCGGCAGCCGCCCCGGATCGTGCGTGAGCCGGGCACCACGGTGCACGGGCAGATCGAGGACTGGCTGGCCGGGCAGATCGCCACCGGCGCGCTGGCGCCCGGCGACCGGCTGCCGACCGAGCACGACCTGGCCAAGTGGTTCGGGGTCAGCCGGATGACGCTGCGGCACGCGCTGGCCGAACTGGCCCGGCGCGGCCTGGTCACCCGGACGGTGGGGCGGCACGGCGGCACCGTGGTGGCCGCGGCCAAGCTGGAGCAGGACCTCACCACCCTGGCCGGGTTTTCCGAGCAGCTGCGCCGGCACGGAATGGTGGCCGGCGCCCGGGTGCTGTCCGCCCGGTCGCGCCCCGCCGGGCCGGCCGCGGGCGCCGCGCTGCGGCTCGCCGAGGACGACCCGGTGCACGAGGTGCGGCGGATCCGGCTGGGCGACGGGCGTCCGATCGCGCTGGAGCGCTCGCTGTTCCCGGCCGCCCGGTTCCCCGGCATGCTGGAGCTCCGGCTGGACGGCTCCTTGTATGAGCTGCTCGAGACCAGGTACGGGCTGCGGCCGCACCGGGCCAGGGAGAGCCTGGAGCCGGTGACCGCCGGGGTGCGCGAGGCCGAAGCGCTGGACGTCGCCGAGGGCGCTCCGCTGATGCAGGTGGAGCGGACTGCCTACGCCCGTTCCGGCGAGCCGCTCGAATTCGCCCGCGACCTGTTCCGCGGCGATCGCACCCGCGTCGTCATCTACACCTCCGACATCTAAGTTTCATGATCGTGAGCGGTTAGAGACAAATAGCGCCCAAAACAGCTCACGATCATGAAATGCGGGGGTGGGAGGGATCTTGCCGCGGGGAGGGCGACGGCGCACTATAACTGTATGGAGTCCGGGCAGTACGAGTCGGCCGGGGCTGATAACCAGGCCCGTTCGGGATCATTCATCCCGCCGCCGCCTAGCACGACGCTGGCCTGCTCGGCGATCCCGCCGCCACCGCGGACGAGCCTGTCCGGGTCGGTCATCCCGCCGCCGCCGAAGACCGCGCTCCCGTCCTGCTCGGCGATACCGCCGCCGCCGGCCATCGCGCTGGCGACCTGCTCGGCCCTGCCGCCGCCGCCGGAGATCGCGCTCCCATCGTGCTCGGCGATACCGCCGCCGCCGGTCACCGCACTCCCGTCCTGCTCGGCCGTTCCGCCGCCGCCAAGCACGGCGCTGGCGGGCTCGGCGATCCCGCCGCCGCCGAGCATCGCGCACCCCGACCGGTAGCGGGGCCCGCAAACGCGAACGGACCGGAGATCCCCGTCGCCTGCCGCCCCCGCCGCAGGCTGATCAGGGGGTCTCCGGTCCGTGGCTGTGCCCGCTGGTCACCAGGACGTCAGCGGCGCTGGCCCGAACGGGCATGGCCGATGGTCCCCGTGGCGAACAGGACGATGGCGACCAGGAAGCCGATCCACAGCAACGGCCAGACCACGTGCGTGGCCGCGATCGCGACGAAGACGATCAGCGCGGCGAGCAGGATCGGGTGGCGGTGCCGGCGGCGCGGCTGGCCGGTCGGGTCGGCCGGGTTCGTCGCTGCCGGAGCCCCTGTTTCCGGCAGGTCGTCGAACAGGCCGTTCAGGTCGGCGCGGGTCTTGGCGCTCATGGCCCGGCCGACGCGATCGTCGAACTCGGCCTGGTCAAGACGGCCGGAGCTGAAGTGCTCGGCGAGGCGGTCGGCGACGGCCTGCCGCTCGGCGTCGGAAACCCGCATGTGCTGGTCTGAGGCGGGGCCCGTGAACCACGGACCGAAACCGCGGGTCCAGTTCTGGTTGTACTGCGCAGACATGATGATTACTCCGTTATCCAGATGTGCTTAGCGGTTGCGGTTCTGCAGGGACTCGATGATGGACCCGGCGATCGACTGGTCGCTGCCCTCATCCGGGATCAGCAGCAGGCCGGCCAGGTAGAGCGGGATGCCCGCGCCGCCGACGACGGTCAGGACGACGAAGGCGATCCGGACGATCGTGGTGTCGACGCCGAAGTAACGGGCCAGGCCCGCGGCGACGCCCGCCAGCATCCGGTCCTCGAAGGGCCTGCGCAGGGCGGTGCGCCCGGGGTCGTAGCCGTACCGCGGCTCGGGGCGGCTGTCGGTCGGTTCGGTGGTGGGTGCTTCGGGATCTACTGTGTTCGTGTTCATGTCTCTAGATTGGCTCCGCGGGCCTGGTCGGCGCATCGGGAAGATCCCGCGCGCACCCCTGATCCGGTGACCGGGGCATCAGGGTCGCATCAGGGATGTCCCCGATAGCCCTCACGGGGTGGCTGGGCCATGATGGAACCGTGGAGCATCCTGACCGCTGGCACCGCGACCAGCCGGGGCACCGTGGCCCGTTCGGGCGGCACGGCCCGTTCGGGCTGCGTGAGCGGCACGCCGGTCACGGCGGCCCGCTGCGCCGCGAACCGGCCGACCGGCTGGGCGGCGGCGTGGCCGCGGGGATAGCCGCCTGGCGGGGATTCAGCCCGACGACCGTCCGGATCGTGTTCGTGCTGGTCACCCTGGTGTCGGCCGGCTGGGGGGTGCCGCTGTACGTGCTGGCCTGGCTGTTCATCCCGGCCGCCGCGACCGACGCCAACATCTTCAGCAAGGCCAGGACCGACGCCGGGGGCGTCCGGCTGGCCGTGGGCCTGGCCTCGCTGCTCATCTTCGTGCTGCTCGTCGCGGGCGCACTCAACGGCGGCTGGTTCATCAGCTGGGCGTGGCCGCAGGTGTTCAGCATCTCCGGGCTGGCGCTGATCTGGCGGAACGGCGCGGAAGAGGACCAGGCCACGCTGCGGCACCTGATCGAGCCGCTGGGCGTCGCGACGGGCGACGTGCGACCGAACCGCCGGTCGGCGCTGCGCCTGGTCATCGCGGGCGCGCTGATGGCCGGCGGGCTGGGCTGGCTGTTCTCGGCCCACGCCAGCCTGGCGCTGCTCCGCCCGCTCGGCGGGGTGCTGCTGGTGATCGCGGCCATCGTGCTGGCCCTCGGCCCGTGGTGGCTGCGGATCGCCCGGGACCTGGCGCTGGAGCGCCAGGCCAAGGCGCGGGCCGAGGAGCGGGTCGACATCGCGGCCCGGGTGCACGACTCGGTGCTGCAGACGCTCGCGCTGATCCAGCGGCGCGCCGACGACCCGCAGAAGGTCGTCCAGCTGGCCCGGATGCAGGAACGCGAGCTCCGGTCCTGGCTGTTCGAGGGCCGGGACCCGGACGAGGCCGACGAGGAGCTCACCGTCGCCGCCGGGGTGCGGAAGATCCAGGAGGACGTCGAGGCCAGGTACGGCGTCCCGGTGGAGGCGGTGACGGTCGGCGACTGCGACCTGGACGACAACCTGACCGCGCTGCTCGCCGCCGCCGGGGAGGCGACGGTCAACGCGGCCAAGTGGTCGGGGGCGGGCGTCATCTCGCTGTTCGCCGAGGTCGAGCCGGGCGAGGTGTCGATCGTGGTGCGGGACCGCGGGAAGGGCTTCGACCCGGAGGCGGTGCCGGAGGACCGCAAGGGGCTGGCCGAGTCGGTGCACGGCCGGATGACCCGCCGCGGCGGCACGGCCACGGTGACCACCGCGCCGGGCGAGGGCACCAAGGTGACGCTGAAGATGCCGCGGAGCAGCCTTCCGGCAGGCCGGGCATGAGCGCCAGGGCCCCCAGGGTGGTGCTGGTCGACGACCATGGGCTGTTCCGGTCCGGGGTCCGGGCCGAGCTCGGCCGGCAGGTCGAGGTGGTCGGCGAGGCAGACGACGTGCAGCCCGCGATCGACCTGATCGGCGAGCTGCTGCCGGACGTGGTGCTGCTCGACGTGCACCTGCCCGGCGGCGGCGGCCAGGCCGTGGTGCAGGCGGTCAAGGCTTCGCATCCCGAAGTACGGTTTCTCGCGCTGTCCGCCTCGGACGCCCCGGAGGACGTGATCGCGGTGATCCGGGCCGGGGCCAGGGGCTACGTGACCAAGACGATCTCCACCGCCGAGCTGGCCGACGCGGTCCGCCGGGTCGCCGCGGGCGACGCGGTGTTCTCGCACCGGCTGGCCGGGTTCGTGCTGGACGCGTTCGCGGCGGCGCCCCAGGCGCCGAGCGACGTGAAGCCCTCCTTCGACCCCGAGCTCGACCAGCTGACCGGCCGGGAGCGCGAGGTGCTCCGGCTGATCGCCCAGGGCTACACCTACAAAGAGATCGCCAAGGAGCTGTTCATCTCGACCAAGACGGTAGAGAGCCACGTGTCCTCTGTGCTGCGCAAGCTGCAGCTCTCCACCCGGCACCAGCTGACCAGGTGGGCCGCGGAGCGCCGGCTGGCCTGACGGTAGGGTTGCCGATCTCGGGTCCCGGGCTGACCATGGGGGTGGGCAGGCTGAGCACAGAGGTGAAGATGGCGGTCGAGGCGATCGGGCGCGAGATGGATGGCGCTTACCTTCGCCTAGCCGAGGCGGCCGCGGCGGTGCGGTACCGGCAGCGGCACTACCTGGACGGTCGGGGGGCCGGGAGCCTGTTCGGGCCCGCGACCGCGCTGACCGCCGCGCATCCGTGGGCGCTCGCGGGTTTCGGCGCCGGGGCCTGGGCGGATTACCAGCCCGACCCGCAGGCGCCGCCGCCGGACGGGCTGCGCGTCGGGGTCCTGCGGCTGGGCGAGGGCGTGCCGCCGGTACCGGCGGTGGCGCGGTTCGCCGGGCACGGCCACCTGCTGATCAGCGAGCACGGGTTCGCCGACGGGGCACGATCGCTACTGCAGGCGCTCACCCTGCGGCTCGCCACGGCCACCCGGCCGGGCACGGTGCGGTTCGCGCTCGCGGATCCGGTGGGGCAGGGCCGGTACCTCAGCGCGTTCCTGCGGCTGCCCGCGCAGCTACGGGTCGGCACTCCCGGGGGTCTCCGGGTTGGGGTCGCGGCCAGCCCCGCCGAGACCGAGGCCCTGCTGACCACGCTGACCAGCCACGTCGTAGAGGTCACCCAGACCCGGCTGACCAACGTCTACGACTCGGTGGAGACCTACAACGCGGCCACCGCGGGGGCCACGGTGCCCTACCACGTCCTGGTGCTGGCCGGATTCCCGGCCGGCCTCAGCGACCGGGCCGCGGAGCTGCTCGGGCGGCTGGCCCGCAACGGGCCCAGGAGCGGCCTGTACATCGTCGCCACCGTCGATCCCGGGCTCGACCTGCCCCGCGGCTTCGACCTGGCCGGGCTCACCGCGCTGGGCACCACCCTGAGCCTGGATGACCGCGGGGATCTCAGCTGGGACGACCCGGACCTCGCGGGCAGCGTGATCGAGCCGGACCAGATGCCGGAGGCGCCCCGGGCCAACCCGTGGCTGGACGCGGTGGGCGCGGCGGCCGGGTCCGCCTACCGGGATCTGCCCTTCGGCCGGATCACCGTTCCCCCGGTGCGGCGCTGGGCCGGGAACACCACCGACGGCCTGGACGTGCAGATCGGCGTGGACAGCAAGGGCGAGCCGCAGCATTTCGTCATGGGCGTCCGCGGGGTGCATCACGGCCTGGTCGGCGGGGACGTCCGGATGGGCAAGACCAACCTGCTGCACGTGCTGATCAGCCAGCTCGCGCTGCGGTATCCGCCGGAGGAGCTCGAGCTCTACCTGCTCGACTTCAAGGAGGTCGAGTTCGACGCCTATCTGACCGAACGGCTGCCGCACGCGCGCGCGATCACCTCCCGGACCGACCGCGAGTTCGGGCTCTCGATGCTGCGGCGGTTCCACGAGGAGATCGAGCGGCGGGCCCGGCTGTGCCGCGAGGCTCGCGTCACGGACCTGCCTGATTACCGGCGGGAGACCGGGCAGGTGCTGCCCCGGGCCCTGGTGATCATGGACGAGTTCCAGGTGCTGTTCAGCGAGGAGGACCGGCTGGCCAGGGAGGCCGGGCGGCTGCTCGCCGATATCGCCAAGCGGGGCGCGGCGTTCGGCCTGCACCTGCTGCTCGCCACCCAGTCGCCGGGCGGGCCGCTGGCGGCCTACCTGCGGCCCGTCTACGAGCAGATGGCCCTGCGGATCGCGCTGGGCTGCACCCAGCCGAGCGTGTCCCAGGCCATCCTCGGTGAGGGCAACGACACGGCCACCAGGCTGGTCCGGGCCGGGGATGCGATCTATAACGACCGCCGCGGCGAGGGCGCCAACCCGGTCATGCGGATTGCCATGCTCCCCACCAGGGAGCGGCTGGCGCTGATCGGGCACATCCGGGCGCTCGGCGGCGGGCGGGAGTACCCGCCGCCGGCCAGCTTCGACCCGGACGCGCCGGCCTCCTTCGCCCCCGGGGACACCGCGGGGGCGGCCAGCCCGGCCGGGGCGGCCGTCCCGGCTGGGGCGGCGGCCGCGGCCGGCCTTGGCCGGCCGGTGCAGGCGTGGCTGGGCGAGGCCATCGAGATCAAGCCCGCCACCACCGCGACGTTCGAGCACTACCCCCGGTCCAACCTGCTCATCGTGGGCGGCGAGGAACACGGTCACGGCCTGCTACTGGCCACCGTGCTCAGCGCCGCGTACCAGCGCTCCCCGGGGCAGGTCCGGTTCACCATCGCCGAGTTCACCCGGCCCTCGTCGCCGTTTCACGGGTTCTTCGACCCGGTGCGGAACCTGCCGCACGAGGTGCGGATCGCCGACCGGCGGACGGCCGCCGACGAGCTGGACGACCTCGCCGCCGACCTGGAGGCCCGGCTAGAGGGCTCCGGACCCTTCGACTCGCCCGGGGTCGAAGGGTCCGCCCAGCCGGAACGGTTCTTCCTCGTCGCCGGGATGCACCGGTGGCACGAACTGCTGGCCGAGGGCGACTACGGCCGTCCGAGCGAGACCTCGGCGCGCCTGGTCTGGCTGGCCGACAAGGGTCCGGACGCCGGCATCCACGTGGTGGCCTGGGCCGACGGCTACGCCACCGCCGAACGCGCCCTGCGCCGGGCAGGCCTGGGATTCTTCGGCCTGCGCGCGGTGCTCCGCGTGCTGTCCCCCGCGGAGAGCGACGCGCTGCTCGGGGTGTCCGCCGCCGCGAGCCTGGACGACGACCGCGCCCTGTACCGGGACACCGAGTGGCCGGTCGAGCAGGTCGAGAAGTTCAAGCCGTACTCGACCGCCTCCCTGTACGCCTTCGCCCGGGAAGGATTCCTGAGCACGAGCGGGAAACGGAGCCCAGCATGACCATCGAGCCGGCCACGGCCACATCTGAGCCGGCCACGGCCACATCTGAGCCGGCCACATCCCCTTACCTCAGCCTGCGCCAGGCGGTCCGGCCGGCCATCCTCGCCCACCAGCTGCTGGCCGGGGACCAGGAGCGGGCGGGGACGCTGGCCGCGGAGTGCGAGGATCTGCTGTACCTCACCCGGGAGCTGCTGAAGGCCGCCGGGCGGGCCCGTATCCTCGCCGTCGTGCCCGCGCCCAGGATGCCGGACGAGAGCGGCAGTGACCGGCAGGCGCAGCTCCTGGAGGCCTACGCCGACGCCGGCCTGCTCTGGACGAAGGTGGTCGGCAGCTCGCTGGCTCTCGCCGGGGCGCTGATCGAACGGGGCGAATGGGAGGATGTGCGCGCGCTGGCCGGCCTCCTGGCCGCCGCCGGGGAGGAAAGCGCCGCTACGGAGCTGCGGATCCGGCTCGGCGGGGCGGTCTGGGAAGCGCATCGCGAACAGCTGCGGGCGATCAGCAATAACATGCCGTCCGCAGCAATCGAGCCGGCCATAAATGCGCTGCGGGCCGTACTGCGCGAGGTACCCGAGGAATTCCCCGACCGGAACAGGGAGGTTAATTGCTTCCTGCCGCCGTTGGCCTCGGCCATATACGCCGTCATGAAGAAACAAGGGGCCGAGATTCCGTACCACAGCCGAGTGGAGCACATCGCGACGGGCGGGGTCGCTAAGTACCCGGACATCGTCAGGACAAGCCTGGACGAGCTGGCCGCCGAATTCGACGGCATCTGCCGGCGACCCGGCGGGCCAACCACATAGGAGAACGCGCATGGCTGGGGTTGTCAACGATATTGAGGCGCTGGCGGTATTCAGGGCGCACCTGATGCGGTTTAACCACGACCTGGCCGAGAACTTCGCGACCATCCAGGCCCACTGGCGTGAGCTCGGGGAGATCTGGCGCGACGACATGTACCGGCTGTTCGGAGAGGCGCTCGAAGAGGTCACGCCGGGCATCACGACGTACCTGTCGGCGACGGAAGGGCACGAGGCGCACCTCGCGGCCCTGATCGAGCGGCTCAGCGGCTACCTCGAGACCGGTGCCGGGGCAGGCCTCGGGGTCGGCCGCCCTCCCGAGGTGCGCCGGGGGATGGCCGGCGGGACGGGGCAGGGGACGGGCCGGCGTGACCGGGATTCACGCTGACATCGACGCCCTCAAGGGGCTGCACCAGGCGCTGGTCAGGTACCGGCACGCCCAGCGGGACGTGATCGCCCGCGGCGAGGACCAGCTCACGGCGACCCGCGCGTCGCTGGAGGCCAGGGTCAGCCGCCTGCGCGCCCAGCTCGAGCTGGGCCAGGCCGAGTACACCGCCTGCCAAGACCGGGCCGCGCAGGCGGACCCGGACAACGCGGTGGACTGCTCGGGGTACGCGCGCGCCGTGGAGCAGAACTCCCAGCGGCTCGAGCAGATCCGCCTGTGGCAACAGCGCATCGACGCCGAAGCCAGCGAGTTCTCCGGGATCGCCGGCCGGTTCGCCGACCTGCTGGAGAACGGCCTGCCCCGGATGGAGGAGCACCTGGTGGCCATCATCGCCAGCCTGGAGGCGGCCCGCCGCGTTCGGCCTGCGGCGTCCTGACCGGAGGGACACGAGCCATGATCAGCCGACCGGACCAGGACGGCGACCAGCAGTTGCGGCTGCTCGGCGACGCCTGGGACCAGGCCGCGGAGCACTGGCGGGACGGTCCGGCCCGGCAGTTCGGCGACGGGGAACTGGCGCCCCTGCTCTATGAGTCCCGCAGCTACCTGGAGGCCCTCCGCAAGCTCACGGACCTCCTGGAAACCGCTGAACGCGAGACCGAAGGCTAGAGCGCCGCGAATAAGGCCGAGGTGGCCTTCGCGCCCAGGTGGGCTAGGCAGGCGACGGGGTCTACCGCATCGAGAACCAGGGTGCCGAATGCGGCGCGCTCGGCTCGCACGGTGAGCAGGCGGGGGCGCACGGGACTGCCGGTGGCCCGGTCGACGGTCCGGACCCAGCCGGTGAGCGCGACGGCCTGGACCAGTTCGGCCGGGGTGGCCCCGAAGATCTCGTGCAGCGCGCGGAGGGCGACGCAGGCTACCAGCCGTTCGTGGGCCTGGGTGATCTCGCTGTCCTGGCGCGGCACCGGTTCGACGGCGTCCCGCGCCTTGACGTAGCGGTAGGCACGCGTCGCGGGCACCACGCCGCGCGGAGGGAGCTCGACATCCACCGTGACGTCCCGGTTCACCGGGTCGCAGGTCACCTCGTACTCGCGGGGACAGCCGTCCGGGTAACGGGAGACCCGGAGCACGCAGCCGATGAACCACTCGACGGCCTCCGGGTCGCCGGCCGCGAACGCCGACTGGCGGCCGATGACGTAGGCGTTCCTGGCCGCCGCCGTGGCGCGGTCCTCGGTGACCTTCCGGTCGTATTTCGCCTTGGCCACGGCGAGCGCCCGCCGCCTTTCGGCCTCCTGGCGCTGGTGCTCGGCCTGGGCGGCCTCGAACCTGGCCCGCGCCTGGTTCACCCGGGCCTGGCGCGCGCCGGGGCCGAGGAGACGGCCGAGGCCGGCCGCCGGGACGGGCGCGAAATCGTCCCAGTCCGGCGCGGGGAGCGCGGACCCCAGCGGGCCGGGATCGAACCCGGGTTCCCGCGGGGCGGCCAGCAACCGCTCGAAGGTCAGCGGCCGGAGCGGCAGGACGCTGGTCAGCACCTCGCCGAGCGCCTTCATCCGCTCCTCGACCTCGGCGGTCTGCTGCTCCGCCGCCCGCTGCCGCTCCGCCAGGTGCTCCTGCTGGCGGAACCGTTCGGTGTCTTTCTCGCGTTGCCGGCGCTCGCGCGCCAGCCGGTCTTCGTCGCGCCGCTGCGCGGCGAGGCGCTGCTCCCACGCCGCGAGGCTCCCGATCCGGGCCATGGCTCCCCTGGTCTGCGCACGGACAGCTACGGAATGACCATAACCTGTGGTCAGGGTCAGGAAAAGCTCCCGGCGAGGGGCGGGCCGGTGAACTGGTGCGACCCCGACCCGACCTGTCACCGGAACTGGCTGATCCCCAGGGCCAGCCCGCATACGGTGCCGATACCGACGGCCGCGCCGGCCACCGTGTCGGTGAAGTAGTGGAAGCGCACCGCGATGACGCCGACGACGACGGCCGCGCAGGTCAGGTACGCCAGGGCCAGGATCAGGACGCGCAGCGGGCGCGCCATCTGCGGCCGCGGTGGCGCGAGCAGCAGCACGGTAGCCACGGCCGCCAGCGCGACGATCGTCGCGGTGTGCCCGCTCGGGTAGACGACTTGGCCGATGTAGGTGCGGTGGACAAGCGGCTTGAGCAGCCAGTCGGTTATCACGGCCGTCACCGGGACGGCCAGGATGGCCAGCACGGCGCCGCGGCGCCGCCCGGTGAGCAGGCAGCCGAGGGCGAGGGCCGCGGTCAGCACGACGGCCGGAATCATCGAGCCGGGAAACGCGAGCCACAGGGCCAGGGCGTGATGGCCGGCGAACCAGCCGATGACCGGGGAGTCGACGGCGTGGTCGAACCGGTCCGCCGTGTTCTGGCGGGCGAACACGAGGCCTAGCACGGCGACGAGGACCGCGCAGCCGGCCAGCAGGACACCCGCCCGGGGGCGGGCGGAGGCGGCTAGCAGGGGCAGGCCGGACCGCGTGCCTTCCATGAGCCCCCCTCTGGCGGAAGTCTCATCACCCTATCCGGGCAGGTCCCGATGTCTACTTGGGCGGACAGCGAAGGAGCCGTGGGCTTGCTTTGGGGCGTGACCCAAGATCTGGCCGGGCGAAATGGTTGCATATGCCATTGATCCGGCTGTCCCGCTATGCCAGCGTCGGCGGTGCGGACCTGCGCAAAGAGGCACCGAGGCTAGACCAGAGGAGGGCTTGATGGACGGGAACGTGAGTGCGCCCAGGTTCCCGCTTCCTTCGGAGATCGCGGACGTCCCGGGCGCCGAGGGCTGGCGGTCCATGTACCCGTACTTCACCCGGTTCCAGCCGGACGACGACAAGCGCTTCTGGTTCTACAACTCCATGCACTTCCCCGAGCCGATGCCGGCCTTCGACACGATCACGGCCGAGGTCCCGTACAGCGCGATCGGGGCCAACACCGCGCGGGTGTTCGTCTTCCCCACCACGCTCGGCATCGAGCACCGCATCGTCAACGGGCGGGTCTACATCACCGCCAACCCGGTCACCGACCCCGGCGAAATCGGCCGCCGGGCCGCGGTCTTCGGCGAGCGGGCCGGCTACTACTACGAGAACTGGGACACCCTGTACCAGGGCTGGAAGACGCGCATCAAGGCCCTGATCGACGAGATCACCTCGATCACCGTGCCCGAACTGCCCGAGTTCGACGATGCCGCCGTGGTCACCGAGTCGCGCGGGGTGGCGCAGAACCACTACGTGCGGGAGAACTTCCACCGCTGCATCGACCTGTTCTCGGTGATGTGGCACCACCACACCGAGTTCCTGATGCTCGGCTACGGCGCGTACGTGGTGTTCTTCCAGTTCTGCAAGCAGGCGTTCCCCGAGATCAGCGACCAGGCGGTGGCCCGCATGGTGGCCGGCATCGACGTGATCATGTACCGGCCTGACGATGAGCTTCGCGGGCTGGCGAGGCTGGCCATCGAGGCCGGGGTGGACGACCTGTTCACCGAGGGCTGCTCGTCGGCGGCGGTGCTGACCGCGCTGGCCGAGCGCGGCGAGGGCGGCCGGCGCTGGCTCGAGGCGTTCGAGCGGGCCCGCGACCCCTGGTTCAACGTGTCCACCGGAGACGGCTTCTACCATCACCACCGCAGCTGGGCCGACGACCTGACGGTCCCGTTCGCCGCGCTCCCCCGGTACGTGGCCCAGGTCCGCGACGGCCTGCTCGCCGACCGGCCCACCGAGGCGCTGCGGGCCGAACGCGACCGGATCGCGTCGTCCTACCGGGACCTGCTGGGCTCCGGCGAGGAGAAGGCCGCGTTCGACCAGATGCTCGGCCTGTGCCGGGTGGTCTTCCCGTACGTGGAGGACCACAAGTTCTACTGCGAGCACTGGTTCACGTCGCAGTTCTTCAGCCGGATCCGCGAATTCGGCGCGCTGCTGGCCAGGTCCGGGGTGCTGGCCGAGGCCGAGGACGTGTTCCAGCTGCACCACACCGAGGTCGACCAGGCGCTGTCCGACGTCATGCTGGCCTGGGCCGCGGGCGCCCCGCCGCTGGGCGCGGCCCACTTCCGCCCCATCGTGGCCGAGCGCAAGCGGATGCTCGAGGCGCTGCGCGGCTGGTCGCCGCCGCCCGCGCTGGGCCCGGTGCCCGAGGCGCTGAACGACCCGGCCGTGCACATGCTGTGGGGCGTCACCCAGCAGACGATCGAGGCCTGGCTGCAGCCTGCTGAAGGCGAGGTCCGGGGCATCGGCGCCTCCTCTGGTGTGGTCGCTGGGCGCCGGTGTTCGGCAAGATCAAGGCGGCGGTCTCCGACATCGGCGGCTCGATGTCGCACGCGGCGATCGTGGCGCGGGAGTACGGCATGCCGGCCGTGGTCGGCACCGGCGACGCGACCAAGCGGATCAGCACCGGCCAGCGGGTGCGCGTCGACGGCGACCGCGGGATCGTCCAGGTCATCGCGTGACGCAGTTGTTCACCTGCTGGACCGCCGGGGTGGGCGCCGCGGACGCGACCTGGGCCGGCGGCAAGGCCGCCGCGCTCGGCGAACTGGCCCGCGCCGGACTGCCCGTCCCGCGCGGCTTCGTGATCACCACGGCCGCGTTCTTGTTGCATATGGACGGGGTGGACCCGGACGGCGCGGCGCGCGGGGCGCTCGGGGCGCTGGCAGCGGACGACCTGGCCGGGATCGCCCGCGCCGCGGCCGGCCTGCGCGCCCGGGTGACGGCTACGGGGCTGCCGCCTGAGGTCTCTTCCGAGATCGCACCGGCCTGTGCGGCACTCGGCGACGGCCCGGTGGCGGTCCGGTCCAGCGCCACGATGGAGGACAGCGCCGAGGCCAGCTTCGCCGGGCTGCAGGACACCTACCTGGCGGTCCGCGGCACCGGCGCGGTGCTCGACCGGGTGCGCGCCTGCTGGGCCAGCCTGTACAACGACGAGTCGATCGCCTACCGCCGCCGCCAGGGCACCGGCGAAGACGGCCTGGCCATGGGCGTCGTCGTGCAGCGGATGCTGAACCCGCGCTCGGCCGGGGTGGTGTTCACCCGGAGCCCGGTCACCGGCGACCGTTCGGTGGTAGCCATCGAGGGAACCTGGGGGCTGGGGTCGGCCCTGGTGGGCGGCGAGGTGACGCCGGACAGCTTCACGGTGAGCAAGGTGACCGGCGAGATCACCGGGCGCCGGGTCGGCGTCAAGCTGCGGGTTCATTCATTCACGCCGAACGGTCAGGGGATCTCCGCCACGCCGATGGCGGTCCCGCTGCGGCGGACCCCGTGCCTGACCGATGACGAGGTCCGGACGCTGGCCCGGCTCGGGCAGCAGGTCGAGGACCACTACGGCGCGCCCCAGGATATCGAGTGGGCGCTGCTCGACGACAACCCCGGCCACCCCGCCGATCTTGCTAACGGGTTTGTGCTGCTGCAGAGCCGCCCCGAGACGGTCTGGGCGGCGCGCGACCGGGGACCCATCGCGTCCCCGCAGGCGAAGGCCAGCGACCACGTGCTCGCCCGGTTCTCCGGGGGGCTGTAGATGGACCTCAACCCCCTGACCAACGACGACGTGGCGGACATCCTCGCCTTGCTCGACTCGCTCCCCTACGACGAGCTCGACCTGGAGACCCCGAGATTCCGCCTCACCCTCCGCCGCAGGGCGGACGGCTGGACCCAGAGCACCCAGATCCTGTCCGCACCCGAGCCGCTCGCAGTCGGGGGGAACGCTAGCGCGTCGGATGAGCAAGCTGTGACTGATGAGGCAGCCCCGGGCGGGGACGCAGGTCCACCGGCCGGGCAGACAACCACGGCGATGTCACATCGCCGTGGTCAGGACCACTGCAGAGTCACATCGCCGTGGTCGCGGGCGGGCGCTGAGGAGCATGGCCGTGCGGCGGATGAGGCTGACGTGACCAGTGGGGAAGGGGACAGTGAAGACGGAGAGCTCGTAGCGGTGCGGGCGCCGCTGCCGGGGACGTTCTATCGGGCGCCGCGGCCGGGGGCGGCGCCGTTCGTGGAGGTGGGCAGCCGGGTCGGCGCGGACACCGTGATCGGCATCGTAGAGACGATGAAGCTGATGAACTCGGTGCCCGCGGGCGTGGCCGGGGTGGTCGCGGAGTTCTGCGTGGCGAACGCCGAGTTCGCGGCGCAGGGGGCCGCGCTGCTGCGGATCAGGGCCGACCGGTGATCCTGCGGCGGATGCTGATCGCCAACCGGGGCGAGATCGCGGTCCGCGTCATCCGTACCTGCCGGCGGCTGGGCATCGAGACCGCGCTGACGGTAGCGGCGGGAGACGCGGATTCGGTCCCGGCGCGCCTGGCGGACAAGACGATCGCGATCGGGTCCTACCTCGACGTCGGCGAGGTCGTCGGGGCCGCCGTGGCGGCGGGGGCAGAGGCGATCCACCCCGGGTACGGCTTCCTGTCGGAGAACCCGCGGCTGGCCCGGGCCTGCGAGGCGGCGGGCATCGTGTTCATCGGGCCGGGCGCGGACGTGCTCGAGGCGGCCGGGGACAAGCTCGCGGCGCGGAACCACGCGGTGGCGGCGGGGCTGCCGGTGCTGCCGGGCGGGCTGGTGCGGGCCGGCGCGGCCGGAGAGATCGCGGGGCGCATCGGGTACCCGGTGCTGGTCAAGGCGGCGGGGGGTGGCGGCGGGCGCGGGCTGCGGGTGGTCCGAGATCCGGCGGACCTCGCCGGGGCGGTGGCGATGGGCAGCGCGGAGGCGCAGGCGGCGTTCGGGGACGGGCGCGTGTACCTGGAACGGTACGTCTCCCCCGCGCGGCACGTGGAGGTGCAGCTGCTCGGCGACGGGGAGAACGTGATCCACCTCGGTGACCGGGACTGCTCGGTGCAGCGGCGCTACGCCAAGCTGATCGAGGAGGCGCCGGCGCCCCGGCTCGGCGAGACGCTGCGGGTCGGGATGCGGGCGGCGGCGGTCGCGTTCGGCCAGCACCTGAAGTACCAGGGCCTGGGCACCGTCGAGTTCCTGGTCGACGCCGCGCGGTCGGAGTTCTGGTTCCTCGAGGTGAACGCGCGCATCCAGGTGGAGCACCCGGTGACCGAGGCGGTCACCGGGCTGGACCTGGTGGCCGAGCAGATCGCGGTCGCGGAGGGGCGCCGGCTCGGGCTGTCCCAGGCCAGCGTGCGGCTGGACGGCCACGCGATCGAGTGCCGGATCAACGCCGAGGACCCCGCGGCCGGGTTCCGGCCGAGCCCGGGCACCGTGACCAGCGCGGTCTTCCCGGCCGGGCCTGGCATCCGGGTCGACACGCACATCCAGGCGGGTTCGGCGGTGCCGCCGCAGTACGACAGCCTGCTGGCCAAGCTGGTGGTGAGCGGGGCGAGCCGGGCCGAGGCCCTGGGCCGGCTGCGCGGCGCGCTGGCCCGGTGCGAGATCGGCGGGGTGGCGACCACCCTGCCGGTGCACGCCGCGCTGGCCGCCGACGACGAGTTCGCCGCCGGAGGCGCCGACACGGGATATCTCGCACGGTGGCTGGAGCTCGAAACCCGGCCCGTTAGGGATAAAAATGGCTGAGATCCAGCTCGTCGACGTCTCGCTGCGGGACGGCAACCAGAGCCTGTGGGGGGCCACCGGGCTGCGCACCGACCACATCCTGCAGATCGCCCCGGTGCTCAACCGGGTCGGGTTCGCCGCGCTCGACTTCATGTCGAGCACGGCCATGGGGGTCGCAGTGCGGACGCACCGGGAAGACCCGTGGGAGCGGATCCGGCTGACCCGCGCCGCGATGCCGGACACGCCGCTGCAGCTGATCGGCACCGGGTTCCGGTTCATCTCCTGGGAGCGGGCTCACCCGGAGGTGATGCAGCTGGTTTACGAGCGGCTGGTAGCGGCGGGGATATCGCGGTTCGTGCTGCTCGACCCGATGCACGACCTGGACGCGGTGCGGCGCAGCGCGCGGATGGTCAAGCGGGCCGGCGGGACCGAGACCATCCTGGCCCTGACCTACACGATCTCGGCGGTGCACGACGACGATTTCTACGCCGGGATCGCCGCGGCTGCGGCCGAGTCGCCGTACATCGACCGCGCCTACATCAAGGACCCGGCCGGCCTGCTGACGCCGGAGCGGGCCCGGACGCTGATCCCGGCGGTGCGGGCGCGGCTCGGCGGCAAGCCGCTGGAGCTGCACGCGCACGGCACGATCGGGCTGTCGCCGCTGGTCTACCTGGTCGCCCCGGACCTGGGCGTTTCCGTGCTCCAGACGGGTTGCGGCGCGCTGGCCGACGGGTCCTCGCTGCCCGACGCGCAGCGGGTGGTGGCGAACCTGCGCGCGCTCGGGCACACCGTAGACGTGGACGACCGGCTGCTGGCCACCGCGGCGCGGTACTTTGACCGGCTGGCCGCGGCCGAGGGGCTGCCGTCGGGCCGCCCGCAGCCGTACGACGAGGCGTTCACCCGGCACCAGCTGGCCGGCGGGGTGCTGACCACGCTGCGGCGGCAGCTGGCCGAACTGGGTCTTGAGGGCCGGTTCGACGCGGTGATCGAGGAGGTGAGCCGGGTCAGGGCCGAACTCGGCTACCCGATCATGGTCACTCCGTTCCCGCAGATGGTGATGGGGCAGGCCTTGTCGAATGTGCTGGGTTCTGAGCGGTATGCGGTCGTCCCTGACCAGGTGATCAGGTACGTGCTGGGCAGCTTCGGCAAGCCGACGGCGCCGGTCGAGCCGGAGGTGCTCGACCGGATCCTGGACCGGCCGCGGGCCAGGGAGCTGGCCGCCGAGCCGCCGCCGCTGTCAGTGGCCGAACTGCGCCAGCGGCTGCCGCGCGGGATCGGGGACGAGGAACTGCTGCTGCGGTTCGGCATGCCCGCGGGGGAAGTGGACGCGATGCTGGCCGCCGCCCCGGCGGCGCGGCACTACACCCCGGAGGTGCAGCCGGTGCTGCGGCTGCTGCGCGAGCTCGGCTCGCGGCCGCCGGCGGCCCGGCTGGTGGTGGACAAGCCGGGGTTCCGGCTCTCCCTGCGGGGGTCTGCGGGGTCGTCCCGTGGTTAGCGTGGTGGTGCGGGACCGGCTGACGACGGCGCGCGGGTTCGTGTTCGACATGGACGGCACGCTGGTGCTCGGCGACCGGACCAGTAACGGGCTGCGGCCGCTGCCCGGCGCGCTGGAGATCACGCGGTGGGCCGCGCGGCGCGGGCGGCCGTACGTGGTATTCACCAACGGGACCAACCGGACGCCCGCGGCCTACGCGCGGCTCATGCGGGAACTCGGGTTCTCGCTGCCGGACGAGGCGATGCTGACGCCGGCCAGCAGCGCGGTCCGGGTCCTGCTCCGGGCTGGCCACCAGCGGGTCATGCTGCTGGGCGGGCCGGCGCTGGCCGAGCCGCTGCGAGAGGCGGGGCTTGACGTTGTGGCTCCCGTGGCTGGCGTGTCGGCTGATGCGGTGCTGGCCGGCTGGTTCCCCGAGTTCACCATGCCCGCGCTGGAGGCGGCGTGCCAGGCCGTCTGGGACGGGGCCGAGCTGTACAGCTGCTCGCAGACGCCGTTCTTCGCGGTGGCCGGAGGCCGGGCATTGGGCACCTCCCGGGCGATCTCGGCGATGATCCGGTCGCTCACCGGCTGCGGTCTGCAGGTGGTGGGCAAGCCGTCGCTTGACGCCCTGCGCACCGCGGCCGACCGGCTCGGGTTTCCCGTCCCGCAGCTGGCCGTGGTCGGCGACGACCCCCACCTCGAGGTGCCGATGGCACTCCGCGGCCGCGCGCTGGCCATCGCCGTCGGCACCGGCCTGGGTGGTTCGGTCTCCTATGACGGGCTGCCCCTGTCGCGCCGCCCCCACCTGCAGGTGCGGGGCGTGGACGAGCTGCTGGAGATGCTGGCCGGCTGGTGCTGACCCTTCTGGCTGATTTTCAGCACCAGCCGGCCCGGCCGGGGGCTAGCTCCCCTGGTTCGTCATCTTGACGGACCGGTTGATAACGGGCCCGTTATTCCTGGTCAGCGCGGCTGGTGCGGGCGTTTTGGCCAGCGCGGGGGCCAGCGCTGGAGCCAGCGCGGGGGTTACCGGCGTTACCGGGCTCTGGCCGTTATTGAGGATCGTCACGACATCATCCGCGATCTTGTCAAGCCTGCTTTGCAGCGCATTGCCCTTAAGGCTAGTGAACCGCAGGATCATCAATCTAAACCGCACGGCATTGAGGGACTGGATCTGCCATGGGGCAGCTTCCGGTTACTGGCGTAGACAATCTGGTACGCCCCGGCGAACGTTGAACACCTGACGCAATTCGAGCTCACCGCGTTGGCCTGGTTAGTCGCGTTGAGGTTGGCCAGGTTCTGCGCCGATGTCACGACCACCTGGAAGGCGATCCCGTCGGCGGCGCAGCGGCGGCACGTGGTCGCCGTCGCCGTCGCGTTGTTGGTGACGTTGAGCGTCGCTGTCGAGGAGACCTGCTTGAACTGGTACTTCAGCACCCAGTCGGTGTGGCCGTTCCGCTGCGACGACGCGTTGGCCTGGTTGGCGATGGTCTGCGTGAGGGGGGCGGCAGGCGGGGCGGCAGGGGTGGCCGCCGACGCGACGGCCGGGACGGCCAGGGTGGCGAGCGCCGTCAGCGCCGTCAGCCCGGTCAGCCCCTTCAGCCCTTTCAGCCTTTTCAGCGCCGCCGGGCCCGGACGGGGGCGAAACGTTAAAGCATTAATCCTGGGTCGCATTTTCATCCTTTCATTTACTGGCTCGCGCGAACATATCACACATGATGAGACCTCAGTTACTTGTTCTGGTGATTTCCTGATCTTTCGTTAATTCGGCCATACCGGCTTTATGCGACAAGCCGGAAAGCGTGCGCGCGTACTAATTGGCCGGGATTTGCGTGTATGCCTGGAATTCATGGTGCGCTGCTCCGGTGAACGGCGGACCCGCGGACAGTGATGCCGTAAACCTCCGCCTGGAACCGGTCCGGGCCGGCCGGCGGCAGCCTGGTGAACCAGATCAGCAGGTAGCGCCCCCGGGCCGGGCTTGATGTCCGGAAGGTGTGCGTGCCGCCCACGCCGTCGGCGGTGGCGACGGTGGTGAAGGTCCCCAGGGCGGGGGCGGCGAGGGTGCCACTCCCGCCGGTGGTGCCACTCCCGCCGATCTCGACGACTACGTCGGCACCGGGTTCGGCGCCGAAGGTGACCGTGACCGACCTGAGCCTGACGCGCCTGCCCATGTCCAGGATCAGCCCGCTGCCCGGCTTCAGCCCGCCGAACACCGGGTTGCCGAGGTAGTACTGGCTCCGCCAGGCGGTCGCCGGGTTCCCGTCGATGGCGTATCCGGCCAGGGCGTCGTTCTCGTCGTTCGGGTCACCCTGGGTGTCGAGCGGGTCGAACCCGTGCGCGCTGACTGGCCTGAGCTTGACCGCCCGGTGAGCCTGGCGGGCCGGGTGAGACTGGCGGGCCTGGCGGGCCGTGGGCGTGGGGTGGGGGCGGGCCGGGGCGGCGGGAGGGCGCTGGGCGGTGACGTCACCGACCGCGGACGGGCGCGGGGTGACGGTGCGGGCGGCCGGCAGCAGATGCCAGTGCGCCGCCAGCAGCGCGGCCACCAGCAGGGTCGCGGCGGCGGAGGGCAGCCACAGAACCGGACGCCGGCGGTTGACGGCGACGACGGAGCGGACCAGCCGCCGCCCGGTGATCAGCAGAATGCAGGACAGGCCCGCGATCGGCAGGACGAGCAGGACCATCGAGAACACGCTCAGCAGGGCGGCCGGGATGTCGGCCCGCCTGAGCTGCTCCGCGAGGGCACCGGCCTGGTCGGCGAGGGACAAGGCGAACGTCCTGGCCAGGCTGGGCGCGTTGAGGATCGTGAGGCCCAGTTCCACGATAATCAGCGGCACCATGACCAGCACCCACGCGGTCAGGGTCACCCGCGCCCCGCGCTTGAGGCCCTGGACCCGGGGATCGGCCGGGCGGCCCGGGATCAGGCTGCGCAGCACGGGCCCGATGCGCCGGAACAGGTCGGGCACGCCGATCAGGTCGGCCAGGATGAAGTATCCGTCGAACCGCAGCGACGGCAGCAGTTGCTGCACCATCTCCACGTGGACCAGCAGAACCGCCGCGAGCAGCGGCTGGTAGCCGGTCGCCAGGTAGACCGCTGCGAGCCCGGCCGAGAAGATCGCGTTGAAGTGGACGCCACCCAAGTCGGTCCGGATGCGGCCGGCCCGTCCCAGCCGGTAGGCGTCGGTTACGTTGGTGAAAAAGGCAGGCCACACCACGTAGACGCCCATGCCGATGACCCCCGGCCGGGCCCCGCCGTAGCGGCAGGCGGCGGCGTGGCCGCACTCGTGGAACAGCGTGGACAGCAGGGTCAGGCCGAGGACCAGGAGCAACAGCACCGGGTGGATCACCACGTACCCGAGCGCGGTATTGAGCTGCCCGGCGCGTACCAGCCAGACGTCGGAGACGATCAGGCCGCCGAGGGCCGCCACCACCACGGCGGGGGTGAACAGCGGCCGGAACAGACGGGCGAAGAACTGCACGCCGCCCTCGGGAATCAGGGTGCAGCGGAATCTCAGCGTCAGGACGCCCTGGTCCCAGCCGGGATTGGCGGGCCCTGGAGCGCCGTCGGCACGGGCCAGCAGGCCGAGTGGGGCGAGCTTGTGGTCCAGCAGGTACTCGACGTTGCCGGTGCTCACCGTCCGGCCGAATTCGGCGCTGACGCGCGCGGCGATCTCGCTGACCGCACGCTGGCCGTCGATCCCGCCCAGCACCAGGTGCAGCAGCCGGGACACCTGCACAACCCGGCCTTCCGGATCACGTACCAGGAACGTGGCATCGGTCAGGCCCGAGCCCTGGTACTCGCCGAGCGGCTCCACCCCGGCGAGCAGCCGCGGCACCGGGGCCCGCACCGCGGGCAGGTCGGGACGGGTGACGTCGAGACGAGCGGCGTCGCCGATGGCCGCCCTGACGCCACGGCTGAATGGCATCACCTGCTGCCTCCTCGTGCGCCCCGGTCATGCCGCTCCCGGCGGGGACCTGGAGGCGGCCCCCGCCGGGAGGCGATGTCAGACGGTCAGAATGCGCAGGCTCAGCCAGACACGAAGACGCCCTGGTTGGCCGTTGAGGTGGCCGAGCTGAAGACACCGTTCGAAACGGCGCTCGAAGCGTTGGTCGCGGTCACGGTGGTGGTGTGGCTGACCTGGGTGATGCGGTTATGCGAGCCGAAGACGAAGTAGGCGGACAGCGCCTCGCGCTCCGGCAGGACCTCGCCGGTCTGGGCCTCCAACTCGTGCATACTAAGTTCAGACATAATGCTCCCCTTCTTCTTTCTCTTAGATTTCCGATACCCACGACTTGCGGGCACCGGGGGGTTTGCACGCGCTGACCTGGGGGTCAGGCGCGCACGTGCCGAATCAGGCGGGAAATCTCGCATGACCCGATGGTCGATGCGTGAGGAAGCGGGGGTGTCGTGAGCATCTCCCGAGTTGACAACAGTGCATTCAGCTCAAGACCTGGCTCGCATTTACCGAGCGCCTGAATCACAGGCATCCGGAACCCCCTCCCTCGGCAGGTCATCGTCGAAAGACCGTTAGGAACTCTGTGTCACGGGTATGAGATTAATTGCCGCAAGACCTCGTGGGCAATCCCTCATTTTGCCGAGATTTCCGCTCTCCTCATTCTACGCAGAATAAATCAGGCATACGTCTGGCGAATTCGGCGAATTTCACGTGAATGACTAAAAGGGACCATCCGGTTGCTTTCCCGGAGGGTGTCCTGGTTGCTCGACTGGCTGCTGGCCTGGCTGCTGGCCTGGTTGCCGACCTGGTTGCCGGCCCGGCCGGAACCTGGCCAGCGCGACCGCCTCCAGGGTGGAGTGCACGCCGAGCTTGCCCCGCAGGTTGTGCAGGTGCGTATTGATGGTCTTCACCGACATGTGCAGCCGCTTGGCCACCTCGCGGAGGCCTGCGCCCTCGGCCAGGTGCGCCAGCACCTCGCGCTCGCGCGGGGTGAGCGCGGCCAGCAGCGGATGTTCGCCCTCCGGCTCAGCCTGTCCCGGAGGGCCGCCCCGGCTGGCCAGGGCGGCGGCCTCGAGCCTGCTGTGCGCGCCGAGCTTGCCAAGGACGTTCTTGACGTAGGTACGCAGCGTCTCGGTCGTGACGCTCATCTCGCGAGCCATCGTCTTGGTGCTCTGGCCTGCGGCTATCCGGCGCAGTACTTCGGTTTCCCTCGGGGTCAGGGCGGACAGGCGGTCCTCGCCGGGCGGTTCCGGCGGGGACGTCACCCGGCCCGCCGCGATCGCGTCCAGCGCGATGGCAATCTTGTCAAGTTCCTGGTCCTTGCCGAAGAAGCCGGCGACGCCGATCTGCGCGGCAGCTAACGGAGCCAACTGGCCGCCAGGGCCGGAGACCACCAGCACGGCGGTGTCCGGGTACTGGTCCCTGATCGCCCGGGCCGCGCCGAGGCCTTCTCCTCCCTCGTGAAAGCGGAAATCAAGCAGGCAGGCGTCGGGCTGGTGCCTGGCCACGGCGGCGACGCCCTCGTCGGCGGTCGTCGCGATCGCCAGGGCCTGGTGGCCGCGAGCCTCCAGCGCGACCGCAAGCGCTTCACAGAAGATGCGATTATCGTCACACAAAACCAGCCGCATGGGGTTGCTCCTTTGCCCGCTCAGACGACCCTCGCCGTACCGAGTTGGCTGTTCGCACGATGAGTTCGGCCGCCTGGAGAAAAAGGTCGCAGAACAGACGACAAGGAACACCCGCCCCATAACCCCGCCCAGTAGCCCAGCAAAATGGTAGATGACGGGGAATGCCTATGTGCACGATTGCCGAACTACCTGCGCCTTTGCGCGCCAGGCATTAACGATTTATTCGGAGCGAGCCCGCTCATACACCAGGTAACGGGCATATGAGGCAAATGGCGGAATCAGCGGTTATACCCGGGCCGGGCGCGGCCGCTGGGCTTCACTGCGCTCATACGGCGTGGACGGACGCACTGGAACCGGGCTTTCACTGCGCTAGAACGCGCTGGATCCGGGGTTTCATGGCGTTCGGCTGGCCCGGTGCATGGGAGTCGAGCCGGCGGGAGATACGGCTATCCGGCAGCGGGCTCTGGGCGGCAGGATGTCTTTATGGTGCCGTTCGGCGGGAAGGGCGGGTGCAGATGGCGGTCTTTGTCTTGGTGCACGGCGCGTGGGGCGGTGCGCATGGCTTCCGCAAGGTGCGCGGCCCGCTCGCCGATGCCGGTCACGAGGTCTTCACGCCCAGCCTGACCGGCATCGGCGAGCGGGCGCACCTGACCAGCCCGCAGGTGAACTTGACCACTCACATCGCCGACGTGGTCAACGCCGTCTGGTACGAGGACCTCAGCGACATCGTGCTGCTCGGCTACTCCTACGGAGGGGTCGTGGTCACCGGGGCGCTCGAGCACATCGGCGACCGGGTTCGGCACCTAGTCTACCTGGACGCCTTCGTGCCCGGCGACGGTGACACGGTGGCCGGCCTGGGCGGCGCGGCGGCCGAAAGCGGCCTGGCGGCCCTGGGCCGGGACTGGCTGGTGCCGCCGCTTCCCCGCGAGTACGACGATCCGGCCGAGGCGGCGTGGGCCGGACCGCGGCGCACGCCGCACCCGGCCGGCTGTTTCACCGAGCCGGTCCGGCTGGCGCGCCCACTGGAGGACTACCCGTTCACCCGCACCTACATCAAGGCGACCGGCGAGCCGCGGCCCGATGACGGCGGGCCGTTCTGGGCCGCGGCGGACCGGGCCCTGGCCTCGCCGGCCTGGCGCTACCGGGAGATCGCCACCAACCACATGATCGCCAGCAACCGGCCCGGTGACCTCGTCCGGTTGCTGCTCGAGCTGACCTGAGCCTTCGAGCCCTCACCCGCAGGCCGGCCGCCTCCACATGATCTTCACCGGGCCTGCAAGCGGTTTGCGCGGCCATGGCGTGATCTGGGGCCAACCCAGAGGAGGACGCGATGAGCGACCAGATCCAGCCGTGGCCAGTGGTACAGCAGGGCAGCCAGGGGCATCCCGTCCCGGCCCTCCAGTACCTGCTGCGGGACCGCGGCCACCACGTGACCGTGGACGGGATCTTCGGGCCGAAGACCGAGGCGGCGGTGGAGCAGTTCCAGATCGCGGACCAGTTGCACGTCGACGGGATCGTCGGGCCGCAGACCTGGGGCGCCCTGGTCATCGTGCTGGCCCGTGGCAGCACCGGCGACGCGGTACGCGCTCTCCAGGAGGAGTTCCGGTTCCGCGACCAGTCCGGCGGCCCGGGCCGCGGCCTCGCGGTCGACGGGATCTTCGGGCCCAAGACCGCGACCGCGGTGCGCAGCTTCCAGCAGGCGCTCGGAATCACCGTCGACGGGATCGTCGGCCCGCTGACCTGGCGGGCGCTGGTCAGCGGCATGCTCTCGTCCTGATCCGCCCCGGGCGGCGCATCTGGGCTCGCTGGGCCGCGGGGGCGCGGAGCGGGCCGGGCGAAGGCGGCTGCGCCCGGGGCGAGGGCGGCTGCGCCGGGGGCGAGGGCGGCTGCGCCGGGTGAGGATGACCATGCCGGAGCGAAAAGGGCTGCGCGGGGGCGGGAACCACGCCCGTTCGGCCTTAATGACCTGCTCGGACCTGTACCGATTCCTGTCGACAGTTAACCAGGTTGACGTGAAGCATGTTACTGAAGTGACAAAAGAGGCCCATGGTGCATGATGCGGGCAGTTTAGCAGCCTGCGGCCGATTTAGTCCATTTTGAGCAATTAACGCCCAAGTGGCCGTTAAGCTGCCCGGATGTTAGGCGCTCCGAAGGCACCATGCACCTTGTGGTGCCTTCCGGGTGAGCGCGTAGTACTCGGGAAGGAACCCTTTGGGCTGCCACAGGAAAGCATCACGCAACCGACTGAAGCACCTCGTTATACCCGCGGCCGCCATGCCCGCCCTGGCCGGCATGGCGGCCGCCGTCTGCCTCGCGCCGCAGGCGCAGGCCGACCCAGCGCCAGCTCACGCGGCGGCGCAGCCCGCCGCGGCCACGCGGACCGGCACGATGTCGGACGCGCTCAGCCAGGCCGGCCTATCCCCGGCCGAATTGTTCGCCGCGGTGCGGCAGACCAGCGGGAACACGTCCCGGCCCGCCCGCTACACCGTCCGGTCGGGTGACTCGCTCTCGGCGATCGCCGGGAAGGTCTACCACAAGCAGAACGCGTGGACCGTTCTGTACTGGGCCAACCGCGGCACGATCCACTGGGCGAACATGATCAGCGAGGGGCAGGTGCTGAAGGTCCCGGCTCTGCCCGCCAAGATCCCGGCGGCGCCCTCTCAGCTCGGCCCGGCACCGGCACCGGCCCCGGCGGCCGCGCCAGCCGCCGCGTCCACGTCCGCGCCCGCCCAGGCCACGGCCTCGGGCAGCTACTCGGGCGCCAGCGGCTCGTACGCCGCCTGCGTGATCGCCCGCGAGTCCGGCGGCAACTCGCAGGTCATGAACGGGAGCGGGCACTACGGCCTGTACCAGTTCAGCGCGTCGACCTGGCAGGCGTACGGCGGTTCGGCCAGCGACTTCGGGCACGCCAGCGTGTCCGAACAGAACCGGGTGTTCAACAACGCGATGGCGCGGGGCGGCCAGTCCAACTGGTCCCCCTACGACGGCTGCTAACCGGCTGAACGGCCGGGCCCCGCGGTGGCGGCACCCGCGGGGCCCGGCCCGGGCCGGGACGTATCGTTGAGCGATACTAATCTGGCTGGACGAGCCGAGGATTCCCGCGGGGGGCGCTGCCCCGGCGCTAGGCGCCCGCGGCGGCGTCGTGCTTGGCCACCAGCTCGTCCAGGACGGTGGCGAGCTCGCGCAGGCGATCCAGGTGAGCCCGGGTCAGCTTGTGCAGGACCCGGTCGCCGTCGCGGGTCAGCCGGACCCGGACTACCCGGCCGTCTTCCCCGTCCGGCGTCCGCTCCACCAGCCCGGCGGCTTCGGCCCGGTCGACGAGCTCGACCGTGCTGTGCGGCCGCAGCATCAGGTAGCCGGCCAGGTCGCCCATGGTCGGAGGCTGGTTCTCGTGGTGCCCCTTGATGGCCACCAGGAGCTGGTGCTGGACGTGGGTCAGGCCCTCAGCCTGAGCCTGATCCTCGCTCCAGCGATGGAAGCGCCGCAGGGTGACCCGGAACTCGAGCAGCCGCTCGAAGTCCTGTCGGGTAAGCCGGGGCATCGTCACCTTCCGAATGTGCATGCAGTTTCCCGCCCGAGATTACCCGGCCGTTCCGCCGTCCGCGGGAACCGGCGCGGTGAGCTCGAGCTGGATGCCGTCCGGGTCCTCGAACGAGAGCACGTCGATGCCGAACGAGGGCAACCGGGTGATCTCGCCGTGCGTCACGCCACGCTCGTCGAACAACCGGACCGCCTGCTCCAGGTCGCCGCGGGCAGGCACGCCGAAGCTGAGGTGATCCAGGCCCGCCCGGTCCGGGTGGAAGCGGTCGGCCGCGGGGGCGCCATCACCACGCCGCCGAACAGGAGCTTGAACACCTCGTCCGCGCCCGGGTCGCCGGGCGGCGGCGACTCCACGACGACCTGGAAGCCCAGCAGGCCGGTGTAGAACTCGCGGCTACGCTGCACGTCGGTCACTGTAAGCCGGAGGTGATGGATATCGCCGCACGGAATCATGACTGCCTCCCTGGCACCGCGGCACGCCGCGGCATCGGTCCCTGGCATCAGCATCCCAGTCGGAGCGCGTCTGCAACACCACGAAAACCAACTGCACGCTAATTCGCACACCAGTGCGACATCCGGGTTATGGGGAAGTCTCGGTGTTCCATAGTGCACCGGATCTTCCCCAAAGCCCGAATCTTCCCCGATCTTTTGGCGGCGGAGTGCAGCACGTGGCGCTGGAGTAACACAAGACGCACAGGCCTCGTCCATTTGCCCGTTTATGCGGCGTGGGCGGCGATCAGGTCGTCGGACAGCTTCGGCCAGGCCTGCCGGGCCCAGTCGCCGAAGTCCTCGTCCGCCAGGGAAACGCAGGCCAGCCCGGCGTCGGGGTCCACCCACAGGAAGCTGCCC
>WNGE01000721.1_pt1 | contig 43320 bp, 40 predicted proteins | sample 5400651 | NCBI WGS metagenome assembly WNGE01 (sample SAMN13153370, study PRJNA577476) | soil metagenome | isolation source: 60 cm soil or saprolite under grassland replicate 2 | place: USA:California | collected 2016-06-15 | reverse complement strand
CGTCTCCCCTGGGTACGGATGCATGCCCTGAAAGATTACTACGGAATGGTGAGACTGCTGGACGAGTTTCCCAACGTTCACCAGACGTTCAACTTGGTTCCTTCCCTCATAAGCCAAATTCAGGAGTACGAAAACGGAACCGCCCATGACGCGTTTTTTGAGGTAGCTGCACGTCCAGCGAGGGATCTCACGCTGGCGGACCGGCGCTTTGCCCTGCAATACCTGTTCCAGGCTAACCCTGTGCACCTGATCGGCCGCTATCCGCGCTACATGGAATTGTGGGACCGCTTCCAGAGTGTTGGATCGGACCCGGACAGGGCCGACAAGTTCTTTCAACGGCAGGACTACACCGACCTGCAGGTACTGTCACAACTGGCTTGGTTTGACGAGTTCTTCCTGCGAGAGCCAGAGATTGCGGAATTAGTTCGTAAAGCGCGGAACTTCTCTCTTGATGACCAAGCCTTCGTGATGCAGCGTCAGAAGGAACTCATCCAGCGAGTTCTTCCGGCGCACGCTAAGGCGGCCAAAGAAGAACGCGTCGAGATCGCTACTTCGCCGTTTTATCACCCGATCCTGCCTCTGCTCTGTGATACCAATCAGGGCACGGTTTCCACGCATGGACTGACGCTGCCGCAGAATCGCTTTCGACATCCCGAGGATGCACGTGAGCAATTGCAGCGCGGCCTGGATCTTCACGAGAAAACATTCGGTCTTCGTCCCAAGGGTGTCTGGCCGTCAGAAGGCAGTGTTTCGGAAGAGGTATTGGGTATCGCTGCCGATCTGGGCGTGAACTGGATGGCAACGGACGAAGGCGTACTTGCGCGCACTTTGGGTATGTCATTCATGCGAGACGGCCGGGGCCGGGTGCCCGATGCGGCAGCCGCAAAGCTCTACACGGTTCATCGCTTTGAGAGCGGCCAGACGCGCATGCACCTGTTGTTTCGTGACCATGCCATCTCCGACCTGATCGGCTTCGTATACTCGGACATGGATCCGCGTGAAGCCGCTTTACATCTAATGCAAAACATCAAGGATTCAGCGCAACCGGTTCTGCGAGCAGGCGCAGATGCTGTGGTGCCAATTATTCTCGACGGGGAGAATGCCTGGGAATACTATCCTGAATCCGGACGCGAATTCCTGCGACGCTTCTATGAAATGCTGCAGAACGATAAGGCGGTGGAAGCTGTCACAGTGTCGGAAGCCATCGCGCGACACCGCAACTTCAATGGGTTGAATTCGCTCACGCCAGGCTCTTGGATCCACGCCAATTTCAATGTCTGGATCGGAGCACCGGAAGACAACCGCTCCTGGGACTACCTGTACCATGCGCGAAATTTCTATGCGCAAGCGTCTGGCAGCGCCACGGAGGAGCAACGCAAATTGGCGCAGGAAGAGTTATTCATCGCGGAAGGCAGCGATTGGAACTGGTGGTATGGTCCCGAACATCATTCCGCAAACGACCGTGAATTCGACGAGCTCTACCGCAAGCACCTGTCGAACGTGTACCAGGCGCTCGGGGGCACGCCTCCGGACTACCTGGCTCAGCCGATTCTCGGCGGAGTAACGCGGCCTTCCTTCACACCCCAAAGCGCCTACATTCACCCGAGAATCACCGGCGATATGGTGCGCTATTTCGAATGGATGGGCGCGGCACGATACACGGCCGACCGGCGCTCGGGGGCCATGCACGGCAAGCAGTTTCTGCTCGATGCCGTGTTCGCCGGGATCGACGAGCAGAACGTGTACGGCCGCCTGGATTTTGTCGGGAAAGTGCCCGAAGACGCATTCGAGATCGTGGTGAATCTGGAGTCGTGGGCAAACCAGGCGTCCAAACCGCAGCGCGAGCTGCGGCTCGAGGCGGTAGTCGAGAGAGGACGCCTGCAGTCGTGGAAGGTGACCGACGGACCGGAGAGCCTGTCAGCCGCTGGCTCCGGAAAAACAGAGTCCGCTCGGGTGGCGCTGCAGCGCAATTTTGAGTTTCACATTCCGCTGACCTGGCTGCTCGCCGCCCCCATTGAGATCGAGAAAGCGCGCAGCCCCACGAGTTCCGATGTCCTGACCACACGCCTGCGCCTGCGCTTCAGCCTGTGGCAAAAACACTTGCCCGTCGATGCCTTGCCGGTGGAAGGATGGATCGAACTCGAACTGCTGTCGGAGGGGGATCTGCTGTCGCTGTAGCTGTAGAAACAGTGACGAGCAGCGAGGGGCGAGTAGCGAGTCGATTGTCTTGCCGCTAGTGTCGTGTCCCGAATGTTCGCGACATGAATTCACACTGTCATCCTGAGCGAAGCGAAAGGACCTATGTGTTTGATTTGCGATGCGTACGTGCGTTGCTATGCTCCTCTAGTCGTCGCTCGCTGCTCGCTACTGCCCCGCGCTCGCATTCATTACCATCGGCCGGTTCAATTCCATTACCAACTCCGTTCCCGCCGGCAGCATCGTCGAGCGATGCTTGCCGAGCCAGTGTGCGATGGTGGCGGTCGCGCCGATTGCTCCACCAATGAGCATGCCTTTGCCGCCGCCGGCCAGACCACCGATCAGCATTCCCCCACCCGTACCCATGCCAACTTCTGTAAGATCCTTGCCGTCGTGGCCTTCGCCCTTGAATTGCCCTTCATTGTTGACGTCGGTGCCGTGGCGCGCGCTCGTGTCCACCAGCGTTGCGTTCAACAGGAAGCGATCGCCGTTTGGAAGTACCAGGCGCTCCGGGAAGATAGCGATGGTGGGTTTGCCGGCGATGCGGCGTGGTTCGCTCGTCCTGGTGACCCGCCCCTGGACGGTGGCGCCGACCGGAATCACGGTTTTGCCGTTCACCACAACCGCTTCCGTGACTCGGGCCGAGAACGGATCGCCCGCCTGAGTGCTGAACGTGGTCAGCGTATTTTCGAGTTTCATCTTGACGGCCGTGCCCGTGGGCAGGGAAGTTTGCCCAGAGGCGCAAGCTGCCGCCAACATCACGATGATCACAACTGAAAGTTTCTTCATAGAACCTCCTAAAATGTAGCGCCGGCGCCTCGCCGGCTGTCCGGCGGGCGCCCCCGCCCGCCGCGCCATCAATTTCCAACCTCCTGTACAGCTGCGAGCACCTCATCCAGCGGCGCCCGATCGAACTGGTTGTCACCGCGGTAGATCCAGCGCACGGTGCCGCTATGATCGATGACGAGAGTGGCGGGGTGCGCGATGTTGAGCGCGTCGACGCCGAAGGCATGATACAGTCCATATTCCTTCGTCACGGCGCGATCCTCGTCCAGCAAAAAGGGAAACGAAATCGGATGCTTCTCCAGAAATCTCGCCGGCTTCCACGCCCCGTCCCGCTTCTGGGCCGCCATATACGCCACCTGCGTATCCGCTGCCTCGATTTCCTGTTCTCGCGACTCCAACTGAGCCATGCGCTTCGCGCAGTTCGATCACCAGGTGCCGCGCAAAAACTCCAGAATCAGCGTGCCGCCCTTCAGCAACTTGGCGAGAGAAAACGTCTCCTCGCGATTCGCCGCCGCTAGAGAAAACTCGGGAGCGCGTGCCCCAACTTCCAGAGTATCCGTGCGATCTCTCAACTTGATTCGACTGTAAGCCAGAAGAGAAACGGGAACAACGACGGAAAGGGCAAGAGAACCATGAGAGTAATGCGGCCCGCACATGCGTAGGGACAGCCGCCCTGGGCTGTCCAGCGCGACGGAGCCGCACACCGGTTTGTCGGCCATCTAGACTCCAGGTACGTCCGGATTACGCTTGGCGGGCTGCGCTCGCCTGGACAGCCGAGGGCGGCTGTCCCTACGTGCTGTGATCCGCTCAGACCTTGTCCGCCACGTCCGATATAATTCTCATCTTCAATCCAATGAGCAAGGACGCACTGATGCCTCTTACCACCATCGCTGAAATCCGCGGGCGCCAGGTGCTCGACTCACGTGGCAATCCGACCGTAGAAGCCGAAGTTTTTCTCGTGGGCGGCGCCAGCGCGCGCGCCATTGTGCCCAGTGGCGCGTCCACCGGCAAGCACGAAGCCGTCGAACTGCGCGACGGCGATGAGCAACGCTACAAGGGCAAGGGAGTGCTGAAGGCCGTCGAGCATGTGAACGGCGAGATCGCAGAAGCGCTCAGCGGCATCGACGCCGCCGACCAGCGTTGGCTCGACGCCAAAATGATCGAACTCGACGGCACGCCCAACAAGGGACGTCTGGGAGCTAATGCGATCCTCGCCGTTTCCATGGCCGCCGCCCGCGCCAGCGCACGCGCCTTCGAGCTTCCCCTGTACCGCTATCTCGGCGGGGCTGGCGCCAGCACGCTGCCCGTGCCCATGATGAACATCCTGAACGGCGGCGCCCACGCCGACAACAACGTCGACTTCCAGGAATTCATGGTCATGCCGGTCGGAGCCCCGTCGTTTTCCGAGGCGCTGCGCTGGGGCGTGGAAGTCTTCCACACGCTCAAGGGCGTGCTGAAAAAGCGCGGCTACAACACCGCGGTCGGCGACGAAGGCGGCTTCGCGCCATCGGTGAAGTCGAACGTCGAAGCCATTGAAGTAGTACTTGAAGCCATCCAGCAGGCCGGCTACAAACCCGGCGAGGAGATCGCCATCGCCCTCGATCCCGCCGCCAGCGAGTTCTATCAGGACGGGAAGTACGTCTTCAAGAAATCCGATAAGTCTTCAAAGAGTTCCGAGGATATGGTGAAGTATTGGGCGAAGTGGGTGCGCGACTATCCGATTGTCTCGCTCGAAGACGGCTTCGCCGAAGACGACTGGAACGGATGGGCGCTCCTGACCAAGGAGTTGGGCGGAAAGATTCAACTCGTCGGTGACGACATATTCGTGACCAACATCGAGCGCCTGCAGCAAGGCATCGATCAGAGCGTTGCCAACTCCATCCTCATCAAGCTGAACCAGATCGGGACGGTCAGCGAGACACTCGACGCGATCGACCTTGCGCGCCGCAACGGCTACACCTCGGTGATCTCGCACCGCTCCGGCGAAAGCGAAGACGCGTTCATCGCCGACCTCGCGGTCGCCACCGGCGCGGGCCAGATCAAGACCGGCTCCGCCTCCCGCACCGACCGCGTCGCCAAGTACAACCAGTTGCTGCGGATTGAAGAGGAGTTGGGCGGGGCGGCGCGGTTCTTGGGGGTGAAGGCGCTGAACTATCGAGGCTGAAGCGTCATTCTCGGCCAGAGTATAATCGCCAAGAGATGCCAGAAACTGAGATCATTTTCTCCGTGCAAGAGTCTCCTGAGGGTGGCTACGAGGCCCGAGCCCTCGGCTATTCCATTTTCACGCAAGCCGACACCATGGATGAACTGAAGCTGAATGTGCGTGAGGCGGTGCGCTGTCACTTTGACGAGGGAAAGGCGCCGTCCGTGATTCGGCTGCACATGGTTAAAGATGAGGTCATCTCGGCTTGAGATTGCCCCGTGATCTTTCCGGTCACGAACTCATCCGGCTGCTTCGGCGGTACGGTTATGAGCCCACCCGACAGGTAGGCAGCCACATTCGATTGCAGTCGAGCCTTCGTGGTCACCCACATCATGTAACAGTCCCCGATCATGGCAGCTTAAGGCTTGGAACCCTGAGTGCAATTCTTTCTGACTTGGCGGATTACTTGAACATGGAACGTTCGAAATTGGAGCAAGAACTGTTTGGATCGTGATTGCTGCGCACCTTGAGAATCCCCGCTAGAATCCCATCCTGTCGTCCGCCGAGGGCCCGTAGGTCGCGGGTACCGGCTTCTCATTCAAGCGCAGATACACACCGAGTTGCGCGCGGTGGTGCACCAGGTGATTGAGGAACATCTGCCGGTAGGCCAGAAAACGCGATCCGCTGAAAATGGGCTTGTCCCCGAACCTTAGCTTCCAGGGCTGTGTCCAGGCTTCATCCGGAGTATTCTTGAGCGCGGCGCGAGCTTTGCTTGCCCCTTCGTCAAACGTCTTGACCAACTGCGCCGCAGACTCAAAGGGCACAGGCGGGAAAGTGGTTTTCGCGAAATCGAGTTCTGGAGTTGTAAGGATCGTAAGACCAAAGCCAGCCAACTGCGCCACGTGAGGCGCAAGCTTGTTCAGTGGCATTGACTTGGGATGGGGAGCAAAGTCCTTCTTGTCTTCCGGAACGCGTTCCAGCATGGTGCGCGTCTTGTTGATTTCTTCGTCGAATTCGGTCAGGAGAAGTTCATGGATGGGCATGTTGATCCTCAAGGGGTGGTTTCTGCAATAGTATGAGATGTGTGACCACAGCAAGCGATTCAGTCTATCTGCTGAAAGCCAAAAGCTAATAGCCAAAAGCCAGGAGCCAGTAGCGATTTTATGCCCCGTCCTAAACCTCTCGTCCTAATCATCCTCGACGGCTGGGGATACCGCGCCGAAACCAAGGCCAACGCCATCGCCATGGCGCGCAAGCCAACCTACGACCGGCTGCTGCGCGAGTATCCCAACACGCTAATCCACACCAGCGGCCCATTTGTCGGACTGCCCGAAGGCCAGATGGGCAACAGCGAAGTTGGCCACCTGAACATCGGTGCCGGGCGCATCGTGCACATGGACATCACGCGTCTCGACCTGATGATCCAGAACGGCGAATTCTTCTCGCATCCCGTGCTGGTCGAGGCGATGAAAAATGCCCGCGGCCACAAGCTGCACCTGTTCGGGCTGGTCTCCGATGGCGGCGTGCACTCGCGGCAGGAGCATCTCTACGCGCTGCTGAAGATGGCCAAGCAGCAAGGCGTCGACCGTGTGTTCGTGCACGCTTTCATGGATGGCCGCGACACGCTGCCCACCAACGGCGCCGGCTATCTCGAACAACTGCGGCAGAAGATGCGCGAATACAATTCCGGCAAAATCGCCACCGTTAACGGCCGCTACTACGCCATGGACCGCGACCGGCGCTGGGAGCGAATCGCCAAAGCGTTCAGCGCGATGGTCGATGGCAAAGCCGAGGGCGGCACGTACGCCGGCGCCGTGCAGGGCATGAAGGAGTCCTATAACAAGGGCGTAACCGATGAATTTGTCGTGCCCTTCGTGTGCACCGACCATCACGGCGAACCGATCGCCAGGATCGCCGACGACGATTCCTGCATCTGTTTTAACTTCCGCGCGGATCGCGTGCGCCAAATCACGCGCGCCCTCTGCCGCAACAGCGGGTTGAATGAGAAGGGCGGCAACGATCTCCCCGGCGCAGCGGATCTTGACGCGGCCCTTCCTCGCGAGCGCACGCCGAAAAACCTGAAGTACGTCTGCATGACGCGCTACGACAAGAACTTCAGCCTGCCGGTGGTAATCCCGCCCGAGTCGATGGCGAACATTCTGGCCAACGTGATGGGCGGGCTGAACATGCGCAACCTGCGCGTGGCGGAAACCGAGAAGTACGCGCACGTGACGTACTTCTTCAACGGTGGAGTGGAGCAGCCGTTCCCCGGAGAAGAGCGCGTGCTGGTGCCTTCGCCGAAGGTCGCAACCTACGATCTGAAGCCGGAGATGAGCGCCGCCGGCGTTGCCGAGGCGGTCGTCAAGGCCATGAACGACAGCGCCTTCGACGTGATGATCGTGAACTTCGCCAACGCCGACATGGTCGGGCACTCGGGCAAAATCGAGCCCACCATCAAGGCTGTCGAGACCGTCGATGCCTGCCTGGGGGAGATCGAAAAAGCCGTCCGCGCCAAGGGCGGAGCGATGCTGATTACCGCCGACCACGGTAACGCCGAGATGATGATCGATCCCGCCACCGGAGGCCCGCACACCGCGCATACCACCAATCCCGTGCCCTTCATCGTCGTCGCGGAAGATGCGAAACAGTACACGCTGAAGCCGAACGGTTCGCTGCGCGACATTTCGCCTACGATTCTCGGTATGCTGAGCATCACCGAACCGAAGGAGATGACGGGGGCGGATCTGCGAGTGAAGCGAGGCTAGAAAATCCGCGGTGTCAGTTCCTGGACTAGATACGCACGCTTTCCTCTGTGACCTCTGTGGTAAGGATTTCGTTGCGCATGAAGCTGCTCATCTTCGTCCACCATCCGTTTGATCAATGGAACGCGCCGGTTTGGTTCCCGAAGCGGCTGCAGCAGGAGTTTCCGCAAGTCAACGTAGTCCATCTGCCCGACTACAAACGCGTCGACGAAGAAATCCTTGATACAGAAATCGCCATCACCTGGTCCGTCCGCCCTGCACAGATTGCGGCGGCGAAGAATCTGCGTTGGATTCACTCGCCCGCAGCGGCCGTCCATCAGCTGATTTTTCCAGAGTTGGTGAACAGCGACATCATTCTCACCAACGCGCGCGAAGTGCACGGCCCGGTGGTTGCCGAGCATGTCATCGCAGTCATCTTCGCGCTGGCCAAAAAAATCCCCGGCTCGGTGCGTCTGCAGGCGGAGCACGTCTGGGGACAGCAGATCCTCTGGGACGAACTGCCGCGCGTGCGTGAGGTCGCAGGCGCAACCGTCGGTGTCATCGGTCTGGGCAGTATCGGCCGCGCGGTGGCCAAAAGTGCAAAGGCCCTGGGAATGCGCGTGTTTGCGGCGCGCGAGCATCCGGAGAAGGGAAGCGAAGGCGCCGACGCCGTCTTCGGTCCGGCGCAAATCGACGAAGTGTTTCGCCATGCCGACTACATCGTGCTGGCCGCACCTGTTACAAACAGCACGAAGGCGATTGCCAATGCCGACTGCCTTGCGCTCATGAAGCCCGACGCCTGCCTGATTAACGTCGGCCGCGGCCCGCTGGTGGATGAATCCGCGCTCGCCGCCGCGCTGCGTGAAAGGAAAATTGGGGGCGCCGCGCTCGATGTTTTCCCGAAAGAGCCGCTCCCCGCCGATTCGCCCCTATGGGACGTCCCAAACCTACTGATCACTCCGCACACGGCCGCGCTGACCGACAAGTTATGGGAGCGCCACTACGCGCTGTTCTCCGAGAACCTGCGCCGCTATCTGAATGGCGAGCGGCTGCTGGGGTTGGTGGATAAGCACAAGGGGTATTAGAAGGCGTTGATTAGGGATTGCGCGGTTCGTGCGTTCGACGGATGATCGCCTCAGTTAGATCGCCGAACGTCTTTACTCCTGGAAATGAAACACTCTCAAAGCCCGGACCAAAGTAATTCACGAGCACCAAGCCCGCCAGACCCACCAGCAGCGAGCCAAGACTGGCGAGAGCCAGCACGGACGAGCCTGTCCGGCTCCCCCAAACTCCAAGAACAAGAGTAAGAACCAAGCCTCCGCCGGACAGCCACAGACTCACTCGATAGGTAAGTTTGTGTTTCACATCGGGGACTGGTAACACATCCGGCGCAACCCTACCCACGGTCTGGATCAAGGGGCCGAAGTGTTCGCGCGCTACTGGTTCGAGCGGCGTCGAAGGGCGCATACCTTCAGCGGGAACACCTTCTTTTGCGAGCGCAGTTCGGATCGTCAGAAACACGCCCGCTGACAAACACTCGGTTCCGAGAATTGGAAACTCCCTGATGTCTGGCATCTTCGCCTTGGAAGCAACGAGATCGCAGACACCGCCGATTGTCGCTGTTTTAGCGGGCTCCAGCGTCGCCATCCAGTCGATATCGCTGAAGTGAACACCAAACCAAACATTCACCGCATGCCCTAATTCCCTGGCTGGGAGCAAATTGCATGCCGTGCGCCAGGCTTCGATGGTAGTGTCGAAAGTGAGGTCGTATCCGGGTTCCGACTCCGGGTCCAGCTTCTGGGCAAAACGGTACGAGTCCCGAATCGTGTTTAGGACATCGTCCTTCGTCATCGCGCGGATTGGAAGAAACCTGGTATTACGCATTCCTTATCCTCACCGGTGCGGCAGCAATGCCACAATCCGTCACTCCCTTTCTTGTCGTCACGTGTCTGCGACCTCAGCGATCTCTGCGGTTAAATATCCTCAGCAAGCCAACGAGTTTACCGCGTATCTATCCCAAACCCCAAGATCACGCTCACTTCCACCGGTTCGTTCCCATGAAACGCCGGACGAAACTTCCAGTTCCGCAGCGCCACCAGAATCTTTGACGTAGTTTCCGCGGCGCCCGGCTCCAGCACTTTCAAATCCTTCAGAATTCCAGAGCGGTCGAGGATGCAGGCGAATATGACGCGAGTCGGCCGCAGTCCATCGGGCAGATCCTTGCGCATCAGCTCCGGCGCAGTGAGATCCTCGGCGTAAGGATGCGCGGCGGATGCGGCATCGGCATACTGCATCACGGCCGTTCCGAGTGAAGTCTCAATGTAAATCGAGTAGACGCGATCGCCCTGCAAAACTCCGTAATAGTTGAAGACGCCGCCCGAGCGCGAGGTCGCCACCACCGTGACGCCTGATCCTTGGTGCGCGTTGGTCGAAGAGCGGTTCGGACCGCTGGCGGGAGCATCGCCGCCTGGAGCTCCAAAACTCGGCAGCGTAATCGCAGTGGTGCCGCCCTGCACGGATACGCCCGGCATCGCAGGCGCGCCATTAGCGCCACTTCCCGTTCCCCCCTTGCCAGGATAAGGCGAGATGCCGCCGCGCGCGTTTGGATCGGAGCCGCGTCCCGTGCCTTCTCTGCCGGCTCCGGAGCCTTCGCCCTGTATTCCGCTGCCGGGCCCATTGCCCTTGCCGATGCCTGCTCCGCCGCCGCTTCCACCAAGCCCTGTTTTTGCGGCGCCGCTCGGTGACATGGCGATCGCTCCGCCGCCTGAAGAATTCGGCACCCCAACTTTCGTTCCCGGCTGGCTGGAGACGACGACTCCAGACCCAGAAGCGCCCCCGCCACCGTTAGTCGGCGGCGCAACCGAGGAACCGAAGTCCAACGGCCCGCCCGCGCCGGCGCCTTTGCTCCCACGCCCGCTTCCGGAGAGAGCCTTGCCACCACCGAGACTGGGTGGAGGTGGTACCACGTCGGCCGAGCCGAGCGGCGTCCCGCCTGTCCGTCCGCCGGTTTTCCCTCCCAGCCCCTGCTCGGCGCCACTCACCGGAGGCGGCACAACCTGCTGCGTCAAGGTGCCCATGCCTCCCCTTGCGATGGAACCGCCGCCTCCCATCGTGCTGGGCGGAGGCGGCACTGGATTCGTGCGCAGGTTCCCGGCAGCGGTACTTCCCCAACTGTTGAGATCGCGGCTGACCTGCGAAGGCGGCGGGGCCACGACAGCGGGCGCGGGCAACGACAACTTTGCGAATCGCGCCAGGTCGCGTGGCGGCGCGGAGACTGGGGGCGCAATCACATCGGTCGTCTGTGTCAGCGGAGACCGCGAGCTTGCCAGGTCGCGTGGCGCGTCGCGCGGCGGCGGCGCGATCACCGACGGGTTGATGGAATCACCATTGCGCATCTTGTCGCGCTTTATGTCGGGCGCCGGCGCCACCACCGATGAGCTCAACCATGGTGTCGTCCGAGTGTTCGGGTGGGACACCTCGGGCGCCGGCGGCACAACGCTCGCCGTCAGGTCATTCGGTTTGCGGTTGGGCTCTGAATTCAGCTCAGGCACAGGCGGCACAACCGCGTTGGGCAGCGCCGGCGCAACCAGCGCAGAGCGCAAGCCCTCTGCGGGCGGCGGTCCGGGGAGCGGCTTAAGAGCAAGCAGGTTTGCGACCGACCAATCCGAATGCGGCAAATCCAGTTTGGGCGCATCCACCACCTTCTCGCTGGGCCGATCCCCACGCGCTACTCGGATCGTCTGCGTGCGATGGTACGCCTCCTCGCCCCCCGCGCGCCCGGACTTGCCTGCCTGTGCCCCGCCGCTGTCCTGCGTCTGGGGAAGTTCGTCGCCGTAGTAATAAATAACATCCCACTTCGGCAGAGGCGGCGGTTGGTAAGGCTGCAGGCTGGCAATGCGTTCGGGCAGCACAATGACCGCCATCAGCGCTAGACACTCAAGCAGCCAGCACGCCAGCATGCCCCGATACGGAAACATGCCGATCGGCGCTTCACCCGCCAAAGCCTTCGGAGCTTTGGAGAACGCCGGTGCGAGCGCAGTCGTGAACTCTTCCCAGGGAGACGACCACTCCACCAGCAGCCGCGGCGGTTCGGGCCACTTAGTGATGGTCTCCGGAATGGTCTCAACCTGGTTCAGCATACGTCTTTCACTATTCAGAACACATGCAAGGCGGCCGCATTCCTCGAATCACGGTGAGGTTTCACCGAGATTTCAACATCCTGATCAAGCGCCACGAGAAAGCGTAGAAGGCGTTCGACGGAAAACTGTCTGAACTCACCACGCAGCATTTTGGAGACATCGGGCTGGCGGATACCAAAGAGATCGGCTGCCTCCACCTGTTTCAGCCCGCGCTCTTTCATGAGCCTGTCAATCTTGAAAACAAGCTGTGCCTTGACAAAGTGCTCGTCCGAACCCCGCCCGCCGAGATCCTTGAATACATTCTGGCCGCCGCCTTCATAGCACTTTTTGCTCATGAATCGCTCCCCCTAGCCATCTGTTCGGCTTTTCTCAGCCGCTGTTTCACCAGTTCAATCTCCCGGCGTGGGGTTCCACGTCCCGTCTTCGACTTCTTCTGGAAAGCGTGAAGAACGTAGACCGCCTTCGCATATTGCAGTGTGTACACGGTTCGATATGTATCGCTGCGGAAATCCGTCACTACTTCCACCACTCCCGCGCCGCCAAAGCCGGTTAGCGTTTTCGCGTCACGATGCTTCCCGCCGCGTTGCGCGACGAAGAGGGCATACCCCATGTGATCTCGGACCGGCTCAGGAAACGCGCGCAAATCCTTGCGGCTGGACCCGACCCAGATCACGGGCTTCAGTGACGATGCATCATTCACTTAGCCCCCTCCAAGGGATATAGTGATATCACTATATCATAGCGAGGGCAGGTCATGCAGCCTCAGTGTGAAGCGGGCGTTCGAGAAAAATGTCCACCTGGTCGCCGAGCGCCGTCTGCGACTCGCGAATCGTTCCAATCGGAAGCTCCAGCACCGATGTCGCCTGGATGCGAACCGCCGCCAGGCGCCAGGGCTTCAGTTCTTCTTCCACATGGACTACGATGCGTGCCCGGTCCAGATAGACCACATCGATAGGGAATCGCATCGCGAACGTGTGGACACCGTGGCTGGGCGAGATCCACAGTCCCTGGCCGCGCCGGAAGCGGGAAGCATCGGCCGCCATCAGTCCGCGAAAACGGGTCCAGTGCGTCCGCGCGATCGTCAACTCGGTCGCCAGATAAGTCGTGCGCGTTCGGTTGAATGCATATGCCGTGGCGCCGCGCGCGGGCATGACCACTCCTCAAATTCCGATCGGGATCAACGTCTCACTCCCCCGCCAAGAGGGAGGAGCACGTGCATCAGTTGAATGACCGCCGGCCCGATGGTGACAAAAATCAGGGAGGGGAGTACAAACAAGACAAGGGGAATAATCATTTTTACGGTGGTCTTCGCAGCTTGCTCCTCGGCGCGCTGGCGCCGCTCCGTGCGCAGGGCATCGGAATGCACGCGCAGCGCCTGGGCGACGCTGGTCCCGAAGCGGTCGGTCTGAACCAGCGTGCCCACCAGCGCGCGGATGTCCTCGACCCCAGTTCGTGCCGCCAGATTGCGCAGCGCCTCGACCCGAGGCTTGCCCGCGCGCGTCTCCAGGTTGACCATGTGGAACTCCGCGCTCAGTTCCGGGTGAGCATAGCTCAAGTCTTCCCCGACGCGCAGCATGGCCTGATCGAGGGGCAACCCGGCCTCGACGCAGATGACGGTCAAATCGAGCGCATCCGGCAGCGCCAATCGAATGCGGAGGTGCCGTGCCTTGACCGCTCTTTTCAACAGGAATCGAGGCACGAAATAGCCGAACGCCGGCATCCCGCCGAGAAGAAGAGGGGAGTCCATGCCGGTAAACAGCACGACTCCGCCAAACCCGAGCGCGGCAAACAGCACCCGCAAGCCCCGATAGATCGTCATGTGCTGGGCATCTCGATAGCCCGCCTGGATCAGCCACTGGCGCGTCTGCGAAACTCCGGTTGGCGAAACCGGCAACGCCCGGCTCAAGGGACCGAGCGCCTGCTGCATGCGTTCCCGGATCGACCTTTCCACTCTCTTGGGCCCCTGCCAGCCGATTTCGCGCAGCCGCGAACCGAGCACCGACGCAGGCGCAACCGTGGCCGCTCCCAGAGAAAACACCACCACGACGATGGTGAGAAAGACGAGAATAGAGAGCGCCACCACCATGAATCAGACCTGAATCCTTATAATCCTGCGAATGAAAAAATAACCCATCGTTTGCAAGGTGATGCCCGCCACGATCAGCGCGTGCCCTACCGGATCGGTGAACAGCGGACGAATGAATCCCGGGTTGATGGACAGCATGACCAGCACAATGGTCGGCGGCAGGGCCATCAGCAACACCATCGTCAGCCGCCCCTGGGCGGTGTGCACGCGCACCTGGCGCAGGATCTTGAAGCGCTCACGGATCACGTAGGAGAGGTTGTCGAGGATCTCCGCCAGATTGCCGCCCGTCTCGCGCTGTAACATCACCGCCGTCACGAAGAACTTCACGTCGACCAAAGGAATGCGCTCGGCCAGGTTGATCAAAGCGTCGCGCACCGGCAGTCCGAATTTCTGCTCCTCGAAAAGCTGACGGAATTCCCCAGCCACCGGCTCGGACACTTCATTCGCGATCATCTCCAGCGCAGTCGTGAAGGCGTGCCCGGCCCGCACGGCGCGGGCGAGGGTGTCGATGGCCTCCGGGAATTTTTCCTCAAAGCGGTGAAAACGCTTCTGCTTCCGGTGCGAGGCATAGGCGTACGGAATGAAGAATCCCAGGATCGCGCCCGCCCAGCCGAAGATCAGGTTGCCGCCGGCGATGAAAAGCACGATTCCGAAGAGCGCCGCGCAGACCACGCACAGGATCAGGAAGTTCCCGGCGCGCACATTGAGGTCTCCCTGAGTCAACATCTTCTGCAACAGCGACACGCGCTCCGATCGCCGCAGCACCGCGTCAAACGCCGGGATGCGGCTGAGCATCTCGTCGCGAATCAGAGCCACATCCTGGAGAGGCTGCTCCGCCGGCTTCTGTGCCGCGGCCAGCCGATCGCGAAGAAGGCGTGCCTGAGCGTTGCGCTGATCGAGCAGCGACAAAGCTGCAAACGCTGCCAGGCTGACGACCGCAAACACCAGCACGACAATGGCAAACTGCATGGGCTAGACCTCCAGCCTCGACTCGAAGATAGCCGGGTTCAGGCGGCAGCCGGCGATTGCCAGGCGTTCGGCGAACCGGGGCGGCGATCCCGTCGATTTGAACACGCCGCGAACCTTTCCGCTGTCATCAATCCCGGTGCGATCGAACACGAAAACGTCGTGCATCTGGATCGTCTCGTCTTCCATGCCGGTGATCTCGGAGACCGTCATCACCTTGCGGGTGCCGTCAGAGAGGCGCGCGATCTGCACCACCGCATGAATCGCGGACGCGACCTGCTGTCGAATCGCCCGCTCGGGAATATTCAGGTTGGCCATGGAGACCATGTTCTCGACCCGAGCCAGAGCATCGCGTTGCGAGTTGGCGTGCACGGTAGTCAGCGAGCCCTCGTGGCCGGTATTCATGGCCTGAAGCATGTCGAAGGCCTCCTCGCCGCGCACCTCGCCCACCAGGATGCGATCGGGACGCATACGCAGGCTGTTAATCACCAGTTGCCGCATGCGAACCGCGCCCTTGCCTTCAATATTGGGAGGCCGGGTTTCCAGGCGTACCACGTGCTCCTGCTTGAGCTGCAATTCGGCCGCGTCCTCAATGGTCACGATGCGCTCCGAGTTCGGAATGTAGGCCGAGAGCACGTTGAGCAGCGTGGTCTTGCCCGCGCCCGTTCCGCCGGAGATGAGCAGATTCATGCGGCCCTTGACCATCGCCGACAGAAACTCCAGCATCGGCTCGCTCAGCGTTTTGTTCGCGATCATGTTGCGCGAGGTGATCGGGTCGAGGCCAAAGCGCCGGATGGAGAGGCAGGCGCCGTCCAGCGCCAGCGGCGGAATGATGGCGTTCACACGCGAGCCGTCCGCCAGCCGGGCGTCCACCATCGGAGAGGACTCGTCGACCCGGCGCCCGATGCGGGACACGATGCGGTCGATAATCTGCATCAGGTGCTGGTTGTCTTTGAACGACAGCCCCGTCCTCTCGAGCTTTCCGCCGCGCTCCACGTACACGCGATCGAAACGGTTGACCAGAATGTCGGAGACGCTCGGATCTTTGAGCAACGGTTCGAGCGGGCCCAGACCGAAGATCTCGTCCAGGATTTCGCGGGCCAGCCGTTCGCGCTCGGCGAAGCTCAGCGGAACCGCCTCGCTGTTGACCGAGTTGCGGATCAACAACAGCACTTCTTCGCGCGCCGTTTCGCCCGTGGCCTTGCCGAGTTTCTCCAGGTCGAGCTTATCCAGGATTTTGCGGTGCAGGTCCGCCTTGACCTGCTGGTACTCGCTGCGCTCGAAGGCTTGCAGATTTGGCATATTCTTGAAACCAAAGCTATCGGCTCTCAGCTATCGGCTCTCAGCGCGAGCGTAACAACTGAGAGCTGAAAGCTGATAGCTACTCTCTCTACACCGTCTTAAACAACGACCACTCGCTGCGTTTGACGTCCGGGTCGTCTTTCGTCAAGTAGTGTGCCAGTCCTGTAATGGAGCGGGCAATCTCGCTATTCCCCTGCTGGATCACAGGCACGCCGCGATCGATGGCCGCCGAGACGGCGAAGTACTGGTTGGGGATCCTCCACAAAACCGGGGCGCCGATGGCAGCCTCGGTTTCGGTTTCGTTGAAACCGGCGACCTTGCGATAGCGGTTGAGCACGAGCGCAAAGCGATCACGCGAACCGCCTTCGCCCAGATACTGCGCCACGCGTCCGGCACTCCACAGCGAAGCGACATCGGCGTGCGCCACCAGCAGCACCTTTTCCGACAGATTGCCGACCAGGCGTGTGGCCGCGTCCAGCCGGGAGGAAACGTCGACCACGATGTAGTGAAAGATCCCCCCCATCATGTCAAAGAGGCGCGCGAAGTCGGAGACGGACGGTTCGACCGCGGTTGGAACGGTAGAGCCGGCCAGCACCTGCAAACCGTCACCATGACGCGCCACAAAGCTCTCGAGCAACGACGAATCCAGGCGGTGCAGATTGGTGAGCGCATCCGATACGGTGAAGGAGGGCTTCAGATTCAGGTGCAGTGTGCAGTGGCCGAGCGGCGCCAGGTCCACCAGAACCGTACTGTGATGCACCGATTGCAAGGCCAGAGCCAGATTGACCGCGACCGTCGTGGCGCCGCTCCCTCCCTTGGCGTTGACGATGGTGAACACTTTTCCGCGCGAACTTTCGCGGCTCGGTTTGCGGCGCATCGAGGTGAGCCGCACGAACGCTTCCAGCAGATCGGTGGTCGTGGTCGGACGCTCGACGTACTCTCGCGCCCCGGCCCGCATGGCGCTCACGATCAGCTGCGGCTGCGTCATGCTGCCGATCGCGAAGACGGCGGAATCAGGCAGTTCCTGGTGCAGCAGTTCAATGGCGCGCAGGGCCGAGGTGGTTGCGTCCGCCGCAATGTCGACCAGAACCACGTCCGGCCGAAAGCCCTGCGTCTTACGGATCACGGGATCGTTCGCCGCCAGCGGCAAACTCGCATTGCTGCACGCAGTGCGCGCCACGCTGGTCCCGTCCACCAGGACCTGAAGAACCGCGCGCTGATCGTTGTTGGTGGCGAAGACGGCGACTGATAACTCCGGCATGACTCAATTCCACCGCACCTTCCCAAATCCACCGCAAGGCCCCGTGGGCGAATGTTACTTGCCAGCCTCAGGTTTCTTCTTATCGAATTTGTCCTTGTCCATGAACGGCTCGGGGTTCTTGGGCCCGGGCGGCGCCTGACCGCTCGGCGCAACCCGATGGGCCGTACACAAGACCATTAATTCCGAATTGCTCTTTTGCGCGCTCTTGCTTTTGAAAAAGTTTCCGAGGATCGGTACGTCGCCCAGCCACGGTATCTTGTTGTTGATGTTAGTAACTCGATTATCGATGAGCCCCGCGATCACGAAACTCTGTCCGTCCTGCAATTCGAACTCAGTATCCGCTTTGCGCGTACTAAGCGCGGGCACGGTCGTGCCCCCAATGGTAACCGAGTTCGCGAAATCCAGTGTGCTTACTTCCGGAACGACTCGCATATGGATGCTGCCGTTGGGCTGAATCACGGGCGTGAATTTCAGCCGTACCCCAAACTCGCGAAACTGAATGGTTACTGTGGACAAGCCCTGGGACCCGATTTGTGCGACCGGAAAGGGAAATTCGCCGCCCGCCAGGAAGCTGGCCTCTTTCCCGTTGACCGCGACCAGATTGGGTTCGGCCAGAATCTGCAACAGGTTCCTCTGTTGCAACACCCTGATGACCGCGCCGATATTGACGTCGGTACGCGCCACAAACAGATTGAGAAAATCGCCGATGCGTGTCACCGGGGGCGTCAGGGTTGTGGTCGTGGTTTGGGTGTTTCCGTTGGTGACCGTGGTTTGCGCTGTATTGCTGATGCTCAGGCTGCCAAACTGCCCCGTCTGGCTGAGCGCAACCGTGTTCCCCAGTCCTGGCATGAACAGATTCGTTCCTAACTGGGTCACCGCTGTCCGATCGACCTCCGCGAACTTCACCTCCAGCAGCACTTCTTCCGCCCCAACCGGACCGAAAGTCAGCACGTTGACCACGTTCTTCGAGTACGCCGAGGCGAGCGCGCCGGCATGCTTCACCATATCCTCGGTGGTCACATGTCCGGAGAGAACAATCGCCGAACGCGAGGGACTCACCTCGATCCGTTCGTTCGGGAAAAGCCGATGCATCTCTTCCGTGGCTGCCGTAATATCCACGTCCACCCGCAGATCGAAGCTGCGCGATCGCTCGGCTTCGTCCCAAATCAGCAGCGAAACTTCGCCGGGGGACAATCCATTGACCAAAACCTGCGTTGGAGTCAACACCAAGGCATCGGCCACCGTGGGGTCGGTCACCGAAACCCGTCTCAGCCTTCCGGTCGTGTTGATGAGGAGGGACTTGCCCACCATCACCCGCAACGGGGCTGCCCCCGGGGTCTCAGATGGAGCGGGAGAGGCGGTTGCGGGAACTTGCGGAGCGGGCGCATTTTCCTGCGCTGCGGCCGCCGCCGGGGAAGTCTGTGCAGCGCCCTCATGGCCTGCGGACTGGGCCCAGGCCGGCATCGTACCTGGGAGCGCCAGCACCACCATCAGCGTAAGAGCTTTCATGGAATCGGACCTCCGCGAGGAAACAAACCCAACTCCCTCGGTGGAATGCTCCGGCGCGAATGGTCGCTGTTCAAAACTTCTTTTCCTCAACCTTGTTGCCATGGATCAGCTCAACCGTATACGGCAGCTGCGGAGCCTGAGCCGCCGGAACTTTCACCCCAGCCTTGTGGACTTTTGGTTTAGGGTCGGTCATTGCCGGCGCTGCCCCGGGATACAGGGAACTCGCTTTCGTCGCGCCCATACCGCCCCTGCGCGTATCCAGCGGATTGCGTAACGCCAGTTGAATTCGTCCTTCCTGCGATACCAATGCCAACTTCTGGGCATCGTCAGGCGAAACCAGCAACGTGATCACCGGGGCTGTCAGATTCTCCCCCGTTGCGCTCCGATCCAGGCTCTTGCCGACCGCAATGACGGCCACATTCTCCAGAACGGTCGTGGTTTGCCGCTCGGACCCAGAACTTCCGGTCGCAAGCACATCGACCCGGGTGCCCGGCTGCACGAAGCCCGCCACCGAGACAACGTCGTTCACGCGCACCGATACGGCCCGCATTCCCGGCGGAATCAGGGATGGCAACCCGGCTCCCGCGTTTTCTGCGGCCAGCTTGCTGGGCAAAATGAATTCGCCTTTGCTGATCGGCAGGACCACGCCCCGATTCAATGCCTGGGATTTTCGTGCGTAAGCGCCCGGCGGGACATTCGATTGTGGGAACGACGCCAAGCGTATATCACGATCCTCGAGCTTGGCCCCAACCCGGATTTCGTTGGCTGCGACCACCACTTCGACGGAAGGCTCTTGATTGCCTCCCGCCGAGGCCCGCAGCCGGTTATATACGCTATAGCTGACCAGCAGACCGACGGCGAGCGCCAAGCCCCCGATCATTAACAGACGGCTCCGGTTCATTCCTCTCCCCCCGGGTGGACGCCGGACTTGTTCGCCGCCCCAACGGCGAAGCAATAGGCCAACTCCCAAAGCTGGCAGTCCCGACGCTAACGTTCGGGTTACTACTGGATGCCGCTGGCAACCGACGAAAATACGTTATTGGCATTCCCGCCAATCAAGCGGATCGTGCCGATCACGATCACCAGGATTACAGCCAGCATCACGGCGTACTCAGCGATGTCCTGTCCTTCCTCATTGCGCCACAACAATTTGGCTAAATCGATCATCGTTACCTCCCTCCGTAAATTTCGCTTAAGCAACTGACCGCTCCAAGTCTTCCTTCCCGGTGTTATATACAACAACACGTCCGGGGCGAAAGGGCGACTTGGCGCCCGCACTCCGGACTGGCAACCGCGTTCCCATTACCCAACCCTAGGGAACCAAACGGGTTCACTCCACTTTCTTCAGTGTCGCAGATTCAGCACAGGCTCAACCAATATTCTTGCACTTTTTTCATGCGATGGCGATGGCTTTGTGGGGCCACCCCCATTTTCGCCTGCCCGGGTTGTGCGGAGCAGGAGTAACGCCTGCGCATCGCGATATTCCAAATGCCAGTTGGGATCGAGAACCAGGGCTTGAGCCAAGGCGGCCTGGCGCGGTAGAAGCACGGCCCGCACGCCCCATCGATCAAGAACTTCGCGCCAGCCGGTTCGGAGCTGGACCGCCGTCTGGAACTGTTGCAGCAGATCGTCTGCATAGAGGTCCGAGCGGCCGTCGACAAATACGCGATACTTTGGATAAAGCTTGTAGATTGTGTAGCCTCCCCAGTCGTAGTAGGCGAAGACTTCTCCCCCCAAGTCGCGGGATCGCAACGCTTCCACCGCCTTTTCGGGAAACTGTTGGGTCTCGGCGGCCGCCTGGCCTCGGGCCAGCACGCCCCACCTCACCAGCGCAAATCCAGCCATCAGAACCACCGTCAAGCCGTTGAACATCGGCCGAACCCGCGCCCTCGGCGAAAGGGTGTGTATTCCAACCGCTGGCGAAGACGTTGCCAGACCCGCCGCGATCACCGGGATCGCGAGCAGAACGAAAATGGGAATGTGACGCACCGCGTCCAGCGCGAGAAGCGTGGTCAGAACGAGTGGAACCAGCACCCGCGCCTGGAGCCGTATTCGCGTGCGGGAAAGCCCAAGCAAAAGCAGCAAGAACACAACCAGGAATGGCAAGAACCTAAATTTATGGAAGTCCGGCGAGAACCATTCCACGATAAACGAACGTATCCCGGTCGAACGAAGCGTTTCGAACGGATAGCGATAAAGCTGCGCGCCGCTCGGGTTGAGAGGCACCAACGCCAAACATGCCGCCCCCAGCAGCACAAGCCGCGCCAGAACCGGCCTAGCCTCCCGCCACGGAGTGTCCCCGATGGCTACCTCGACCAGCAGGCCGAAGCCGCAAGCGAGAATCAGTGCCGGTCCCACTGCGAATCCGGCATGCAAGTTCAGCCAGAGCAAGAACATTGGGGGGACGGAGACCAGCAGCCACGGCCGTTCCTGTCCGCGATCGAGCAACCACAGCAGCAGACTGGCCAGCGCAAAGGTGAACATCTGCGGGCGCACGCCCCAAGCTGGCGCCGACGCCAAAGCTCCCAGAGCAGTTGCTGCCGCCGCCCAGTGCGGTTTTCCCGGGCACCGCAGGTAGAGCAACATGAAACCCGCAGTGGTCACCATGGCTGCGAAGACGATCAACCCGCTTGCTCCAGCCTGCTTCCCTATTTCATAAAACACCGCCTCCGATAACCACTCGTGCGACACCCAGGGGTGTCCGGCGCGGGTGAAAGAAAATGGGTCGGAGTGCGGGATGTGTCCGGTTTCCACGATCCATTGCCCAGTGCGCAGGTGCCACCAGAGATCGGGATCGACCGCATTGCGCGCCGTCATGGCCAACAAGCCAAACAGCAGGATCGCGGCGAACGCGGTCTGCGTGCTGCCTGGCATTTGGAAAATTCGTCGCATAGTCCGTCGCGATTATGATTCGTGCGCGATTATAGAATGCCTACGGCTCCTGCATGGCGTCCGCGTAGAGGAGGGGCGCATGAAAACAACCGAATGTGGATCGAATGATCGTTCCATTCGAACCATGCCTGACAAACGCAAGCTGCGCAGTTGGTTGCTGGCCGCCGCCCTCCTCTGGATGGCGATTGGGAACGGCATTGTGTTATGGAAATCGCGCGTCCCGATGGGAAAGGGCTACGGCGATTTCGCGAACTTTTACACCGCCGGCACTCTGGTTCGCAGGGGCCTCGCTGCCGAACTCTACAACTCCGCCGCCCAGTGGAAAGTGCAGCAGCAATTTTCTTCCGAAGTGAAGATGCGCCGCGGTCCTATGCGATATCTACGGCCTCCGTTCGAGGCCTTATTGTTTTCGGTGTTCGCTGCCTGGCCTTATGCCCAAGCCCTGCTCCTCTGGACGGGCTTCAAACTGGCGCTTCTCGCGGCGATTCCGTTTGTCGTAGTCCGCGGCAGATTTTGGAAAGAAAGCTTTCCGCTCTGGGCGACGGTCTTTCTCGTCCTGGGTACATTTCCCGCGTTTATCGATCTTCTCATGGGCCAGGATGCGGTGCTGCTGGCCTTCCTGTTCGCGATTGCCTTTTGGCAGCTTGCAACCGAGAGGGATGCGCTCGCCGGTTTCACTCTCGGCCTGGCACTCTTCAAGTTTCAATTCGCGATACCGTTCGTCGTCACCCTGTGGATCGCTGGCCGGAAACGGGTTTTACCCGGTTTTGCGACGTCCGCCTCCACCGTCCTTACCATTTCCGCTGCCCTGGTTGGCTGGAAGGGACTGTTAAAGTACCCCGGCTATCTGCTGGCTCTGAACCAGACAGCGGGCGTTGGAATCGCACCCGAGATCCAGATGACCCTGCGTGGACTGCTTACACTTTTTGTCGGGCGCTTGCCCTATCCCGGACGCGTCCATTGGGTGCTGGCGCCAGTGGCGCTCGCAGCCATTGTATACACGGGTGTGATTTGGCGAAGGGCGGGCAAGCGCTTTTTGGCCGAGGGTTTTGGGCTGACGGCCATGGTCGCGATCGTCACCAGCTATTACGCTTGCAGCTATGATCTGCTCTTGTTGATCGTCCCTCTACTGGCCATGCGTACCCGGCCCGATAACGCTCCCAAAGCAGATCGGGTGACTCGATACTTGGAAACGGGCGGTGTGCTGCTTCTGCTCCTTACACCCGCCTATTGGTTCGCGAAAATGCAACTTCACGCCGAATGTCTCATGACGCTGCCATTGCTGTCCGTAGGCGTTGCCTTGGCGCGAAGGCTAAGCCAAGCGGGAGCGGGCGCAGAGCGAAGGGCGCCCATGCCGGAGGGGCCAGGATGACTACAGTCCCGGCTTCGTCCCTGCTCCAGTTTCGTGCCTGGAAGTGGCCGCTGCTTTCGATCCTCTGCGCGGCCGGAGTTTGGCTGTACGCACAACGCGTGCTCGTAAGCTACCAGATCGCGGATGCCACTGCCCACGACCGGCCGCGCGGCAATCTTTCCGATCTTTACCCGCGCTGGCTCGGTGCGCGGGAACTGCTGCTTCACGGACGCGACCCCTACAGTCCCGCCGTGACCCGCGAGATTCAGCAAGGCTACTACGGGCGCGCGCTCGACCCGGCCCGCTCCGGAGATCCAAAAGACCAGCAGGGATTCGCTTATCCCCCGTACGTCGTCTTCTGTCTCGCGCCCACTATCCATCTTCCGTTTGCGATCGTTCGAAAAGGATTCTTCTGGGTCCTGCTCGGGTTCAGCATCGCCACCGTTCCGCTGTGGCTGCGAGTCTTGCGCTGGCAAGTGCCGCTGTGGGCACAGGCGAGCGGCGTGATCTTGACCATCGGCAGCCTGCCCGTCATGCAGGGTCTGAAGCTCCAGCAGATGACGCTCTTCACGGTTGCCCTGCTGGCGGCAGCCATCGCGTTGCTCGTCTCGGATTGCCCCATCGCGGCCGGCATCGTGCTGGCTTTGGCAACCATCAAGCCGCAACTGGTCGGCCTGTTGTTGTTGTGGTTGACGATCTGGACCGTGGCTGACTGGCGTCGTCGCTGGCGCTGGGCCGCGTCGTTCCTGCTGACTATGGCCGTCCTCTTTCTGGCTTCCGAGCTTGTTCTGCCGCACTGGATTCCACGCTTCCTGCAGGCAGTTCACGAATATCGAAACTACACCGACGCGGTCTCGGTCATCGACAAACTGGTTCCGGCTCCCTGGGGCATGCTGCCGCGGATTCTTGCCGCCGTAGCGGCGGCGCACTTATGTTGGAAGAACCGCAGGTTCGCGGAAGGAACGCCTGCCTTTGCCGCCACCGCTGCTCTGGCGCTCGCTGTGACCGTGATCGTGATTCCCAGCTACGCCCTGTACAACCAGGTCATGCTCCTTCCCGCTCTGCTCATGCTGGTCCGAGAGCGGCATCGGATTTGGGACAGAAATCTTATGAGCCGCGTGCTGTTGAGCGTGGTCGCAATTCTACTGGTCTGGCCCTGGCTGGCGAGCATCGTGCTGGCCGGCCTATCTTTCGTTCTGCCGCTCGAACTGGTCGAACGGGCCTGGGCGGTCCCCGGCTGGACGGTGCTCTCGCTGCCCGTGGGGGTGGCTGCGCTGATGCTGGCCGGGAGCTACCAGAGGCCTTTTGCCGCTCCCCCGGAGGCGCGCGCGTCGTAGAATGCTTAGGGCGCGTGCCGAGGGGGGAATACAGGGTTCATGCCGGCGACTTCGTCTGCTCATTCGGGAATTTCCAGCATTTTTCCCGTCGCGTTCTTCGTGCAGGGCAGCGATCAACAGACGCTATCGCTCAACCACACTCCCTATACCGTCGGACGCAAGGTGGATCGCGACCTGGTCATCCCGGACCCGCGCGTCTCGCGCGACCACGCCTCCATCATTTCCGAAAACGGCGAGTTCTTCGTGGTTGACCAAGGCAGCAAGCATGGCACCTTCGTCAACGGCGAGCGGGTGGAACGGCACAAACTGCAGCGCAACGACCGGTTGGAATTTGGGGCGCGCGATGGCGCGTACTTGATCTTCCACCCGCTGCACCCCTCCTCGAACACGGCGCGCGAATTCCTCAGCCAGATCTCCGGCATTCAAATCGCACCGGAAGCCAGCGACATCGAAAAGCTCACCCTGTTCATGGACGCGGCCCGCAAGCTGAACACCATCGGCGTGCTCGATGAAATCCTGATTACGCTGCTCGAGTACACGCTCAAGCTGACGCATGCCGAGCGGGGCTACATCTTTCTCGGCGACGCTTCGGGAACGCTGACCTTGGCGGCCGGCCGCAACGCCAAAGACGAACCGCTGCTCGACGACAAGACCATCTCCCGCTCCGTGCTGGAAGAAGCGCTGAATTCCAACTCCGAGTATCTGGTCACCGATACCAGCCAGATGCTCGATTTGAAAGGACGGCAGAGCATCGTGGCCTTCGATCTGCGCACCGTGATCTGCATGCCCTTGCGCAAGCCGATCGTGCAAGCCAGCCGCGACGATCAACCCGCGGGTGGGGAAGCGATGGGCGTGCTGTACGTGGACTCCCGCTTCGCCTCCCGCGATATCAGCGGGGTCAGCAAAGACATTCTGCGCGCCATCGCAACCCAGGCGGCCCAGTTGATCGAGAACGCGCGCCTCGTCCAGGCCGAAGAAGCCGGGCGCCGCTACCAGCAGGAACTGTCGATCGCGGCCTCCATCCAGCAGCGACTGCTGGCCGTGACGCTTCCGGAAGTTCCGTTTGCCCGCGTCAATGGCCGCAATCTGTCTTGCAAGGAGATTGGCGGCGATTTCTTTGAAGCCGTGAGCACGCCCGAGGGCTTGGCCATCGTTCTCGCCGATGTCAGCGGCAAAGGAGTATCCGCCGCCCTACTCGCTTCCACCTTGCAGGGGATGGTCTACTCCCATCTCATTTCCGGCATGGCGCTGACCGACATCGTTGCGGCGGTCAATCGCTTCTTCACCTACAAGCACATCGGAGAGAAATACGCGACCATGATCCTCACGCGCCTTCGTCCGGACGGAGACCTCGAATACGTCAACTGCGGACACATCCCCCCCGTCTGGATCTGCGGCCACGAAGTGCTCCGGCCATCGCACGGCAACCTGCCGGTGGGCCTGCTGGCCGATGCGACCTATTCGAGCGACCGCTGCCAGATGCGGCCCGGCGACCGCCTCATTCTGGTGACCGATGGGGTCACCGAGGCTGAGAATGCCCACGGCGATATGTTCGAAAGCGAGCGCCTGGAAGCCGTGGCCGGGAAGAGTTCCTCGATGGAAGACGTTTTCGCCGCCGTCGCCGACTTCTGCGGCGGCACACCCCTCAACGACGACTGCACGGTGGTCGAACTCGCCTATACGGGCGGTTGAGGCACGCGCTTCCTTTGCGCCCCCTGCCCTGAAAACAAGAGTTTGGCTGAGATCGCGGGCCCGTACCGTGTCATCCTGAGCGGAGCGAAGGACCTATGAACTCGCCGGCATGATTAGGCTCGACGCGCGAAAATTCATGGGTCCTTCGCTTTGCTCAGGATGACAGAGTGCGGGCCGTGCTGATTTCGTCACAAGCTCTGAGGGGAGCCGGACGATGCGCGAAGCACATCGTCGTGCGGAGTTGAAACACTCTTACTTCTCCAAGAGAGCCGCGCCGCGGCAAGTGCGACTGTGGTCAAGTTTCAGTGGCAAGCCAGATCGCCAGTTTGTCAATATCTAAAAGTAAATACAAATCCCCAGGACGCCCCAGGATCGACGAACGAGTCGCGGATGGCCTTTGGGATGTCCGGAGCGCCAAACGCCCGCCTACGGGCTTTCTAACGCGATTTACCGGGCATCCTAGACGACGATCAGACCCCACATCGGCCGGGTGCCGAGGCCGGTTTCCGGCAATTGCCTGTAACTTTAAGAAATACTCTGTAACCTCTTGATTCTCTGTTCGCCGTCGGACGCGGGCAGTCAAGGCTTCGCCGACTTGTGGATCTCCACCGTCGACCAGGTCTTGTCGGTGGCGTGGCACAGCTTCTCCAGGCCGCAATCGGCGCACTTTGGTCCGCGCGCCACGCACAACTTGCGCCCGTGCCAGATCACCTGGTGCGAGAAATCTGTCCAGCGCTCGCGCGGAACGATCGCCATCAGATCCCGCTCGATCTTCTGCGCGTCCTCGTGCTTGGTCAGTTCCAGCCGCCGAGCGATTCGCGTGACGTGCGTATCGACGACGACACCCTCATTTTTCTTGAACCATGTACCGAGCACGACGTTGGCCGTCTTGCGGGCCACGCCCGGCAGCGTGAGCAACTCGTCCATCGTCTGCGGAACGGTACCTCCGAAGTCGGAAACAATTTTCCGCGCCGCTCCCACCACCGACTTCGACTTATTGCGGAAGAAGCCGGTCGAGCGGATCTCCGGTTCCAGTTGTTCCGGTTCGAGCGCGGCAAAATCCTGCACCCTGGGATATTTCTCAAACAGCCCCGGCGTGACCAGGTTGACGCGCACATCGGTGCACTGGGCCGAAAGAATCGTGGCCACCACCAGTTCCCACGCGCTGCGGTGCGTAAGAGCACAGGTCACATCCGGATAGAGACGGTCGAACCCAGCCAGAATCTGCCGCACGCGCTCCGGAGCTAAAGGATCGTGTACAGACACCCGTGTGGGGCGGGCGCCCCCGCCCGCCTGCACCGTCTTCGTTAGAGTGGTCGCGCGTTTGGACGAAATCTTAGGCAGCGGCAGCGTCTTACGGCGTACGCTCTCCTGCCGTCCACTGCGGCTCGGTTGGCGGGGCATGTTTCCGCGGGGCATAGGTCCTCCTGAGGCAAGGCCATGATGGTAACAAAGCACGCAGGTAACCCGGCGGCAATTGACGCGCCACGGGGCAGGTGAGTAGTCTAAAAATCAAAGGAAAAATTTGTGGCCGTCAAGAACATTAAACTCGGGCAGGTCTGGCGCCAGGATGCGAGCGGCAAGGATTTTCTGGTCACGAAGGTTTACAGCGAGGTCTTCACGCAGTACGCGGTCCTGCGTCCCGCCGAAGTCACCGCCCCCGATGCGCCTGCCGTCAAGGTGAAGGTCGCCAAGTCCGCCGAGGGAGTGGTTCTGCCCGGCTTCAGCTTCACCCAGGAAGGGGCGTTCTAAAGCGGGTCATCCGGTGAGCGGGTCATCGGATGAACAAGCTTCGATCACCCGATGGCCCGATCACCCGATCCTAATGACCGAGAAAATCCTCGCCGTTCTGTTCGTGTTCATCAGTTCGATCGTGGCCGCGACCGGCTATGCCGGCATTACGATCCTGATGGCGATCGAGTCCGCTTGCATTCCTCTGCCCTCGGAACTCATCATGCCCTTCGCCGGCTATCTGGTATTCCAGGGCACGATGAAACTGATATGGGTCGCGACCGCGGGCGCCATCGGATGCAATCTCGGCTCGCTGGTCGCCTACGAGATCGGTTATTACGGCGGGCGCCCGCTGGTCGAGCGCTACGGGCGCTGGATCCTGATGGGCCGCCGCGAACTCGACTGGGCCGACCGCTTTTTTTTGCGCTGGGGGCAGATGGCCGTGTTTATTGCGCGCCTGCTGCCGGTAATACGCACGTTCATCGCAATGCCCGCCGGGATCGCTCGCATGCCGCGCGGCAAGTTTCACGCCTATACATTTCTGGGATCGTGGCCGTGGTGCTTGGTGCTGGCATGGTTAGGCATGAAACTGGGCGAGAATTGGCGCTCGCTCGGTAAGTACTTCCATCAGTTCGACAGCGTAATCGGTGTGCTGCTGGGCGCGGGCGTCGTCTGGTTCGTGTGGTCGCACTGGCAGAATCGGCTGCGCACCGACGAAAAGTAGGTCGATCGGGCCACTGAATCTCCGGTAACTTTTGCGGCCCCTGCCATATTGTGTAATCTCTCGCTGAGGCAACGTGATGAGAGGCTTCTCCTATCTGTTCTACCCCTGGGGATTTATTCTCCAGGGACTGGCGATTGTGCACTTCATTCGCCGGCGGCCGGATAACTATTGGTTCTTCGTCATTCTGTTTCTCGGTCCCATCGGCGCGATTGTCTATCTGGCGGTGGAGGCGCTTCCCGATATCGGCCTGGTGGGCCAGTCGTTCAAGGTTTTTCCCCGGCGCAAGCGCATCAAGGAACTAGAGGCGGCGATCCGCGACAACCCTTCGCCGGGAAATTATGAAGAGTTGGGCCACCTCTACATGGACGACGGCAAACTGTCGTTAGCCCGGGCCGCGTTCGATAGAGCCATTGCCGCCCGCGCCGATACGCCCGATCCGTTCTACCGCCGAGCCGTGTGCGCGATCCAGTTGGGCGACGGCGCCGCGGCCGTGCCCGATCTGGAACGAGTGGTCAAGAAAGAACCAGACTACGATTTTCAGCGCGCCGCCGGACTGCTGGCCCATGCCTACGCGCAAGCCGGCGAAAAACAGAAAGCTGAGTCGCTGTTCCGCCGGGTGACGGTGACCTCGACGTTGTCCGAGACCTATCTGAACTTCGCGGACCTGCTCGCTTCCGAACAGCGCAACGCCGAAGCCCGGGAATGGGCGCAGAAGGTGCTCGACAAGAAGCCGACCATGCCCGGCTATCTGCGTCGCCGAGAACGCCCGTGGTTTCGGCGGGCCAAGGAGGTGCTGAAGCGGGTGCCGGCGTAGAAAGGTCGGCAGTTGGCATTTAGCACCTAGCGCCGCCTCCCATCTGCCACGAAGGCATCCTTCGCCCTTCGCTCAGGACGAGTACTGCTACTATTACTTCGGCGGCGGAGTGCTCCAAGCTTGACTCCGATCGCCTTAAGGCGACGCTCACCAACTGTGTCCGGTTCGGTCCTGAGAGTCAGAATCGAGACGGCCATTCGCTCTTTCGGTTGCATCTCGATGGCAGAGTTGCGTTCGTGGAGATGGTCAATCCCGCCCGGGGAGCGCGCCTTCGCAGGATTTTCGAACAGATTCGTTGGCAGTGACGTGTGGGGGTGTTAGCGGCTGCTCGATGCTATCCTTCATTCGATGCAGATCGCCTACCTCGAATGCACCCGCTGCGGAGAGCGTCTCGCCGCCGACACGCCACAGAATATTTGTCCTAAAGACGGCGGAGTCCTGTACGTCCGCTACGATCTGGCTGGCGTAAAAGGAAAGCTGCGAACTGACGATCTGCGCGGTGGCCCGGCCAGCATGTGGCGCTACGCCGCAGTGTTGCCTGATGCGGCGCCCGTCACGCTGGGCGAGGGCTTTACGCCGATGCTTGCCAGCCGCGAGTATCCGAACGTGTTCATCAAGGACGAAGGGTTGAATCCGACGGGGTCGTTTAAGGCGCGGGGGATGTCGGCTGCCGTGACCATGGCCCGGCGGTATGACCTGAAGAAGCTCGCCGTGCCTTCAGCCGGAAATGCCGGGGGCGCGCTTGCGGCATATGCGGCCGCGGCGGGGATCGAGGCTCACATTTTCATGCCGAAGGATGTGCCGATCGCTAATCGCATGGAAGGCGACTTCTACGGTGCTCACGTTACCTTGGTCGATGGGCTGATCAGCGATTGCGCCCGCATTGTGGCCGAGCGGAAAGAGAAGGAGGGATGGTTCGACGTGTCCACGCTCAAAGAGCCCTTCCGCGTCGAAGGCAAAAAGACCATGGGCTACGAAGTCGCCGAACAGCTGGGATGGAAGCTCCCGCAAGGCATCATCTATCCGACGGGCGGCGGCGTGGGCATGATCGGGATGTGGAAGGCGTTCGACGAAATGGAGCAGTTGGGTTGGATCGGGCGCGAGCGGCCGAAGATGATTACCGTGCAAGCCGCGGGCTGCGCGCCCATCGTGAAGGCCTGGGAAGCGGGGCAGAGCGCGTCCGAGATGTGGACCGGTGCTGCGACCTTCGCTGCCGGCTTGCGCGTGCCCAAGGCGTATGGCGACTATCTGATCCTTGACATTCTGAAGAAGAGCCAGGGTACAGCCGTAGCCGCCGCCGATGATGAAATCCTCGATGCGGTGCGCCATTGGGCGAGCGCGGAAGGTGTGTTCGCGTGTCCCGAAGGAGCCGCAGCGCTGGTGGCGTACCAGAAACTGCGCGCCAGCGGCTTCTTCGGCGCGGAAAATCGAGTGGTGCTCTTCAACACCGGAACAGGGTACAAGTATCTCGACATGATGGACGCAAAACGGAGAAAGGCGGCTCCTGCGTCGCGGAACATTGGGGGAATCATCGGGCCGTACTAGTGCGGCGTCCCGTAATTCGCGAGATAGACGGGTTGTCACTTGAGCGGAGCGAATAATGCATTGCGAATTCCAATCCATGGATCCTTCGCTTCGCTCAGGATGACAGTGTGGATTTATGTCACCAACTCCGACTCGGGCCTGACAGGGTCCAACTGCAAGTCGAAGGATGTCATGAACTCCCCATTTCAAAGCGATTCGTTCCGGGCGCCGCGCGAACGGATGGTTCGCAGGCAGCTTGCGGATCGCGGCATTGGCGACGTCCGCGTGCTTGGCGCCATGCGCGAGGTGCCACGGCACGAGTTTGTCGATGAGTCGTTGCGGCAGGATGCCTACGAGGATCATCCGCTGCCCATTGGCGCCGACCAGACGATTTCGCAGCCTTACATCGTGGCCATCATGTTGCAGCATCTCGAACTGCAACCCTCCGGCCGCATTCTGGAAGTCGGCACCGGCTCGGGATATGTGACGGCGTTGCTTGGGACGCTGTGTGCCGAGGTGTACTCGGTGGAACGCCATGCCGACCTGGCGCTCGCGGCAGAATCGCGGCTGGCGCGGCTGGGATATTCGAATGTGAAGATCAGAATTGGCGATGGCACTCGCGGTTGGCCTGAGTATGCTCCGTACGACGCGATCCTGGTTTCGGCGGCGGCCTGGGAGGTTCCAGCGCAGCTGTTCGCTCAGTTGCGCGAAGGCGGACGCATGATGTTACCGGTGGGGCCCGCGTACAGCCAGGAACTGCAGCTGATTCGAAAGGTTGGCGGGCAGGCCGAGAGGCAGAGTCTGGAGGGATGCCGGTTTGTGCCCTTGGTGGAGGGGTGAACTGGGAACTCAAGCTTCAGATGTCATTTTCTGGCCTCCTGCCCACTGCTTTACAATGTTCGTCGTGGGAATACTCTACAATCTGAAGATCACTTTGGAGATGATCAAGTGGGAGCACTCGATTTTTGCGCTCCCGTTTGCGCTCTGCGGGGCGATGCTGGCGGCGGAGGGTGTGCCCGCGTGGCATCAACTGGCGTGGATCGTTGTTGCCATGGTTTCGGCGCGTTCGGCGGCGATGGCTTTCAATCGGCTCGCGGACGCTTCGATTGATGCGGCAAATCCGCGGACTGCGATTCGCGCACTGCCGGCGGGGTTGTTGACGCCGTCATTCGTGAGCGCGTTTGTTCTGGTTTCGTGCGGGATTTTTGTTCTGGCGGCCTCCCAGTTGAACCGGTTGACGCTAATGCTGTCGCCGGTTGCGCTGGCCATCGTCCTCTCTTATTCGTACTCGAAGCGGTTCACGCGCTGGTCACATTTCTCTCTTGGATTCGCCCTGGGCATTGCGCCCGCGGCTGCCTGGATTGCGGTGCGGGGGGCGCTGGATCCGCGCATTCTCCTGCTGACGGCGGCGGTTACGTTCTGGGTCGGCGGCTTCGATGTGATCTATGCGTGCCAGGATCACGATTTCGACCTCAGCTATGGATTGCACTCGCTCCCGCGTCATCTCGGAATTAAGACCGCGCTGGCGCTGGCGCGGCTCTTTCACCTCATGATGCTCGGCTTACTGGTTGCGCTGGTGATCGTGTTCGGGCTTGGCAAACTCGCGGTGCTGGGGGTGATCGCCGTGGCTGCGCTTCTGCTCTACGAGCACACCCTGGTCCGGCACGACGATCTGAGCAAGCTGAACGCCGCGTTTTTCACGATGAACGGCGTAATCTCCGTCGTGTTCTTCGTGTTCGTAGCCAGCGATCTACTGCTCTTCAAATAGCCGGCGCGTCCTTGCTCTCACTGGTTCACCCGCAGCAGCAGGAAGGTGCCGTCGTCGAGCTTGACGTTGTTCTTTTCCGAGCTCACCACCGACCCTTGCATGGGATCGGGTGCCGCGGAAAGTTTCAGATTTGGAATTCCCACAACGCCCTGAGTATTTCCGGTGATCTGCGGCTGCGCCCGAGTGCCCGCCGGTGCGTCGGTCGGCGCGCTGCCGGCTGTTTGTGGGGCACTCGGAGTCTGCGGAGTCGCTCCCCCCATCGGTCCCGAGCGTCCCCCGCCTGCCGTGGGTGCTCCGCCTGCGGCCGGGCTGGGATAGCCGGACGGTTGCTCAGCGTTGGCGGGGTTGCGATTGGGCGGAGCGATGATTGCCTGGATGGACATGGGCATCTGCATCTGTTCGCCGTTTTTCAGGACCGCGTGGTCGAAGGCGATCGCCAGCTGGGATTCTTTTTGTTCCTTGCTGCGGGTCTCGGCTTCGGTCACATGTCCGACGACTTTCGTGTCCTTGGGCACAATGACGGCGCCAGTATTGTTTTGCAGGTCTTGCATGACCTTGGCCACGACTTCATCGCCCTTCTTCGCTTTTTTCGCGTTGAGGCCCTTTGTGAGCTGCACTGGAATGACGCTGCCGGGCGCGATTCTGGGAGCGCTGCTGGCGGGAGCAGTGGGCGCGGCGGCTTGGGCGGGGGTAGAGGGAGGGGATGTCTGCCCCGCGGACGGGGCCTGCTGTTCTGGGGGCATGCTCCCGGTGCTGGGAGGCTGCGGCGATTGCGCCAGTAGGCTCCCGCACAGCAACCCTGCGGCGATAACTGCAATCAGAAATCGGTTCATTGAACTGTCTCCTTCAAGCCGCGCAATTCAACTCCTGCGGGCAATACAACAGCGCGGTGTGTCTTTGTAGATGCAGGATTTGGTGGAAGGGTAGACTGCCATTTTCGGGGGGCCCAGGGCTGAGCGCTACGATTCGCGTTCTTCCAGTTCGAAGATATCGGAATTGCCGAAGTCACAGGAGGATGTGATCCGAACTCCCCCGTGGGTTATCATTGAAAGCGCATGGCCAGCACGCATCCATTTCAGACCGACGATCCACGGCTCCACCCGATTAAAGACAAAGTTCTGGGCGGCCAACGCCTGGATGAGGCCGATGCGCTTGCCCTTTACAGCACCGGCGACATCCTGGCCGTCGGCTGGCTGGCGAACTGGGTGCGGGAGCGCATGCATGGCGACAAGGCTTATTTCAACGTCAACCGCCATATCAATCCGACCAATGTTTGTGTGGCAGCTTGCCGGCTGTGTGCGTTTGGGCGGAAGAAAGCTACTCCGGGCGCTTACACCATGGCGCTCGAAGAGGCGTTTGAGACGGCCGCTTCCGGATATACCGAGGCCGTGACCGAGTTTCATATTGTGGGCGGACTGCATCCGGACCTGCCGTTTCAGTATTTTCTTGACCTGATTTCTGGACTGAAGCAGCGCTTTCCCCAGGTGCACATGAAGGCCTTTACCATGGTGGAGGTGGCCTACCTGGCGAAGCGGTCGAAACTTTCGATTCGCGAAACGCTGGAGCAGATGAAGGCGGCGGGGGTCGATTCACTGCCCGGCGGCGGGGCCGAAATTTTTGCCGACCGCGTGCGGCACATCATCTGCGACCACAAAATCGATGGCGATCAATGGCTCGACACGGCGCGCTTGGCCCACCACATCGGCCTAAAATCGAACGCGACCATGCTTTATGGGCACATCGAAAACGATGAGGACCGTGTCGATCACCTGCTCAAGCTGCGCGCGCTGCAGGATGAAACGCATGGATTTCAGACCTTCATTCCGCTGGCGTTTCACCCCGCGAACACGCCGCTGCAGCATCTTTTTACGACGACCGGTATGCTCGACATCAAGCAGATCGCGGTGGGCCGGCTGGTGCTCGACAACTTCCCGCATATCAAGTCGTATTGGCAGATGATGACGCCGAAGATCGCGCAGATCTCGCTTCGCTTCGGAGCCGACGACATTGATGGAACGGTGGTCGAAGAAAAGATCTACCACGATGCCGGGGCGACCACGCCGCAAGGTTTGCGGCGGCAGGATCTGATCCGCCTGATCAAGGAAGCGGGGCGCGAGCCCATCGAACGGGACACGCTGTACCGTCCGGTGACGCGGACCGAAACATCGTTCACGGTGGTCGTCTAATCGCGAATTAGTAGAAACTTACCGGGCGGTTCTCTCGAAATCCTAGTCGAGACGGGGATTCTGCTGTAGCATGACTTTATAGGTTGGAGTTAGTCATGCGAACTCTCGGGGTTCTTTCATCGTTCGGTCTACTGGCCGTCCTTTCCGCAACCGCCTTTTCCTCCGAACCGCAATGGGTTGAAGTGCGCTCGCCAAACTTTTCAGTTGTGACCGACGCGGGTGAGAAGCGCGGCCGTGATGTGGCTCTGCATTTCGAACAGATGCGCTCGGTGTTCGGAACCCTCATGACCAAGGCCAATGTGAATCTGGCCGTTCCATTACAGATCGTAGCTTTCCGGAATACCAAAGAAATGCGCCAGTTCGCCCCTATCTTTAAAGGCAAGCCGACCGAAGTTGCGGGACTGTTCCAGAGCGGCGAAGACCGCAGCTTCATCATGCTGGACATGTCGGTCGATAACCCGTGGTCCGTCGTGTTTCATGAATACGCTCACCAGTTGATGAACGGGAACCTGGCGGTGCGCACCGATCCGTGGTTTGAAGAAGGGTTCGCGGAGTATTTTGCCAGCATTGAGGTCGACAACAAAGAGGCACGGGTCGGAAAGATTCCCTGGGTCACTTATCAGGTGTTGCAACAAAGCGGCACGATGCGCGTGGCGGACTTATTCCGCGTCCAGCATTATTCGAAGACCTACAACGAGAGCGGGGACCACCGTAATACTTTCTACGCCGAGTCGGGCCTGGTGGTGCACTACCTGTATGACAACCTCCTGATTCCGAAGCTTGCAGTTTATTTTGACGTGTATCAGAACCAGAAGAAATCCGTGGAGCAGGCGACACAGCAGGCCTTCGGAATGCCGCCCGAGCAGTTCGATAAAGTGTTGCGGGATTATCTCAGGAGCGGAAGATTCAAGTACTATCCTATTCCTACGCCCGCGTCGGTGGTGCCCCAGCAGTTCACGGTTACGGCGGTGCCGCTGGCCGACGCCAAGGCAGTGCTGGCCGACATTCACCTTCATTCCCCCGACTATCAGGAAAAGGCCCTGGCGGAGTTGCAGGAAGTGCTTCAGATGCAGCCGGGGAATGCGGCCGCGCTGCGGGGGTTGGGCTACCTTTACTTGCAACGGCGCGAGCTTGACCATGCGGCGGAATATTTCCGTCAAGCGTCTCAGCACGACAGTAAAGATCCGCGAGTGCATTATTACAACGCCATGCTGTTGAACCGCCGCTCGGATATTGCCAGCGCCGAGCGAACGGCGGAGATGAAGAAGGAATGCGAGGCGGCGATTGCGCTGGATCCCAAGCTGGCCGACGCTTACGCGCTGCTCGGTTTCGCACAGCTTTCATCGGGAGAGCAAGAAAAAGGCTTGCAGGCCATGAAGAAAGCGGTGGAGTTGAGCCCGCGCAACGAAGGCTACCAGTTCAACCTGGCGAAGTTCCACATGATGAACAGGCAAAGGGACGAGGCCGCCAAAATTTTCAAGGAGCTTGCACGCAGCGACAATCCGGAAATCGCGGCCCGAGCGAATTCCGAACTTGCGCGGGCGGAGAGCTACCAGTTGGCTGCGGAAGTGGCTCCGCAGCTGGGTTCCCGCCCGGCCGGCCCTTCGGATTCCAAGTTTTCTCGATCTTCCACCGAGAGGGTGGAGGAGAGCGGTCCTGCGCCGGCGGTAGTGCCTTCTTCCGCGCCAGTTCATTTCATGAAGGGGAAGGTGACGGAGGTGGATTGTTCCGCCTCTCCCAAGGCAGTGCTCAGCGTCCTGGCAGCCGGCAAGACGCGGAAAATGTACGTGGAGAACAGCGCCCACGTCATCGTGATCGGCGCCGATGGATTCTCGTGCAGTTGGAAGAATGTCAGCGTGGCGGTGAACTACCGGGATCGCAGCGATGGCGGGGGCGATGTGATGTCGGTGGAATTGCAGTAGGACGGAACTTTGCAAGGGGATCCGCATCTAACGACCATGGCAAAAGAGCGGACAGCGGTTTTTGGCGGGGGATGTTTCTGGTGCATCGAGGCTATTTTTCAGCGGCTGAATGGTGTGCAGCACGTCGAGTCGGGTTACATGGGTGGGCACGTTGATAATCCCACATACCGGCAGGTTTGTGGCGGCGACACCGGTCACGTGGAAGTGGTTCGTGTAACCTTCGACCCGGACGAGATCGGGTACCGCGAGTTGCTCGATGTGTTCTTCACCGTGCACGATCCCACTACTTTGAACCGGCAGGGGAACGACGCCGGCGAGCAGTACCGCTCCGTGATCTTCTACACCGATGAAGAGCAGCAACGTATCGCCCAAGATGCGATTGCGGAGATGACGTCGGCGAAAGTCTTCCCGGAACCGATTGTGACGGCGGTCGAGCCGGCCTCGAGCTTCTACGCCGCCGAAGACTACCACCAGAACTACTACCACGAGAACTCGCGGCAGCCGTACTGCATGTTCGTGATTTCGCCGAAGCTGGCGAAGTTCGAAAAGAAGTTCGCGGAGAAGATGCGGGCGTAACGCGTCGAGGGATCTCTCGCGAGAAGTTATAAACGAGTGAAATCGTTCGCAACTTGGGTGCGCCGAATATTTGGAGAGTCTGCAGCAATCCCAGCGTCCTGTGCGGACTTACTCGTTGGCGCCGCGATCCGCGCTTGAAGGGGCGGGTGCGGCGCGTTCGTCCAGCAAAAGCCGCCGCAAGGTGCGGAGATCGTTGAGGAGCCGGCTGCTGCTGTGCAGATGTTGCGCGAGCTTGTCAAGTTTGAATTGCACCAACTGCAAGGCCTGAAGGCGGCGTCCGAGACGCGCCTCGGTGGCGGGCGCAAGGTCGGCCTCGATCTCTTGCTTGGCCTCGATGATCGCGTCGAGCAACAGGCGCACGTACTGCTGGGCATTTTCGACGCTGTCAAACGGGGTTTGCACTGAACTACTCAAGCGCGAGGCTTCCTTGCCTTGTGGGAAATCTGGCGGAGTGGGTGGGATTTGAACCCACGATATCCGTCAGGGCATGTCCGCTTTCGAGGCGGATCGTTCCAACTCTTAACCGCCTTTAAAATCAATTGCTTGATCCCGGCCCGAGGGTGCAACAAGGCGTAAAATTCTCAAAAAATCCGGTCCCGGAGACCAACGTTTCGTCATGGCGGAGAGAGAGGGATTCGAACCCCCGATACCCGTCAAGGTATACACGCTTTCGAGGCGCGCGCCTTCAGCCGCTCGGCCATCTCTCCGCGCCGGTTTGACACTACCTCCATCAGGATAGCAAATCATTGGACGGTTCCGCTCGCCTTCTCCTCCATGCGCAGAGGGCGTGCGGAGGGATGGAAGGAGATCCGCAATACGGCGAAGCCAGTTGCCAGCATGCATGGGTTTTTCGGTGACCAGGCGGAGGGGGATGGCGGGTCGTCGGTTGCGCGTTGAACCTGTCTCGCTAAGTGGACTAGAATTGCCGGGTCGTCTTGGAGGGCCAGCCATGTCCCACTACGAGTTTTTCTGCCGCGCCTGCAATAGGCCTTTCTCAAAGACACTGACTCCCGCCGAATACCAGGAGAGCACGGTGACCTGTCCCCATTGTGGCAAGGAGGAAGTAGAGCAGAGATGGTTCTATGCGGTCGCGGCTAAGCAGAGCGCATAGACTATCCGCTTCCCGGCCGGGACTGCCGAAATTCCAGTCGAACTGGGCGGCCGCAATCAGAAGCACCCGCGCCGCCCCGCTGTAAACCCGGCCACGAGTCCGCGGAGGCAATCGTGCTTTCGGGGGCGGTTTGTGCGTTCATAGGCTTGCACTTTCATTTTCTTTTCGCGTGCGCTAATCGGCTCGATGTTGCGGAGAATCTTGAGAACACGCTCCTGCTCGTCGGGTGAAGCGCTCTTGAAGTCTGCGGGCGGCGTGGCGAGGATGGTGGTGGCCAGCGGGCTTCTTGCAGGACTGAACCGGCTCGTTCGAGGTGACGTTGAACGGCTGGAGACAGCCGGACTGATATCTACTTCCAGTAGGGGAGGGCATATGGAAACTGAACGTGCATCACTGGAAACCATTGAGGATTTCCTGGCTCAGAAACGTATCGCGATGGCTGGGATCTCGCGAGATCCGGCAGATCTCAGCGTAAAACTGTTCGAAGAACTCTGTCGCCATGGGTATGACGTGGTTCCCGTAAATCCCAACACGCCGGAGGTGCAGGGGCGGCGATGCTTCGCTCGCTTGCAGGACATCCAGCCTCCCGTCGAAGCAGCGTTGCTGATGACTTCCGCGGAAATCACCGAAACCGTTGTGCACGATTGCGCCGAGGCGGGCATAGGGCGGGTGTGGATGTACAGGGGGACGGGCAAGGGCTCCGTCAAGCCCGAAAGCCATCGCATTCTGCCAGGAGCAAGGGATGCGGGTGGTTCCGGGCCAGTGTCCGTTCATGTTTCTACCGGACACTGCGGGCGTGCATCGCTTTCACGGATTTGTCCGCAAGATCACGGGGCGTTATCCGCGTCGTACTCACACGGCAAACAGGATATGAGCTTCGACGGGCCAGGACCGGTTTATATCCAGGCCAGCCCAAATACCTGGCAGGCGCCATCCACAGAACGTAGGAGGCTGAACGCGACTGCGGACACATCTGCGGCTTGCGAACTCGGAATTTACGCGTGCCCCGTATGCAGGCGTCTCTTGCGCCAAGGAGAGACTAACGAGGGCATTTTTCGAAGTTGGAGGCCTAATGAGGAATCGTCGGTTGCGTTTTCTTTCGCTGATTTCACTCATTCTACTCTCGCTTTCTGCCGCAGCCCGGCAACCAGAGAAGACAAGGGGGCCAGCCATAATCGACCCCAACCCTGAGATGGCCAGACTCGCGAAGGCGCTTGTGGGCGATTGGAATACCACCGAGACTATGGAACGTAGCGAAGATTTCCCGAACGGAAGTTCGCGCCACGGGACCGTCCATGTCAGGCTAGGGGCTGGCGGGACGACGCTGATTTACGAAGTGCACTCCGATGGCTCTGCCGGGAAACTCGACGGCATGCTGATTATTTGGTGGGACAAAGGCACAAATCTGTACCATTTTTTCATCTGTTTTAACAACCCTAGCCACCCCTGCGGGATGCGTGGTTCCGCACATTGGGAGGGCGACGCGTTTGTCAACGACTATGAAGAGGCGGTCAATGGCAAGACGACGGCGTGGCGGGACTCATTTACCTTTGCGCCGGCCACTCACACTCTGATCGCAGCCATGGACACTGGCCATGGAACTATGAAAACCTTAATTACAACCAGAGCCACGCGGCGCTAACCTGCCGATTCGGAGCACGATGCGGCATGTCCTCTTGGGATGGTGGACAGTGCGGCAGTGAAAATGCACCCCACCAGTGGTTCAGGTAATAATCCAAGAAGCAGGTGCAAGCTGAGTTGGAAGGGCCAGCGGGATTGGACGGGCGCATGTGAAGAGCCAAACAATTACTGGTCCAGTGACCAGCACTGACCGAGTGGAGTTTTAGTCGCCAGGACTGCCACCGGCCGGTCCCAACAATGGGTTCGCCGGCCAAGTCCGAAGGAGCGATCCCGGCATCTCCACAAGCGCCGGGGCATCATGCCGCGCATCGATCATGATCGGGCGTAGTGGTATATTGTCCGAGCCGCCGGCCTGGTCGCAACCCGCGTAGGTGAATTGCGGCACGATCTGCTGGAGATGGGCGAGGATGGAAGCTCGCTTTCCGCGCGACGCCGCCACATAGAGTTCGTCAAGCCGACGCTTCAACGCTGGCCAGGCGAACCTTACACTCTCCGTACAGGCTATCTTTTCACAGGCGCTGGGTAAGACCCGCTCGTCGGGATAGAACAGCTCCTCGAAGAGTTTCTCGCCCGGACGGAGGCCAATGAACTTGAATTCCTGGCGGGATTTGCCGGAGAGGCGAGCCAGCGTTTTCGCCAGTTCGGCGATCCGGACCGGCTCGCCCATGTCGAGTACGAGGATGTCGCCGTTCCGGCCGACCACAAAGGCTTGCAACACCAGGCTGACCGCCTCCGAAATGGTCATGAAGAAGCGGGAGATCTCGGGGTGCGTGATGGTGATGGGCTGGTTTTGACGGATCTGTTCCTGGAAGATCGGAATCACGCTGCCGTTCGATCCGAGGACATTGCCGAACCGGACGGACACGCAACGCAGACGTTCTCCGGGCCAGGCGGCGAGAATCAATTCTCCTACCCGTTTGGTGCAGCCCATGACATTCGTTGGGTTCACGGCCTTGTCGGACGAAATCATCACGAAGGCCTCGCAATTCGAGCTCTGGGCCACGTTCAGCAACGTCAGCAGCCCGAAAACGTTGTTGCCGACCGCCTCTTCCACATTGGCTTCCATTACGGGCACGTGCTTGTAGGCGGCGGCATGGAAAACGATCTCGACCCGGTGGGTCAGGAATATTCTGCGCATGCGCTCCGAGTTGCAGAAGTCGGCGACACAAAACACCTTCCGCTCGTCACCATCGCCCCCGGCCAGCTCACGCTGCAAGTGAAAGATCCCGGTTTCATCCTGGTCGAGGCACACGAGAAGTTTCGGTTCGTACGTCTGGATTTGCCGGCACAGTTCGGAGCCGATGGATCCCGCGGCCCCGGTGACCATGACCACTCGGTCCCGAATATGCTCGCGCACCGGTTCCAGATCGAGGTCGACTGGGATACGCCCGAGCAGATCCGTAAGGGAAACTTCCCGGACCTGCTGCAGGGTGACGCGGCCCGCAATCAATTCCGCCAGGGCGGGAACGGTTCGGAAGGCGGCGCGAGCTTGTTTACAGATGGCCACCAGCCGGCGCATCTGGGCCGGAGCCGCCGATGGAATCGCAATCAGGACCTCATCGATGTTTTGCTCGCTGACGATTGTCGCCAGAGCCCCGACGGGGCCCAGCACAGGCACGCCCAGAACCCGCAGCCCTTTTTTGAGTGGATCGTCATCGACACAACCGATCACGGCATACCCAGACTCCGCGTTCTGGGTTTCGCGGATGATCATCTGGGCAGCATGTCCCGCACCCACCAGAAGCAACCGTTTTGAGGCCGAGTCCGCCCGCACGGTTTCCGCCAGCATGCGCGAGAGCACGCGGACGGCGGTCAAGAGCGTAAAGGTGATCAAGGCCTCCAACGCGTAAATGGACGGCGGAAAGGCTTTCAGTCCGAACCCATAGCGCACGATGACGATGAACGCGAACGAACCAGCGAGGATGGCTTTCAAAATGTCGACCGCATCGCTGATCCCGGTAAAGCGCCACCAGCCATGCATCAGATTGAAGAAGGGCATGGCCGCCAGACGAACGACGATGAGTATGGGAACCGCCGCCCACAGCAGGCTCGGGTCCGGCACCCGGAACTCGAAGCGCAGAAGCCAGGCGCACACCAGAGAGCAGAGGATAAGACCGATTTGCAACACCAGCACCAACAACGACTGGCAGCGTAACCGCGTGGCGGACTTTTTATCGATTGTGGTCATAGCACAACAAGATCACCTTCATGGTTGTGGGCCCTTGTTTGGTTGATCGTCATGGGCGGGCAGTCCCTTGAGGGGACGGCACGATTTCATGGCTCCTTGGCCCAGGAACTTGAATGGTGGACGAAAGAGGCCTAGTGTTGTACGCCTTCGGCTTTGAGCACTCTCCACAGGGTGAGCATTAGGATCTTCTGTTCTGTGGCTGGTTGTCTGGCTGCCAAAACGGTGCGCGTCATTTGCGGTTTCCATTCGAATGAAGCTGCGCCAGCCCCGCTTAGCGAGGCGCCTTAGAACTCTCATATTTTTGGAGTAACTGCCGATCCCCTCCATAGCACTTACGCTGCCATCGTTGCAGCGCTTCCTGGATTTGTAATTGGCTTTCTGCTCGTTGGGGATTACGAGTTGGTTGGGAAACATCTTTCTTGTAATTCCCGGAATGGGAACCCGAATCGGATTCTTCGTTCCAAGTCAGTACTCGAAACGTGCACAATTGTGTTTCTCGTCTTCCTGCCGAATCTGTCGTGGAATGTCGAGCATCCCTTTCCGATTCCATTCCCCGGAAGTCGCTGTACCGCCGCAAGTGTGCCCGCGCTACTGGCATTGGCGCTCCTGTTCTCCCGTAATCTCGTCTCCGGCGGGTAACTCCCGATAGCCTGGTTAGTAGCCAAAGGAGCATGTCCATGAAGCCATTACCCTGCCGCAGGCGTGGTTCGACATTGCTGTGCGCATCCTGGTTT
>WNGE01002470.1_pt1 | contig 43330 bp, 39 predicted proteins | sample 5400651 | NCBI WGS metagenome assembly WNGE01 (sample SAMN13153370, study PRJNA577476) | soil metagenome | isolation source: 60 cm soil or saprolite under grassland replicate 2 | place: USA:California | collected 2016-06-15 | reverse complement strand
GCCCGATGCGGGCGACGATGAGGGCCAGCGCGGCCAACGCCAGCACGGCGTACGCGGTCGTGTTGGCCACGTGCGCGCTGCCCCACAGCGCGGGCATGGTGGCCGTGCCGAGCGCGGCCAGCAGTTGCGCGCGCCGGCCACCACCCAACTCGCGGGCGGTCAGCCCGCCGAGCACCACGGTGGCCCAGGCCGCCAGCGCGGGCCACACCCGCAGTCCGGGCAGCGACACACCGAACAGCGCCAGCGATACCCGGGCCAGCAGCGGCGCCAGGACAGGCTGGTCAACGTAGCTGACCTGCAGATGCCGGGCGCAGGTCGCGGTGCTTCGCCGGTAGGTACACCGCCCCGATCTCGAACTGGCCGACCGGGTGGTGCTTGCCGCCATGTCCCGGCTGCGGGAAGACCTTGCCCCAACGTGCGGTGACACCGGTCGGTGATCCGTGGGGTTCCCGGTGCGCCAGGACGCTCGTCTCTGTTTCCGGGACAGCGCCCTCGGGATGCTGTTGACCGTCCGCTGGTGAAGGCGGTCCGGTCCTCTTTGAGGAGTGCGTGGTGGTGTTGTCGAGGTGGCGGGTGGCGGCCGGCGTGGTCTGCCTGCTGTTGGCCCCGGTCGGGCAGTTGGTGCAGTTTCTGGTGTCGCCGATGAGGCAGGCGGACGCAGCGGCGTCACAGGTGGCCGCTGCGGCGGCGCACCTGCCGGCGATGCGGCTGGCGCTGGTTCTGGATCTTCCGATCCTGCTGCTGTTGCCGGCGGTGCTGTACGCCGGTTTCGTGGCTGGTGCCGGTCGGTCGAGGTTGGCGGCGGCGGGGATGGCGTTGACGTTCACGACGGCATTGGGTGCCGGGTACCTGCTGGCTCAGGATGTAGTGGTGTACGCCGCGGCGCGACAGCCGGACCGGGCAGCTGCGGCCGGGCTGGTGGCCGCGTTCGAGGGCAACGCTGTGGTCGGCGGGTTGGTGGTGGCGTACCTGGTCGGTCACCTGGTGGGGTTTGTCCTGTTGGGTGCCGCTCTGGTCCGGTCCCGGGCGGTTCCGGTGTGGACGGGGGTGGCGCTGTGCGTCTGGCCGGTTGCCGAGATGGTCGGTGAGGCGAGCGGGGCGGTCGTGGTGGCGGCGGCCGGTTTCGCGTTGCTGGTGATCGGGTTCGGGGTGTGTGCGGTGGCGTTGGTCAGGGCCGGCCGCTCGCCGGAGGGTGCTGGCCGGGTTTCCGGGCCGGTCGGGGCCGCGACCCACGCGATCGCCTGAGCGATGGGCGCGGGTGCGGGCGGGACAATGTGGGAACGATGAACCGGTCTGGGCTGCTCGTTGCGCTGACCCGCGCTGCCGTCGCCGCTGCCGTCGTGTTGGCGGTGGTGGCGGCGGCGCTTGCGGTGCGGTACCGCCACGACGCGTTGGGTCTGGGCCTGGCCGGCCTGATGGTGGTGTGCCTGTCGGTGCCGGTGGTGGGCGCGGCGGTGGCCCGGGCCGGTCCCGGCAACCCGGTGGGCTGGATTCTGCTGGCGTGCGGGGTGAGCCTGCCGCTGGCCGTAGCGGCCTACCTGTACTCGCATGCCGCCTACGCCGGTGCGCGGCTGCCCGCCGCCCGGTGGGCGGCATGGCTGGACGGGTGGCCGTGGACGCCCGCGCTGACGCTGGTGCCGATGGTGGGGCTGGTGCTGTTCCCCGACGGCCGGGTGCCCTCGCGGCGCTGGCGGGCACTGCTGTGGACCGGCTGGGCGGTGGTCGCGGCGCAGCTGGTCAACGAGTTCTTCGCCCCGCACCTGCTCGACTACCCGCGCCTAGCCAACCCGACCGCGCTGCCCGGGGCCGCCGGTAGTGTGGCTGACGCGCTCGGTGCGAGCATCGTGCTGGTTCCGCCGATGTCCACGCTCGCGGCGCTGTCGGTACATCGGCGGTGGCGGCGCGCGACGCCTGGCAGCGCTCCGGCGGCCGCGCTCAAACTGGTGACTCCGGCCGCGTGGCTCGTCGCGGCTTCCTGGTGGGGATGCGGGGTTGCCGTCCTCGCCACCGGGGACAGCAACAACGCGTTGGCCGTGGAGGCGTTGGGCATGGTCACGCTGGCTGTGACCGCATGGATCGCGGTGCGCCGGTACGGGCTGTTCGACACGCGGCAGGTGCTCAACCGGGCCCTGGTGTACGCCGCGCTGAGCGCGTGCGTGCTCGGGCTGTACCTGGCTGTCGCCGCGGTTATCGGTTCGGTGACCTCGACCGCGGTTAGTCGGCCGGCCGCCGTGCTCATCGCGGTCCTGGCCGCGTTGCCGCTGCGCGACGGGTTGCAGCGCGCGACCAACCGCCTCCTGTACGGCTACCGCGACGATCCGTACACCGCACTGGTACGCCTCGGGCACCGGCTGGAGGATACGGCGGCCTCCGACGACGTGCTGCCCGGCGTCGCCCGTACCGTCCGGGAAGCGCTGCGCCTGCCCTACGTCGCTATCCGCATCGGTGAGACCTGCATCGAGGCCGGCCGACCGACAGGTGACACGGCGCAATTCCCGTTGGTCTTTGCCGGCGAGACGATCGGCCTGCTGCTGGCCGGGCACCGAGACCCCGACCAGCCCTTCACCACCGCCGAGGGGCGACTGCTGTCGGGCATCGCCCGGCAGGTCGCCGCCGCGGCCCGCGCGGTGTCCCTGACCCAGGATCTCCGCCGTTCCCGGGAGCGCCTGATCACCGCGACGGAGGAGGAACGCCGCCGGATACGCCGCGACCTGCACGACGGGCTCGGCCCGGGGCTGGCCGGAGTGGTACTGGGCCTGCAGCGCGCCCGCCGCCAGATCGGCAGCGACCCGACCGCGGCCGTATCGCAGCTCGACGCGCTGACCGCGCAGACCCAACAGGCCATCGCCGAAGTGCGCCGGCTGGTCTACAACCTGCGGCCCCCGGCGCTGGACGAGCTCGGCCTGCTCGGCGCCCTGCGGGAACAGGCCCGCACGCTCGGTGCCATCACCGTGGAGGGGCCGAGCCCGCCACCCGCGCTGCCGGCCGCCGTCGAGGTGGCCGCGTACCGGATCGCACTGGAGGCGATGACCAACGTCAGCCGCCACGCCAACGCCAACGAAGCGAGCGTGCGGGTCAGTATCGACGGGGCGCTTCATATCGAGATCACCGACGACGGTAGCGGCCTGCCCGACGCCTACCGGGCCGGCGTGGGCATCACCTCGATGCGGGAACGCGCCACCGAACTCGGCGGGCGCTGCACGATCGAACCGGCCAACCCGCGCGGCACGGTGGTCCGTGCGATGATCCCGCTGGAGCCGACATGAGCACCGACCCGCCGATCCGGGTCGTCGTCGCCGACGACCACCCCGTGTTCCGGTCCGGACTGCGCACGCTGGTGCAGGAAAGCCCACTGCTGGAGTACGTCGGCGAAGCCGCCGACGGACAACAGGCCATCGCCGTATGCGAGCAGCAGCAGCCGGATGTGATCCTCATGGACATCCGAATGCCGGGCGTCAGCGGCATCGACGCCACCCGCCAGATCGTGACCGCCCGGCCCGATACCGGCGTGCTCATGCTGACGATGCTCGAAGACGACACCTCCGTCTTCGCCGCGATGCGGGCCGGAGCCCGCGGCTACATCCTCAAGGGCGCCGATCCCGACCAGATCATCCGAGCCGTTACCGCGGTCGCCGCCGGTGAGGTCATCTTCGGCGCCGCGCTGGCCGCCCGCATGGCCACCTTCTTCCGAAGCGGCTCCCGCAACCCGGTGGCCGCCTTCCCCGGCCTGTCCACCCGCGAACACGACATCCTCAACCTCATCGCCGCAGGGCGGTCCAACACCGCCATCGCCGAACAACTCGTTCTCAGCGAAAAAACGGTACGCAACAACGTGTCGAACATCCTGGCCAAGCTGCAGGTCGCCGACCGGTCCGCAGCCATTGTCCGGGCCCGTGACGCCGGACTCGGCTCTGCCGGTACGTCCACATAGGACAAACGCAGGCGTTCGGTTCCCGGCGCAATACCGGGGTTTCCCGGCACTTCGAAACCCTGGCCTCTGGTTCCGCACCGGCGCCGGTGCCGCCCCGAGTTACGCGGGTACGACGCCGAGCTGCTGCAACCAGCTCAGCTGGTCCATGCTCAGCCAGTGCCCAACAATCTTGCCGTCCCGCACGCGCATGATGTCGACGTACTGCAGCGTGACACGCTTCCCCGTCGCCGGAATCCCGCCGAAATCCCTGGTATGCGTTCCACTGAACGTCTTCTTCGTGACGACGCGGTCGCCCTCCGCGATCATGTCGTCGATCGTGAACTCAGCGTCCGGATACGCGTCCGCGAACATGCTGAGCCACATCCTTCCGCCTTCGCTGTCGGCCGGAACGCCCGGAGGCGCGCTCAGATTGACGAACTCCGGGTCGGTCAGCTCGTCGTAGACCGTGAAGTCCTTCTTGTTCTGCACCTGCTCGACAAATCGCCGGATGACCGCCTTGTTCCGCTCGATCTCGCTGGCTTGAACCTCCACGGCTATCTCCCCTCTACCAAGTGAACGACAGCAGCATGCGGCTCGGCGATGTCCCGGTTCCAGGGGCGACCGTCCTGCCACGCCGGGACGTGCAGAGCCATCAGCTCCCACTCTGTGACCGTCGCGTAGGAGTCGATCGCAATGTGGAGGTCGCGGCGCCGCCGCAACCCCGTCGAGGTGTGCCGCTCAGCCGCCGTGGCTGGGCACGACGTCTCCCGGTACCGGCGTGCACGGCGCGACCGGTCCGTTGGCCAGCCTGATCGCGGCGCGCTGGCTGCGGCCGTGCTTGTTCGACACCTGGACGGTGTAGACGAAGGTCTGGTCGGCCCCGATGTACTGCGGGTGGACCTTGAAGTAGTGGTCATTGCTGCTGAGCGGTGCCCAGTCGACCATCTCGCGCGGCATCCGGTCGGCAGGGACGAAGTCGGCGCGGGGCTCCCGGCAGGTCATCCCGGCGGGCAGGTAGTCCACGGCCGCCCTGACGCCGAACGCCTCGATCCGCCGCTGCAGGCCCTTCGGGTCACGGTAATCGTAGACGGACACGCGGATCGACCCGTCCGGATCGCGCTCCACCGCGTACGCCGCGGACGTGTGCAGCCCGAACACCGACGGGCCGGCGACCGCGGCGACCGCCGCCACGGCGACCACGGCGCCTCCGGCGAGCACCAGCCGGCGACGGGGCCTGCGGGCGGACCGGCCGGTCATGGGCGCGGCGCTGTCTACCGTACGAGTAGCGACGACGTTCTTGAGCTGGGCGAGCAGGTGCTCCTCGAAGGCACCGAGCTGCTGTTGGTCAGGCGTACCCATGAGCGTTTCCTCCGGTCGACGGGAGCGGGATCGGGTCGGTGAGCAGGTCGCGCAGTTGCTTGCGGGCGCGGTGGAGCCGCACGCGGGCGGCGATCGGCGAAATGTCGAGCGCGGCCGCCGCCTCGGCCACCGGGAGGCCGTCAACGGCGACGAGCTCCAGCAGCCGACGCGTCGCCTCCGGGACGTCGGCCAGCGCGTGGTACACCCGGCGGGCCGAGCTCTCGGCGTCGATGCGCTCCTCGATTCGGGCGATGTCGGCTGCGTCCAGCAGCCGGCGCCCGGCGATGCGGCGGGTGGCCGCCGTCTCCCGGCGGGCGCGACGACGTTCGGCGGCGACCACGTTGTGGGCGACCCCGAACACCCAGCCGACGATGCTGCCCCGGTCCGGCCGGTAGGTATGCGCAGAGTCGATGATCGCCAGGAACACGTCGGCGGTGAGATCGGCTGCGGTGTACGGGTCGTCGACCCGTCGCGCGACGAAGCGGCTCACGTCCGTGACATGACGGCGGTAGAACGCCTCGAACGCGTCCGGATCGTGTGCGATGTCGGCGAGATGCCGATCTGTCCGGTCGGCGTTCCCCACAGGCCCTCCAGGTGCGGTGCTCGGTCGGCTTCCTTCATCCGGTACTTGGACCGACCGCGCCACGGTGTTACATCGACCCTTTTCATCGTGGTCGGCGGTCGGCTTCGATGTGGTGCAAGACGAGGATGGCCTAAACGATTGCGGTCGCGCGGCGTGGGCAGCAGCGGAACTTGGTCATGATCTTCCAGGTCTTGAGGGTGGCGACCGCGCGTTCGCCGACGCTGCGGATGCGGGCGTGAGCGCGGTTGACGCTGCGTTGGCGGCGGGAGAGCCGGCGGCGGTGGTGACGCTTGAACTGGGTGCGGGTCGTGCCGCCAGCACCCTGGTAGCCCTTGTCGGCAAGAGTCATGACGACGTTGCCGGTCAACGCGTCGATCAGGCCGTGGGTGCGGTAGCTGACCTCCCGACAAGATGGGGCTGGACCCAGTGCACATCGCGGGTGTGCTCGCGGGCTACTGGCCGGTCGAACGGGATGGTCGGGCGGTGCAGCGGCCTGAGCTTGCGGCCCAGGTCGATGAGGGCCGACTTTACGTCGGCGCTCTCGTACGGCCCGGATTAGCGCAGTGACGCCGAAGGGCAGCGGCGCGAGGTACAGCAGAGCCGGTATGAGATCGCGGGTCAGGACGAACTCGCCCAGCAGCAGCAGGCCGCATACGACCGCGAATCACCCGATCCACCGCCAGGAAACCGTTGTTGACCACGGTCAGGCCGTAGAGAATCATCGCCGGACCGCGACATCCCAGCCCGGCCACCCGATCGCCGTGCGATACACCGCCATGCACAATCTCGTCGAGATCACAGACGGTCGGCGGTGGGTATCCGGGCGGATCCATCCCAGGATCACCTCGGCTGATCACCTCAGCCATGCGCCACACCCCCGTGGATGGCAAACACCGGCAGGTTTCCCCTCGAGCTCAGCTGCCCGCCCGACAGCGCGACCTGCGCCAGGGGACGCCCGGTGTCGGCGACACCACGGTGTGGCTGCACACGCCGGCAGCGCGGCCATAAGGGAGCGGTCCGGCGCCCCCGCGACGTCGGACCGCTCCCGGCCGAACTGAGGTTAGTCGACGATCTTCTTGTATTTGTAAGGCTTGTAGCCGCCGGCCTTCGCCGACGAGACGCTGACCTTGTAGTGGTTCATGTCGGACTTCGTGCTGCCCTCCTCGTAGATCCAGAAGGCGGTCTTCGCGCTGCTGGTCCACTTCTCGAAGATCTGGACGTGGTGTCCCGCGCGGAGCAGCATGTCGCCGGGCTTCAGGCTGCTCCAGGCGACCGACGTGCCGTACTTGTTCAGGTCACGGGTGGTGTGGCTGCTGGTGAGAGCCCACGTCATCGACACGAACCCGGAGCAGTCGGTGCGGTACTTCTTTCCGTGGTTGACGTCCCAGGCGTACGCGGACTGGCTGTAGGGCACGTTGCGGCTGTACCAGTTCTTGGCGCGCGCGATGACCACGCTGCGCTTGATTTTGCCGCCGTACGTGACGCCGGCGGCCGAGAACGGGGCGAGTTCAGGCTCGGCCGCACCCTCATCCGCGGTCAGGTCGCTGGCCGGCGCCACGCCGTCCTCGACGTCCTGCACGGGCGGCAGGGAGGAGTCGACGTCCCGGGCGGGGTCGAAGTCCTGGACCTCGTCCCCGACGGTGGCGATGGACAGGGGCCGGGTCGGCGTCGTGCTGGCGCTTGCAACAGCCGTGGCGCCCGCGCCGAGCGCGGCGACGACGCTGGCCGCGAGAGCGACCTTGCTCATGGTCTTCATCAGTGTCCTTTGTCTGTGGTGGGTTTCACGGATCGGCCACGCCACCCTCGCGCGTGCGGGTGCGGGTGGCTCCGGGCCCCGGGGTCTGCCGGGTCTGGTGGTTTAGGGCACCAGGCCCTGTTGTATTTCGGCCTGGTGCCAGCAAGGTAACAGCGGCCGCTAACCAACCACTAAGTCGACGTTGCGTAGCCGGCGGACTACGCCGGCCGCGCTGCCGATGCGTTTGCGATACCGTCGTCGGCTCGGGCCCGCTCCTCCGCATCGCCGATCGCGGTCGCGACGGCCAGGGCCTGCTGATGTCGGTGGAGGGCCGCGTGCTCGTCGCCGGCCAGGTAGTACGCCTCGCCGAGGCTGTTCAATACGGTCGCCTCGATCTCCGGGTCGGCGAGGCCCCTGCTCACGTCGAGGGCCGCCTCCCCGGTCGTGATCGCCTTGTCGTGGCGTCCCATGCGGGCGTAGCTGAAACAGAGGTTGGCCAGCGCCCGGGCCTCGCCTGGACGGCTACCCGCCATGCGGTGCAGCGTGAGCGCCTGCTGGGCGTGCTCGACCGCTTCGGGGTGGCGGCCGAGGCGGGCGTACATGAGTCCAAGGTTGGTGCGCAGGCCCGCTTCCCCGGGTCCGTCGAGGCGCTGCTGCAAATTGAGGGCCTGATGGGCGTGGTCGAGCGCTTCATCATTGTTGCCGAGCAGGTGCAGCTGGACGCTGAGGTTGCTTTGGGTGCTGGCCTGCCGGGTGGTGTCGTGGAGGGCCCGGAACAGGCCGAGGGCCGCGCGGTAGTGGTCGGCGGCTTCGGCGTGGCGGCCGAGCCGGCGGCAGACCGAGCCCAGGTGGTTCAGAGTCGTCGCCTCACCGCGGCGATCGCGGTGCTGGCGGTGTAGGTCGAGAGCCCGCTCGAGGTAGGCGAACGCCTGGTCGGTGTGCCCGGCGGCGTTGTACGCGTGGCCGAGGTCGGTGACGCTGTGCGCCCGGGCCTCCCGATCACCCAGGTGGTCGGCGGCGGACTCGGCGAGGTGCTGCGCGGTGATCCGGTCCCGGACGTTGCTGCGTTTGATGAGGTACGGCTGGAGAAGATGGGGAAGCTGGACCGCATGGGCGTACCACGGACCGCTCGCGGCCAGGCGCACGGCGGCCAGGAGATTGACCCGTTCGGCGTCGAGCCAGGCGAGCGCTCCCGCCGGGTCCGTGAAGTCCGGCCACGGTGCCTTCGACGACGGAAACTGGCGCGCGACCGGGACCGCGAACGTACGCACCTGCCGGGTCGCCGCGTCGGTTGCATGCACGTACCAGTCGAGCAGGCGGGAGATCGCCGCCTCCCGCTCGTCGACCGGGTCCTCGGTGCGCGACAGCGTGGCTGCGTACGCCCGGAGCAGGTCATGCAGTTGGTAACGTCCCGGCATCGCCTGTTCCAGAAGATGCTCGTCGAGCAGCGACTCCAACGCCCGTTCGGCCTCCGTCGGGTCGACCGCCGCGAGGGCCGCCGCGGACGCGGCGGTAACGTCGTTGCCAGGATGCACGCCGAGCATGCGGAACAGCTGGCGGCGGTCGGGCCCGAGAGCCCGGTACGACAGCGCGAAGACCGCTTCGACGCCCAGCCGGCCGGTGGTCAGCTCGCCAAGCCGGCGGGACTCGTCGGCCAGCCGGCTGACCAGATGCGCGATCGGCCAGGCGGGCCGTCCGCGCAGCCGCCGGGCCGCGACCGCGATCGCCAGGGGCAGGTACCCGCAGCGGGCCACCAGCTCGCCGGCGGCATCGGCTTCCGCCGCGACCCGGTCCTCGCCCACGACCCCCCTGAGCAGCGTCACCGCCTCTTCGCGGCTGAACACGTCCAGTCGCAGCGTACGAGCGCCCTCCAGGGCCAGGCTACGACGGCTGGTGACAAGGACCAGGCAGGTCGCACTGGCCGGCAACAACGGGGTGATCTGGTCCTCGTCGGCGGCGTTATCGAGCAGGATCAGCACCTTCTGGCCGGCCAGCCGGTCCCGGAAAACCGCCGACCGGGATGCGAGGCTTTTCGGGATCCGCTCGGCAGGTACCCCGAGCAGCCGCAAGAACGACTCCAGCGCCGCGGTTGCCGCTACCGGAGTGGCGCCCGGCGAGAACCCCCGCAGATCGGCGTAAAGCTGCCCGTCGCCGTACCGACCCTCGGCGACCAGCCGATGCGCGGCGTGTACCGCGAGCCGGGTCTTGCCCACACCGGCCATGCCCTCCACCGCGGCGATCACCACCGCAGTACCATGCGGATTACGGCCGGCCTCGAGCAGTGCGGCCAATTCCGGGCGCCGGCCGGTGAAATCGGCGATGTCGGGCGGCAACTGCCGGTGCGCGCTTGCCGACACGGCGCCGCTCGCGTCGGCCTGCGGGTCCGGCCCCGACGCGGCCAGGTCCGGTTCCGCGCCCAGGATATGCCGGTGCAAGCGCTGCACCTGCTCCGACGGTTCGATGCCAAGCTCGGCCACTGTCCGCCGGCGCAGTTCGCGGTAGACCGTCAGCGCATCCGCCGACCGTCCCGTCCGGGCGTACACCTCCATGAGCTGGCTGTGAAAGCGTTCCCGCAGCGGGTACTCGGTCGCCAGCCTGACCAACTCGGCGCTGAGTCCCGCCACCTGACCGTCAGCCATCTGCGCGTCGATGTACTCCGCCAGCGCCGCGGCCTTCAACTCGTCGGCTGCCGCCGCGTGCGGGTCGACAACCGGGCAGGCGAGCCCGGCGAACGCCGGTCCCCGCCAGCGGCCCAGCGCGGTCTGCAGCAGCCGTGCGGCAGTCGCATCCTCCCCGGCGGCGCGCGCCTGCCGCGCCCGTGCAACCTCGGCTCGGAACTGCGCCAGGTCGAGCCGATCATCAGCCACGTACAGGACGTAGCCCGGCGCACGGGTCACGATCGGCGCGGCAGCCCGATCGCCGACGGAAGCTAACCGGCGACGCAGATCCGAGACCAGACCTTGTAACTGGACGCGGTATGACGGTGGCGGCGCGTCGTCCCACAGCGCATCGGCCAGGAAATCGACCGACACGGTCTCGTTGGCACGAGCCAACAGCACCGCCAGCACCACACGACGCTGCGGACCACCGATATCCAACAGCTCGCCGCCGCGGTCGACCGTCAGCGGACCCAGTACCCGGAAGTACAAATCCGTTCTGACCGGGATACCCATTCCACCACGCCCCCAGGATCGATCAGGTCTGATCGGCTCCAGAACATCGTCTGTCGATATTCTGTCGATATCCTGAAACCGCTCGATCTATCGCCGGGACGACAGCGACCGCGCCCTCGACGATGAACACCGTGAGCAGGAGCAGTCCGATGTGAACGATGCGACGCTTCCGGCGGCCAATGGCCGCCAGCTCCTGCCGTTCCCGTTTCGAAGTGCGGCGCGACCGTCGACCGTCCCGCCGAGTCCCACGTGTGCGGTCGGGTCGCGGGCGGTTGCGGTTGCAGATTCGGTTACCGTGCGAACCCTTGAGCCGGATCACCAGCGGCTGGCGCCTGGCGGGGTGCCGCGACGGCCGGGCCGTGCGGGGGAAAGGAACTGGAGACGATGGCAAGTAGTACCGTATTGATCGTCGACGATGACGACATGCTTCGCCGCTCGTTGGCTCGGGCGATGCGACTGGCGGGCTTCCGCGCGGAGGTGGCGGCGGGCGGTCGGGAGGCGCTCGCGTGTCTGGCGGCCACGATGCCCGACGTCATGGTTCTTGACATATCAATGCCGGACGTCAGTGGAATTGAGGTGTGCCGACGGCTGCGGCTCGGCGGCGACGAGACGCCGGTGGTGATGCTGTCCGCCAGGGACGAGGCGCAGGACCGGATCAGCGGCCTGCGCGCGGGTGCCGACGACTACGTCGTGAAGCCGTTCGTCGTCGCCGAACTGGAGCTGCGCCTGCGGGCACTGCTGCGGCGGCGACCGCGCTCCACCGGAGTGCTACGGATCGGCGATCTGCTGGTCGATGCCGACGCACGCACGGTCCACCGCGGTGGTGTGCCGGTCAGCCTGACCCGCCGCGAGTTCGACCTTCTGGAGACGCTCGCCCGCAACGCCACGACCGTGCTCAGCCGCGCCCGGCTGTTGGAACTGGTGTGGGGGTACGACTTCGAGGTCGGCACGAACGCGGTGGACACGTTCGTCAGCCACCTGCGCCGCAAGCTGGAGGCCAACGGCGCCGCCCGCCTGATCCACACCGTGCGGGGCGTGGGGTTCGTGCTGCGCGGTGAGCCGGCGGACGCGGCCGCCAACCGCACCGGGCTGATCCGCGGATGAGGCTCACTACCAGGTTCGCGCTGGCTTGCGCGGTCACTGTACCGGTGCTGGTGCTGCTGGCTGGGATCGCGGTGTTCCAGCTCGCCCGCCACGACGCGTACCGCGAGCAGGACGCCGAACTGCGTGCGCAGGCCGCACAACTGCGTCCGGCGGCCGTCGCGGCCCTGGCCGGGCAGGCACAACTGCCACTGCCGACGACCGGCGGTGTGGCGCTGCGCGGACCTGCCGGCTGGCTCGTCGCCGGTGATCTTCCGCCGGTGGATCGGTTGCCGGAGGGGACCAGCGGCGCGGCGACGATATTCGCCGAGGGCCGGTTGTGGCGGGGCGTGGTCGGGCTCGTGTCCACACCGGACGGTCAGGTGGGCCGCATGTGGGTCTTCGCCCCGCCCGGGCAGCCGGCCGCGCGGCTGCGCCGGCTCCGGGTCCGGGTTGGCGGCACCGCGTTGCTGGCCATACCGGTTGCCGGTCTGGCTGGTTGGCTCGTCGGTCGGGCAGCCGTCCGGCCGTTGCGCCGGCTGCGGCGCCGGCTGGCTGAGCTGGAGACGGTGCGGCGGGTCGGCGGCGGGTCCGGTGTACCGGAGGTGGACGAGGTGGCGGCCGTGGTGGACACCGCCCTTGACCGCTACGACGCACAGGTGGTGCTGACCAACCACGCCCTGCAGACGGCCCGTTCCTTCGCCGCGTCCGCGGCCCATGAGCTGCGTACTCCGTTGGCGAGCATCGGCGCCAACCTGGACACTCTGCAAAGACACCCGGACATGGGCCCGGCCGACTCCGCCGAGATCCTCACCGACCTGGTCGACGGACACCGTCGCGCGGTCGGCCTTCTCACCATGCTCGGCGTGCTGGCGCAGGGCGAGTTGGTCACCGCTGAATCGTTCGAGCCGGTGGACCTGGCGGACCTCGTCGACGCCGCCGTCAGCAGCGCACAGTCCCGCCACCCGCACGCGGTTATCACCGCCGACTGCCCTGGGCAGGTGCCCGGCTACGGATGGCCGGACGGTCTGCGCTGCATCATCGACAACCTCATCGACAACGCGGCGATCCATGGCCGCGACCCTGGCACCGGACGGGTGAGTGTCCGGCTCACCCTGCGGAACCGGGTCGACGGGGCCGTCCTCTCCGTTATCGACGACGGCCCCGGTATCGCCCAAGACCGGCACCGCAGCGTGTTCGACCGGTTCAGTTGCTCGGCCGACAGCCCAGGTTCCGGGCTCGGGCTGGCGCTGGTCAAACAACAAGTCACGCTGCACGGTGGTCAGGTGACCGTCGGAGCTCCACCCGGCGGTCACCTGACGGTGATCCTTCCGCCAACGGTCGGGACGGGCCACGGCCCGACCGCCGGACTGGAACGCGGCCCGACCGTGGGACTAGCCGGTCGGGCAGCCGGCAGGTCCGTCAGCGGTGAGCGTCCGCAATGAGCAGGTGGCCACCCGCGGGTAGTACGGTCCCATCACCGCGGCCGCGGACTCGGGCCGGCCGTCCTGCGGCACGTTCTGCACCGCCTGGGCGAAGCCGGGCACCGCAAGCATGTTGCGCAGCAGCACCAGGTGTGGAGCGTTCGGCTGCGCGGTGGAGAACGGAAGGAACGTCACGGTCGGAACCCGCTCGATCGCGGCGCGTTGAGACTCTGTGCCGATCACATAGGTGTACTGACCCGAGGAGTCGAGGCGCGTCACGTCATCGTGGCGGCAGCCGTAGTCCACCTCCCCGCTCGGGAGCCGGTTGACCACCACCGGCAGCAGCGGATGCCGCAAGTTGGTGCACATGGACCAGTAGCGCAGGTCGGCACCGGGGACCGGCCACGGTGTCGGGTGCGTGCCGGTCGCCGCTTGAGGCGCCCTGGCGCGTACCACAACGACCTCGCCGACCCCCGGCGGGTCGACCCAGGCCGCGAGGTAGGCGTTGTCGGCATTGGGAAACACCGAGTTGGTTTCCGCTAGCCGCGCGAATCCGGTCTGCCCGGCGTCGGGCAGTCGGCTCTCCGTGGTGCCCGCCTGGTCGCCTCCGGAGTCCCGACCGGCGGCGTCGCACTGGGGCAGGGTCTGCGAGGCGCCGCCCTGGTGCAGGGTCACGGTGGGCAGCACCACCGTCGACGGGTCGCCACCAGCCGGCAGGTAGACGCGGTAGATCAGGTAGCCGGTGCCGCCCTCCGCGGCATCGGCCGGGGCAAGCGGGAGCGTATTGCCTTGTGACGGCGACACGTCCATGCGCAAGGTCACGGTGAACCGCCCGCCCGGTGCGGCTGACTGTTGCCACGGGTTCACGCTTCCCGGGTCCGCCGCTATGCGATGGTCGGCTATGGCGGAGCTGACCCCGTTGGAGGAGAAGGAACCGCGGCTGCCGTCGTAGACATTGAACGACGCGTAGCGCGCGTCCGGGTACTGCCCGGACAGGGTGATCCTCAGGTCACGTCGCACCTCGAACCGCTGAACCCAGTACGTGGCGGCACTGTCCGGCAGGAAGACGTTGCGGGTATCCGCGCTGACCCGTTCCTGCCAAGCGCAGGTCGGCGCCGCCGTGGACGCAATGGTTCCCGCCGACGCGACGGAGACACTGGTCGCGACGGATGCGACGACGATCAGCACCCAGCACAGCGCGGCCCCCCGTCTGGTGGTCCACGCCCGCCGGGGCACTTCGGCGGCTGTGGTGCGTGGCGGTTGGTTGCCTTGCGGCATGAGCAACTCCGATCGGCATGGCCGCCGGCCTTCGGCGGCGCTGCAGGGGATACTGCCGACGGACCTTGTCGAAACTCTGTTGGGCACCGTCCGTAGGCGCCAAGCACGGCGCGGGCGTGACGATCGTTGTAGATCAGCGTCCGGTCGGTGCACTCAGCTCGGACGATGCGGACGAACCGTTACCACCAGATTGCCGTCGCCCTCCAGCCACAACACACGGTGACCCCCGTCGACCACGAATGCGTACGAAGGAGAGTGCGCCTATCCCTTCGTGCGGTTTCGGATGTTTCGCGGGCATCGGTTTGTCCAATCCTGCCGGCGAGCGCCACGGGTGGCGAGAATCCGACACCCGGATCTCTTGCGGATGTGGTCATGATGAGGCGTGCGCCCGGTAGCCTCCGCCGTTGCTTCGGTCTGGCGTTCACGGCGGACTCCAGTCGTCGTTGCGATCGGGCTCGTCGTGCTGGGCCTGCTCGCCACCGCGGTGCGGCTGGACGCCCGGTCGGATCCGACCACACTGCGGCTGGGGTGGTCCACCTGGCGGGCCGACGGGATCGCGGTCGACGTCCCCGGTACGCCGGGCGGTCCGGGGCTGCGCCCCGGTGACGTCGTGACGGCCATCGCCGGCCACCGGTTCGCCGACGGCCTGGGCGGGGTCGCCGAGCCGCGACCGGGCGCGCGACTGGCCTACGAGGTCGACCGCGCCGGCCCGACCCTGATACCGGTGCGTGTTGACCGGCCGGACCCGTACCCGCTGCTCAACGCGGGCTGGGGTGACCTGGTCTTCGTGTTCGCGCTGGCCGCGCTGGCGGTCGTGCTGTACTTGCGCCGGCCCGACGAGCCGGCGACCACCCCGCTACTGGTCAACGCGGCCGCCCTGCTGGGCAGCACGCTAACGGTCGTGGCCGGGCTGCCGGTCCTGGCCGTGGCCGTGGGCGGCCCGCAACTGTGGCTGTTCGAACTGAACACGATCGGCGCGTACTCGGTGGGCTGGGGCGCGACGTTGGCGTTCTCGCTGGCGGTCGTCCGGGGTCACCCCTGGCTGGACGCCCGCCGCCGGAACCTGGTCGCCGCGTACGCCGGCCCGGTCACGCTCATGGCGGTGTGGACCGTGGTGACCGTGGCGGTGGTACCCGACAACCCGCGCAGGCTGGGCTTCATCAACGCCGGACAGACCGCGGTGGTCGCGGCGACCCTGGTGTTCGGCGCGGTCGCCGGCGTCGTCGCGTACCGGCGCACCACCGACGCCCTGTCCCGCAGCAGGCTGCGCTGGCTGGGCGGCGGCGGCATCCTCACCGGGCTGGTGGGCCTCGCCGGCTGGCACCTGCCGGAGCTGATCACCGGGCACCATCTACTGCCGTGGGGCGCGCTCGGCCTCAGCGGGCTTCCGTTCGTCGCCGGTATCGGGGTGGCGCTGCGCCGGCACCGGCTGTTCGACATCGAGCGGCTGGCGAACCGGTCGGTGGTGTACGCCGCGGTCGTCGCGGTCCTGGTGGCGAGCTACGCCGCGGTGGTGACCCTGCTGGTGGCCGGGCTCGGTATGTCGAACACGGTGGCCGCCGCGCTGGCCGCGGCCGGCGCGGCCCTGGCGCTGGCGCCGCTGCGGAACGCGGCGCAGGGTGCGGTCAACCGGCTGATGTACGGCGACCGCTACGACCCGGCGGGCGCGCTGGACCGGCTCGGCGCCCGGCTGCGCGGGGTCATGCTGCCCGGCGAGGTCCTGCCGGCCGTGGTGGAGACGGTGGCGCAGTCGCTGCGGGTGCCCTACGTTGCGATCGACCTCGCTGACGGCGCCGGCGGCTTCCGGCCGGCCGCCGGGTACGGCGACCCGGTCGGGCGCGTGCACAGCGAACCGTTGCTGTACCAGGGCGATACGGTGGGCCGGCTACGGGTGTCCGCGCGCGAGCGCGACGACCCGCTCGACCCGATCGACCTCGACCTGATCGGTTCGCTTGCCCAGCAGGTCGGCGCGGCCGTGCAGGCAGTCCGGCTGCACGAGGACCTGGTCCGGTCCCGCGCCGACGTGGTTGTCCTGCGCGAGGACGAGCGCCGGCGGCTGCGCCGCGACCTGCACGACGGCCTGGGACCGGCGCTGGCTGCCATCGGGCTGAAAGCCGGCGTCGCAGCCCGCGGGGTACCGGCCGACTCGGCGGCTCGTGGCTCGCTCGGCGAGATCGCCGCCGAGGTGAGGGACTGCCTGGCCGACATCCGCCGGCTGGTGGAGGCGCTGCGGCCGCCCGCGCTCGACGAGCTCGGCCTGGTGGGCGCGGTACGGTCGCGGGCGGACACGCTGGCCGGCGAGCTGTCCATCGAGGTCACCGGGCCGGCCGAACCGGTGCCGCTGCCGGCCGCGGTCGAGACGGCCGCCTTCCGCATCGCCATGGAGGCGGTCACGAACACGGTACGGCACAGTGGCGGGCAGCGGTGCACGGTCTCGATCGCCGTGGACGGCCGCGGCGTCGACGTCAACGTCCGCGACGACGGCCACGGCCTCGACCCGGCGCGCACCGCCGGGGTCGGGCTGCGGTCGATGCGCGAGCGCGCCGCCGAGGTCGGCGGCTCCTGCACGGTAGGCGCCGCACCGGACGGCGGGACGCTGGTGCACGCGTGGCTGCCGTTGACCGTCGGAGGGGCGCGATGATCCGGCTGATCCTCGCCGACGACCACCCGGTGTTCGCCGCCGGGCTGCACGCCCTGTTCGACGCCGAACCGGACCTGACGGTGCTCACGGTCGCCGCGACCGGCCGGGACGCCGCCCGCGACGCCACCGAACACCGGCCCGACGTGGCGGTCCTCGACCTCAACATGCCCGACGGCGACGGGCTGTGGGTGACCAGCCGGATCCGGGCCGCCGGCCTGCCGACCCGGGTCCTGATGCTCACGATGTACGACGACGACGAGAACGTCCTCGCGGCGCTGCGCGCCGGAGCGCACGGGTACGTGCTCAAGGGCGCGCAACCGGACGAGATCGTCGCGACCGTGCGCGCGGTGGCCCGCGGCGAGGCGGTGTTCGGCGCGGGAGTCGCCGCGCGGATGCTCAGCCACTTCGCCCGCACCGCCACGGTGGAGCCGTTTCCACAGCTCACCGAGCGCGAGCACGAGGTGCTGCGGCTGGTCGCCAGGGGCAGCGACAACGCGGCGGTCGCCCGCCGACTCGGCGTCAGCGGCAAGACGGTACGCAACCACGTCTCCAACATCATCACCAAGCTGCAGGTCGTCGACCGGTCGGCGGCCATCATCCGGGCCCGCGAGGCCGGCCTCGGCGGCCCGGCACCCGACACCCGCTAGCTGGCGCGCGTCACGCGAAATTTCCCGAGCCGGCCGGGACATCGTCCCGTGACAACGGGACGGCGAGCGGCCGACGCTCCTGGGCATGTGGAGGATGACGGCCGCCGGAGTGTGCCTGGTCGGGGCGGCTTCGTTCTGGCTCGCCGGTACGCTGACCGGAGCGGCCGCGGCCCGGCAGACACTGGCGGCACTCGGCACGTGCGTCGCGTTCGCCGGGGCCGCCTTCTGCTACCGGGCGGTACGCGATACGACCCACCGGGCTGGCGCCGCCGCCGCGCTCGCGCTGCTCGGCGTCGCCGCCTCGGCCCGGGTGGTCGAGGCGACGGTGCGGACGGCCTACCCGCGGTTCGCGAGTACCGGTCCGGATCCGGTCACCCTGACCGCCCTGGTGGCCAGCGGTACCGGCCTCGCCCTGCTCACCGCCGCCGCCTGGCGGGCCGGCCGGCTCGGCCCGACCGCCGGCAGCCTCCTCGTCGCGGCGGCGCTGATCGGCGCGATCACCGGCCGGCCGGCCGCGCCCTACCTGCTCGGTGCCGCCCCGCTCGGGGTGGCGCTGCTGGTGGCCGCCGGCCTCCGCGGATCCGGCACCGGACCGGCCGTCAGGCACCCGGCCGCGGCGGCGTACGCCGCCGGCGTTACCGGTACGGTCGCCAACCTGCTGCTCATCGCGTTCTTCACCCTCCAGCTCGACGAGCCGGACCGGCCGGTCAGCTTCGGTACCGCCAACGACGTGGTGGGCTCCCTCGGCTCGGCGCTGATGATCCCGGTCGCGGTGGCCCTGACCGCCCACCTGCCGGGCGGGCGGGCGACCCGGCGCGCGCAGGCCGCGGGCATCGCGGCGATGGCCGCGTCGGCGGTCGCCGGCCCGCTGCTGGTCGCCGGGGCGCTCCCGTTCGAGGTGTCCACCGTGATCTCGATGGTCGCCTTGTTCGTCCTCGCCGGCTGGCTCGTCGTGGTCAACCGCTGGCTGCGCCGGTCGGCCGCGGTGCCGGTCCGGGTGGCCCGCTTGGGCGAACTGGCCGGGTTGGCGGTCCTCGCCGGCGCCGCCGTCGTCGCACTCGGTCTCCCGCTGCCCTGGATGTCGGCACCGCAGCTGGTCGTCTTCGGTGCCGGCGGGGCTTGCGGCGCCGCCGGCACGCTCGCCATCCCGGTCTGGTTCCTGCTTCTGGGCAGGCACTTCCCCGCGGGCAAACCGGTGCCCGACGGGTCGCACCACCATCCGGTCACCATCGGAACGGAGACAACACCATGAGAACCGTCTACAAGGTACTGGCCTACCTCGTCGCCGCCGAGGTCGTCGTGCAGGCCGCGGCGATCGTCTACGCCATCGCCGGCCTCGGCAAGTGGGTCGACAGCGGCGGCGTATTCGACAAGGCGGTCATGGAAAGCGACGAGTCGCCGTTCCCGGAGGTCGTCGGGCTGCTGGTACACGGCATCAACGGGTCGATCGTCATTCCGGCGCTCGCGGTACTGCTGTTGATTTCGTCGTTTTTCACCAAGCTCCCGGGTGCGGTGAAAGCCGCGGTCCTCGTGCTGGTTCTGGTCGCGGTGCAGGCCAACCTCGGCTTCGCCGGCCACGACATTCCAGCGCTCGGCGCCCTGCACGGCGTGAACGCGTTGCTGCTGTTCAGCGCGGCGGTCTACGCCGCCCGGCGCGGCCGGGTGCGCGCCAACGACCAGGCCAGCGAGCCCAGCGAAGTCGCCGCGCGGGCCTGAGGGTACCTCCGATGCACCGCAACCACCGGATCAGCGGCCGGGCCCGGCTCGTCATCGCGTTCATCGCGACGGCGGCCGTCCTCGGCCCGCTGGCCTGGCTCTGGCAGGCCAGCCTCGTGCCCGGTACCTACTCCATGACGGACACCGGGTACGCCGACCACGGCGGCGGCCGGGCCGGCATGGCGATGGCACACGACACCGCCGCCATGCCCGCCGACCACGTGATGGCCGCGCGCCCGGTGACGGCGCTGACCGCCGACCCTGACCGCCCGGCGGACGTCGCAGCCACCCTCACCGCCCGCAAGCAACGGTTCCACCTGCCGTCCGGGCGCGAGGTGGACGGATACACCCTCAACGGCGAGTCGCCCGGACCGACCATCCGCGCCATCGCGGGCCAACTCGTGTCGGTGCGGCTGGTCAACGAGTCGGTACCCGACGGCGTCACCCTGCACTGGCACGGCGTCGACGTGCCCAACGCCGAGGACGGCGTCGCCGGGGTCACCCAGGACGCGGTCGCTCCCGGCCACGAGTTCACCTACCGGTTCGTGGTCGCCCAGGCCGGGACCTTCTGGTACCACTCCCATCAGGTCTCCCACCGGCAGGTCCTCGGCGGCCTGCTCGGCGCCCTGGTGGTGACGCCGGCGGAGCAGCCGGCCGGCGTAACCGACGTCATCGCGCTCGTCCACCTGTACGCCGGGAGGCGGACCGTCAACGGCCGCGAGGGCGACCTTCCGGTCGACGTGCCGCCGGGCCACGGGGCTCGGGTCCGGGTCATCAACACCGACAACGGCCCGATGTCGGCGTGGGTCGGCGGCGCTCCGTTCCGCCTCGTCGCCGTCGACGGCACCGACCTGACCGGCCCCTCCCCCGTCCGCGATCGGACGGTCCTGGTCACCGCCGGCGGGCGAGCCGACCTGGAGGTCACCATGCCGGCCGACGGTTCGCCGGTACGCGTCAACCTCGGCGGTTCGGTCGCCGTCGTCCTCGGCTCCCGGTCGCACGACGCACCCGCCGCACCCCGCCCCCGCACGACGCTCGACCTGCTGTCCTACGGCGCGCCGGCACCGCTGTCGTTCGACCCGGCCAAGCCGGACCGGCGGTTCCGGTACGACATCGGACGCCGGCCCGGTTTTCTCGACGGCCGGCCGGGGATGTGGTGGAGCGTCAACGGCCACCTGTACCCGGACCTGCCGGCGTTCGTGGTCGCCGAGGACGACGTGGTACGGGTACGCATCACCAACCACAGCGGCGAGGTTCACCCGATGCACCTGCACGGTCACCACGCCGTCGTCCTGAGCCGCAACGGCGTACCCGCCACCGGCAGTCCCTGGTGGACCGATTCGCTGAATGTGGGCGACGGCGAGTCGTACGACGTCGCGTTCGTCGCCGACAACCCGGGCATCTGGATGGACCACTGCCACAACCTGCGGCACCCCGCCGAGGGCCTGGTCGTCCACCTCATGTACGAGGGAGTGAGCACCCCGTTCGTCGTTGGTGGCATCAGCGGCAACGATCCGGAGTGACGTCACAGCGCATCGGGGCGCCGGTCAGCATCGGCACGGCCGATTGTTCGAGCGCGCGGTCCTCGGCCAAGCAAACCTTGCCGGCTTGCGCGGATTCACCGATGAGGCCCAGACGCTGCTGGGAGGTGGTTCTGCGACCAGCCGTGAATGAACAGGATCGGCGACCCCGTCCGCCTTGCCCCACTCGCGTACGTGCAGCCGCAGGTCGCCGCCGCCCCGCACCGCGTGAACCTTGATCCGCCCAGTGCGCTGCTGATGGTCTTGTGCCACCGTTGTCATCTCCCGCCTCCTCGGCTCGTGTATTGAGCCGATCGTGTGCCGTGCAGGAGCTGGAGCGCGTCGGGCGAGGAACCTTGTCTCTCGTCCTCGGCCTGCGTGTCTTCGCCTGGCGCGGGCCTTAAGAGCGCCGCCCTGCCAGCTGCGGGTTGACTGCGCGATACTGGCCGGCATGGTGGCTCGCGCGACCGAGGTATTCGTTGGACGGGTACACGAGCTCGGGGAGCTCGAGCGCGCCCTCGATGCGACGCGAGTCGGGAGCGGTGGGACCGTCCTTGTCGCCGGAGAAGCGGGCATCGGCAAGACCCGGCTCGCGTCCGAGTCGATGCCGGGCTGTGGTGAGTCGTGGCGGAGCCGCCGTCGCGGTGCGAGGCTGCTTGCATGAGCCGGCTGCGTGAGGTTGATCTGTCCGCCAAGCTATCGAAGAAGGAGGCGGCGACCCGCCTCGACGCCGGGCTGCGCCGCCTGCTGCACCTGCGTCTGGTGCTGGGCGGCCAACTCGGCGAGCACCGTATCGGTCCCCCGCTGTGCGTGGTGTTCGAGGGCTGGGATGCCTCCGGCAAGGGTGGCGCGATCAAGCGGCTGGTCAGCCCGCTGGACCCGCGGCACGTCCGGGTCGCCCAGTTCGGCGCACCGACGTTCGACGAGAAGCGCCACCACTTCCTCTGGCGCTTCTGGCCGGTGCTGCCGGGTTGGGGTGGCATGGCGGTGCTGGACCGCTCCTGGTACGGGCGGGTGCTGGTTGAGCGAGTGGAGGAGTTCGCCACCAAGGACCAGTGGATGCGCGCGTACGAGGAGATCGTCGAGTTCGAGCGGACACTCACCGCCGAGGGCATGATCCTGGCGAAGTTTTGGATGCACGTCTCCGAGGGCGAGCAGCTACGGCGGTTCCGCAGCCGGGCCGACGACCCGCTGCGGTCCTGGAAGCTCACCGACGAGGATTGGCGCAACCGGGAGAAGCGGCCGCAGTACGAGGTCGCCGTCGAGGACATGCTGGAGCGCACCGATCACCCGAAAGCGCCGTGGCACGTGATCGCCGGGGATGCCGTCGAGGCCGAGCTCACCACTCGCGGGTACGACCTGAGCGGTCCCGAGCCGCGACCGCTCGACGCCGACTGAGCAGGCCGCCCACAGACTCTTTCGCGTTCTGAGTTCGCGGTCCGGTCAAATTCCCCGGCCGCGGCCCCCACCCCCCGCGACGTACGCCGACATCGCGGTGCCCACGAGCCTGCGCGACTTGCCGGACTTTCTGGCACCATACGCAACACAACCGCTCGCGCGCGGAGCACATCACAAGATCGCGAAGCGCCATGGCCCGGGTCGTACCCCGAATCTCGAGCACGGCCTCGCGCAGAGCCCCACGTCACCCGGCTGGGTGGTCAGCTGGCGCCTTTGCACCTTGGACGCGGTTCAGTCGTAGGCGGTCGAGGCGAGTTCGTTGTTCCGGCCGGAGCAGCCCACCTGGGACGGATGGGGATTCCGGTTTTGCGTTGTTCACGCGGCTGGGCAGGCGGCGTGGATGCATCGTCGCAGTTGTGCTGGTGCGGCGCCGAGTTCGATGCAGCAAGCAGCCGGCGCGACGGTCGCCGTCGCGGTGTGGTCGGCAGTCGGTTCAGCGGTTGTCTCCGTCAGCCTTGGCGTCGGCGGGCGGGGAGGCCGCGAATGCGTGTGGTGTGGGCCTGCTGGATCGCGCGGTTGCGCCGCAGCAGGTCTCGAAACAGCACAAGGTCTCGGTTGGTCAGTCGGTGCAAGGCGGCCTGGCTCTCCGTGGCGAGCGGGCCCCAGATCTCATCGAACAAGTGGGCCGCCTCGGCGGTGAGCTCTACGTGCACGCGTCGACGGTCGACGGTGTCGCGTACGCGTCGTACGTAGCCGAGTTTCTCCAGCCGATCCAGCGCGGCGGTGATGGCACCTGCGGTGATCCCGCCGACCTTCGCAAGCCGTCCCGCCGTCGTCGGGCCTTCCCGGAACAATGCGCCCAGGCACCGCAGATCGGTGAGGTTCGTGCCCAGGTACTGTGCGGCGGCCTCATCGAAGGCCTGCACGGTGCTCTGCCACTCGGCCACCTCCTGGCCGACCTCCTGAATGAGGTCTTGCTTCGGCTGCCTTGACCGAGAGATACTTTGATTATTAAACCTCATCACCGTTAAACTATATGCCATCTCTTGGGCAACCGCCCGGAAAGCGAGGTCGGGGATGATCCTCGTTACTGGTGCGACCGGCAACGTCGGCAGGGAGCTGGTACCGCAACTGCTCGACGCCGGCCAGAAGGTCCGGGTGCTGGTGCGCGACCCGGCCAAGGTGGAACATCTCGGACCCGAGGTCGAGCGAGCCCACGGTGACCTGGACGAGCCGGACACCCTGCCGCCTGCCCTGGCCGGCGTGCGGGCGGTCTACCTGATCGCCTACACCAGGCAGGTCGAGAACGTGGTGGCGGCGGCCAAGCGCGCCGGTGTGGCGCACCTCGTGCGGCAGTCGACCGTCGAAGCGGGCGCGCAGCCACCACTCGGGCCCGGAACGTGGCACCGTGAGGCGGAACTGGTCGTCGAGCGGTCCGGACTGGCCTGGACGCACCTGCGCCCGACGATGATGATGGTGAACACCATCCAGTGGTGGGCCGAGAGCGTCCGCACCCAAGGCACGGTCTTCTTCCCCGGCGGCGACGGACGCGTCTCCCCGGTCGACCCGCGCGACATCGCGGCCGTTGCCCGGGTTGTGCTCACCCGGCCGGGTCATGCCAGCCGCGCCTACGAGGTGACCGGCCCGCAGCTGTTGACCATCGGCGAGATGGTCGCGACCCTGTCCCAGGTGCTCGGCAAGTCCATCGGGTACGTCGATGTGCCGGAAGCGGTGGCCGGCGAGTGGATGACCAAGGCGGGAATGTCGCCGAAGCTTGTGGCCGCGCTCGTGGAGACGCTCGGCAGCCTGCGGACCAACCGGTTCGCCTACGTCGTCGACACCGTCGAACGCTTGACCGGCGACGCCGGCCGAACATTCGAGGCGTGGTGCCAGCAACACGCAAGCGCCTTCCAGGCTTCCTAGAAATGGCTGCGCCGTCGGCCAGGCCAGCCGGCCGCGCGGTTGCCGTCGATCCTAGCCACGCCTGTCGCTGCTTCCAGCTCTTGTTGAGGTCACCTGCGACGTTATCGGCACCGTCCACGGCAACCGGGTCCCGGTGGGCTCGACGGCTCCTGATGGCCTGGCTATCGAGGACGGGCGGACTGAGTTTCGGGCACGCGTTGATCAAGTGGAACGACACACGGGTTCGGAGCGGGGTAGTGGTTGATGGCCGATAACGCCGTCAAGCTGCGCGCTCGTCTCGCAGAGCACGCGGCTCAGCACTGATCATTCCGGACCTTTCCGGATCTTGTTCGTCCTCGTCCGCTGTCCGCTGACCGCTTCCGTGTCAAGTACTCGCAATGGCGTCACGTGCGGTCTCGTGCGACATCAAGCAGCTCCGCCCGGTCCGTCGTGGTCCGGTTCGGTCGTTACGGTTGCTGTATTTGCTTGCCGTACAACAGCACCGCCGCCGACCTCGGCCGCCCGGCGCCAGATCCCTGCGGCCAGCGCCAAGAAAGCGGCCGCAAAGAAGATGGGCCCGACCCTCTGGAACAAGGCCACGTCCAGGAAGGCCGGCAGGCCAACTAGGGCGGCGGCGGCGAGCAGCCCGGCCGCCCAGCGTGGCAACCTGTTGGAACGCCGGGACGCAGGACTCGGGCGAACTCGGCCATCACCGGTGCCAGCGACGGCACGTGGACCAGCGCCAGGGCGCACACGACAACGTCCACCGCGCCGTCGGTTAGCGGCAGCCGGTGTAGATCGCCGCGCAGGAACGTCGCGTCCGGCACCCGGACGCCGGCCCGGTCGAGCATCTCGGGTGAGCTGTCCACGCCGACAACGCGGTGCCCCCGCGCCACCAGGTACGCCGCGTACCGGCCGGTGCCGCACGCCGCGTCGAGGACGGTGCCGCTCGGCAGTGCGTCGAGGATGTCGTGCATGACCGGCTCGTCGGAGTCGAACAGGCTGTTGCGCGGCTCGTCATACGTCGCCGACCACGAGCGATACCCGGTCGCCGTGTCACCGCGACCAACCACCACCCCGCCGTGGTTGACCAGCGCCTCATCGTCGAGCAGCCGGCGTACCTCGGCCAGGCGCGCCTCGACGAACTCCCTGTCGTAGTCGCCGGCCCACGCGCGCAGCAGCGCCACGCCCTCAAGCCCCAGCAGGTACGCCAATGGATGCTGGTAGATCACGGGCGGACAGTAGCCGGCGGCCTCGAACAGTTCCAGGCATTTGCTACCGCCCGCCCGTAACACACGCCATCTTCAAGGCCCGAACGGCGTACCCTCGAACCCGCCCTGAACCGATCATCTAGCCGGATGTGTCACGGATCATTTGACTCTGATCTGTAACGCATCAAGTGATCATGTCTCGGAGTTGGCTCGGACCGGCCCGGGCCGGCCTGCCCATCACCGCGTGGGTGGACACCGACCGGCTGCACGTACTCACGACCGACGGCGCCCGGATCAAGACCCGCCCATCCCGGCTGTCCCAACGCGACCTGGCCCGACTGCTCGCCGACGGCGGCAGACCCGCCGGCCCGTCCCCGCTACCGGCCGCCGCCCCGCAGATGCCGGTGGTCGAGGTCGACCGGCTCGTCAACGCCGTCGGCGGGATCAACATCGCCGGCCGGTTTCAACCGCCGTGGTGGGGATAGTGGATGACCGTAGGAGGGATGAAGTTGGCGTTCCGGCTCGGGCGAGTTGGCCCGAAGCTAAGGCTTGGTTCGCGTAGGCGAGGAGCTTCAGTGGCGCGAGGGTGATTCTCGCGGGCTAGGTGGCCTGACTGCTGGCCTGCGTGTTCTGGCTTGTGGCTACGCTCGATCGCTTCCGGTCGTGGGCCATCTCGGCGTCTACCGGACTGCGGATCATCAGGCGATCGACCAGAGGAGTGAGGATTCTGATGTCGACAGCAACTGAAGTTCGCCCGTTCCGCGTTGATGTTCCGGAGGAGGACCTCGTCGATCTCCGCCGACGTGTGGCGGCGACGCGGTGGCCCGCCCCGGAGACTGTTCCAGATCAATCACAGGGCGTGCAGCTGAGCAAGATTGAGGAGCTCGTCCGGTACTGGGGGACGGGCTACGACTGGCGGAAGGTGGAGGCGAAGCTGAACGCCTTGCCGCAGTTTGTGACGAACATCGACGGCCTCGACATTCACTTGATACACGTCCGCTCTCCCCATCCGAACGCCCTGCCGCTGATCATCACCCATGGCTGGCCCGGCTCGATCCTGGAGCTGCTGAAGGTCATTGGTCCGCTCACCGACCCGCCAGCCCATGGTGGGCGTGCGGAAGACGCCTTCGATGTCGTCATACCCTCGATGCCGGGCTATGGCTTCTCGGAGAGACCGCAGAGCACGGGCTGGAGTCCTGATCACATCGCGCGCGCCTGGGCCGAGCTGATGGAGCGTCTGGGGTACGAGCGTTATGTGTCTCAAGGCGGCGATTGGGGCGGAGTCGTCGCGGATGCGATGGCGCGCCAGGCGCCGGCGGGACTTCTGGGCATACATGTCAATTTTCCGGCGACGGTGCCGGGGGACCTCGTGAACGCCATCAACAACGGCGATCCGGCCCCGGCCGGGCTCTCCGACGAAGAGAAAGCGGCCTTCGATACACTTAGCACACTCCGCGCGAAGAACGCCGGTTATGCCGTCATGATGGGGACCCGCCCGCAAACCGTGGGCTACGGACTGTCGGATTCACCTGCGGGCCTCGCTGCCTGGATGTATGACAAGTTCGCGCAATGGACATACAGCGGGGGGGAGCCGGAGCGGTCGCTCACCACGGATGAGATGCTCGACGACATCTCGCTCTACTGGCTCACGAACAGCGCCGTGTCTTCCGCGCAGCTGTACTGGGAAAACCACAACAACGACGTCTTGAGCGCCGCAGCGCAGAATACGGCGGACATCTCGATCCCGGTGGGGGTTACCGTGTTTCCGGGCGAGAACTACCGTGCGCCGAGGAGCTGGACCGAGCGGGCCTACGCCCAGCTCATCTACTTCAACAAGGTCGACAAGGGCGGTCATTTCGCGGCATGGGAAGAGCCGGAACTGTTCACGGACGAGGTTCGAGCGGCGTTCCGGCCGCTGCGATGACCGGTCGACGTGCTGCTCGCCATGCCGCGCGCGTCACGGCGTGACTCTGACTTGGAAGACTAATGACCATCCGGATCCCCAATTTCACTGTCGAGCGTTGGGTGAACTCGGCGCCGCTGACCGCCGATGGGCTTCACGGTAAGGTAGTCCTGATTGATTTCTGGGAGTACACCTGCATCAACTGGATCCGCACGTCGCCCTACGTCAAGGCATGGCACCGCGACTACGCCGATCTGGGCCTGGTCGTCATTGGCGTGCACGCGCCCGAGTTCGAGTTCGGCACGAGCGCCGAGAACATCGACCGGGGAATCCGCGACCACCGGCTCACCTATCCGATCGCGCTCGACAACGACTTCATGGTCTGGCGGGCCCTCGGCAACAACGCCTGGCCGGCAAAGTATCTCTTCGACCCGGAGGGAAGACTCGTCGATCGGTGGGTTGGGGAGGGTAGCTACGACCACGTGGAGTCGCAGATCCGGCGGCTTCTCATCGCTGCGGTGCCCGGAACCGAACTGCCGCCGGTCAGCCCCGAAGCGATGACGTTTGCCGCGACCGGGCAGCCCTCCTACGCCGGCACCACCGCCGAGACGTACCTCGGCACCCACCAACGCCTACCCGGCACTTTCGCCCTGGCCGGCGATTGGCAAAGCAGCGGCCAGTACGCCGAACTCGCGAGCGGCACCGGCCAGATCGCCCTCCCCTTCAACGCCGGCGAGGTGAACCTCGTCGTGCAACCAGGACCGTCCGGGGAGGCGGCGGTCACGGTGCTACTCGATGGGAAACCGATCGGCGACGAGCGCGGCGCCGACGTCGGCCCGGACGCGGTGGCGCATGTCGACCGGGCGGGAATGATTCGGCTGGTCAACGGCGCGTCCCGGGAGGAGCACCTACTGACCCTCGTCGTTAGAGAACCCGGCATACGAGCATTCGTCTTCACCTTCGGCCCCTAGTGTGCGTGTCTCGCCTCGATCGGCGCCTGTGGGTTTCGCCGCTGTCCCCCCAAATTTCATCCCCGCGCCGACACCGCCGATCAGCGATTCTGCTTGGTCGGCCGTTGCGGCACTGGCTGCACGTGCCTTCGCCAGATCTGAGCACCGCGATACGGATCGCCGCCGGCAGCGTTGAGTCGCGGCTCGTCGAAGCTAACCCAGTGCTTGAACTCGCCCGGACGGGCCGAGGCGTGCGTTACTGGCTGGCGCGCCAACCGAATCGATCACCCCGAGGCACTCCGCCCGCCAAGGCCCTTCCCACTCGGTGTCCCTGACTACCCGCACCCGGGTTCCTGGAGCCAGCGCATCAGCGGGCCACTCCTGGTGGAGAGAACGACCGAGAACACGTTCGACAGCTTCACGATCTCAAAGCATCCGAGGACTGGGCGACGGCTCAGTCTCCATCGGCTCATCCTCCCCCACGGCCGCCGCACGATCGCGTCTAGCACCAAGACCTGTTCGATCATGAGCTGGTGTCGAGGATCGTGCGAGGCCCCCGATCATGCTTCCGAGACGAGCTGCTGGCCGCCGTCGATGTCGTACGTCGCGCCGGTAAGCGCAGTGTTGGTCATGATGTGCACGGCGAGCGCGGCGATGTCGGCCGGCCCGACCACGCGCCTGATGGGCAGCGTGGCACGGAGCTGGTCGCGGCGCTTGTCGAGTTCATCGCCGAGCAGCGACGCGGACAACGGCGTGTCGACGAAGCCGGCGGCGATGAGGTTGACCCGGACCGGCGCCACTTCGAGCGCGAGGTTGGCGATCAGGGCGGGCAGCGCGGCGGTGCCCGCCGAAATGAGCGACAGGCCGGGACCCCGGCGGCGGCCGCCGGTGCCGCCCATGAACAGCAGCGTGCCGCCGGGCCGCACCCTGCCGACGGAGTGACGGGCCACCTCGATCGCGAGCCACAGATGTTCGTCGAAATCGCGGTGCGCCTGCTCGCGGTCGAGGTCGGCCAGGTGCGCGTAGTACGGGCCGCCGGCCGTGACCATCACATGGTCGATCGGTTTGGGCAGGTCCCGGAAGAACCGCTCGAGAGCGGCCGGATCGGTGGCGTCGAAGGCCGTACTACGCAGCGCGCCGAGTTCGGCCGCGGCCCGCTCGAGGCGGTCGGGATTGCGGCCGGTCAGGACGACGCTGGCGCCCTCGGCGCGGGCTCGGCGGGCTGTTTCGAGCCCGATGCCGGCGCTGCCGCCGATCACGACGACGGTCTGCCCGGGCAGCCCTGGTTCGCGCTGGATGGCAGGGACGGCGGATGCGGTGGTCATGATTCCTCCAGTGGCTGGTGCCGGATCACGATGTCGCCGGGCCCGGGACGGGCGAGGCGCTACCGGCTTCCGGCTCCCGCGGCACGATCTGGGGAGCGGCCGCGCGGCCATCGGTGACGAACAGTCCGGTGACGAGCGCCGCCGCGACGCAGAGGCCGGCCATGACGATCATCGCAGGCTGGTAGCCGTGCGCCAGCGCATGGGCGTAACTGCGCCCGCCGGTCGCCCCGATCAGCGCGCCGGCCGACGGCGCGACCACGCACAAGACCGAGGACACCAGCATCACCAGCAGCCCGATCACGAGCACGCGCCGCCGCCGAACCGATCGGCCAGGGCTCCGGCCAGCAGCAGCGTGGCGACCGCGAGGAGATAACTCGTCAGGGTCCACTGCAGGGCCGAGACGCTCGCGCCCAGGCTGCGTCCGATGGCCGGCACGGCCACCTTGACGACATTGGCGTCGATAGGTGTGACCCCGGAGGCGAGAACCGTCGCCGCGATCAACGCGAAACCGGTCACGCTGCGCAGCGCCACGAGGGGACCAGGCCCGGCGCTCCCTACGTAAGCGCCGGGCTTGTCCAGGCGGCAGACGCTCACGGCGCTTCCGCCCGGACCGGGTGGCGGTCCGCCATGATCTCGCTGCGCAGCGCCTTCAGCGCGCTGACGTAGATCTCTGAGAAGGTGGGGAAGGGCTGGATGGTGTCGCGTAGCACGTCGAGTGGCACGCGGGCGCGGATGGCCAGCGTGGCCTGCTGCAGCCACTCTCCGGCCTCGGGCCCCAGTGCGTACGCGCCGATCAGCCGCTCCCCGTCGGACAGGAGGGTAAGAAAACCGTTCGACTCGGCGTAGGCGCGCGTGTAGGTGGCCGTCTTGGCCACCTCAGACACAGGGGTGGTGGCGCTGAAGGCTGCCTCGAAGGCGCCTACCGAGGCCGCTTGCGGGTCGGTGTAAACCACATCGGGGATGGCCTGGTAGTTGGCCTCGCGCGGCTCACCAAGGATGTTCGCGGCGACGACCTCGCCCTGGTACTTGCCGACGTGGGTCAGCAGCCGCACGCCGGTGACGTCGCCGATGGCCCACAGCCGCTCCCCCGCGCGCAGGTGAGCGTCGACCGGGATGCCGCGCGTGTCGGCGTGAACACCGACCGTCTCCAGACCGAGCCCGTCCACCCGCGGGCGCCGGCCGGTGGCGACGAGCAGGCGGTCGCCACGCAGCTGTCGGCCGTTGTCCAGCGCCAGGACATAGTCCTCGCCGTCGCGCCGCGCGGCGGTCGCGTGCACGCCCAGGAGCAGCTCGACGCCGTCGGCGCGCAGGACCTCGCCGAGCGCCTCGCCCAGCGGCGCGGGCTCGCGGGCGAGCACGCGCCCGGCGCCCTCGGCGAGGGTCACCTTGCCGCCCAGGCGGCGCACGGCCTGGGCCATCTCCACGCCGACGGGCCCGCCGCCGAGTATGAGCAGGTGGCGCGGGATGGCCTTCATGCCGGTCACCCCGCGGTTAGTCCACACTCCCTGCAGCTCGGAAAGGCCCGGGATGGGCGGCACGACCGGATCAGAGCCGGTCGCCACGACGACATGCCTGGCGGTGTGGCGCACGCCATCGACCTCGACCACGCCCGGCCCGGCGAGCCGGCCGCTGCCGCGCAGCAGGTCTATGCCCTTGCCCGCCAGCCAGCGCTCCTGGCCGGCGTCGGAGTAGTCCGAGACCATGAAGTCACGCCAGGCCAGCGCCGCCCCAGCGTCGACCCGCGCGCTGGCCGCCGCCTCGCGCGCCCCCTGCACCGCCTCGCCGGGGCGCAGCAGCGTCTTGGACGGGATGCACGCCCAGTACGAGCACTCGCCCCCGACCAGCTCACGCTCGACCAGGGCGACACGCAGGCCGCCGTCGGCCAGCTCACCGGCGCAGTGCTCGCCCGGTGAGCCGCCGCCCACGACTATGACGTCGTAGCCGCTGTTCATGTGCCCGCTCCCGGCCCGGCCGGGCCGGGGCGCCCGGCCTGCTCTTGCACCATGTACTGCGCGTACCAGTCCGGCCAGTCCGGGTCCGGGTGCCCGATCTGCTCCTCGTGTCGGCCGTGCGCAGCCGCCGCACGCCGCAGAGCGGCGGCCAGATCGGCCGCAGAATCAAAGGTCACTTGCATCGAGGTACCCCTCCTCTGCAAAGAACTGTCGGCCCGGCCGGGCCGCCAATCACCAGGTCCGGGCCCTGGTCACCGGCCCGGAAGGCGCGTAGTGATCTCCTGGAGCAGCCAGCCGTTGCCGTCCGGGTCGCTGAACGAGGCAAACGAGCCGTAGCTCATACGGTCCGGAGCCGGGCCAGCCACCCGTTCCTCGGTCCCGGCGTGGTGGAACACCCCGCCCGCGTCATGGAACACCTCGCTCACCTCGGCGCCGCGGTCGCCCAGCTCGGCCCGGGCCGCGTCGATGTCGGTCACCGCCAGGTGCAGGCCCTGCGTCGAGCCCGGCGCGGCCGAGGTGACCCCGGTGCCGAAGATGACCGAGCACGCCGAGCCCGGAGGTGTCAGCTGCACCACCCGGAAGTCCGCACCGGCGGCGTAGTCGGCATCCTCCCGCCACCCGAGCGCCTTGTAGAAGTTCTTGGCCCGGTCCACGTCGGAGACCGGCACCACCACAACCTCGAGCTTCACGTCCACGGCCTCGGCTCCTCTCCTTTTGATGCCGGTGGCCTGTGTCAAGTCCGCCAGGGTGGGTCTGGCATCCAGACTCACGCCACTCATCGTCGAAGTCCATAAGCGCATAGCGCATGGCCTGAAGGAGGTGGGCGGTCGCGCTACGGGCGCCAGTGACCCCTCGACCACCCCCCGGCGGGGCCATGACTACCCGGCACTGTCGGTTTACACCCTCAGCGGGAGGCGAGGGCTCGGGCCGAGGGCGGCGAGGAGCGCGAAGCCGGGCACAACACCGGTGACGAGTTGGATGATGACGTACATCCCGGCCGTGGGCCAAGGGATCATGCCTGTCACCGAGGCGCCAAGGGCGACTGCGGGCGCAGGCTTGCGGCATGCTGGCGCGCGATTTCTTCACAGTGGAACGCAGCCGTTCCCGGGGTCGGTGAATCCCCGAGATGTGTTCAGCGATGAGACGAAAGCAGGAGAACTAAAGGAGATGTCTTGATCGAATTCATCCGAAGTGGGTGATTCGAGCTCACCCAGGGTGGTTGGACGATGCGCCTATGACCGCTACAGAGTCGAGGGCCGAGCGTGAGGAGGCCGCGCAGCGGCGGTTGGCCACTGCGGAACTGTTCGCCGATGAGCTCAGATCCTGGACATGAAACTCGAGGCTGTGGTGGTGCCCGTTCGCGACTGTGGCTCGTTGCCTCGTGCATTGATCCGGGCGGCAACGGTTGGCTCCTTCGGGAAGTGAAGACGCGGGCTCCCGGACGGTGACGGGCATTGCCTCAACTCACTCTTACCAGCAGGAGGTTTGAACCTGGCTGGCTCTCAGTCGCGTGGAGGCTGTGACGATGACAACTCGCCGGCCGACCCCGGCCGACCCCATGCCGGCCGTGGCGCCCGATCAGCGGATCCCGAGCGCTACTGTCCGCAAGCTGCCCCCGGAGTTGGGCGCGGACGCGATTGCGGTGCTGGAGGGGCAGTCGTTCATGTACTCCAACGCGATCGGTGACGTGCCTGGCGGCTCGATCGGTGGGCTCGTCCACGACGACACCCGTTTCCTCAGCCGGTGGGAGCTTACGATCAACGGTGCGCCGCTGCTGGTGCTCGGCTCAGAAATGGTCGACCACTACTCCGCAGCGTTCTTCCTGACCAACCCCGACCTGCCCGGGCTCATGGGGAACACCGTCGGGGTGCGCCGGCAGCGCTTCGTCGGCGACGGCCTGCACGAACGTATCGACTTGGAGAGCTTCGCCGACGAGCCGGTGTTGATCGAGCTTCGGCTGGCGGTCGGTACCGACTTCGCCGACCTGTTCGAGATCAAGGAGGTCGTGCGGGACCGCTCGGCGCAGATCACCCGCTCGCACGCCCCGGACGGCTCGCGGCTGGAGTTTTCGTACCGCAACGGCCCGTTCGAGGCCAGCGCCGAGGTCGCGGTCGACCCCTCGGCCAGCCGGGTGGAGGGCGACGACCTGGTGTGGGACCTTCGCCTGGAGCGCGGTCGCGGGTGGCGGTGCGAGCTGAACGTCCCGCTGCATTACGGGCCGGTGGACGTGCTGCCGGCGCACCGGCACTTCGGCGAGGTGTTCCACCCCGACGCCAACGACCCGGCCGCTGTGTGGCGCACCGGCGCACCCGGCCTGCACACGGACTCCGAGCTGTTGCGGGATGTGATCGACATGTCGGCGCGGGGCCTGCTCGCGCTGCGCATCGAGAAGCACACGAGAGGGCAGCACGTCGTTTTGCCGGCTGCCGGGCTGCCCTGGTTTCTGACCCTCTTCGGCCGGGACACGTTGATCACCGCCTACCAGACGCTCAGCTTCGGACCGGACCTGTCGCACGGGGCACTGCTCAGGCTCGCGGACTGCCAGGGCGACAGGGTCGACGACTTCGCCGACGAGGAGCCGGGCAAGATCTTGCATGAGGTCCGCAGCGGCGAGCTGACCCGGCTTGGCCTCAAGCCCCACAACCCGTACTTCGGAACCGCCGACGCGACCCAGCTTTGGCTGATCCTGCTGTCGGAGTACTGGCGCTGGACCGGCGACGACGAGTTCGTCCGCGGCCTGCGCGACAACTCCTACGCCGCGCTGCGCTGGATCGACGAGTACGGCGACCGCGACGGCGACGGGTATGTCGAGTACGCCACCCGCTCTACCCAGGGGTTGGGCAACCAGTGCTGGCGCGACTCGTGGGACGGGGTGCAGTTCGCCGACGGCACCATCCCGGTGCTGCCGATCGCGACCTGCGAGATCCAGGGCTACACCTACGACGCGAAGCTGCGTCTGGCCGAACTCGCCGACGGCCCCTTCGGCGACCCGGCGCTGGCACGGCGGCTGCGGGCGCAGGCCGACGAGCTGTACGGTCGTTTCAACCGCGATCTCTGGATCGACGAGCGCGGCGGCTTCTACGCCATCGGCCTGGACGGCGACAAGCGGCGGATCGACTCGATGACCTCGAACATGGGCCAACTGCTGTGGAGCGGCATCGTGCCGCGCGAGCGGGCGGCCATCGTGGCGCGGCAACTGATGTCCGAACAGATGTTTTCCGGCTGGGGGATACGCACCACGTCCACGGCGGAGCGCGGCTACAACCCGATCGGCTACCACATGGGCACGGTCTGGCCGCACGACAACTCTCTCATCGCGCACGGCCTGGCCCGGTACGGCTTCCGCGAAGAAGCGAACCGGATCATCATGGCCATACTGCAGGCAGCGAAGTTCTCCAACTACCTCCTACCCGAAGCGTTGTCCGGCTACGACCGATCCTTCGGCCGGGTACCCGTGCCGTACCCGACCGCCTGCAGGCCCCAGGCATGGGCAACCTGCGCCCCCATGCTGTTTCTGCGCACCATGCTCGGCCTCGACGCCCGGGACGGCCAGCTCGTGCTCGACCCCCACATTCCCACCGAGATCGGACGGATCCAACTGGTGGGAGCGGAAGCCTTCGGTCGGCGTTGGGACGTCGAGGCCACCGGTACGCAATCCTACGTACGCCTCGCCCCCTGAACGGCGAGGTTAGTCGGGCCGTCGCCGACCGTCGCTCACCGCGGAGATCCGAACCTGGCGCTGCCGCTGCTGTCCGCTCGCGACGAAGGCAATGGTGCCGATTGGCGGCGAGCAGCGGGAGGGCATCGGACTTCTGGCTCACCGTGCTTCGAGACTCCGCGGTCGGTCGTCACCATCGGTGATGACTGCGCACTCAACGCGGCAGCCACACTCCAGAGCGACTCGCTGGAAGACGGCGCCTTTAAAGGGCGAGGCGATCGCGGCGCATGCGCAGTTGGTTGGGAAACCCGGCCTGGCTACCCCGCGGTTACACACAGGACTTTCGGCAATCCGGTTTAGTTGATTAGCAGTCCTGCTTATGGAGGAATAATGAGACAGCCCGCCACTCCGCCGGGTTCGGGTCCGCAAGCAAGGGTTCTGGACATGTCCGTGACCAGCCATACCGACGTCATCGTTCTCAACCGCCGCCCGGGACCCACGCTGCTTCCGCCGACCTGGCGCTCGAGCGCCGGCCGGTGCGGGCACCCGGCGCCGGCGAGGTCGTGGTGCACAACATCGTCACCAGCGTCGATCCCTACCAGCTGCGGATGCTGCGCGGCTCGCCCGAAGTCACCGCGGTGGCCATCAGCGGCCGCGCAGTGACCCCGGCGCGCGCGACGCCTGGGCGGACGTCACCGCGGCCGTGAGGGGCTGACAACAGCGTGGAATCAGCACATCGCAGCTTCATCAACTACGCCACCGATGCCGGTCTAGGAGGCACTCACGATGGAATATCTCGTCACCATGACCACCCAGGTCCCGGACGGAACGTCAGAAGCAGCCGTCCAAGACATCCGCACCCGCGAGGCCGCACGCTCACGCGAACTCGCGGCGCAGGGGCACCTGTTGCGCCTGTGGCGCCCGCTGCTACAGCCAGGCGAATGGCGCACCCTCGCCCTGTTCGCCGCCGACGATGGCGCCCAGCTCGAGGCAGTCCTCGCCTCGATGCCGCTGCGGGTGTGGCGCACCGACGAGGTCACGCCGCTCTCGCCGCACCCGAATGACCCGGCCCGGCAAACCGAGAAGCCCGGATCACCCCCGCCAGAAGCCGGGGGCAGCGAGTTCCTGACCACGTTCACCGTCACCGTCCCGGCGGGCACACCCGGCGAGACCGTCGATGCCACCACGGCGGGCGAGGCAGATCGCGCGCGGGAGCTGGCCGGGCAGGGACACCTGCAGCGGCTCTGGATGCTGCCCGGCCAGGGCCGCGCGCTGGGCCTGTGGCGGGCCCACCACACCCCCGGGATGCAGGCGATCCTGGCGTCGCTACCGCAGTATGCCTGGATGAGCGTGCAGACTACGCCGCTGACCCCGCACCCCAGTGACCCGGCGCTCGCCAGCAGCTGACCACGGGAGAGGTCATGAGCGAACAGGGCCACAAGGTTGCCATCATCACTGGAGGTTCTCAGGGCATCGGTGCCGGCCTCGTCGCCGCCTACCGGCGGCGGGACTGGGCGGTCGTGGCCAGCTCCCGGACGATCAAGCCCACCCGGGACCCGGCCGTGCTCACCGTCGATGGGGACGTGTCCGAGCCGGCCACCACCGACCGGATCATCAGCGGGGCGCTCGGGCGCTTCGGGCGCATCGATACCCTGATCAACAACGCCGGCGTGTTCATCTCCAGGCCGTTCACCGACTACACCGCTGACGACTACGCAGCTGTGGTCGGCGTCAATCTCACCGGATTCTTCCGGCTGACCCAGCGCGCGATCGCCGAGATGGTCAAGCGGGGCAGCGGCCACGTTGTCAACATCACCACCACCCTCGCCGACTACGCCAACTCCAGCACGCCCTGTGTCCTGACTGCACTCACCAAGGGCGGACTCGCCGCGGCCACCAGGTCACTGGCCATCGAGTACGCCTCCCGCGGCATCCGGATCAACGCTGTCTCGCCGGGCATCATCCAGACGCCGGAGAATGCGCCGGAGACCTACGACGCGCTCGCCGGGCTCCACCCCCTCGGGCGTGTGGGCCAGGTCAGCGACATCGTCGGCGGCATCCTCTTCCTGGAGTCATCGCCGTTCATTACCGGCGAGATCCTGCACATTGACGGCGGCCAGATCGCCGGCCACTGACCAGCCCGCCCGGCACGCGGCCCGCTAGCCACTATCAGCTTCGCCGCCGCTACTTCGCGACGGTAATGCCGGCCGCGGCGACCGCCGCCCTCCGCGAATTGGCGCATCAGCGACTCACTATCCAAGCGCTGCGGGTTTGGGCACTCGTACGATCCAAACGGTGTGGTCGCTTGGACTGTGGCCCTATCGCCCGCGGGTCGGCCGGCCATTGACGGGCATCCGGTATTCCACGGCCGGGCTCGCTCAGCTACCCGGCATTGTGGCTTCAGGGCACGGCGAGTATCAGCTTGCCGATGTTCTCGCCGGTGAACAGCTTGGGCAAGGCATCCGGGAAGGCGCGACACAGACTGCCGTCTCTTGCCCTCCGGCAACATCCTCATCCCCAGCGCCGCCCGAACGAAAGCCCCCACACCAGCAGAGAAGTTGTCGCATGCCAGCGTGATGGGCAAGAGACTCCGCACAGCGGTCCCATGACCGTGCCGGGCGACAGGACCCGGCACTTCTACCGGGCCAGATCTGGCCAGTGGGTTCCCGGCGGCAGAACACTCCCTCCCTTGTTGCACGGCTAATCGGTCAGGGTCTGCTGGACGGCGACTGTGACCGGCTGGCCGCTGAGGTGGACGCTGCCCTGTCCGGCTTGGACACGGTGGCCGTTCGAACGCCCAGCGGGTGAAGGTGGCGGCGCGGGTGGCCGCCGAACTGGTGCCAGCCCGGTTCCGGGGAGGGTCCGGCTGGATGACACGCCGACGCTGGTCGGGGTGGTCGACCTGCCCTACGAGGTGCCCCAATCGACACCGGGATTGCGGGACCGCCCGCATCGTCGAACCGCTCACGGTCCGGAGATCGAGGTGCTCGTACGGATCGCGGAGGCGCTGTCCAACGAGGACATCGCCGACGCGCTGCAGCTGTCGGTCAACACCGTCAAGACACACGTGAAAAGCATCTACCGGAAGCTGGGCGTCGCCGGCCGCAGCGACGCCGCCCGGCGGGCGCGCGAGCTCAAACTGCTACCACCGTTCACCCGGTCCGGGTGAGGACCGATGCCCAGGGCCGGACCCACCATCTCCTCATGCGACTAGACATGAAGGCAGTTCAGCCCACATACGACATCATGTTCCGCGGCCGACTCGATCCCCCGCTGCTGGCCCTGATCGCCGAGTACGACCTGGGCGACCTGCCAGCCGCGGTGGCGGTGCACGGTCTGGTCGTGGACCAGGGCACGCTGGACGCCCTCCTCGACCGCGCCCACGCACTCGGTGTCACCGTGACACGGCTGTGGCGCGTCGACGACGAACGGGATCCCGTCAACCCCACACCCGCCACCTGAGCCGCCGCGACCCGCCGGACCGGCTCTCACGGTGCCTTGCGTCCGGTCAGGAAGTACGAGCGGGTGGGCGAGCAGAGTCGCACGGCGGGCAGGGTCAGGCGGCCGCAGGCCGCCGGCGGCGCGGTGTGCGGGTCCCGCAGGTCGGTCCCCGAAACGCCGTGGAGAAGCTTTGCCATGGTCTCTCCGCAGAGTCCAAAGCCTTTCCCGGACAGACTCGTGAACGGAATCCGCGGCGGCCGGGACGGTGACCTAGGCTGCACACCGGCTCCGACGGCCCGGTTCACCCGCCCAGGATGTGGTGGAGCGCCGCCGCGGCGGGCAGCGTCCGGGTGTGATGAGCCGCCCCGAACGCGTGTCGCGCGACGCCGCCCTTCAGGTGATCCGCGCGACTGCCGACCGGCTGGCGGCGCTGGTACCGGGCGTCACCGACAAAGTCGTCGCGGAGGTCCGCGCCGGGGTACCGGACGCCCGCCGGCTGCCGATCGATGAGCACCGGCGACTGGTCCGCCTGGGACTCGACACCTGGATCGAGAGCCTGCGCGGTGCGCCGGGTGACCGGCCCGACCTGTCCTTCGCCGCGGACATCGGCCGGCGGTGTGCTGAGATTGCCCTGCCGGTCGACGCGCCGCTGCGGTCGTACCGGGTCGCCGGACGCTGGATGTGGGAGGCGGTCATCGAAATCGTGGCCGACACGGACCCGACGCGGCTCGCGGTCCTGCCGTACACGGCGAGCGAGTTCTGGCAGATGATCGATGAACAGTCGGTGGTGACCACCGAGGCGTACCAGGAGACCCGATGGGAGCACCTGCGGCGCAGCCGGGAGCGCACCTGGGTGCTGCTGGATGCGTTGCTGACCGGCCGGGGCGACGATCCGGCGCTGGCCCGCGCGGCCGTGGCGGCCCTGCGGCTACCCGAGCGCGGGCGGTACGCGGTCGTGGTCACCCGCGGCGCCGGTGACGCGGAGCCCAGGCCGCCGGAGGAGGACTCCGCGGCCTTGCGGTTCATCTGGACCACCCGGACCGATCGCGGGGTCGCTCTCGTCGAGTTTGGGCGAGGCCGCACTGGAGGACCTCGTGGCGGCCCTCCGACGGATGGCGCCCATGCACGCCGGAATCAGCCCGGTCGTCACCCGGCTCGCGGACCTCGGCCACGCCTGCCGGCTGGCCGAGATCGCGCTGCGCACGTGCGTACGCCATGGGCCCGAACTGGCCCGCTTCGACCTGCGCCTGCCGGCGGCGCTGGTGGCCGCGCAGCCCGAGCTGGGCTGCGAGCTGGCGCGTACGGTCGACCCCGCCGGTACGCTGGCACCGCGCGACCGGGCCCGGCTGCTGGACACGTTCGCCACGTGGCTGGACTGTGGCGGCTCGGTCAGCGAGTCCGCGGCCCGGCTGTACTGCCACCGCAACACCGTCAACAACCGGCTCCGGCGCCTGTTCGCCGCATCGGGACGTACCGTCGACCGGCCGTGGGACCTCGTCGAGATGACCCTGGGTACGCTCGCCGCCCGGATCGGCGAGGGGCCCCGGTAGGCCGGTGCCCGACCGCTCCCCCGGTCCGTTGTGCCGGCGCACCGTTCCCCGGCCGAACCCGCCGACGTCGGTCCGTGCCGCGCTATATCTGCAACAGTCCCTGTGCCACACGGGTGAGGAGGTGGCCGAAGCCACCTCCCGCCGGCAGGCCGACCCCTTCGCCTCCCCGATGGTCGGCCGCCGGCACCCGGGTGGGCCGTCGCGCGGCCCCGCGGCGGCCCACCCACCCCCTCTTCCCCGTCGCCGGCACGACCGTCTGGAGACCGCCGCGACCGGACCGGTGGGCCGCCGATCCGATTCCCCCGCCGGGACGAAACGGTCGCCGATATTCCAGAGCATCGTCTGCCGTTGGGTTTGTCGACGCATCACCCGCTACGAGCGAATTCCGACCGGCGAGCGGGCGGACAGCAACCACCGACCCCCGAACAGGCGACTTATCGGTGGGAATGCTGCGAACCGAATCACCCACCTCAGGGGATGAAACCGACCGTGACGACGACAAGACTGACCTGACAGGTACTGGTGGGGGTCGACCTGATGAGGGGTGAAGGGGAGTACGGGATACCGCGAGCCACACCGAGCGGCGATCCGATCATGACAGCCAAGTTCCGGGTGCCGGCCGTCCCGGAGTGGTTGGTCACGCGTCAACGCCTTGTCGACCGCGTCACCCGCGGTGTCGACGGGCCGCCCACGAGGGCAGCCATCGGCTCCACGTCCTGCTGTCGTCTCATGGTCGCACCGTCCTCGGTTCGGCGTGGCTGGGAGCGGTTGTGCATACGCGAATTCAAATCACGCCAACACGGACGTTCGTCATCCGCGCCGGGTGATTCCGGCGCGCCCGGGGCAGGTCATCCGGACGGGACGCTCAGGGCGCAGCGGAACCCGATGTCGCCCATGGTGGTGTGGGGTGTGCGGGCGGTCCGCGCGGACACCCGGTACCGGTACGAATACGACGCATGACACAGGTAGGAGCCACCGCGCAGCGCCTTCCGGTCGGCGGTCGGCGGGCCCGCCGGATTCACCCGCGACGCGGAGCGGTGCCAGGTCGGGCTGAACCAGTCCGCCGCCCACTCCCACACGTTGCCGGTCATGCCGAACAGGCCGTACCGGTTTGGCGGGAACGCGGTGACCGGCGCGGTGGCGAGATACCCGTCGGAGAGCGTGTTGTGGACGGGAAACAGTCCCTGCCAGATGTTCATCCGGTGCTCCCCGTACGGGCGCAGCTCGTCTCCCCACGGAAACCGCCGGCCGTCCAACCCACCCCGGGCGCCGAACTCCCACTCCGCCTCGGTGGGCAGTCGCATACCGGCCCAGTCGCAGTACGCCTTCGCGTCGCACCACGAGACGTGCACCACCGAATGGTCCTGTCTCCCGTCGAGAGTCGAGTGCCAGCCTTCCGGGCGGCGCCAGTACGCGCCGGGAACCTCACTCCACCACTCCGCTCCCGGGGTGCACCGGGTGGGCGGAAAGTTGGGTGGCAACAGGCCGGCGAACACGTAGGACCAGCCGACGCGTTCGGCATCGGTGACATGGCCGGTCGCCTCGACGAAGGCGGCGAACCGGCGGTTGGACACGCAGCAGGCCGCGATGAAGAACGGCGAGAGATGCACCTGCCGGACCGGGCCCTCGCCGTCTTCCGGGTACGCGAACGGCTCCTCGCATCCCATCAGGAACCAGCCGCCGTCCAGCGCGGCGAGCGGTCCGACGTCAACCGCGGTGGCGGCCGACGCCGGAGCGGGCGCGGACACGTCTGGGTACATCTGGCTCACCATCTCGCCGTCCTTCTATCTCCGGCCGCTCCAGCGCGGCTCGACGAAGATCCACTCGATCTGCCAGCTGGCCATCCGGCGCATGTCCAGGCGACGCCGGATCAACAGGAGAAGGCACGCGACGCCGGTGACCAGGCCGACCGCGGCGCCGAGGCCGGCCTTGAGCGCCGCCCCCGTCGGGTTGTGCGGGTGGGGTGGTCGCGTCAGCTCTCCGCGGCCGTTTGTCCAGATGAGAATCGCCGTTCCGGCATCGGCGGGAAATTGCGGAACCACCTGCCCGGTTCTCGGTGTACCGTCCGGGGCGGTCCAGCTCGCCGCTACCGGCTCGTACTGTGGCCGCACGAGCTCGCCGGCGTCGCGGCTGTCGACGACATCCGCCAGCAGGACCGCATGGAGCCTGAACCGCGGTTGCCGGTTGTCCCGTTCGATCGCCGACACCGTACTGCGGTGGGCCGCCGTGCCGGCTTTCCACACGACGAAGGGGCCGGTCACCAGCAGCGCCGCCGTCATGGCCACGGTGAGCCAGGTCTCGACCCGGTCGGTCCGGCGGCGCAGCGGATTCCCGTCCAGGCCGAGCCTGCGTACGATCCACCTCGCCAGCATCGCTACCTCCATTTGCCCGGCGGGCCGAACCCGTGATCGCTGACCGCCTCGCAGCACCATCCCGGCAGCGGTGACCGCGCGTGTGACGCCGTCAGCGTCGTCTCCCGCGGTACGTCCCAACATCACCCCGCGCGGGCGAGTCACGATCGGTACCGGTCCGGCGTCGGTCGTCTCGGCCGCGGACACCATGCTCCGCGCTGTCCAGCTCGCCAACCGGGTGTGAACCCCGGCACGGCTCACCGGGCGTAGGCGTCGCCGACCTCGTTGCCGTGCACCACGATCGCGTACATGGTGATGAGGCTGAAGACGATCAACGCCGTTCCCCACCACGGATAGGCCGGCATGAACGCGAACGCGACGATCATGTTAAGGACGGTCAGGACCCTGCCGACCACCCAGGCCCACCCCTCGCCGAGCAGCAGACCGAACCCGGTCACGTACGCGATCGCCGCGAGCCCGAGGTGGATGCAGCCCCAGATGGTGTAGTCGATCGGGACGAGCTGGCCGGCCATCCCCAGAAACGGGATGAAAAAGAGCATGCCGAACAGCAGGTCCCAGAACATTCCCCACGACGCACCGCCGGCCACGACGTGATGGTTGGT
>WNGE01001471.1_pt1 | contig 43343 bp, 44 predicted proteins | sample 5400651 | NCBI WGS metagenome assembly WNGE01 (sample SAMN13153370, study PRJNA577476) | soil metagenome | isolation source: 60 cm soil or saprolite under grassland replicate 2 | place: USA:California | collected 2016-06-15 | reverse complement strand
ACGGCAGCGACCACCTGGTCGACCTGATCAAGGCGATCGAGTCCGGCCCGGACGGCAAGCACACCGCGATCATCGTCACCTACGACGAGTTCGGCGGGCAGTGGGACCACGTCTCGCCGCCCACCGGCGCGGGCGTGTCCGACGCGTTCGGTCCGGGTACCCGGGTCCCGGCGCTGATCATCTCGCCGAAGCTCAAGGGCGGATCCGGCGTGGACCACACGTCGTACGACACCACCTCGATCCTCACCACGATCGAGCACCGGTACAGCCTGGCCCCGCTGGGCAGCCGGGACGCCGCGGTCCACGACCTGTGGGCCACGCTGCTCGGCCGCGACGAGCGCGACTGAGTCAGCTGAGCCGGTGGCCCGCATCGGTCCGGTGCGGGCCACCGGCATACTCGTGCCATGCCCGATGCGCTCGACGACGCGCTTCCCCGCTGGCACCACCGGGAACGGCACCAGGTCCGGGCCACCGCCCCGGCCGGCGTGACGCTGGCCGCGCTGGAGGCCCTGTCCTGGCGGGAGGTACCGCTGTTCCGTGCCCTGATGGCCATCCGCGCCCTGGGCCGCACCTCCCGTACCGGTGGCCGCCGGGTCCTCGACGACTTCACCGGCATCGGCTTCGCCGAGGTCGCCCGTACCGGTGACGAACTGCTCTACGCCGGCATCGGGCGACCCTGGTCGGTGCGTGGCGGGATGCGTACGGTCGAGTCGCTGGAGGCCTTCCGCGGCTTCGACGAGCCCGGCTGGGCCAAGATGGCGATCAACTTCCGGGTCAGCGACAGCGTGCTGAGCACCGAGACCCGGGTCCTGCTCACCGATGCCGGATCGCGCCGCGCGTTCGGCGCGTACTGGCTGGTCATCCGCCCGTTCAGCGGCCTGATCCGGCGCACCTGGCTACAGGCCGCCACCCGGCGTACCGACAGTTATCCACAGGGGCAGAATCCGAACTCCCCATCCCGCTAGCGTCATACCGCGATGAGGAGGTGAGTGAACGTGGCCGCACCACTGGAGATCGAGGACCCGAGGTCCGATCTGCGTTTTCCGCAGCCACCATACACCGTTGACCTGCTCTTCGAGCTGCCCGACAACGGTCTGCGATACGAGGTGCTCGGAGGTTCCCTGGTCGTGTCGCCACAGCCCACCCCCGTGCACAATCTCGCCGCTGACCGGCTCGGGCGGCTGATCGTCCCACTGCTTCCGCTGGACGCCGAACCGCTGACGAACACGGCCATCCGGATGCCTGGTGGCGACGGTCCGGTGCCCGACCTGCTGGTTACCTCCGCTGTTCCGGACGAGCATCCGAAGGGTCTGCCGGCGGCCTTCGTGCACACGGTGTTCGAGGTCGTTTCGCCGTCCAACGCGGCAACGGATCGGGTCTTCAAGACCGAGCTCTACGCCGAGGCGGGCATCCCCTGTTACTGGCGGATCGAACAGCGCCCATGGAAGGAGCACTTCGGGCCGGTACCGGCGATCGTGGTCCGACTCCGTCGCAAGGACGGCGAGTGGCAGCAGACGATCGCGCCCACCGGCACGGTGAGCGCGCTGCCGGTCGTGGTCGACGAGGAAGGCACCATCGTCACGGTCGAGATCGATCCGGCGGTACTCGTCGGCCGGCGTACCGCCTGATCAGACCTCGACCACGTTGGGGACGATCATCGGGCGGCGCCGGTAGGTGTCGTTGACCCAGCGCCCGACGGTACGCCGGACGATCTGTTGGAGCTGGTGCGGATCGGCGATCCCGTCCAGGGCGGCCCGGTCGAGCGCCTCGGTGATCAGCGGTACCACCTGGTCGAACACTGCCGGGTCTTCGGAGAACCCCTTGGCCGAGACGGTCGGGCCACCGACCACCTTGCCGGTGACCGAGTCCACCACCACGGTCGCCGCGATGAACCCGCCGTCGCCGAGGATCTTCCGCTCGGTGAGCAGGGACTCCCCGACGTCCCCGACGGCCAGCCCGTCGACGTAGACGTACCGGGTGCGGACATGGCCGACCAGCCGGGCGCGCCCGTCGACGAGGTCGACGACGTCGCCGTCCTCGCAGAGCACCACGCGATCCGGCGAGACGCCGGACTCCACCGCCAGCCGCGCGTGCGCCCGCAGGTGCCGCCATTCGCCGTGTATCGGCAGGAAGTTGCTCGGCCGTACCACGTTGAGCAGGTACAGCAGCTCGCCGGCCGGGGAGTGCCCGGAGACGTGTACCTTCGCCACGTCCTTGTGCACCACGAAGGCACCGGCGCGGGAGAGCCGGTTGATCACCCGGTACACCGCCGTCTCGTTCCCCGGTACCAGCGAGGACGCGAGCACCACGGTGTCGCCCGGCTCGACCACGATGTGCCGGTGGTCGCCGGTGGCCATCCGGCCCAGCGCGCTCATCGGCTCACCCTGGGAGCCGGTCGACATCAGCACGATCCGGTCCGGCGGCAGCGTGGTCGCCTCGTCCAGCCCGACCACCAGGCCGCCGGGGATGCGCAGCAGGCCGAGGTCCCGGGCGATGCCCATGTTGCGGACCATCGACCGCCCGATCAGCGCCACCTTCCGGTCGTGCTCGCGTGCCGAGTCCAGCACCTGCTGTACCCGGTGCACGTGGGAGGCGAACGACGCCACGATGATCCGGCCCCGGGCGCTGCGGAAGATGCTGTCCAGCACCGGCCCGATCTCCCGCTCCGGGGCGACGAAGCCGGGGATCTCGGCGTTGGTCGAGTCGGCCAGCAGCAGGTCGACGCCTTGCGCGCCGAGCCGGGCGAAGCCGGCCAGGTCGGTCAGCCGGCCGTCCAGAGGCAGCTGGTCCATCTTGAAGTCGCCGGTGTGCAGCACGATCCCGGCGCTGGTCTTGATGGCCACCGCCAGCGCGTCCGGGATCGAGTGGTTGACCGCGAAGAACTCGCACTCGAACGGGCCGAGCCGTTCGGTCTGGCCCTCGCGTACGGTCAGGCTGAGCGGTTCGATCCGCCGTTCGGCCAGCTTCGCCTCTACCAGCGCGAGGGTGAACTGCGAGCCGACCAGCGGGATGTCGTTCTTGTGGGCCAGCAGGTAGGGCACCGCGCCGATGTGGTCCTCGTGGCCGTGGGTGAGCACGATCGCCTCGATGTCGGCGAGCCGGTCCAGGATCGGTGAGAAGTCCGGCAGAATCAGATCCACCCCGGGCTGCTCGACATCCGGGAAGAGCACTCCGCAGTCGACGATCAGCAGCCGGCCCCGGTGCTCGAAGATGGTCATGTTGCGGCCGATCGCGCCCAGCCCGCCGAGCGGGGTGACGCGAAGCCCACCGGCCGGCAGCGGTGGCGGTGGGCCCAGCTCCGGGCGAGCCAGCGTATGCAGATCCACATCGGCCGCCACGGTGGCCGGCGCACCCCCCGTTGGCCTGCTCATGCCGGCTCCTCGCTTCGCTGCGGGCCGGCATGAGGCACGAGGGCACTGAGCCCATGATTCGCTCGCTTACGCTCGCTCATGCCGGCAGCTCCACCCCGGCGGCGGCGGCATCGGTACGGAGCTGGGCGATCTCCGCCTCGGTGGCGTCGACCATCGGTGGGCGTACCGTCCCAGCGGGCAGCCCGAGCCGGGTGAGCCCGGCTTTGACCAGGATCACGCCCTGGGTCCGGAAAATCCCGGTGAACAGCGGCAGCAGCTCGTGGTGCCGGCGCAGCGCCAGGTCGACGTTTCCGGCCGCGTACCCCTCGATCATCTCTTTGGTGCGCGCGCCGATGAAGTGGGTGGACGTGCCGACCAGGCCGACCCCGCCGACGGCCAGGGAGGGCAGGGTGAGCCCGTCGTCGCCGCAGTAGATGGCCAGGTCGGTGCGGCTGGTCACCCAGGCGGTCTCCACCAGGTTGGCCTTGGCGTCCTTGACCCCGACGATGCGCGGGTGCTCCGCGAGCCGGCACAGCGTCTCGGTCGCGATGGCGGTCCCGGCCCGGTGCGGGATGTCGTAGAGCATCAGCGGCAGGCCGGTGGCATCGGCCACCGCGGTGAAGTGCCGGTAGATGCCCTCCTGCGGCGGCTTGTTGTAGTACGGCGTGACCACCAGCGCGCCGTGCGCGCCGGCCTTCTCGGCGTTGCGGGCCAGCTCGATGGTGTGCCGGGTGTCGTTGGTACCGACGCCGGCGACCACGTACGCCCGGTCGCCGACCGCCTCGATGACCGCCCGCAGCAGCGTGTCCTTCTCGGCATCGGTGGTGGTCGGTGCCTCGCCGGTGGTACCGCTGATCACCAGCCCGTCGTTGCCCTGCTCGTCGACGAGGTAACCGGCCAGCCGGGCGGCGGCGTCGGGATCGAGGGAACGATCCGGGCGGAACGGGGTCACCATCGCGGTCAGTAGCCGACCGAAGGGGCGGCGCGGGTCGGGAACCCTGCTTGTCATGTGCATAACCTTACCGACGGGCCGAGTCACGACTCCCACGTGAAGGCGCTGGCGGCGATCTCGCTACCGTCGGCGAGTGTCGAGATAGTGAAGTCGGCGAATACGTTGGGGGCGACCTTCTGGAGCTGGCGTAGACACTCCACGGCCAGCTCGCGGATCTCCACGTCGGCGTGCTCGGTCGCCCGCATCGCGATGAAATGCCGCCAGGCGCGGTAGTTGCCGGTCACCACGATCCGGGTCTCGGTCGCGTTCGGCAACACCGACCGGGCCGCCTGCCGGGCCTGCTTGCGACGCAGCGTGGCGCTGGGTGCGTCGGCGAAGCGCTGCTCCAGCCCCTCCAGCAGCTCGGTGTACGCCCGGACGCCCGCCTCGGTCGCCTCGACGAACTTCTTGTGCAGCTCGGGGTCCTGGGCGATCACCTCCGGCTCGACCATCGCCGCGTTCCGCTCCGGGACGTACCGCTGGGACAGCTGGGAGTAGGAGAAGTGCCGGTGCCGGATGAGCTCGTGGGTGAACGAACGGGACACTCCGGTGAAGTAGAAGGTCACCGTGCCGTGTTCGAGCACCGACAGGTGGCCCACCTCAAGGATGTGCGCGAGATAGCCGGCGTTGGTCGCGGTCGCCGGATTGGGCTTGGACCAGGACTGGTAGCAGGCCCGCCCGGCGAACTCGGCCAGCGCCTGGCCACCCTCGGCGTCGGTGGACCACGGGATGTCCTCGGGAGGCTCGAAGTGTGTCCAGGCGACCAGGCGTACCTGTGGCGCGACGATCTCGGGCACGACGGCGCTCCTTCCGTGGATTTCCCCGACGATAAACCTCCCCAGGTGGACGGGCCGGCGCGACCCGCCCGACGGCAATGTGACACTTGCGCGACGTCAGACGTGATGCCATAGTGGCGTCATGGAGTTGACGCCCTACCTCGACACCCTCCGCCACGAGCTGCATGCCGCGGCCGCACCCGGCGGCGCCGAGGTCACCCGTACCGCCGAGCTGCTCACCGGAGCGCTGGCAGCCGCAGCACGGCTGTGCCTGCTGGAGGCGCTGGGCGACGCCGCAGCCGAGATCACCAGCAAGCTGGACACCGCTTCCGTCGAGGTACGCCTGCGCGGGCGGGACGCTGACTTTGTGGTGACGTCACTTGTGGCGCCATCGTCGCCACCGCCGGAGGTTCCGGAGGGTGGCGACCTGGCGCGGATCACGCTGCGCCTGCCTGAACCGCTCAAGGCCCAGGTCGAGTCGGCGGCCACCGCGGAGGGCGTCTCGGTCAACTCCTGGCTGGTCCGCGCGATCGCATCCGCCGTGAACGGGGGTTCGCCCGCACACCACGGGCGGGGCGGCATGCCACGCCGGATCACCGGCTTCGCCCAGGCCTGAGCCCTACCACTCATGTCATGCGTCTCAGCCCTACCACTCAGGAAAGGAACCGACATGCGAGAGTTCGACTGCCCGGGACCGATCAGGCTCAACGCGAAGGTAGCCACGGGTGTGCTCAACGTCACCGCCGAGCCGGGGAGCACCGCGACGGTGGACGTACAGCCCTTCGAGGACAATGCAGCGTCCCGGGACGCCGCCGACCGCACCCTGGTCCAGCTGCGCGGCGACACGCTGTTCATCGAGGCCCCGGAGGCCGGCTGGCGACCCCGCCGGCAGGCCCGGGTCCGGGTCGAGGTGCGGCTGCCCGAGGACAGCAAGCTCCAGCTCAAGCTCGCCGCGGCGGACGCCCGGCTGACCGGACGGTACGGCGACTGCGTGGTCGAGGGCGGCTCGGGCGACCTCGAACTCGGTCACGTCGCCGGCTGGCTACGGCTGCACACCGCGTCGGGGGACGTACACGCGGAGCGGGTGGACGGGCAGGTGCTATTGGACACCGCGTCAGGTGACGTGACCCTCGGGTGTGCCGGCGGGGAGACCACCGTCCGGACCGCCAGCGGGGACGTGTCGGTGGCCCGCGCGGAGACCTCGGTACGGGTCCGGAGCGCTTCCGGCGACGTACACGTCGACGCGGTACGCCAAGGTGAAGTGCGGCTGAGCAGCACCTCCGGGGACGTACACGTGGGAGTTGCCGCCGGTACCAGAGTCTGGCTGGACCTGTCCACCGCCGCCGGCCGTACCCACAGCGACCTGACCGACCTCGGAGCCGAGGCTCCGGGTGGGCGCCCCGACCTCATCCTGCACGTGCGCACCGCGAGCGGGGACATCGACCTGCGCCGGGTCGAGCTGCCCACCGCCGCCTAGACGTAGAACCAGGTGAACGGGGCCCAGGGCAGGTTGCGCAGCACCGAGAAGACGCCCCAGGCGATCAGGTAGACCGAGATCACCAGTGGGGACAGCCGCAGCGCCGGCAGCCGCTTCCCCTTGCTGACCAGGTTGACCGCCCACGCGACGTACAGGTAGGCCAGGAACGGCGCGGCGAACACCGCCATGAGGTGCGAGCGGGCGGCGCCCGGGATGTCGCCGTGGATCAGGTAGTACGCGGCCCGGGTACCGCCGCAACCGGGACAGTCGAACCCTGTGGTCAGCTTGACGATGCAGGTCGGGGAGCTGAACGCGTTGAGGCCCAAGGGGTTGGACGCGAAGACGTAGACCAGGCCCCCGGCGAAGCAGACCAGCACGGCCAGCGGCGCGGTCCACCGCGGGCTGCGCTGCCAGAGCCGGAACATGAACCGGCCGAACCGGTCGGACGAGACCGCCACATGCGCGTGCCCGTCGTGCAGCAGTTCGCCCTGGCTCATGGTTCCTCAGGCTACACGGCAACCGCATGCTGAAATGTTGGCGCTCGCCGCCGCTCACGCGACCCCGGGGCTCCCCAGACGGCACCTTCCCTCGTCGCTGCGCTCCTCAGTCCAGACGCCGTCCGCCCCGGGGCAGAAATGTTGGCGCTCGCCGCCGCTCACGCGACCCCGGAGCTCCCCAGACGGCACCTTCCCTCGTCGCTGCGCTCCTCAGTCCAGACGCCGTCCGCCCCGGGGCAGAAATGTTGGCGCTCGCCGCCGCTCACGCGGCGGCCAGCGAGCCGGCCAGGTCGCCGCGTTCCGGGGCGGCGACGCCATCGAGGCCCAGCCAACCGGCGAGCCGGTGCAGTTCGGCTGCGAGCGCGGCCGGCGTCTCCGCCGGCGCGTCCGGTTCGCCCCAGGCGGCCGGGATCCGCAGCAGGCCGGCGGCCCGGTCGGCCTTCAGGTCGACCCGGGCCACCAGCCGGTCGCCGAGCAGGAACGGCAGCACGTAGTAGCCGTAGATGCGCTTGGCAGCCGGGGTGTAGATCTCGATCCGGTAGCTGAAGCCGAACAGCCGCTCGGCCCGCTCCCGCCGCCAGACCACCGGGTCGAACGGGCTCACCAGGGTGGCGGCCCGGATGGAGCGCGGCAGCCTGGCCTGGTGATGCAGGTAGCCGGGCTGCCGCCAGCCATCGACCTCGACCGGCCGCAGCTCGCCCGCGTCGACCAGCTCGTGGACGGCGGTGCGGAACCCGGCGACCGGGAGCCGGAAGTAATCCCGCAGATCGGCCTCGGTGGCCACCCCCAGCGCGGCCGAGGAGATCCGGATCAGCTCGCGTAGTGCCTCGGCCGGCGGCGGGGTCGGCGCGGCGAGAACCTCGGCCGGCAGGATCCGCTCGGGCAGGTCGTAGACCCGGGCGAAGCCGCTGTTACGCCGGGCCACCAGCACCTCGCCCCGCCAGAACAGCCACTCCAGCGCGATCTTCGTGGCCGTCCAGTTCCAGCCCCAGTTGCCGGTCCGCCGGGGGACGTCCGCCTCCAGCTCGGCGGCGGTCAGCGGGCCCTTGCCGGCCACCTCGTCGCGGACCCATCCGATCAGCTCCGGGTGGTCGCGGGCCACCCTGGCCACCCCGCCCCAGGCGTGCCCGTCGGCCATCCGCCAGCGCAGCCAGGGGTGCAGCCGCAGCGGCAACAGGGACGCCTCGTGGCCCCAGTATTCGAACAGCTCGCGCGGGCGGCGGTAGGTGAGCGCGTCGAGCAGCTCGGTGCGGTAGGGCCCGAGCCGGCTGTAGAGCGGGAGGTAGTGGGCGCGCTGCAGGACGTTGACGGAGTCGATCTGGAGCAATCCGATCCGGCCGAGCACCCGGCGCAGGTGCCGGCGGTCCGGCTCGCCGGCCGGTGCCGGATCGGCGAAGCCCTGGGCGGCCAGCGCGATCCGTCTGGCCTGAGCGGGCGAGAGCGAGTCCATCGCCTGCGACCTTAACCGCCACCTCTGACAGCTACGCTCGCCGAGTGCTCACCGTACGGGACGCGACACCGGAGGATGCCGCCGACATCGTGCGCATCAACGTGTGCGGATGGCGGCGCGCCTACCGGGGAATCGTGCCGGACGAGGTACTGGCCTCGATGGATGTCGAGGACCGGGTGGAGCGGTACCGGCAGCGGATGAGCCGGCCGGGTGGCGGCTTCGAGACCCTGGTGGTCCAGGACGATGCCAAGGTCGTCGGGTACGTGTCGCTGGGCCCGTACCGGATCGGCCAGCGGGACGGGGTGCTGAGCCGCCGGGTGGGCGAGGTGCTCGCGATCTACGTCGACCCGTCGCGGTGGGGTACCGGAGCCGGGCGGCTGCTCATGACCAGTGCCCTGCACCGGCTCGCCGAGCACGGCTTCCACTCGGTCCGGCTATGGGTGCTCATGGACAACGTCCAGGCGCGGCGGTTCTACGAGCGGGCCGGGTTCACGCCCGACGGTACCCATGCGAGCTACCCCATCGGGCGCCCGGACGGCACCCTCGTCGACCTGCCCGAGCTCCGGTACGCCCGCCGCCTGCCCTGACCCGGCCGCCCCGACGGGTACCGGCCGGATCGGCAACGCGACGAACAGGATCAGGCTGGCCGCCACGTACGCGTTGCTGAGCAGCAGGCCGATGCCGGTGTAGTGGCCGGCGTACCCCCAGACCAGGCGGCTGCACAGCAGCGCGAACAGTCCCACGCACAGCGCCAACCTCGTCCATCGCCGCCACCCGCGGCTGGACAGGCTCCGGTCGAACAGCAACAGCAGCGCGGGCAGCAGCCACACCAGGTGGTGTACCCAGGTGACCGGGCTGATCAGGCAGCCGGCGATGCCGGTCAGTGCCACCCCGGCCAGCTCGTCGCCGGCCCGGACCGCCCGGCGGGCCCGCCAGGCCCAGCCGGCCAGCGCGACCAGCACCAGCACCAGCCAGAGCGCGGTGCTCGGGTGGGTGGGGTTGAGCCGGGCGACGAATCCCTCCAGCGACTGGTTGGAGATGAACGACAGGGTGCCGACCCGGTCCGTGTCCCACAGCGCGTCGGTCCAGAACTCCCGGGACGCGTCCGGCGCGACCAGCATCGCCAGGACGGTCGCCCCGGCGGCCGTCGCGATCGCCGTGACCCCGGCCCGGTACCTACGGGTGACCAGCAGGTACAGCGCGAAGATGCCTGGGGTCAGCTTGACCGCGGCGGCCAACCCGATCAGTGCCCCGCCGAATCGGGAGCCGCGCCCGATCAGCAGCCGGAAGTCGGCCAGCACCAGGATCAGCAGCAGCAGGTTGACCTGGCCGAAGCTGACCGTCTCGTGCAGCGGCTCGAAGATGGCCGCGAAGCAGGCCGCCACCGCCACGGTGAACCAGCGGGTCCAGCCGTACCGGCTGGCCACCGGGCGCAGGAACCAGTCCAGCATGACCAGGGTGGCCGCGACGCTCGCCGTGATGGTCAGCGCGTTCACCGCCCACCAGGGCAGGATCGCCATCGGCGACATGGCGAGGGCGGCGAACGGCGGGTAGGTGAAGCCGTACTTGGTGAACGGCTTCAGGTAGTCGTAAACCTCACCCCCGCCGTGCAGCCAGTAGTTCACCGCGCCGTAATAGACCTTGAGGTCGAACGAGCCGTGCCGCACCGCGAACGCGGCCAGGAACCACCATGCGGCGCCGGCCAGCGCGAGCACGACCAGCACCTGGGCAACGGTCCGTCGGGTCACTGTCGTAGTTTCTACCATCATGGCCCTGGGATACGTCCGGCCGGCGCGCGCCGACGAGGCCGGCGAGATCGCCCGGATCCAGCTCTCCACCTGGCGCACCGCGTACCGCCGGCTGCTTCCCCGGCACGTGCTGGACGAGCTGGACCCGCAGTGGCTGGCCGGGCGCTGGCGGGAGGCGGTCGACGCCCCGCCGTCCGGACGGCACCGGGTGCTGGTCGCGGTCGAGCAGGCGCAGACCTCACAGATCGTCGGTTTCGGTGCGTTCGGGCCGGCGGACGAAGCGCCGGCTCCGGGTGAGCTGTTGAGCCCGTCGGTCGCGGCCATCACCGAGCTGCTGGTCGAGCCGCGCTGGGGCCGCCGGGGGCACGGCAGCCGGCTGCTGGCCGCGGCCGTGGACCTGTGGCGGGCCGACGGCTTCGCGACCGCGCTGGCCTGGGTGTACGAGCAGGATCAGGCGAGCCGGAAGTTCCTGACCGGCGCGGGCTGGGCGCCGGACGGCGCGCGCCGGGCGTTGGATGTCGACGGTCTGCTGGTACCGCAGCTCCGGCTGCACGTGTCCCTCGACCTAGCCGAGCAGGCTGCCGAGGCCGACGGTCAGCCCCGGCCGCTCGATCACTGACCGGACGGCGAGCAGGACCCCGGGCATGAACGCGACCCGGTCGTACGAGTCGTGCCGGATGGTCAGCGTCTCCCCCGTGGTGCCGAACAGCACCTCCTGGTGCGCGAGCAGCCCGGCGGCGCGTACCGAGTGCACCCGTACCCCCTCGACTGTGGCGCCCCGAGCACCGGGCAGCTCATCCTTTGTCGCGTCCGGCTGCTCCCCGACCCCGGCCTGGGCGCGGGCGGCCGCGATGACCCCGGCGGTCTGTACGGCGGTACCGCTCGGCGCGTCCAGCTTCCGCGGGTGATGCTGCTCGACGACCTCGACGGACTCGAAGAACCGCGCGGCCCGGGCGGCGAACTCCATCATCAGCACCGCACCGACCGCGAAGTTGGGCGCGATGATCACGCCGACCTCCGGCTTGTGCGACAGCCAGGTGCGGACCCGCTCCAGCCGGTGCTCGGTGAACCCGGTGGTCCCGACCACCACGTTGAGGCCCTGCTCGACGCACCAGTGCAGGTTGTGCATGACGACATCGGGTGTGGTGAAGTCGACGATCACCTCGGCACCGGCATCGGTCGCGCTGAACAGCCCGTCGCCCTCGTCGATCATGGCAACGAGTTCCATGTCGTCGGCGGTGTCGACCGCCTTGCACACCTCGGTGCCCATCCGGCCCCGTGCGCCCAGGACCCCAACCCGGATCGGATCGCGTTCGTCATTCACGTGCCCAACTTAGCCGAACGCCGGGTGGCCGAGCCGGCCGGACCGCGCCGAGGCGGGCGGCGTCTGGACCGAGGAGCGGAGCGACGAGGGAAGGCGGCGCCTGAGGAGCCTCGGCGCCGCGCGAGCGCAGGCGAGCGCCAACGCTGGCGCCGAGGCGGGCGGCGTCTGGACCGAGGAGCGGAGCGACGAGGGAAGGCGGCGCCTGAGGAGCCTCGGCGCCGCGCGAGCGCAGGCGAGCGCCAACGACTCAGATGCTGAAGTCGCGGTCGCCGAACGGCCCGACCACGGCCAGCGACATCGGCGCCCCGAGCACGTCGGCGGCCACCATCCGGACCTGCTCGGGGGTGATCGCCCCGACCCGGTCCAACAAGTCGTCGACGGACAACACCTCGCCGTATACCAGCTCGCCCTTGCCCAGCCGGGTCATCCGGGAGCCGGTGTCCTCCAGACCGAGCACCAGCGCTCCCCTGGTCATCCCGCGCCCCCGGGCCACCTCGTCGCCGGTCAGCCCGTCCGCGGCCACCCGGGCGAGCTCGGCGCGGGTCAGGTCGAGCACTTCGTCGACCTTCCCGGGCGCGCAGCCGGCATACACCGCGAACAGGCCGGTGTCCGCGTACTGGGAGGTGTACGAGTAGACCGAGTAGGCCAGCCCGCGCCGCTCCCGGATCTCCTGGAACAGCCGGCTGGACATGCCGCCACCGAGACAGTTGTTGAGCACGCCGAGGGCGAACCGCCGCTCGTCCAACCGGCTGATCCCGGGGCCGCCGAGCACCAGGTGGGCCTGCTCGGTGTCCTTGTCCCGGACCACCACCTGACCGGCCCGGACGGGTACCCGGCCCGGACGGCGTAGCGGCGCCGGGGCGGCCGGGGGGCCGGCACCCAGCGGGGTGGCGGCGACGAGGTCGACCAGCCGGGCGTGGTCGAGGTTGCCAGCCGCCGCGACGACGATGTTCGGCGGGGAGTACCGGTGCCGGTAGAAGTCGAGGATCTGCTCCCGGGTCATCGGGCTGACCGTCTCGGCGGTACCGGAGACCAGCCGCCCCAACGGATGTGTTCCGTACAGCCCCGCGGCGAGCAGATCGTGTACCTCGTCGCCGGGCTCGTCGTCGTGCATGGCGATCTCTTCGAGGATCACCGCGCGCTCGGTCTCGACGTCGGCCTCGGCGAGCACCGAACCGGTGATCAGGTCGGTCATCACGTCGACCGCCAGCGGCAGGTCAGCGTCGAGTACCCGGGCGTAGTAGCAGGTGTACTCCTTGGTGGTGAACGCGTTGGTCTCCCCGCCGACCGCCTCGATCTGCGCGGAGATGTCCATCGCGGTACGCCGCCCGGTGCCTTTGAAGAGCAGGTGCTCAAGGAAGTGCGAGGCACCGGCCAGGCCGGGTGCCTCGTCCCGGGAGCCGACCCCGACCCAGATGCCGAACGACACGCTGCGCATCGCCGGTACCGCCTCGGTCAGGATGCGCAGCCCGTTGGGCAGCACGGTGCGGTGCACCGCGCCACCCAACGGGTCGGTCTTGGGCGTGTTCAGCGCTGGCGCCGGCGGCGCCGGCGCAGCTCGTCGTCCCCGTCCCCGTCGCCGTCAGCGGGCGGGTTGTCGCCGGTCGGGCCGCGGTCGGCACCGCGGGACGGGCCCCGGTCGCCGTGCCCGCGCTCGCCCCGGTCCCGCGGGCCGCGGTCACCCCGGTCCCGGGCCGGCGGGCGGTCGCTGCCTTCCCCGGCCGGCGCTTCCTCGCCCTCGGGCCGTACCTTGTCCAGGTAGATCTTGCCGCGCTGGTCGATGTCGGCGATCTGTACCTCGATCTTGTCGCCGACGTTGAGGAAGTCCTCGACCCTCTCCACCCGCTTGCCGTCGCCCACCTTCGAGATGTGCAGCAGCCCGTCCCGACCGGGTACCAGCGAGATGAACGCCCCGAACGCGGCCGTCTTGACGACCGTACCGAGGAACTTGTCGCCGATCTTCGGCATGGTCGGGTTGGCGATCGCGTTGATCCGCTCGACCGCCGCCTCGGCGGACGGCCCGTCGGTCGCGCCGACGTAGATCGTGCCGTCGTCCTCGATGGTGATCTCCGCGCCGGTCTCGTCCTGGATCGCGTTGATGGTCTGGCCCTTCGGCCCGATCACCATGCCGATCTTGTCGACCGGGATCCGGATCGTGGTGACCCGGGGCGCGTACTGGGACATGCCGGCCGGCGAGGCGATCGCGTCGGCCATCACCCCGAGGATGGTCTGCCGGGCTTCGTACGCCTGCTGGAGCGCGCCGGCCAGCACGTCCGACGGGATGCCGTCGAGCTTGGTGTCCAGCTGCAGGGCGGTGACGAATTCGCTGGTACCGGCGACCTTGAAGTCCATGTCGCCGTAGGCGTCCTCGGCGCCGAGGATGTCGGTCAGCGTGACGTAGCTGGTCTTGCCGTCGACCTCGTCGGAGATCAGGCCCATCGCGATGCCGGCGACCGGTGCCTTCAGCGGTACCCCGGCGGAGAGCAGCGACATCGTCGAGGCGCAGACCGAGCCCATCGACGTCGAGCCGTTGGAGCCCAGCGCCTCGGAGACCTGGCGGATCGCGTACGGGAACTCCTCCCGGCTGGGCAGCACCGGGATCAGCGCCCGCTCGGCGAGCGCTCCGTGCCCGATCTCCCGCCGCTTCGGCGCGCCGACCCGGCCGGTCTCCCCGGTCGAGAACGGCGGGAAGTTGTAGTTGTGCATGTAGCGCTTGGTCTTGGCCGGCGACAGGGTATCCAGCGCCTGCTCCATGCGCAGCATGTTCAGCGTGGTGACCCCGAGGATCTGGGTCTCTCCGCGCTCGAACAGCGCCGACCCGTGTACCCGCGGCAGCACCTGTACCTCGGCGGTCAGCGGCCGGATGTCGCGCAGCCCACGGCCGTCGATCCGGATCTGGTCACGCAGGACCCGGGCGCGTACCTCCTTCTTGGTCACCGACCGGAAGGCCGCGCTGATCTCCTTCTCCCGCCCCTCGAACTGGGCGGCGAGCCGCTCCTTGACCGCGTCCTTGACCCGGTCCAGGGCCTCCTCGCGCTCGGCCTTGCCGGCGATGCGCAGCGCCTCGGCCAGCTCGTCCCGGGCGGCGGCGTCGACCGCCGCGTACACGTCGTCCTGGTAGTCCAGGAAGACCGGGAACTCCTCGACCGGCTTGGCCGCGACGGCGGCCAGCTCGTCCTGGGCCCGGCACAGCTCGCGGATGGCCGGCTTGGCCGCTTCCAGGCCGCTGGCCACGATCTCCTCGGTCGGCGCGGGCGCGCCGCCGGCGATCAGCGCGACGGTGTGCTCGGTGGCCTCGGCCTCGACCATCATGATCGCGACCTCGCCGTCGGGCAGGGTACGCCCGGCGACAACCATGTCGAAGGTGGCCCGCGCCAGCTCGTCCTGGGTCGGGAAGGCCACCCACTGCCCGTCCACGTGCGCCACCCGGGTCGCCCCGATCGGGCCGCTGAACGGCAGGCCGGAGAGCTTGGTGGACAGCGACGCGGCGTTGATCGCGACCACGTCGTACGGGTGCTGCGGATCCAGGGCGAGGATCGTCTCGACGACCTGTACCTCGTTGCGCAGCCCCTTGACGAAGCTGGGCCGCAGCGGCCGGTCGATCAGCCGGCAGGTGAGGATGGCGTCCTCGGTGGGGCGCCCCTCGCGCCGGAAGAACGAGCCGGGGATCCGGCCGGCGGCGTACATCCGCTCTTCCACGTCGACGGTCAGCGGGAAGAAGTCGAACTGGTCCTTCGGGGTCTTGCTGGCGGTGGTGGCGGACAGCACGACGGTGTCGCCCAGCTGGGCGAGCACGGCACCGGCGGCCTGCTTGGCCAGCCGGCCGGTGGAAAAGGTGACCTCGCGGGTACCGAGGTCCCCGTTGTCGATGATCGCGGTGCTGTGCTGGGTGCCGAGAGTCTGCTCGGTCATGTGAAAGGTGTGCTCCTTTGGTCGTGGGTACGACCTCGGGGGAGCTTGCAGGCAACCGGTCTTCGATCGAAGCCCTCGGGCCGGTGACGGATACCGGGGGCCACTACCGAGGACCGGCGCGCTCGCGGCGGTGCCGTGGCTCCCCGTGTCCTGAGGCGTTACCCGATCTTCTGTTGTGCGATCAGGGGCGGCAGGAGCCGCCCCCGACGGGTCGTACTACCGGCGCAGGCCGAGTCGCTCGATGAGCGAACGGTAGCGCTGGATGTCGGTCTTCTGCAGGTAGTTGAGCAGGCGGCGGCGCCGGCCGACCAGCAGCAGCAGACCACGACGGCTGTGGTGGTCGTGCTTGTGCACCTTGAGGTGCTCGGTCAGGTCGGAGATCCGCTTGGTCAGCACGGCGACCTGCACCTCGGGCGAACCGGTGTCGCCCTCCTTGGTCGCGTACTCCTGCATGATCTTGGTCTTGAGCTCTGCTTCGAGCGCCATGGTCTCCCTATCTCGGGTGGTGTCAGCCCCGCACCCGCGGCGTCGAGCAGGCAGCCCGGGGCCTTGCCGGGGATTCCGGCATCGGCGACAAGGCTACCAGGCGCCACCGCCGGGTTGCCGTGGGCACGCCCGGCCAGGGTTCAACCCAGGGCCGCCCGGGTATCCGCCACATCCTGCTCGACCTGGCGGATGAGCGGCTCGATGCCGTCGTACCGGCGCATCTCCCGCAGGTGCGCGACGAAGTCCAGGCCCACCCGCTCGCCGTACAGATCGCCGTCGAAGTCCAGGACGAACGCCTCGACCCGCCGCTCCCGGCCGGAGAAGGTGGGATTGGTACCGATCGACACCGCCGCCATCAGGCGCTCCCCGCGGCGGACCAGCCAGGCCGCGTAGACGCCGTCGGCCGGGATCGCGGTGTGCTCGCCGGTGAGCAGGTTGGCGGTCGGGAAGCCCAGCTCGCGGCCACGCCGGTCACCCCGGATGACCACGCCCTCGATCCGGTGCGGCCGGCCCAGTGCCGCGGCCGCGGCGGCCACGTCCCCGGCGTCGACACAGGCGCGGATGTACGTCGAGGAGAAGACCGTCCCGTCGTCCGACACCAGCGGAGCCTCCTCGACCCCGAAGCCGAAGGTACGCCCGAGCCGGGTCAGCAGCGCCTCGTCCCCGGCGGCCTTGTGCCCGAACCGGAAGTTCTCCCCCACCACCACGAGCGCGGCGTGCAGGTGCTCGACGAGTACGTCGTGCACGAACTGCTCGGCCGACACCCGGGAGAACTCCGGGGTGAACGGGATCACACAGAGCACCTCGGCACCGAGCGCCTCGATCAGCTCGGCCTTGCGCGCCTGCGTGGTCAGGATCGCCGGGTGCGAACCGGGCCGGACCACCTCGGACGGGTGCGGGTCGAAGGTCAGCACGACCGACTGCACGCCCAGGTCCCGGGCGCGCTTCACGGCGTGCCCGATGATCTCCTGGTGTCCCCGGTGTACCCCGTCGAAGACCCCGATCGTGACCACCGAGCGGCCCCAGCCGCCCGGCGCTGCCTGGTATCCACGCCACCGCTGCACGGCTTCAGCCTACCGAGGCGAGGTATGCCGCCAGGCCGGCCGCCATCCCCTCGGCCATCCGCTGCCGGTAGGTGGGGTTGGTCATCATCGCGGCGTCCCCCGCGTTGCGCATGTTGCCGCACTCGATCAGTACCTTCGGCACCACCGACAGGTTGAGCCCGGCCATGTCGCCCCGGGTGTTGATCCCGTTCGTGCCGATGTAGGACGAGGTCGGGATGCCGGTACGGGACCGGTAGTTGTCCCGCACCCGCAGGGCGAGGACGTGCGAGGTGCCCACGATCGCGTTGGACGGAGCACCGACCATCGCCGGCTCCATGACGTGGAAGCCGTGGCCGGTCGACGGGGCGCCGTCGCCGTGGATGGAGATCGCGACGTTGGCGTGCGCGTCGTTGCCGATCGCCGCGCGCTTGTCCACGCACGGCCCGACCCCGGTGTTGGAGTCCCGGGTGGTCACTACCCGTGCGCCGGCCGCCCGCAGCAGCGCCTCCAGCCGTACCGCCACGTCGAAGGTGAACGCCGCCTCCTGGTACCCGCCGTTGGTCTGGGTACCGGTGGTGTCGCACGGCTTCGAGCCGGTACCCATCGGTACCAGCTGGTTGATGATCTCCGGGTGCGCCCAGTTGCCGCCGTTGTGGCCCGGGTCGACGAGGATCGTCTTGCCGGACACGGCGTGCAGGTCCAGCGGCCCACCGGCCGGGGCCGCGCCGGCCGGCTTCGGCTTGCCGGAGGGCGACGGTGACGGCGAGTCCGACGAGCTGGGCACCGCCGGATCCGCCGCACCCGACGCGTCGGAGCCGGACGGACCCACCATCCGGGGCACCGCGGCGGGCGCACCGCTCCCGCACCCGCTCACCAGCGCAAGCAGGGCAGCAGTGATCCCGCCGCAGATCCACGCACGCACGGGCGTCATGCTACTGGGCCGGCCGGAGCCAGGACGACCTGTGCGCGGGCCCGCCCGTCCCGCTCGGCCACGATCGCCAGCACCTCCCCGGCGGGGTCGAACACGGCGTACGGGCCCTCGATGCCCACCGGCCGCAACGGGCCGCCGTGCCCGAGTACCCGCGCCTCGTCCTCGGTCGCGTCCCGGCGCGGGAAGAACCGGGCGGCCGCGCCGGCCAGCGGCAACGTCACCGGATCCGGCCGCTCGGCCAGGTCGTCCAGGGTCACCGCCTCGGCCAGGGTGAACCCGCCGACAAAGGTCCGGCGCAGGGCGGTGAGGTGGCCACCGACACCGAGGGTGGTACCCAGGTCCCGGGCCAGTGCCCGGACGTACGTACCCGACGAGCAGGTGACCTGTACGTCCAGGTCGACCAGGCCGGACAGCCGCCGTACCCCGGTCAGGTCCAGCCGGGAGACGGTGACCTGGCGAGCCGCGAGTGCCACGTCCTCTCCCGCCCGTACCCGCGCATAGGCCCGCCGGCCCTGTACCTTGATCGCGCTGACCGCGCTCGGTACCTGCCAGATCTCCCCGGTCAGCTCGGCCAGCCCGGCCCGGATCCGCTCCTCGGTCACGCCGTCCGCTGGAGTAGCCGAGACCACCTCCCCCTCGGCGTCGTCGGTGATCGTGGCCTGCCCAAGCCGGATCGTCGCCGCGTACCCCTTCTCCGCCCCGATCACGTAGGTGAGCAGCCGGGTGGCTCGACCGACCCCGATCACCAGTACGCCGGTCGCCATCGGGTCCAGGGTGCCGCCGTGCCCGACCCGCCGGGTCCCCGCGATCCGCCGTACCCGGGCCACCACGTCGTGGGAGGTGAGACCGGCGGGCTTGTCGACGATGATCAGTCCGGTGGGTTCCAGCTGCACCACGTAGTTATAGCCCGACCACGATCCACCTGGTGTTACGCATGCGGCGTAGCATGCCCACCAGGCGTACCACGATGAGCAGGGTCAGCCCGGCCCAGACCCCGCCGAGACCGAGGTGCAGCGCGTAGGCCAGCCAGACCATCGGCAGGAAGCCGCCGAGCGCGGCGAGCACGGTGAGGTCGCGCAGGTACCGGACGTCCCCGGCGCCGATCAGTACGCCGTCCAGCGCGAACACCACCCCGGCCAGCGGCTGCATGCCGACGAACCACGGCCAGGCGAGCAGCACCTGGGCGTACACCTGCGGATCGGAGCTGAACAACCGCGGCAGGACGGCCGTGCCGGCGAGCAGGGCAACCGCGAACGCCGTGCCGCTGACCAGGCCGATCCGGCCGATCCGGCCGGCCAGCCAGCGGGCGCCCACGGCGTCGGCCGCGCCGAGCGCGGCGCCGACCAGCGACTGCGCCGCGATGGCCACGGCGTCCAGCATGAGCGCGCAGAAGAACCAGAGCTGGAAGGCGATCTGGTGGGCGGCCAGCGCCGCCCCGCCGAACCGGCCGGCCACCGCGGTCGCGGAGAGGAAGCAGGCCTGGAAGGCCGCGCCGCGCACCACCAGATCCCGGGCCACGACCAGCTGGGCCCGGATCAACCCCGGGTGCGGCCGCAGCGGGACCCCCTCAAGCAGCAGCGCCCGGACGAACAGCCCGCCGGAGACCGTCTGCGCGGTCACGTTGGCGACGGCCGAGCCGGTCAGGCCGAGGCCGGCGGGGTAGACCAGCAGTGGGACCAGGACGGCGGAGAGCAGGTTGGCGCCGAGGAGGTAGCGCATCGGCCGGCGGGTGTCCTGTACGCCGCGCAGCCAGCCGTTTCCGGCGGTGGCCAGGAGCAGGCCGGGAATGCCCAACGCGGCGATCCGCAGCCAGCCGGCGGCGGCCACCGCCACTTCCGAAGAGCCGGCGAGGGTACGGGCAATCGGCTCGGCCAGCAGCTCGATGCTGAGCAGCATGGCGGCGCCCAGCGCGAGCGCCAGCCACGATGCCTGTACCCCTTCGGCAACCGCCCCCGCCCGCGCTCCGGCACCGTAGCGCCGGGCGGCCCGTCCGGTGGTACCGAAGGCGATGACGACGCCGAACCAGCCGGCCAGCCCGAGTACCCCGGCACCGACCGCGAGCGCGGCCAGCGGTATCCGACCCAGGTGGCCCACCACCGCCGTGTCCACCAGGACATACAGCGGCTCGGCGGCCAGGGCTACCAGCGCCGGCAGGGCCAGCGCGGCAACCTGCCGCCAGGTGGATGTGTTACTGACGGGTGTCCATGGAGGTCTGCAACGCGCGGCGGGCCTGCTCGCGCTCGTCCTCGGCCGGTTGCGGCTTGGTCGTGGTGTTGGTGGGCATCTCCGGGTCCTTCCAGGATCGTTGACTGCGCGACAACGCGGTGGGCCCTCCGGGGTGACCGGAGACGGTGGCCGGCGACAGCGTTGGTGCGGGTCGGTAGACCCTGGTGTGCGCGACGCTCGATGTCATGACTGGCTCCCCCTGCTCCGGGTCCTTGACAACCGCCGGTGGGCGGCAGCCACGGCCAGCGCAAACCTCCGCGACGGGGAGCTGGCCTAGAAGCAGGTCCCGACGCGGCGGCGAAGGATGAGCCGACTGCGCATGACCTACCCAAGTTATCGTTCAGGTCTCATATCTCGCGCTTGGTTCCCGTATCCTGGAACGGTCGTTAAGGTGACTGGCGAGTAACGTCTACCGGGCCAGGAAGTGCCAGCCGGCCCACCAGCAGCCGGCCAGGATCAGCAGCCGGCCGAGCGGAACGCTCCCGGTGCGGTAGCGCATCAGAGCGCCGAAGAGGTTGCCGAGCGTGGGGACCCGGGCGCCGGGCCGGCGGGCGACCCACTCCACGGCCAGCAGGCCCAACCCGGCCAGCAGAAACCAGCCGATCGAAAGTATCCGGCTCATCGGCGTACCAGGGTCCAGAAGCCGCCGAGCCAGACCACATATCCGGCGACCCGGATCGGGTACCGGTCCAGCGGCGGGTCGAGCAGGGTGGACATGGTCGGGTGGGCGTGCGTGGAGCCGAGCAGGATGTCCGCCACCTCGATCACCGTGAACAGCCCGGCCGGTACCAGCCACCAGGCCGCGTCCCGGGGCACCGCGTCCGGGCCGGCCCGGCGGGGTATCCAGCCGCTCAGCCCTAGCGCGGTCAGCGCCCCGCCGACCAGCACCACGTAGATGGTGGCGGCCCAGGACATCGGGGGAAACAGCGCGCCGACGATCGCGAGCAGCGCGAGGATCGGGACCAGGATGATCGCGCGGATCCACGGCTGGGCCGCTTCCGCCGCAAACTCGGGCTGCTCCATAGCTCGATTGTCAGAGAGCGGCGCGGATAACGGCCACTATCTCGTCGACCGAACCGTACGCGGTGAACCCGGCCGCCAGCCGGTGGCCGCCGCCGCCCAGGTCAACCGCCACCCGGCCGACGTCGACCGCGCCCTTCGAGCGCAACGACACGGTCCACTCGGTGGCGGCCACCTGCTTGAGTACGCACGCCACGTCGGCCTCCTCGGCCACCCGTACCGCGTCGATCAGCCCCTCCAGCACGTGCCGCCGCTGGCCGTGCCGGGCGAGGTCGGCCAGGGTCGCGAAGGACCAGACCAGCCCGAGCCCGCCCGCCACCGCCGGCTCCAGGCAGGCCCGGGCGAGGACGTCACCGTACAGCTTCATGGCACCGAACGGGCGGCTGTCGAACAGCCGCCGGGCGATCTCGGCCGGGCGCAGCCCGGTGGCCAGCAGCCGGGCGGCCAGCTCGTGTACCGCCGGGGTGGTCAGGTCGAACTTGAACGAGCCGGTATCCGTGGACAGCGCGACGTACAGGCACTCGGCGATCTCCCGGTCCAGCGGCACGCCGAGCCGGTGCAGCAGCCCCTCCACCACCACCGAGGTGGCGGCCGCGGCCGGGTCGACGAGCTGGATCCCGCCGAACCCGGCATTCGACACATGGTGGTCGATGACGATCGACGTCCCCGCGCTGTCCAGCCGGTCGGCGATCTCCCCGAGCCGGTTCGCACTGGCGGCGTCGAAGCAGATCAGCAGGTCCGGGGTGGGCGGCGCGCCGGCCGGGTCGACCAGCAGCTCCTGTCCGGGCAGCTGGTCGAAGGGCGGGGCCAGCTCGTACGGCGCGGGGAAGGTGGCCCGGACCGGCAGCCCGAGCCGGACCAGCCCGAGCCCGCAGCCGAGCATGCTGCCCAGCGCGTCGCCGTCCGGGTTGACGTGGCAGACCAGCAGCACGCTCGGCTCAGCCGGCAGCTCTTTGATCGCGGTCACCGCCGCGTCCCAGTCAGCCTCGCTGATCCCTCCGGCGTGCTCGGTCAACGGTCCTCGCCGACGGCTACCCCGGGCTCCTCGTCTTCCAGCTTGTACGGCTGCGGGTCGCCGGCATACGCGGCTCCGGCAGCCAGCCGCTGCACCTGCGCGTCCGACTCCCGGGCCACCGCGAGCAGCTCGTCGATGTGCTCGGCGTGGTCCTGTACGTCGTCGAGCACGAAGGTGAGCGTCGGCGAGTGGCGCAGCCCGAGCGCCTTGCCGACGATGCTGCGCAGCAGGCCCTTCGCGCTGTCCAGGGCGGCCGCGGTGCCGGTCTTGGCGGCCGAGTCGCCGAGCACCGTGTAGAAGACCGTGGCGTCGCGCAGGTCCGCGGTGATCCGCGCGTCGGTGATCGTGATCATGCCCAGCCGGGGGTCCTTGATCTGGCTGCGGACGACGGAAGCGACCAGCTCCCGGATCCGCTCAGCATGGCGGCGTACCCGCGCGGGATCCGTCATCTCGCACCTCCGACGTCACATGGACAACAGGTTCGACCATACCCGGGTACCCGCTAATCGTCGTCGCCGTGCATCCGGCGTCGCACCGCCAACAGCTCGATTTCCGGGCGCCCCGCCACGAGCCGTTCACACGAGTCCAGTACCCGCGTCACGTGCTCCGGCTCGGACCCGACCACGGCCACCCCGATCTCGGTACGCCCGTGCAGGTCCAGCGCTCCCACCTCGGCCGCGGCCACCTCGAACCGGCGCAGCGCGGCGACGATCGGCCGGACGTAGGACCTCTTGGTCTTCAGCGACCGGGAGTCGTCGGGCAGCAGCAGGTCGAAGCGGGCCGTCCCGGTGTACACGAGAGGACACGGTAACGTTGGCGCTCGCCTCCGCTCGCGCGGCACCGAGGCTCTCCAGGGCGACGTCTTCCCTCGCGCTGCGCGCTCAGTCCAGACGCCGCCCGCCTCGGTGCTATCTACGGGCCACCAGGATGTCGCGGTGGATGGCCTGGTCCACCCGGTGCGCGAGGTCGGGGTACTCGACCACGTCGAGGCCGTGCTCCTTGAGCACGGCGGCCGCCTCAGCCCGGCCGGCGACGTGGGTGTTCCAGGAGATACCCAGTGCGGCACCGGGGGCGAGCAGCTGGACCCAGACCGGTACGGCCGCCCGGAGCAGCTCCAGCGGGCTACGGGTGCGACCCTCGCCGGTGTGGCTGCCGTGCGCCACGCCGTACGGGCAGTCCGCCACGATCACGTCGGCGCAGCCCGCCTTGAGGAACTGGCGCGCGTCGGTGGTGTCGGCGTGGAACACGGTCACCTGCTGGGTCCCGGCTCCGCGGCCGATCTCCGCGGTGAACCGCCGGGCGACCAGCTTGCGCTCCCGGCGGACCGGGTTCAGCTCGGCATGGTGCTTGAGCCGCTTGCGCTTCAGGTACGTGCGCAGGAAGGCGCCGTACGCGTCCACCTCCTTGCCGTCCCGCTCGATCCCGATCGCGTGGTACCCGTACCTCAGCGCCTGGTTCAGCGTGGTACCCCGGCCACACAGCGGATCGAGTACGGTCAGCCGCCGCTCCAGCATCTCCGGCCCGGAACGGCTAGCCAGCAGGGTGACGTTGAGCAGCAACCGGGTGAACTGCTCGTTGGTCTTGCCGGCGTACTTCGGGATGGTGATCAGGTCGTCGTCGAAGTGTGCCAGCGGGGTCAGCTCCACCGGCCGGAGCAGCTCTCCGACCAGCTCGAACAGCGCGTACACCGACGAGAGGTTGGCCAGGTGGGCGAGGTCGGTCGGGGTCAGCTCGGCATCGAAGGTGACGTACGGCACTCCGCCGAGCCGCGTCTCGGCGACCTCGACCACCGGTGCGGAGAGCACCGAGTCGCCGAAGATCTGCAACTCGGCCCGGGTCAGCCACAGTGCCGCGTCGGAGTAGACGCGGTTCATCGACGGGGCGATCAGCAGCGCAAACCGGGGCACCCGCGAATGATACGAGTGCCCCGGTGTCGCCTTGCCTACGCCCGCGGCTTCTCCCGCATCTCGTAGGTCTCGACCACGTCGCCGACCTTCAGGTCGTTGTAGTTGCTCAACGTGAGACCGCACTCGAAGCCCTCGCGGACCTCGGTGGCGTCCTCCTTGAACCGGCGCAGCGAGGAGATGGTGAGGTTGTCCGCCACCACCGCACCGTCACGCAGGAGCCGGGCCTTGGCGTTGCGCCGGATCAGGCCCGACCGGACGATACAGCCGGCGATGTTGCCGATCTTGGACGAGCGGAAGACCTCGCGGATCTCCGCGGTGCCCAGCTCGGCCTCCTCGTACTCCGGCTTGAGCATGCCCTTGAGGGCCGCCTCGACCTCTTCGATGGCCTGGTAGATGACCGTGTAGTAACGGATCTCCACACCCTCGCGGTCGGCGTACTCGCGGACCTTGCCCTCGGCCCGCACGTTGAACCCGATAATGATCGCGTCCGACGCGCTGGCCAGGTTGACGTCGTCCTGGGTGACCCCACCGACGCCCCGGTGAATAATCTTGAGCTGGACCTCGTCGGCCACCTCGATCTTGACGAGGGCGTCCTCCAGGGCCTCCACCGAACCGGAGACGTCGCCCTTGAGGATCAGGTTGAGCGTGGTCTTCTCGCCCTCCTTGATCCGGTCGAGCAGGTTCTCCAGGGTCACCCGACCGCCGCGGTTGGCGATCTGCGCGGCACGGTCACGGGCCTGCCGCTGCTCGGCGATCTGCCGGGCGGTACGGTCCTCGGCCACCGCCAGGAACGTGTCGCCGGCACCGGGTACGGCGGTGAGGCCGAGTACCATCACCGGCCGGGCGGGACCCGCCTCGGGTACCCCCTGGCCGTTCTCGTCGAGCATGGCGCGGACCCGGCCGTGCGCGTCGCCGGCCACGATCGCGTCGCCGATCCGCAGGGTGCCCCGCTGCACCAGGACCGTGGCCACCGGGCCGCGACCGCGGTCCAGGTGCGCCTCGATCGCGATGCCCTGCGCCTGCCCGTCGACCGGCGCGCGCAGATCCAGCGCGGCGTCGGCGGTGAGCAGGACGGCCTCCAGCAACCCGTCGATGTTGATCCGGCTCTTCGCCGAGATGTTGACGAACATGGTCTCGCCGCCGTACTCCTCGGCGACCAGGCCGTACTCGGTGAGCTGCTGGCGTACCTTGTCGGGGTTGGCCTCCGGCTTGTCGATCTTGTTGACCGCCACCACGATCGGTACGTCCGCCGCCTTGGCGTGGTTGAGCGCCTCGATCGTCTGCGGCATCACGCCGTCGTCGGCCGCGACCACCAGCACCACGATGTCGGTGGCCTGCGCACCACGTGCCCGCATGGCGGTGAACGCCTCGTGCCCCGGGGTGTCGATGAAGGTGATCGCCCGGTCCTCGCCGTCGTGCTCGACGTGGACCTGGTAGGCCCCGATGTGCTGGGTGATGCCACCGGCCTCGCCGGCCACCACGTTGCTGGACCGGATGGCGTCCAGCAGCTTGGTCTTGCCGTGGTCGACGTGGCCCATCACGGTCACCACCGGCGGCCGGGTGACCAGCCGCTCCTCGTCGATGTCCGCGTCGAGGTCGATGTCGAACCGGGCCAGCAGCTCGCGGTCCTCCTCTTCGCGGGTGACGATCTGTATCTCGAAGCCCAGGTGCTCACCGAGCAGCAGCAGCGTGTCGTCGGTACACGACTGGGTCGCGGTCACCATCTCGCCCAGGTTGAACATCTCCTGGACCAGCGAGCCGGGGTTGGCGTTGATCCGCTCGGCGAAGTCGGAGAGCGAGGCGCCACGCGGGAGGCGTACCACCTGGCCCTGCCCGCGCGGAGCACCCGAGCTCATGGTCGGGGCGGAGAGGTTGTCGAACTCCTGACGCCGCTGCTTCTTGGACTTGCGACCCCGGGTCGGCTTGCCACCCGGACGGCCGAACGCGCCGGCCGCACCGCTGCCCCGGCCACGTCCACCGGCACCCGGGCGACCCGCGCCGCCCGTCGTCCCGGCACCCGCGCCCGGGCCACCGCCGCCACCGGGTCCACCCCGGTAGCCACCGCCGCCACCACCGCCGGGACCGCCGCCACCGGGTCCACCCCGGTAGCCACCGCCGCCGCCGCCGGTGCCGCCGCGGAAGCCACCACCACCGCCACCGGGACCGCCGCCACCGGGTCCACCCCGGAAGCCACCGCCACCACCGGGACCGCCGCCACCGGGACGGCCGGCACCGGGTCCGCCGCCGGGGCGGCCGGGACGCTCGGCGCGGTCCGGCCGGTCGCCGGGCCGGGCGCCGGGGCGCTGGGTCGGCATCTGCGACGGGCTGGGCCGGGGGCCGCCCATCGACGCCGGGTTGGGACGGGGCGGAAGCCCGGACGGGTTGGGCCGGGGCATGGCCGCCGGACTCGGCCGGCCGCCACCGCCACCACCGACGCCGTACGGGTTGTTGCCGGTACGCGGGGCACGCGGACCAGCTGGACGCGGCGCGCCGGGTGCGGCCGGTGGACTGCCTCCCGGACGGCCCGCGCCCGGAACGGCAGCCGGACGCGGCGGTACCGCGCCCGGACCAGGCCGGGGCGCGGATGGCGTGGTGGGCGCCGGGGTTTCGGGTTGCGGCCGCTGCCGGGCCGCCTTCTCCTGGGCATCCTTGAGTGCCGCGGCGCGCTGCTCAGCGGCCGCGACCTCGATGTCGTGTGCGCTCGCCGGTTTGACCACCGGGGGCGCCGTCGGAACGGGGGCCGCCTTCTTCGTGACCGGTGCCGCCGCCTTCTTCGGCGGGGCCGGTCGCGCCGCGACCCGGGGTTCGCCTGCGGGTATCGCCGACGCCGGAGCCGCCACCGCACGCGCCGGAGCCGGTGCGGAACCGGCCTCTAGCGCCGCCCGGAGGCGACGCGCGACGGGAGCTTCGACGGTACTCGACGCGGACTTGACGTACTCACCCATCTCCTGAAGCTTGGCGAGGACGGTCTTACTCTCGACGCCGAGCTCCTTCGCCAGCTCGTGTACGCGGGCCTTGCCTGCCACTGCACTCCTCACTCCGAGGCCGCGCGGGCAGGTACCCGCGGCGACCTCACTCCTGCACTTGAAGCCTGATCATTGCGGCGACTTCATCGTGTGCTCATGTCGGTCGTCCTACCTTGCTGTCGGGCGGGGTTCGCGCCCCGCCGGGTGTCCCGAGTCTCCCGCGAGCAACGCGGCGAGCGGCCCGGTGTCGACGACACCGGAGACGCGCAGCGCGCGCCCGAAGGCGCGCCGGCGCTCCGCAAGCGCGAGGCAGGCCGGATCGGGGTGTAGATGCGCTCCCCGCCCGGGCCGGGTGCGCGTCGGGTCAGGCTCGGCGACGACTTGTCCGTCACTCCGCTCGACCGCGACGACTCGCAGCAACTCGGAGGCTTCGGCGCGCTTCCGGCAACCCACACAGGTGCGTACCGGAGACGCGCCGCGTACCACTGCGAAAGTCTACCCCGTCGCCTCGGCGTGGGCCGAGCCGTGGTGCCCCCCACCACCTGCGGGAGTCGCGGTTTCGGCGGGCGCGTTGTCCGGCCGGATGTCGATCCGCCAGCCGGTCAGCCGGGCGGCCAGCCGGGCATTCTGCCCTTCCCGCCCGATAGCCAGCGAAAGCTGGTAGTCCGGTACGGTCACCCGGGCGGTCCGACTCGCCGCGTCGACCACCTCGACACGGAGCGCCTTCGCGGGAGAAAGCGCATTTCCGACAAAAGTCGCCGGATCCTCAGACCAGTCGATAATGTCGATCTTCTCGCCGTGCAGCTCGCTCATCACCGCACGGACCCGCTGGCCCATCGGCCCGATGCAGGCGCCCTTGGCGTTCACCCCGGGTTGGGTGGACCGTACCGCGATCTTCGTCCGGTGACCGGCTTCCCGCGCGATCGCGGCGATCTCCACGGTGCCATCGGCGATCTCCGGGACCTCGAGCGCGAACAGCTTCTTCACCAGCGCCGGGTGGGACCTGGACAAGCTGATCTGCGGGCCGCGGAAGCCCTTCACCACGTGTACGACCACGCACTTGATCCGCATGCCGTGCTCGTAGACCTCGCCGGGTACCTGCTCGGCGGCGGGCAGGACGGCCTCCACCTTGCCCAGGTCGATGGTGACGATGCCCTTCTCGGTGCGCGCCTCGTGCGCCTGTACCACCCCGGTGACCAGGTCACCGTCCCGGCCGGCGTACTCCCCGAAGTGCACCTCGTCGGTGGCCTCCCGCAGCCGCTGCAGGATCACCTGCTTGGCGGTCATCGCGGCGATCCGGCCGAAGTCGTGCGGAGTGTCGTCGTACTCCCGGAGCAGACCGCCCTCGCTGTCCAGCTCCTGGGCGTACACCGTGGCGACGCCGGTCTTGCGGTCGATCTCCACCCGGGCGTGTGAGTTGGCGCCCTCGGTGTGCCGGTACGCGGTGAGCAGCGCGGTCTCGATCGCCGCGAGAATCGTCTCGTACGGGATCTCCCGTTCGCGCTCCAGCGCGCGGAGGGCCGCGAGGTCGATGTTCACTCTCCGTCCTCCTCTGCGTCGTTGAAATCATCCAGTTCGCCCAGCTCGTCTTCGCCCAGCTCGCCCAGCCGGCCGAACTCGACCTGTACCCGCCCGGTGCCCAGTTCGGCGTAGCCGTACCCGCGCCGCTGGCCGCCCAGCTCCAGGGTGATCCCGGCGTCGTCGGCCGCGACCACCCGCCCGGTGATCCTGCCCTGCCCCGCGACCGCCACCTCGACCAGCCGGCCGATGTTGCGCCGCCAGTGCCTGGGCTGGCTCAGCGGTCGGTCCACCCCGGGCGAGCTGACCTCCAGGACGTACTCCCCCGAGCCGAAGTCTCCACCGGTCTCCTCGGCCCTGTCGAGGGCTATCGAGATCTCCCGGGACAGGTCGGCGACCGCGTCCAGGCTGACCCCACCGTCCGCATCGACGGTGATGCGCAGCAGGTGCCGGCGGCCGGCCCGGGACACGGACAGCGCCTCAAGATCGTAGCCCGCCGCCTCGACCACCGGCGCGATGACCTCGTGCAGCCGGGCACGGTGCGCGGCCAGATCCCCGCCGACGGGGCCGGCACGACGCGCCGGACGGGTGGCGGCTTCCCGCCGGGCACCCGGTCCTCGTCCGGCGGCGTGATCCCGTTGGACCATCGCGCACCTCCGATCTTCATTTGAGCACCCCGGGCGGCTGCGCAGAGCGTAACTCGCAGTGACCCGGGATGGGGCCGGCGGCGCTCCAGTCCATCCGGACCAGCCGAACACCGGCTGGTCCGGATGGTGTTCACTGTGCCGATGGAGCAGGGGCAGGTGGCCGGGTATCCACGCCGGGCGGTGCTCGCCGCGCTGGTGGGCGGCGGTACCAGCGTGGCACTGGGCGGCTGCTGGGGCTCACCCGGCCCGGCACCGTCGCCCACCCCGCACCCGCTGGCTCCGGCGCTGGCCGGCACGCTCGCGCTGGTCAACCCGACCGGAAGTGCCTCGGCGAGCGCCGGCGCGACCGCGAGCGCGCCGGACGACCAGGGCGCCGCCCTGACCGCGCTGCGCACCGCGGAGCAGGCCGGCCAGGCCGACGCGAGCACCGCGTGCCTCGCCGCGGCGGCCGGGTACGCGGCCCTGCTCGGCTCGATCGCCGCCTGCCGCGCCACCCACGTGGAGGTCCTCGCATCGTGAGTAAGGCGACGGACGCGTTGTCGGCCGCCCTGGTGGCGGAGCACGCGGCGATCTACGGGTACGGGGTGCTGGGCGCCCACCTGTCCGGCGGTGCCCTGACCCAGGCGCAGCAGGCCGAGGCGGCCCACCGGACCAGGCGGGACGAGTTGCTGGTCCGCCTGTCGGCGGCGGGCGTGACCCCGCCCGCCGCGTCGGTCGCGTACGCCCTGCCGTTCCCCGTCACGGATGCGGAGAGCGCGCAGAAACTGGCCGTACAGCTGGAGGAGCGGACCGCCGCCGTCTGGCGGGTCGGGCTCGGACCCACCTCCGGCGACGAGCGGAAGATGGCGCTGAACGCGCTCGTCGACGGCGCGTTGCGAGCGGCTCGGTGGCGACGCGCGGTCGGGATCGCACCCGGCACGGTCCCGTTGCCGTGACGCCTCTCCCCGAACCGTGCCATAGCCGACGGCGCCGGCACTGCTACCCGGTTTCCGCCCGCACCCTGTAGTCAGCAAAACGACATCGACAGGTGGGGGAGTGCAATGGACGGGAAGTTGTTCAGCTGGCTCGGCCCCGGCTTCGCCGGGGCCTGACCGTACCGACGAGCGCGGCTGCTCCAGCCTGGAGCGCCGCGCTCACCCGTGTCCGGGCGGCCGGATCGTCGAGTTGGCACAAGAGACGGGTCCGCTGCCTCCTTCGTGGCGTACCGGGTGCCGGGGCGCTCCCGCTCCTCGATGCGAGACCGCCCCGGCGTGCGAAAACCCGGAGACGAGTCCGGGCTTTCCGAGCTGGACGCCACCGAAGTTTGCCGACTAGGGAGACATCCAACTGGCGTGCAGCCTAGCATGCCAGGGATCCTGGGTCAATATCCTGAGTATGCCAAGCACTTGAAGTCCTGCTCCCAATCGTGGTCGAATCGGATTGCCGACTAGGGAGTAGACAGATGCCGCGTATGCCGGACTACCAACGGATCGCCAGCGAGATCCGCGCGAAGATCGTCGCCGGTGAGCTGAAGCCGGGCGACCGGCTCCCCTCGATCAGCCAGCTGCAGAAGCAGTACGAGGTCTCCGCGCAGCCGGTCAAGAGCGCCCTGCTGGTGCTGCAGACCGAGGGACTCGTCGAGGGACACCAGGGGCGTGGCGTCTTCGTGGTCGACCGGTCCGGGCGCAACGGCAGGGCACACTGACGGCGTGCCCGCCCACCCCACTCCGGCCAACCCGCGCTGGAGCCTGGCCGAGCAGGTGACCGACGCGGTACGGCGGCGGTTCTCGGCGGACGTACTGGCGGTGGGGGCGCACGGGGCACTCGCCCACGGCGACGACACCGAGGACAGCGACGTCCACCTCGTGGTGGTGACCTACCGGCCGGATGCCGGACCGCATCCGGCCACCCGTCGGATCGACGGGATCATCGTCGACCTCGGTGTGATCAGCGCCGAACAGTACCTGGGCCACGCCCGTACCCTGTCCACCGGCTGGCCGCTCGCCGCCGACCAGTACCTGACCACGTCCGCGACGTACGACCCGGACGGGTGGTGCGAGTTGCTCCGCGACACCCACCTGGCCCGGCTGGCCGAGGCCGGGCCCGGCGAGTTCGCCGCGCTGGCCCGGGAGGCGTGGTATGGCGCCGCCTCGGCGCAGGCCCGGGCGCGCCGGCTGGCCGGCTGGCACGAGACCGACGCCGGACTCGTCGCGCTCTCCGATGCCCGGGTCGGCGCGGCGGTCGTCGACGGGCTGCTCACCCGCACCTACTTCCGGGACGGCCCGGACGCGGTACGCCGGACCGGGCTGGCCGGGGCACCGATGCCGGAGATCGCCGAGCGGCTCGACGCGCAGGCGGCCGAGCTGGCCCGGCGCGACCGGCCGGTGGACGGCGAGGTGGCCGACCTGTTCGGCTGAGCCGCGCGAGCGGAGGCGAGCGCCAACATTTCAGCCGAGCCCGCTGACCCCGATCGCCCTGCCGATCAGGAAGGTGGCTCCCGCGGCGGCCAGGCCCAGGGCCAGCTGGCGCAGCCCGCTGTTGTACCACCGCTTGTTGGTGAAGCGAGAGGTCAGCGCGCCAGCCACGAAGAGGCCGACGCCGCCGACCGCGAGCGACAGCCAGAGCACGGTGGCGCCGAAGAGGTAAGGCAGCAGGGGTACCAGGGCGCCGACCGAGAAGCACAGGAACGACGAGAGCGCCGCGGTCCACGGGCTCGGCTGCTCCTCCGGGTTCACGCCCAGCTCCTCCTGGGCGTGTACCCGCAGTGCCTGGTCCGGGTTCTTGGACAGGATGGTGGCCACCTGCCGGGCCAGCCGCTCCGGCAGCCCCCGGGCGATCCAGATGCCAGCCAGCTCCTCCGCCTCGATCTCCGGGTTGCGCTCCAGCTCGGTCCGCTCCTTGGCGACCTCGTGCGCCACCTGCTCGTTCTGGGTACGCACACTGGTGTATTCGCCCAACCCCATGGAGATCGCACCGGCGACCAGCCCGGCGAACCCGGTGAGGATCACGTTGTGTACCGACACCCCGCCGCCGCCGACCCCGGCGATCAGTGCGATGTTGGTGACCAGCCCGTCCATCGCCCCGAACACGGCGGGGCGCAGCCACCCACCCGACACGTCGGCGTGATGGTCCGGTTGGAAGGCCGCCGGAGGCATCGTCTGCTCCGTCATGCCAGGGTCAGGATCTCGGCGCCGTCCTCGGTCACCACGAGAGTGTGCTCGAACTGCGCGGTCCACCTGCGATCCCCGGTGACCACCGTCCACCCGTCCGGCCACATCTCGTACCGGTGCGTGCCCAACGTGATCATCGGCTCGATGGTGAACGTCATGCCCACCTCCATCACCGTGGTCAGCTCGGGGTTGTCGTAGTGCGGTACGTGCAGCCCGCTGTGGAACGCCTCACCGATGCCGTGCCCGGTGAAGTCCCGTACCACCCCGTACCCGAACCGCTTCGCGTACACCTCGATGACCCGGCCGATCACGTTGAGCGGGCGACCCGGCGCCACCGCCCTGATCCCCCGCATCATCGCCTCGTGGGTCCGCTCGACCAGCAGCCGCGCCTCCTCGGAGACGTTGCCGACGCAGAAGGTGGCATCGGTGTCCCCGTGCACCCCGTCGAGGTATGCGGTGACGTCGACGTTGATGATGTCGCCGTCCTCGATCACCGTCGAGTCCGGGATGCCGTGGCAGATCACCTCGTTGAGCGAGGTGCAGCAGGACTTCGGGAACCCCTTGTATCCCAGCGTGGACGGGTATGCCCCGTGGTCGCAGAGGAACTCGTGCACCACCCGGTCGATCTCGTCAGTGGTCACTCCGGGCTTGCAGTGCTCCCCGGCCAGCGCGGTGGCCTGCGCGGCGAGCCGCCCCGCGGTCCGCATCTTCTCGATCGTCTCGGGGGTCTGCACGTTCGGCCCGCGGTAGGGCCGGGGCTGCGGGCGCCCGACGTACTCGGGACGGGCGATGTGGGCCGGGACCTCCCGCCAGGGCCCGACCCGACCGGGGGTGAGTGAAGCACGGCTAGCGGACATGCCCCCCACCCTAGCCACCCGGTATCGCGGGCAGACCATCAATGCTTGTCGCGTTCTTCACCGCCCGGTACTCGGCGACCTGCTCGGCGGTCTTGCGCTCCCAGAAGCGCGGCAGCAGGTCCCGGTCGCCCTGGTACGCCATCAGTGGCACGCCGTACCCGCACCAGTCTTGGGAACGGGTTCCTACGATACGGAAGCGCGGTGCTTCTCGGCCGCCTCCACCAGCGCCGCGAAAACCCGGAAGTCCGAGGTGTCCTCCGGATGCCACTGCACACCGATGGCGTACGACAGGTCCGGGTCCTCGACGATCTCGATCAGGTTGTCGGTCGGGCACCAGCCGGTGGCCCGGAGCCGGCCCGGGTCGGCCACGCCCTGATGGTGGAAGGAGTTGACGGTCAGCTCGTCGCCGAGGATCGCCTGGGCCCGGGAGCCGGGCATGGTGCGCACCAGGTGCTGGCCGAATTTGGGCCCGCTGACCGGCCGGTGGTTGTGGTGCCCGAGCACGTCGGGCAGGTGCTGGTGCAGCCGCCCGCCGTAGGCCACCGCCATCAGCTGCATGCCCCGGCAGATCCCGAGAACCGGCAGGTCGCTGTCGATCGCGGCCCGCATCAGCAGCAGTTCGGCATGGTCGCGTACCGGTTTGGCCCGGGTGGTGGCGTGCGCCTCGGCGCCGTAGAGCGCCGGGCCGACATCGGAGCCGCCGGTGAACATGATCCCGTCGAGCCCGTCGAGCACATCCGGGTCCGGCGCGTCCGGTGTGATCAGCACGGCGCGCCCGCCGCTCTCGTGTACGGCGTGGACGTAGGACAGCGGCAGCACGGCGGAGAACGTGTCCTGAAGCCCGAACCGGGCTTCCTCGGCGTACGTGGTCAGGCCAATGATGGGCCTGGGCATTGCACTCACACTCCCGGGTCGGGTACCTCCCGACCCTAGCCTCCCTGGCCACGTACAGCCGCCCGGGGAGTCAAAAAGCCGCCAGTCGGCCCGCCTATTCGGGCTGATCCGTCGATGGAATCGTCAGGACGTCGTCGATGAATCCTCAGAAAAGCACGGTGGCGAAGGTGCCGACGCGCCGGAATCCGCACCGCGCGTACACCGTGCGGGCCGGGTGGTTGTAGTCGTTGACGTAGAGGCTCACGGTCGGCGCGACCCGGCGCAGGGTGTCGCGGACCACCGCGGCCATCCCCCGGGTGGCCAGCCCGCGCCCGCGCCATTCGGGCGCCACCCAGACCCCCTGGACCTGTGCGGTGTGCCGGGTCACCGCGGCCAGCTCGGCCTTGAACACCACCCGGCCGTCGACGAACCGGGCATACACCCGGCGGCCCCGGACCAGCTCGGCGATCCGGTCCCGGTAGGCCCGGTCACCGCCGTCGGCCGCCGGGGAGACGCCGACCTCCTCGGTGTACATGGCGACCGCGGCCGGGTACAGCGCGCTCAGCTCGCCGGGGCGGACCAGGCGTACCTCCGGGTCGGCGGCCACCGCGGCGGGCGTACCGGTGGCGAGCAGCGGCTGGCATGGTCGTACGTCCCGGGCCCGGCCCCAGCTGCGGGCCAGGCGGGACCACAGGTCGAGTACGGCGTCGGCGGTGCCCACCAGCGACGAGCAGGTGCGCGGGTTGAGCCCGGCCAGGTCGGCGAAGGCGGCCACGGCCGGCGGGGTGGCGTGCACGGGAATGAGGTTGTTGCCGAGCCAGCACAACGACTCCAGCTCGCGGCGGGGTCCGTAGCCGAAGACCCGGGCCTCGGTGCGCCACCAGGCCAGCCCGAACGTGCTGACCTGCTCGGCGACCTGCGCGCCGGCGTACGGGTCCCGGTCGAGCAGCCGCTGCACAGCCCCGCGTTCGGCGTCACCCAGCAACCTCGCCGGTACCGTCAACACCCGACCAAGCCTGCCAGAAATCCGGTCGGTCGGGGATACCCCCGGGATGAGACGCTGGGTCGGTGCGGATCGGAATCCTGGGGCCGCTGACCGTGCACGGCCCGGAGGGGCCGATCGAGGTCGGCGGCGCCCGGCTGCGTACCCTCCTGATCCGCCTGACCCTCGACGCGGGGCGCACCGTCCCGACCGGCGCCCTTGTCGACGCGGTCTGGCCGGACCAGCCACCCGCGGCCGCCGGCAACGCGCTGCAGGCGCTGGTGTCCCGGCTGCGCCGGATCCTGCCGGAGCCGGCCCGGCTGGCCGGCGCGCCGACCGGCTACCGGCTCGACCCGGACGAGGTGGACGCCGTCGAGTTCGAGCGGTGCTGCGCCGCCGGGCGGGTCGCGCTGGCCGCCGGTGACTGGCCGCGCGCCGCCGAGCTGCTGGGTGAGGCGTTGGCGCGGTGGCGGGGCCCGGCGCTCGCCGACGTGGCCGACGCGGGGTTCGCCCGGGCCAGCGCGGCCCGGCTGGAGGAGCTGCGGCTGGCCGCCACCGAGGACCGGATCGAGGCCGAGCTGGGCTGCCGGCGCGAGGCCCAGGTGGTCGCCGAGCTGACCGCGCTGACCAGCCGACATCCGCTACGCGAGCGGGGGTACGGGCTGCTCATGCGGGCGCTGGACGCGCTCGGCCGGACCGGTGAGGCACTACGGGTGTACGAGCGGCTGCGCCGTACCCTCGCCGACGAACTGGGTACCGACCCGTCGCCCGAGCTGGCCGCGCTGCACGTGGCGCTGCTGCGCGGTGCGGAGTTGCCCAGCGGCAACCTGCGGGCGGCGCTGACCAGCTTCGTCGGCCGGGACGCCGAGCTGTCCCGGGTCGCCGAGCTGCTCGACCGCGCCCGGCTGGTGACCCTGGTCGGGCCGGGCGGGGCGGGCAAGACCCGGCTCGCGGTGGAGGCCGGGCACCGGCTCACCGCCGGTGTGCCGGACGGGGTGTGGCTGGTCGAGCTGGCCCCGGTACGCGATCCGGGCGCGGTACCGGCAGCCGTCCTGGAAGCGGTGCGGCCGACCCGGATGCGCCTGGAGGCCGGACCGTCCCGGGACCCGCTCGACCAGTTGGTCACCGTACTGGCCGGCAAGCACCTGCTGATCCTGCTGGACAACTGCGAGCACCTGGTGACGGCGAGCGCGCACCTCGCCGAGGCGGTCCTGGGCGCGTGTCCGGAGGTACGGATCCTGGCGACCAGCCGGGAGCCGCTGGCCCTGACCGGCGAGGTGCTCTGCCCGGTCGGCCCGCTGCCCGCCCCGCCGGACCGGACCGGAGCCCGAAGCGCGCTGGACTTCGCCGCGGTACGGCTGTTCACCGACCGGGCCGGTGCGGTCCGGCCCGGGTTCGTGGTCACCGAGAGTAACGTCGACGCGATCGGCTCGGTGTGCCGGCGCCTGGACGGGCTGCCCCTGGCCATCGAGCTGGCCACCGCCCGGCTGCGTACCCTCCCGCTGGACCAGATCGCGGCCCGGCTGGACGACCGGTTCCGGCTGCTGACCGGCGGTAGCCGCACCGCGCTGCCCCGGCACCAGACGCTGGAGTCGGTGGTGGCATGGAGCTGGGAGCTGCTCGACGACACCGAGCAGCGGCTGGCCCGGCGCCTCTCGGTGTTCCTGGACGGGACCACCGCCGCCGCCGCGGAAGCGGTGTGCGGTGCGGACCTGGACACGCTCAGCGCGCTGGTGGACAAGTCCTTCGTGACGCTGGGCGACGACGGGCGCTACCACATGCTGGAGACCATCCGGGTTTACGCGACGGAGCGGCTGGCCGAGTCGGGCGAGGCCGAGCGGATCCGGGACGCGCACGCGGGATACCTGGTCGACCTCGCCCAGGTGGCGGCGCCCATGCTGCGTACCCGGGACCAGCTGGTCTGGTTGGACCGGCTGGGCGCCGAGCGGGACAACCTCACGGCCGCGCTGCACTGGACCGTCGAGCGCGGCGACGCGGTCGCGGCGGTACGCCTGGCCGGCTCGCTCGGCTGGTTCTGGGGACTGCGTAACGCGCACGCCGAGGCGGTGGACTGGCTGAGCCGGGCGCTCGCCCTGTCCGGTGACGTACCGGCGGCCGACCGGGCCAACGCGCTGGCCCACTACGCGATCAACCTGATCGCCCTCGACGAGCACGAGCTCAGCCGCGAGAGCCGCGCCGAAGCCGCCGAGCTGGATCCCGGTCATCCGATGGTCTGCCTGATCGGGTTGCTTGACGGGCTGTTCCACAACGACCACGAGCAGATCGAGGCCGCGTTGCCGACCGTCCTGGCCCACCCCGACCCGTGGACGCACGCGGTCGGGCTCGGGGTGAGCGCGCGTTGGCGGATGGAGTCCGGTGACCTGGAAGCCGCCGAACGCGACGGCGGCGCGGCGGTGGCGGCGCTGCGCGAGGTCGGCGACCGCTGGGCGCTGGCCATCATGCTCAGCTCCCTGGCCGAACCGCGGGCCCTGCGCGGCGACCACGCCGGGGCGATCGAGGTGCTGACCGAGGCGGTCGCGCTCGCCAGCGAGCTGCGGGTCGACGACGACCTGCTGCTCGCCCGGTACGCCCTGGCCATGGAGCGGGCCGAGTCCGGCGACCTGGACGGCGCCCGGGTCGAACTGGACCGGGCCGTCACCGAGCGCGGCAACGCTCCCCAGATGCGGGAGTTCATGGTCGCAGTCGGCGAGTCGGACCTGGCCCGGATCACCGGTGATCCAGGCACGGCGGTTTCCGGATACCGGCGTGCCCTGGAGCTCAAATCGGGTATCCCGGCCCTGCCCGCTGAGGTGGGCCAGTTCGTGCGGCTCAATCTGGCCCGCGCCGCGCTCGCCGCCGGTGACCCGGCTCAGGCCCGGCAGTTCGCCGACGAGGTACACGACGGGCCGTTCGCCGGCCGGAGCAACCTGGCCGGGCTCGCCGAGCTGTACGCCGCGCTCGCGTTCACTGACGGTGACCCCGGTACCGCCGCCCGGCTGCTCGGCTGCGCCGAGGCGATCCGCGGCGTGGTCAATCTGGGCAGCCGTGAGCTGGCGCAGCTCATCACGGCGGTGCGCGACGCCCTCGGCGCCGACGACTACGCCAGGGAGTACGCCGGCACGGCGGCGTACTCCCTGGACGAGGCGCGCGAGGCGGTCAGGCTTTACGCCGGTAGACGGTGACCGCGAGCGGTGCGAAGACCACCAGGATCCCGGCGATCCAGGCGAGCGCATGCCACACCGAGGAGGCCACCGGTCCCCCGAGCATCAGCCCGCGTACCGCCTCCGACAGGTACGTCACCGGGTTGACCTTCACCCAGGCCTGCAGCCAGCCGGGCAGGGTCCCGGTCGGTACGAACACGTTGCTGCCGAAGGTCAGCGGGAACAGGATCAGGAACCCGAAACCCTGCAGGGTGGTGGGCGAGCTGACCAGCAGCCCGATCAGCACCCACACCCAGCACAGGGCGAGGGCGAAGAGCATCATCAGCGCGTACGCCGCCGCGATGCCGAGCGCGTTGCCGTGGAACCGGAAGCCGAGCAGCATCCCGTAGCAGGTCACCACGCTGACCGACACCACATAGCGGACCACGTCGCCGAGGATCAGCCCGCTCAACGGACTCGACCGGGCGATCGGCAGACTGCGGAACCGGTCGAAGATGCCCTTCGTGATGTCGGTGTTGAGATTGATGCCGGTACCCACGCTGCTGAAGATGATCGTCTGCACCGCGATGCCCGGCAGTACGTACTGCAGGTACGCTTGCCGGTCGCCGCCGGCGATCGCGCCACCGAACAGGAACACGAACATCGTCACGAACACGATCGGCTGCAGGCTCACGTCGAGCAGCTGCTCCGGGTTGTGCCTGATCTTGAGGATGGCCCGCCAGGCAAGTGCCCTGGTGTGCCGCAGCGTGCGGATCGGTCCGATCCGGCGGGCCGGTACGGGCAGGGCGACGGTGGCCATCAGGACTCCTCCTCGGCGGCGTGTCCGGTCAGCGCCAGGAACACCTCGTCGAGGCTGGCCAGGCGCAGGGCCAGCTCGGTCACCGGGATCCGCTCCTGGTGCAGCCGGTGCACCACGGTGGGCAGCACCTCCGGGTCGTCGACCGGTACCGAGAGCAGGCCCGGATCGTCGGGCCGCCGGACCGGCGGCTGCCCCACCGCCGCCTCGACGATCGCCGCCACGGCGCCGAGGTCACCCGGCTCGGTCGGCCGTACATCGAGCGTCTGACCGCCGACCTTGGCCTTGAGCTCGGCCGGGGTACCGCTGGCGATCACCCGACCGTGGTCGATCACCGCTATCTCGCTGGCCAGCCGGTCCGCCTCGTCGAGGTACTGCGTGGTCAGCAGCACGGTGACGCCCTCGGCCACCCGCTGCCGTACCATCTGCCAGACCTCGCCCCGGCTACGCGGGTCGAGGCCGGTGGTGGGCTCGTCGAGAAACAGCACCGCCGGACGGCTGATCATGCTCGCCGCCAGGTCGAGCCGGCGACGCATGCCGCCGGAGTACGTCTTCACACTGCGCCGCCCCGCGTCGGCCAGGTCGAAGCGCTCCAACAGTTCGGTCGTGCGCTGCCGTGCCTCATGCCGGGACAGCTCCAGCAGCCGGCCGATCAGCATGAGGTTCTCGAACCCGGTCAGGTCCTCGTCGACCGCCGCGTACTGACCGGTCAGCCCGATCAGCGCGCGCACCTGGTCGGCCTGGCGCACCACGTCGTACCCCCCGACGGTGGCGTGCCCCGCGTCCGGCCGGAGCAGGGTCGCCAGAACCCGTACCGCCGTGGTCTTCCCGGCCCCGTTCGGCCCGAGCAACCCGACGACCGTACCCGGCCGGACCGCCAGATCCACCCCGGCCAGTGCGGTGGTCTTCCCGTACCGCTTGACCAGTCCTTGCACTTCAACTGCGTAGTCCATGCAGTCCAGCCTCCCGATCCCCCTGATATCCGGCTGACAACTGGCCGATAGCCCTTGTTGGCGATACTCTACCGATATATCGTCAACGTATCAACGAACAGATCGGGGTGGACATGAGAGGGTTCCGCGAGATGAACGAGGCACGAATGCGCGGCTTCGGCGGGTTCGGTGGCTTCCGGCCCCCGTTCGGCCCGCACGCACACGGCCACGGCCACGGGCGGGGACGTCGAGGCGGCCGCCGCAACAACGTCCGGGCAGCCATCCTGGCGCTGCTCACCGAGCGGCCGATGCACGGGTACGAGATGATCAAGGAGATCGACACGCGTACCGGAGGCGTGTGGAGCCCGAGCCCCGGCTCGGTGTACCCCACCCTCCAACTCCTGGAGGACGAAGGCCTGATCGCCAGCGAGGAGTCCGGCGGCCGCAAGCGCTTCACCCTCACCGAGGCCGGCCAGACCGAAGCGACCGCGGCAGCCGCGGACGCGCCCTGGAACGAGTTCAGCGAGGAGACCGTCAACACGGGTCAGGACACCAAGGAAGCGATCTTCGGGATCATGAACGCGCTCCGGCAGATCGGCTTCGAGGGGACTCCGGAGCAGTGGCAACAGGCTGTCGCGGTGTTGACCGAGACGAAGCGGAAGCTGTACGGGATTCTGGCTGACTCTGATTAGTGGTTGCGGTTGGGGAGTTGGAGGCCGACTTGCCCACTCCGGGCGGTCAGGCTTGATCCCTCCGTGGTCAAGCCGGCCCCCAACTCCTGACGTGCGCACTCACCGACGTCACCCACTGGTTAAAGACGTAGCGAGTCCTACGATTTCGGAAAGTAAACCAATTCCGGAGCCGCACACGGAATTGCTCTTCGACTCTTCCGAAATCGTAGGAGTCGCTGCGCTTTTTCTTTAACCTCGGGGTGGGGCACCCAGGGTGATTCGGGGCGGGGTGACCGATGAAGACATCAAGCCTGACGGGATTCAGCGGGCACTCCGCCCCGAACCCCAAGAGCGCAACCACTAAGAAACCTCAACACCCATCTGCGCGGCCAATTTCATTGCCTCTTCGACAAGCGTCTCCACAATCTGCGACTCCGGCACAGTGGCGATCACTTCGCCCTTGACGAAGATCTGCCCTTTCCCATTTCCAGACGCGACCCCGAGATCGGCCTCCCGAGCCTCGCCAGGCCCGTTGACGACGCACCCCATCACGGCGACCCGCAACGGCGCCGGGAAACCGTCGAGCGCGGCGCTGACCTGATCGGCGAGGGTGTACACGTCGACCTGGGCGCGGCCGCAGGACGGGCAGGAAACGATCTCCAGGCCGCGCTCCTTCAGGCCCAGCGACTCCAGGATGGCGTTGCCGACCTTGACCTCTTCCACCGGCGGGGCGGACAGGGATACCCGGATGGTGTCGCCGATGCCCTCGGCGAGCAGGGCACCGAAGGCGACGGAGGACTTGATGGTGCCCTGGAAGGCCGGTCCGGCCTCGGTGACGCCCAGGTGCAGGGGGTAGTCGCAGCTGGCGGCGAGGAGCCGGTATGCCTGGATCATGACAACCGGGTCGTTGTGCTTCACCGAGATCTTGATGTCCCGGAACCCGTGCTCCTCGAACAGGGAGCACTCCCACAACGCCGACTCGACCAGCGCCTCCGGCGTGGCCTTGCCGTACTTCTGGAGCAGCCGCGGGTCCAGGGAGCCGGCGTTGACGCCGATCCGGATCGGTACCCCCGCGGCCGTCGCGGCCTTGGCGATCTCGCCGACCTTGTCGTCGAACTTCTTGATGTTGCCCGGGTTGACCCGGACGGCCGCGCAGCCGGCGTCGATCGCCGCGAAGACGTACTTGGGTTGGAAATGGATGTCGGCGATCACCGGGATCTGCGACTTGCGGGCGATCGGGGCCAGCGCGTCGGCGTCGTCCTGCGACGGGACGGCCACCCGGACGATCTGACAGCCCGCCGCGGTCAGTTCGGCGATCTGCTGGAGGGTCGCGTTGACGTCGGCGGTCAACGTGGTGGTCATCGACTGTACAGAGACCGGGGCGCCGCCACCGACCGGTACCGACCCGACCATGATCTGGCGGGACACCCGCCGAGGCGCCAGCGGCGCGACCGGGACACTGGGCATACCAAGACTCACAGCGGGCACGATGGCTCTCACTTACCGAAGAGGGTGATGGGGTTGACGATGTCGGCGGCGACCGTCAGCAGGGTGAGGCCGCCGAAGAACAGGATCACCAGATAGGTGATCGGCATCAGCTTCAGGTAGTTGACCCGGCCCGGTTCGCGCTTGCCCAAACGGGCGTAGACCCACGAACGGATCCGCTCGAACCAGGCGATCGCGATGTGCCCGCCGTCCAGCGGGAGCAGCGGCAGCAGGTTGAAGAACCCGACGAAGAAATTGAGGACGACGAGCAGGTTGAGGAACAGCCACCAGGCGCCGTGCTCGACCGTCTCCCCGCCGAGCCGGCTGGCGCCGACCACGCTGATCGGGGTGTTGGCGTCGCGTGGCTTGCCGCTCAGCGCGTCCCAGAGCGCCGGTACCCGTTCCGGGATGCGGCCGATTGCGCTGCCCATCGCGGCGGCCAGCCGACCGGTGTATACCCCGGCCTCCTTGACCGACTCGACCGGCCCGTACGTGACGGTCAGCGGGACGTTGTCCGGGATCTGCCAGCCGACCCCCAGGGCCGGTACGGTGATCGGCTTGCCGTCCGGGTTGTCCAGCGGGTGCCGGGTCGCCGGTACCAGCACGACGACCGTTGACGCGGTGTCGTCGCCGCGCTTGTAGGTCAGCTCGTTGGCCCCGTACTTCGCCGCGCGGATGGCCTTGTGCAGATCGTCGTAGGTGTGGATCGGCGCGCCGTTGAACGAGGTCACCTGGTCGCCGTCGCGCAGCCCGGCGAGCCGGGCCGGGGAGGGCAGGTCCACGCCGGGTACGCACTCGGCCTGGGTATCGGTGCCGTACACGCACTGGGCCACGTTGATCAGGGCCGGCTGCTTGGCCGGGTCGACCGCCGGGTTGGGTACCCCGACCGAGACCAGTGTGATCCAGAGCACCACGAAGCCGAGCATGAAGTGGGTGGCCGAACCGGCGCCCATCACCACGGTGCGCTTCCACAGCGGGTACTTCCACATGGCCCGCGGGTCGTCCGCGTCGTCGTCCTGCGGGGTCATCCCGACGATCTTCACGAAGCCACCGAGCGGGATGCCCTTGAGGCCGTACTCGGTCTCGCCCCGCTTGAAGGAGAACAGGGTCGGGCCGAACCCGGCGAAGTAGCGGGTCACCTTCATCCCGAACC
>WNGE01002131.1_pt1 | contig 43377 bp, 42 predicted proteins | sample 5400651 | NCBI WGS metagenome assembly WNGE01 (sample SAMN13153370, study PRJNA577476) | soil metagenome | isolation source: 60 cm soil or saprolite under grassland replicate 2 | place: USA:California | collected 2016-06-15 | reverse complement strand
CGCGCCGAGAAGAAGAACGCGCTGTCGATCGCGCTGCGCGACGAGCTCTCCGACGCCCTGGACGCCCTCGCCGGCGATGAAGCGGTGAAGACCGTCGTGATCACCGGAGCCGGCGACGTCTTCAGCTCCGGCTTCGACCTGCGCGAGTTCCAGCAGCCCGAGCTGGCCGATCAGCTATGGGCCTCGAGCGATCGGTTTCACGCAACGGTGCTCCACTTCCCGTTACCGCTCGTCTCGGCCGTCAACGGCCCGGCGATCGCGGGCGGCTTCGACCTTGCGGTCATGTGCGACCTGCGCGTCGCCGCTGACACAGCGCGCTTCGCGCATCCCGAGATCGAGTTCGGCGACGTCGTGTACGGGCCATTGCACGACCTCGTCGGAGGGGCGGTGGCGCGTGACCTGTGCTTCACCGGCCGCGCCGTGGAAGCGCGGGAAGCCAATGCGCTCGGGCTCGTATCGAGCGTCGTGCCGTCCGGCGAGTTGATGGACGAGGTGACGCGCTTCACCGACCAGATCGTGCGGGCGCCCCGCGACGTGCTGCTCCGCACGAAGGCCAAGGCGACCCGGCGCGCCGGTGTCGTGGGCAAAACGCTCGACCTGTAAATCCCCGCGCCGCCCCCTCGCCGCGAGTGAGGATGAGGCGATGGGCGACTTGGCGGCCGACACGGCGATCGAAGGGTCCGACGGGCGGTACCAGGCGCAGCTGTCGCGCGACTGGGAGATCTGGGGACCGAACGGCGGGTACCTCGCCGTCATCGCGCTCCGGGCCGCCGGCGCCCGCACCCCCCTGCGCCGGCCGGCGACGTTCTCCTGCCACTTCCTCGGCGTGGCGGACTTCGACGTCGTCGACCTCGATGTTCGCGTGGTGCGCGAGTCGAGGCGGGCGGCGTCGATCGCGGTGTCGATGACCCAGTCCGGCAAGCCCATACTCGAGGCCCTGGCGTGGATCGTCGGCGACGTCGACGGGCTCGAACACGACGCCGCGCCGATCCCGACGGTTGCGCCTCCCGATGAGCTCCCTAACATCGAGCAGCTGATGGCGAGTCAAGACCGCGGCCCGTACCACCTCTTCTGGAGCAACTTCGAGCAGCGGCCCCTCGAGTGGGTGAAGAACTGGGAGGAGCGGGAGCCGGGCGACCCGAGCTTCCGATCGTGGTACCGCTACGCACCTCGCGACACTTTCGACGATCCGTTCGTCGACGCCGGCCGGTCCCTGCTGCTCGCCGATACGGTCGGTTGGCCCGCCGCGGTGCGCGCGTACCGAAGCAACCTGTCCTACTACGCGCCGAGCATCGACGTCACCGTGCGGTTCCACGCGTGCCCGCCCCACTCACCGTGGCTGCTGGTCGAGGGGCGCTCGCCCGTCGCGCGCGACGGGCTCGTCGCGAGCACCGTGTCGGTGTGGTCGGGCGACGGCGCATTGCTCGCCAGCGGCGGCCAGCAGATGCTGTGCCGTCCGGCGGTGCTCCTCGACGCCTGAGCGGCGCGCAACCCATTCGGCGCTCCCGCCCGTAGTCCATACGGGCCGGAGGATCTGAAGCGATCAGGGGGGAACCGTGAAGAAGCTGCTGACCGCCGCCACCGTGCTGCTCGCCGCCATCGTCGTGTTCGCTGCGTGCGGCGGCGGAGGCGGCGGCAAGAAGGAGACGAAGAAGCCGACCACGACGAAGAGCACGCCGGCGACCACCGCGGCGCCTACGGCTGCCGCGACGGTCAAGACGGCGCAGACAGGTATCGGGACGGTCCTCGTCGACCCCGATGGCAAGACCTTGTACCTGTTCGCCAACGACCAGGGCACCACGAGCGCAGTGCCGGCGAACATCCGTCAGGCGTGGCCTCCGCTCACCGTGACCGGAGCGCCGGTTGCCGGCGCGGGTCTCGACAAGTCGAAGCTCGGGACGGCGCCGCAGCCCGACGGTCAGACCTGGGTGACCTACAACGGGCACTTGCTGTACCGGTTCTCCGGGGACGCGAGCGCCGGTCAGACCAACGGCCACAAGCTCGGCAACGTGTGGTACGCGGTCACCGCGGCAGGGGAACGGGCGCCGTGACGGGAAAGCAGCGTTAGGCGGGCTCGAGCAGGATCTCGTCGAAGTAGCACCACGCCCAGTTCTCGCCGGGCTGGAAGGATTCTGCGATTGCATGCTCATCGCCGAAAGCGTGCTTGCGCGCGTGCTTGTTCTTCGAGGAGTCGCAGCAGCCGACGTGCCCGCAACTCAGGCAGAGGCGCAGATGCACCCACGTGTCGCCGATCGCCAGGCACTCCTCGCACCCGTTCGGAGTGCGGGGTTGCACGTCGTGGATCTGGTCGAGGTGGGTGCAGACAGCCACCGCGCTGACAACGCGGTTGGCCTCGGATTCCTTCCCGTAGGCGCCCCGTCGTTTCGCTACGGGATGTATTGCTGGTGGATCACCCACCAGGCGCAGACCGCCTGGCCCACGACGGCCGACGTGAAGGCGACCGCCCGCAGCGAGCGATGCACGCGGTGGAGCAGCTCGCCGGCGGCGACGAACGGCGGGAAGCATTCGTTTGCGTACCGGCCGAGACCCACCATCCCGAGACCGAGTGAGGGCAGCAGGTAGAGCACCGTGAACACGGTCCACGCCACCGGGAGCCGCCGCCGCATGAGGAGAAGCACCCCGAGCGCCGCGAGCGCGAGAAAGACGTGCGGGAACACGTAGTCGTAGCGCCACGGCTCGCTCGCGAACGCCTTGATGGTGACCTCGGGCCACCCCTCCTTCGACGAGAGGAACACGAGCGCGTCACCGGTCCAGTGGTAGCAGGTCACGCACCACAGCGCGACCGCGACAGCCGACGGTGCGCACACGAGGAGCACGCGTCGCCACGAGCGGAGGACGAGCACGAGCGCAACCGCGAGCACGATGCCGTTGGGACGCACGAGCGCGGCGCCGGTGACAAGCACGGCTGCGGCGAGGTCGCGGCGCTCGTCCACGAAAATGAAGGCCCAAACCGAGAGCGCGAGCCAAATTGCCGACGGGTACACCATTGAGAAGATGAACGCGCCCGGGAACAGCGCGAGCGACCACACGGCAAGTCGGGCGGGGCCGGCGCGCGTATAGCGACGTGCAATTCGCCACACACCGGCCAGCGCGATCAGGAAGATCAACTGGTTCAGGACGAGGACGGTCCCGCGGTCCGGAAGACCGATCTCACGGATCGCGCGAATCACCGCCGGAAACGCGGGGAAGAACGGCCACCGTGTCTGGACGCCTTCGACCGGCTCGGGTCCGTACCCGGCGTGAGCGATTGCGAGGTACCACTGACCGTCCCATTTGGCGAATCCGGTGGCACGAATGCCGCCGCTTCCGATCGACGCCGCGCCGACAATCAGCGCGACCGAGTAGAGGCGGGAGACGAGCCAGGGCCGAACGACCTCGCGCCACGGGAGCAGCGCCAGACGTTCGGGCGCGCGCGTAGCAGGTGCCGCAGGTGCGTCGGCAACGGCCATGCGGCCGCCGAGGGTAGGCGAACCCGTCGCGCTACGGTCTCCGCCCATGCGATCCCGGTCGCTCGTTCTCGGACTCGGCGCACTGTTGATCGCGGCTTGTGGTGGCAGCAGCGGCGACGGAAAGGAATCGACGCCCAAGTCCGCGCCCACGACCGCTCCCGCCAGCCCCGCGGACCTGAAGGTCGGGGACAAGGTGACTGCTCAGGGAACGAAGCTCGCCGAGCCGCCGAATCCGGATACCCGTCAGATCGACCCCGAGCAGGCATGCCGCACGTTCCTCGAAACCCCCGACGGCAGCTGCGAGATCGTGATGATGGCAGGCGGCAACGCCCTGTGGACCGTTGACCCGGTCCCGGGCAGCGGTTTCGGCGAGCGGGCTTGGCACGTGCGCATCCGTGTGCGGTCGAAGACGATGCCCGACGGCGGGTGGGACGTCGCCCTCCAGCTGCCGGAGAACGCGCTCTTCGCCAGCGTCGGGGTGAACGCGGCTGACGTGAACGGCGACGGCAAGCCCGAAGTCCTCGTCGGCTATCGGTCTGGTGGCACGGGCCAGTTCGAGTCCTACGACGTGATCACGTACGAGTCCGGCAAGGCCCTGCAGGTTGCCGCGCACCGGGAGGGTCTGCACAAAGGATCGGTCTCGCTCGACGGCACCAACATCATCGACTATTCGGCGGACCAGCAGTCACCCGAGTGCTGCCCTACCCAGGCGCGCCGCACCGTCATCCAGGGTGCGCAGAGCACGTTCCGCGTCACCGCAGTGAGGGACGTACCGATCGATCTGGTGCCGCCGGACCTGTTCGCCTGATCTTCGCCAAGGCCTTCAATCGCGCCGGCGGACGTCTTCGAGACGATCGTCGACCTTCTCGATGCCCTCGGTACGCTCGGCGATCTTCACCGCGACGTCATGCACCTCGGAGTCGACGATTCCCTTGAGCACCGCTATGCCGTCGCGCACTATTACCTCGAGCCCGGGCGCATGACGGGTGCGCCGGTCCTTGGCGAGCGCCATTCGTAAGCGCGCTTCGGTCTTGACGTCGTCGGTGTTGCCACTCACGAGGCTCTGGGCCGAGCGAACGCCGAACGCGGCCCAATCGACGACATCATCGCGGTTACGCCACGCCCACAGGGCGAGCGCAGAGCCGCTCAGCGGCAAGTAGGTCCTGAGACGACTCGTGAGACCCACAGCGTGAGCGTATCTACCCGCGGGCTTCAGCCTTGATGCGCGGCGACCGCCGCGATCAGCGCATCGAGCGGCTTCTCGGCAGCCGCCGCACGGTCGCCGTTCACGAGCACAGAGAAGATGATCCCGCGTCCACCAGCGGTCGTCCCGTACCCCGACAAGGCGATGCCGCCGATGATCGTCCCCGTCTTCGCGTGCACCGAGCCCTCGGCCGCCGTGCCGCGGAAGCGCGACGCCAGCGTGCCGCTGCGACCGGCGACGGGCAGGGCGTCGCGCAGCTGTGGCCACCACGGCTGCGCACGCGCCGCCTGAAGGAGCTCCCGCCACTCGCGCGCTGACCGACCGTTGGCCCGGCTGAGACCGGATCCGTCGTCATCCGCGCCCGCCAACGGCACACACAGTTGCTTCAGCGCGGCGCGCGTCGCCGCGAGCCCACCCTGCGTGGAGCCCGGTGTGCCGGTCGAGTGGCCGACCTCCTTCAGCAAACCTTCGGCCTCCGTGTTGTCGCTCCGCATCAGCGTGTCGGTGAGGAGCGCAGACGCCGGCGCCGACGTGAGCGACGCGACGACGGTGCTGCCGTCCGGCGCCGAGCCGTGCACCGTCGGGCCGGCGACGTGCACGCCGTGTGCAGCGAGCGCGACGTGAAGCAGTTCCGCGTCGGCGACGGCGGGATCGGCGACGAACGCCGGGTCTCTCCGATCACGGTTCCGATCCACCATGAGCGCGGACAGCGGCCCCACATACGCGGGGAACTGCCAGTCCTGCCAACCCGCGGCGCGGCGCATCGTGTCATAGCGCGAGTCGTCGACCACGAGCGCGCCCGGCACCGCGGTGATCCCGGCCGCCCGCACCTGCGCCGCCAGCGCCTCGAGCGAGTTCGGCCCGCGGGCCGTGAGCGAAGGGTCGCCGCCGGCGACGATCACGAGGTTGCCGTCTGGCGCCGACCGCACCTGAGTCGTGAAGCGCGCGTCCGGCCCGAGCACTGCGAGCACGCCCATCGCCATGAGCAGCTTCTGGTTCGATGCCGGCAAGAGCGGGAGGTCCGGCTGGTACGCACCGACCTCGCCGATCCCGTCGATCGAGATCGACAGACCGAACCGATTGGCGGTGACCCGCGGATCGGTCGTGAACCGTTGCAGCGCCAGCGCGAGGTCGGGCGGGACGGCGGCCGGAGGCGCCGCGAGCGCGGGGTCGGGCGTGCACGGCGCGGTGGTCGGCGGCGGCGCTGGTGTGGCGGCGGTCGGGGACGGGGTGGGGGCGCGGCCGTGCGATCGCGTCGTGGTCGTGTCGCCGCTGCGGCAGGAGGCGAATGCCGCCAGCAAGGCCAGGGCGAGCGCGGATGTGAGTATGCGTCTCACGGCACCGATAGCCTCACACGTCGGCATGCCCGTGGACGTTCACCAGCTCGTCGCGCCCGACCACACCGCTCTCGTGCTGCAAGAAGTGCAGAACGGGGTGGTGGGGGAGGACTCAGCCCTGCCGATGCTTGCGGCCGAAGCGGCCAAGGTCGGTGTCGTGCCGCACTGTGCCGAGCTGGCGCGCGCCGCACGAGCCGCCTCGGTGCCCGTCGTCCACTGCACGGCCGAAACCCGCGCCGACGGCAAGGGCGCCAACCGCAATGCCCGGCTGTTCATGGGCGCGCGCAAGTCACCGGTCGCACTCACGCCGGACTCCGACGCAGTGCAGCCCCCGGCTGAGATCGGTGTCGACCCCGGCGACCTCGTGTTGCCGCGCCATCACGGCCTCGGCCCGATGACGGGCACCGAGCTCGATCCGATCCTGCGCAACCTCGGCGTGACGACCATCGTGGGCGTCGGCGTTTCCGTGAACGTGGGCATGACGAACTTCGCCTTCGACGCTGTGAACCGGGGCTACCAGTTCGTGCTGCCACGGGACGCGGTCGCGGGCGTCCCCGCGGAGTACGCGGACGCCGTCATCGAGCACACGCTGAGCCTGGTCGCGACGCTCGCGACGACAGCCGAGATCGTCGCCGCGTGGGGCGGGTCGTAGCATCCCGGCCATGACTGACACGCCGTGGCTCGGCGACGCATGCTCGTTGGTCGACGCGTTCCGTTCCGGGGAACGAACCCCGGTCGACGAGCTCGAAGCCAGCCTCGAGGCCATCGAGTCCTCCGAGCTCAACGCGTACTCGTTCCTCGACCCCCAGGCCGCGCGCGAAGCCGCGGTGAGCGCCGACGTGCGCGCGCCGTTCGGCGGCATCCCGGTCGGTGTGAAGGAGCTCGACTCGGTCAAGGGTTGGCCCAACACGCAGGCCAGCGTGCCACTGAAGGATCAAGTTGCGACGCAGGACTCGGCGCTCGTGAGCCGGCTGCGGGACGCGGGCGCCGTGCTCGTCGGGCTGACGACCTCGAGCGAGTTCGGCGGCGTGAACCTGACGCGCACCAATCTCAACGGCGTCACGCGCAACCCCTGGGAGCTCGCGCTCACGCCCGGCGGCTCGACGGGGGGTGGCGCGTCCGCAGTCGCAGGCGGGCTCGTGACCATCGGCACCGGCGGCGACGGAGGCGGTTCCATTCGCATCCCGGCCGGCTTCACCGGTCTCTTCGGATTGAAGTGCACGTACGGCCGCATCCCGAAGGGTCCCGACATGCTCGTCGGTTCGCTGACCGCGGTGCTCGGGTGCGTCAGCCGATCCGTACGCGACACCGCCCGGTTCATCGACGTCACGAACGGGTTCGACCATCGCGACCCGTACAGCCTGGCGCGCGTCGACGGCTGGGAGCGCGGCCTCGGCACGCGAAATCTCCGTGGCAAGCGCGCCGTGATTGCACCTGATCTTGGAGTTGCGGTCGTCCACCCCGAGGTCACCGCGATGGTCGTCGAGCACGGCGAGGCGCTGGCGCGTGACGCCGGTCTCGAGCTCGTCGACGTGCCGGTGAAGCTGCCGGAGCTCGGGTACGAATGGGCGCTGGCGGGGCTGTCCGAGGTGCTCGCCCTCCTCGGCGACCGGTACCCCGACTGCGAGCCCGACCTGACGCTCGAGATCGGCTTCGGGCTCAAGGTCGCCACGGAGATCTACAACCTCGAGGCGAGAGCCCGCATCGAGAACCGCCGCACGGCGATGAACGAGGCGCTGGCCGACGTCTTCGACCAAGTCGACTTCGTCATCGCCGCCGCCAATCCTGACGTCGCGTTCGCAGCGGAAGGCCCGCTCCCGACGACGGTCGGCGAGCAGCAGGTCGACCTGGGCAACAACGGCGCGCTCACGATCCCGGCCAACGTCTTCGGCAGCCCGGCATGCTCGATCCCGATCGGAACCAGCCGCGGCCTTCCCGTCGGCCTTCAGGTCATGGGACGCCACCACGAGGAGCCGCTGCTGCTCGATCTCGCGCTGGTGGCCGAGCGCGAGCGCCCGTGGCCGCTCGTCGCGCCCCGATCACCCGTGTGACTGATCGATGCGTGCGCTCGGACCCAATAGTCCCCCTATGCACGCATCGTGGGTCAGCGGATGTACTCGCCCGCGTTCACGAGCAGGGTCTGGCCCGTGACCATGCGGGCGCGATCGGAGGCGAAGAACACGACGACCTCGGCGACGTCGCCGTCGCTCGGGATCTCTCCGAGCGGCATCTGCGCGGTGATCCGGCCGACGATCGTCTCGGGATCGACGTTCTGCGCCTTGGCGGTCATGCTGACGTAGGCCTCGACCGGCGGGCCCCACATCCACGACGGCACGACGGTGTTGACCCGGATCTTGTACGGCCCGAGTTCCCGCGCGAGATGCGCGACTGCGCCGAGGATGGCGGACTTCGACGCCGCGTACGCGGTCTGCGGTACCTGGGACCAGTACATGGCCTGGCTGCCGATGAAGACGATCGATCCACCGCGCTCCTTGAGGTGCGGGATCACGGCCTGGGTCATCTGCATGGTGCCGAAGAGGTTGATCTCGAGCGCCTGCCGCCAGCTGTCCCAGTCTGCGTTCTCGAGCCCGCCGAATACGGCGTCGAGCGCGGCGCAGTTGACGAGCGCGTCGACCCGGCCGAAGCGGTCGATCGCAGTGGCCGCCAGCCGCTCGCACTGCGCGGGGTCGGTGATGTCGGTCACCGCCCACGCCACGCGCTCGCCCGACGGGTCGATGTCGGCGGCGGCCTTCTCGAGGTTCGTCTCTGTGCGCGCGCCGAGAACGGTGTTGGCGCCGTCTCGGGCGGCCGCGGCCGCGATCTCGCGGCCGAGGCCAGGGCCGACACCCGACACCACCACCGTCTTGTCTTCCAGGATCATGACGCGGTCCTTCCCGACGCTCGGCGCGTCGCTCGAGGGGCAATTTCGGGCTTCGTACCTCCGCGCGGCGACGCGTTCAGCCCGACCCGGCACTTCGGGGCGCGTTGTCCGTCCCAGGGGTTGCGTCCTCCCGCTTGCGCGGTGACGCGGGCGGCGGCCGCGTGCACGGCCGCGCCGTAGCCGATCAGCTCGTCGTAAGGGACATGGCTCCTGAAGACAAGCAGCCCGAGCAGCAGATCGGGTCTGCCTTCGGCGTCGAAGCTGGGCGACGTTACGAACGTGACGGCGTAGTCCCGACCCGGTCGTAGGTGACGAGCGACGTAGTGCCGCCCGGCGAGATTCGAGACCATGTTGGCGAGCGCATCGGCCGCGGGTGCAGAGATGTCGTGGCCGTCGAGGCCCGCGAGCAGCGTGAGCGCGCCCACGGAGACGTCACTCATGCGCTCGACGATGTATCCGCGCTCGCGAGCGGTATCGACGAGCGCGCGCAGGTGCTCGAGGCTCGCGTCCATCGAGACCTCGGGATAGTCGGCGAGCCACTGCGCGATTGCATCGTCACTCAACCAAGCGGCAAGCACGAGGCCACTCGGTGGGGTATAGGGATAGCGCTGGCCCGGCTGGAGCATGCGATCGAGCTCGCCCTGCGGTCCTGTCCGGTCGAGCAGGACGATCTTGTCGCCGACCAACGTCGCCACGCTGGCCGCCAACCCGACTTCCTGGTTCAGCCGCCGCAGCTCCGGGCGCACGAGCGCGAGCGACGAGAACGCCTCCGAGGCGGCGCGGCCCAGACCGATGAGGGCGGGTCCGAGCGTGTACGTCTTGGTGTCCTCGGCCCGCACGAGGTAGCCGGCGCGCGTGAGTGCGCCCGCGATCCCCAGGCCGGTCGCCTTGCTGATGTCCAGGCGTCGGGCGAGCTCGGAGAGCGAGAGCCCCTCGGCGGGCTCGCGGGCGAGCAGGTCGAGCAGGCCGATGACACGCTCCGTGGGTGGCGATTGCCGTTCCATGCCGGGCCCCTTGACTTCTGACGGCCTATCAGAAACCCTTTCATATTGGAACGTCGCGTTGCAATAGTGCACCCGCGCAAGTGCACCGGCGTTCGATGGGGGGAACATTGGAGTTCGGGATCTTCGTGCAGATGTTCCTGCCCGGGGGCAAGGCGCACGATCCGGCGTCCGAGCACCAGGCCGTGCGCAACGAGCTCGAGCTGATCCGCGAAGCCGATCGGAACAACTGGAAGTACGTGTGGTGCACCGAGCACCACACGTTGACCGAGTACTCGCACCTCTCGGCGAGTGAGTCGTTCATCGCGTACGCGCTCGCGCAGACCGAGCGCATCCACGTCGGGTCGGGCATCTTCCCGCTGAACCCGATCACCAACCACCCCGTCCGCGTTGCCGAGCGTGTGGCCATGCTCGACCACCTTTCCGAGGGTCGCTTCGAGTTCGGGTCGGGCCGGGGCGCAGGATCGCACGAGCTCGGCACGTTCAACATCGACCCGTCCGAGACCAAAGCGAACTGGGACGAGGTGATCTGGGAGTTCACCAAGATGTGGGACTCCCTCGAGTACTCGCACGACGGAGCCGCGTTCTCGACGCCACCCCGCAACGTTGTCCCGAAGCCCTACGGCGGTGGCCGTACGCATCCGCCGATGTGGGTGGCAGCCGGCAACCCGCCGACGTACGAGAAGGCTGCCCGCCACGGCATCGGTGTGCTCGGCTTCAACGTTGCCGCCATCCATGACATGAAGGAGCACGTCGACGCGTACAAGTCGGCGATCGGCGAGGCGACGCCAGCCGGGCGGTTCGTCAACGACAACGTGATGATCACGAACGGCCTTGTCTGCCTCGAGGACGGCCGCAAGGCGCGTGAAGCCGCATGCAACATGCAGATCTCGTACCTGCAGTCGCTGGTGTTCCTGTACCACGACACGTTCCCGGTACCCGAGGGCTTCACGGCCTGGCCGAACGTGATGCCCGAGCCGACGCTGGACGACATCGAGGGCCGCATCGAGGCCGGTTTCCTGCTGTGTGGCGATCCCAACGAGGTCACCGAGCAGGTGCGCCGATACCAGGCCGTCGGCTGCGACCAGGTCGCGTTCGGCCTCCCTGTCGGCCTGCCCCAATCCCTGGCACTCGAGACCCTCCGGCTCTTCGGCCAGGAGGTCATCCCCAAGTTCGACCAGGATCCGGTGCACCGCAGCACGCGGATGCGCACGGGCGAACGGGCGCTGACCTCGTGACCACGGTCGAGAGCGCGCACGCCGGCGGCACCGCGACTCACGGGATCGTCCTGGCGCTCGATGGCGTGAGCGTGCATTTCGGCGGCATCGCCGCCCTCACCGACGTGCACCTCGCCGTCGACGCCGGAGACGTGTGCGGGCTCATCGGCCCCAACGGCGCCGGCAAGACGACACTGTTCGACGTCGTCTCGGGCGTCCGAATTCCGGACACGGGACGGGTCATGCTCGACGGCAGCGAGATCACGCGCTGGCCGGCGGCACGCCGAGCCCGGGGCGGGTTGCGCCGCACCTTCCAGCGCGTCCAGACGTACGGCTGGCTCTCGATCGAGGACAACGTGCTCGCCGCGCTCGAGTGGCGCGGAGGCGGCGGCGGTCTGCCGGCCGACCTGCTCGGTTCTCCTATCCGTCGTCGCCGCGAGCGTGAGCGGCGCGAGCGCGTCGCCCACGTGCTCGAGTTGTGCGGCCTGACCGCCGTGGCCCGGCAGCCCGCGGGTTCACTGCCGATGGGACTGGCGCGGATGGTCGAGCTGGCGCGAGCGATCGTCGACCCGCCGCGCGTACTGCTTCTTGACGAGCCGACATCTGGGCTCGGCGACACCGAGATGACGCGACTGGGGGAGCGGATCCGGGCCATCCAGGCCGAGGAGTCCTGCGCGGTGCTGCTGGTCGAACACGACGTGGGATTCGTCATGGAGCAGTGCGACCGCATCGTCGTGCTCAACCTGGGCGAAGTGATCGCGGTCGGGACGCCGAAGGAGATCCAGGCCGATGCCGGGGTGCGTACTGCGTACCTCGGTGAGCAATGACAAATGGGGGGAGTTGACGTGAAGCGAAACAAGCTGGTGGGCGCGACCGTTGTGCTGGCGCTCGTGCTCGCCATGAGCAGCATGAGCGCCGCGAGTTCGTCCGGACGTCCTGATCGACCGACGCGCGGCGTGACGGACACCACGATCACCCTCGGTGGTCTCGGGTATGCGGGCTTCTATCAGGATTCAGCCGTGGGGGCCCAGGCCCGCTTCGACAAGGCGAACAACAACAACGAGATACCCGGTGGCCGGAAGATCAACTTTCTTGGCTTCCGCGACGACGGCAGCGACCAGAGCAAGGACCTCGACGAGGGCCGGAAGCTCGTCCAGGAAGACCAGGTCTTCGCCGTCGTCCCGGTGATCACACCGTTCCTCGGCGCGAGCGACTTCTTCGCGCAGAACAAGACGCCGTTCATCGGATGGGGCATCTCGTCCGGCTTCTGCGAGAACCCGTTCGGCTTCGGGTTCAGCGGTTGCCTGACGCCCGAGGATCCGAAGACGGCCGCCTCCACCTGGGGGGACTTGATCAAAAAGGGCAATTTCAACGGCAACGCGAAGGGCAAGACGGCCGCGGTGATCGCCGAGGACAACGATTCGGGCAAGGCAGGTGTGAAGGTCATCACTGCGTCGGCGAAGGCGGGCGGATTCAAGGTCGTCTACAACAAGAACCCGATTCCGCCGGCGCCAGCGACCGTGAGCGACTTCACGCCCTTCGCCAACGAGATCATGACCAGCAACAACGGTCGCCCGGCGGACGTCGTGTTCCTGACCCTCGCCGTCAACAACGTGACGGGGCTCAGCAACAAGCTGCTGGAGCTCGGATACCAGGGCGTGCTGACGAACGCCGTGGGTTATGACCCGCGGCTCGCTTCGCAATTCGTCGGGTCGTCGGTGTTCATCCAGTTCAATGCGTTCGAGTCTGCACAGCGGGGCAACACGGCCATGCAGCAGATCATCGACGAGATCCGGGCGGTCAAGTCTGATCAGATGCTCACGCAGCCGGTGCTCGCGGGCTACCTGTCAGCCGACATGTTCGTGCAGATGCTGAAGAAGACAGGGAAGAACCTGACGGAGACGAATTTCGCGAAAGCTGCGAACAAGAACTTCAAGTACGAGTACAAGGACATCGCGGGCGCGATTTCGTTCCCCGCCGGTCACCGGATCGGGAACACGTGCGGGACGCTCGTCGAGAGCGACGGCACCAACTACACCATCAAGGTGCCGTTCGCCTGCTACAAGAGGGTGAAGGTCTAGACAGGAGAGACGAGGAGCCGCGCCCGAGATCACGAGGGGCCACCATTGGAGAAGTTCCTCAACCTCGTGATCTCGGGCGCGGTGTCAGGCGCCATCTACTCCGTGATGGCGTCGGGGCTCGTCCTGACGTACCAGAGCTCGGGCATCTTCAACTTCGCGCACGGAGCCGTTGCGTTCGCGACGGCATACTTGTTCTTCCAGTTGCACCAGGCGACATCGGCGGGCGGCCTTGGTTGGCCGATCGTCCCGTCCGCCATCGTGGCGATCCTCGTCTTCGCGCCCTTGCTCGGCCTGCTGCTCGATCGGATCCTGTTGCGGCGACTCGCCGACGCGCCCGTGTACGCCCGCATCGTCGGCACGATCGGGCTGCTCGTGGCGCTTCCGGCGCTCGTGCTGTGGCTCGTGGAGACAGTGGGGAACTCGGTCCTCGAGTTGGGCCTCCCGACGAACACGGCCGGCTTCCAACCGCCCGGGTTGGGTCCATACCCGCGCGAAGTGGTCTGGCGACCGTTGAGTGGCGTCGCGATCAACTCGGACCAGCTGGCGGTGTTCGTTGCCGCCGGCGGCGCGGCCGTGGTCCTGTGGTTGGTGCTGCGGCACACGCGCATCGGGCTGGAGATGCGCGCCGGCGTCGATCGCCGGGACCTGGCAGGGCTCCGCGGCGTGAACGCAGGCAAGACGTCCGCGGTGACATGGGCGCTGTCGATGGCGCTGGCGGGGTTGGGCGGCGTGCTGATCGCCCCGCTCTTCGGCCTTGCCGACGTGGACTACACGCTCGTGGTCCTCGGCTCGCTGGCCGCCGTGGTGGCGGCCGGATTGCGCTCGATCCCGATCGCGTTCGTCGCCGGACTGCTGCTGGGCGTGCTGCAGAACCTCGTGTTCGGGTACGCGCCCGGCTTCCTGACCGACATCTCCGGCTTTCTCTCCGCTATCCCGTTCATTCTCACCGTCGTGCTCCTCTTCTTCCTCGGGTTCGACCGGGCGCGTGCCGCCGGGTCCGTTGCGGACGAGTCGCCGCCCGAGGATCACCGCGCCGGGCTGCCCGCGTGGCGCCGGATCCTCCCGTGGGCGATCGCCGTCAGCGCGCTCGTTGTGTACGAGCTGTGGTTCGCGAGCGAGTTCTGGTCGAGCTTGATCGCGAAGGGCATCGTGCTCGGCATCGTGTTCTTGTCGTTCGTGGTGATCACCGGCCTCGGCGGCATGGTGAGCCTCGGACAAGCGACGTTCGTCACCGCCTCCGCCTTCACCGTCGGCTATCTCGTTAACACCAAGTTCGGCTTCACGATCCCGTTGGTGATGCACGACGGCCGGGTGGGGTTCTTCTTTGCCGTGGTCGCGGGCGCCGCGGTCGCCGCCGCGGTCGGGGCCCTCATCGCCATACCAGTACGACGCCTCGGTCCGCTGGCGCTCGCGCTGGCGACGCTCTCGCTCGCGTTCGTGGCCGAGCTCACCGTGTTCCAGCTCGAGGCCGTACGCAACGGATCGCGGGGCTGGCCCGTACCGCCCCTCAACCTCGAGACCTTCGAGGCCGAGCTGCCGTTGGGGCCGTTCGACTTCACCAACCCGCGCACGATGGCGATGCTCGCCTTGGTCGTCTTCGGGCTGATCACGCTCGTGATCCGCAACTTGCAACGCTCGCCATCAGGACGGGCCATGCTCGCGGTCAGGAGCTCCGAGGTCGCTGCCCGCACGTCGGGTATCGGCGCCGACTGGGCCAAGGTGTCCGTGTTCGCGGTGTCAGCCGCGATCGCCGGTATCGGTGGAGGGTTGCTCGCCGTCGTCAGCAGCCCGGTCAACAATCGCACTGCGCCCGCGTTCATCGGCCTGATCTGGCTGGCGGTCACTGTCACCTTCGGGATCCGGCGCCCAGGCGGCGCGCTGATCGCGGGCTTGGCGTTTGCGACCTTCACCGACCTGCTCCAAGTCGTGACCGGATGGGGTTTCATGCCCGCGTGGGCCGCGAGCCTCACGAACACCACGCAGCTCGCGGCGATCCTGTTCGGCATCGGCGCGATCAACCTCGCCAAGAACCCCGACGGGGTCCTCGCCCTCGTCGGGACGCAGCGGCTCGAGCGCCGCCGCCGGCGCGAAGAAAGGGCGGCCGCGCGCGCGGCGAGGCCGGTCACGACCGTCCCCGCAACGACGCCCCTCGAGGCAGCAACGGCCGACGGCGCCGGCGGCCCGAAGGAGACCGAGCCCGCCGCGCTGCGTCTCGAACGCATCGTCGCTGGCTACGGCGAAGTCGAAGTGATCCACGGCGTGGACCTTTCCGTTCCGACCGGACAAGTGGTCACGCTGCTGGGTGCCAACGGCGCCGGTAAGTCGACGCTGTGCGCGGTGGCAGCCGGATTGCTCGAACCGACGTCCGGCCGCGTCCTCCTGCAGGGCGACGACGTCACGGCTGAGCCCGCGTCCCGGCGCGCACGGCGCGGGTTGATCCTCACGCCCGAGGCGCGCGGCATCTTCCCGGGACTCTCGGTCGACGAGAATCTGAGCCTGTTGCTGCGGTCGTCGGCCGAACGCGCCCAGGCCTACGAGCGGTTCCCGCTGCTCGCCGATCGACGACGCCAGCCGGCTGGCCTGCTGTCAGGTGGCGAGCAGCAGATGCTGGCGCTGGCGTCAGCGCTGGTACGGCCGCCGAAGGTGTTCATCGCTGACGAGCCGTCGCTGGGCCTCGCGCCACTCGCCAGCGACGCCGTGTTCGGCGCGCTGACCGAGCTCCGCGAGCGTGGCACCTCCCTGCTGCTGGTCGAGGAGAAAGCGCGCGAAGCACTCGAATTGGCCGACGTTGTCGTCGTGATGGAGCTTGGACGCATTGCGTGGACCGGTCCGCGCCGCGACGCCGACGCCGATCGCTTGGCCGCCGTGTACCTCGGTGTGCGGGTGTGACCGGGGGCTACCGTTTGCGATCGGCAGCCGAGGCTAAGGAGGCACGATGAGCACGACTCCACCGCCGGCCGATGCCCGGGTCACGGCGATCGATCTGCGTCGCAGCTGGGGGTTCGTGCTCGCGCTCGGCATCGCGTGCGTCGTCGCAGGCGTGCTCACACTCGTGTGGCCCGGTGTCACGATCCTCGCTCTGGTCATTGTGCTCGGAGTGTTCCTGCTCTTCGCCGGCGCGTCCGAGATCGGCTGGGCGCTCGCAGAGCGTCAGACCGAGGGATGGAAGGTCATCCTGGCGCGCGGGATCATCAACGTGATCACCGGGCTCATCGTCCTCATATGGCCCGACGTGACGGTCCTCGCGCTCGCGTTGATCCTTGCCGCGTGGTTGTTCGTGTACTCGGCGATGACGCTCTGGTACGCGTACCAACATCGAGGCGAGCAGCCGCGCCGAGGCCACTTCGTGGTCAAGGGATTCGCCGCACTGATCGCCGCCATCATCACCGTCGCGTGGCCGGGCATCACCGTGCTCGTAATCGCGATCGTGATCGGTCTCGAGCTCATCTTCTACGGCGCGGTCTTGATCCAGTTGGGGCTGCGCATGCGCCGTCTGCCGGCCACGTGAGGCCTCGCCACCGTCGCCATCGTGGTGACGGCGCCGAGCATTGAGCCGCGGGGCCCTCATCACGCTGCTGCTCGTCGTGGCGGCGTTGCTCGTCCCGTTCGCGCTCGTCGGTCTCTGGACACACCAGGTCCTCCTCGATCGCGAGCGGTTCACCAACCTCTCTGACGACCTGCTCGATCGCTCGGCGGTGCGTCGGGGCTTGGCCGACGAGACCGTGGCCCAGCTCGAGCGTGCGCGGCCCGGGCTCAGGGCCGGCGAGCCGGCCTTGCGGGCCGGCATGGAAAGCGTGTTGACGTCGCCCGACTACCGAGCCGTGTTCAAGCAGACGCTCGGTGACGTGCACGACCAGCTCACCAACGACGAGGACACGCTCCGGCTCAACCTCGGTCCGACCGTGGATTTCGCTCGCGCCCGGCTGCCGGGCGGCCGGGCGTTGCCGCCGGGCTCGCAGGTGCCCCCGGTTGTCATCGCCCGGCGCAGTGAAGTGCCCGTGCAGTGGGGCGCGGTCGACGCTGCGAAACGAATCGCGTTCCTTACGCCGCTGGTCGTGCTCGGACTCCTCGCCCTCGCGGTCGCGATGGCCCGGCGGCGGTGGCTCACCCTGGGCATCGTCGGGAGCGTGGTGGCGGGTGTTTCGCTGCTCCTGCTCGGGCTCATGGCGCTGGCGAAACAGGTCGTCGGTCGCCGTCTCGACGCGGTCGTTTCTCGCGACGCGTTCGATGCCGCGTGGGAGGTGATCGCCCGCAGCCTCACCAACACCACGCTGATCATCGTGCTCGGCGCGCTCGTCGTGGCCGCCGGCGGCTTCGTCGTCCACCTGATCCTGACGCGCCGCCCGTCGCCCGCGCATTGATGCGCTCCTCAACTTCGGATAGCGAAGCTCAGGAGCGCATCGTGTCGATCTGACCGACCGTCAGGTCTATGCTCCGCGGCGACGGCGGCTTTGCCGACCGTCGCCGCAAAGCCGGAGCTTGCGACGGCGACAAGGAAGAGGCCATGACCGAGATCCCGAAGATCATCTCCGTCGACGACCACGTCGTGGAGCCGGCCGACGTCTGGCAGAAGCGCCTGCCGAAGAAGTACCTCGACGTCGGCCCGCGCGTGGAGCGAGCCCCGCTGGGGGAGATGACCTTCGTCGGCGGCAACTTCTCGTATGAGAAGGGCGAGGGCCGTCCGTGCGACTGGTGGCACTACGAGGACAAGAAGATCCCGCAGACGCGGCTCAGCGCGGCCGTTGGATTCGACCGCGACGAGGTCAAGATCACCGCCATCACCTACGAGGAGATGCGCCCGGGCTGCTACGACCCGAAGGCGCGCCTCGAAGACATGGACGTCAACTGGGTCGAAGCGTCGCTCTCGTTCCCGACGTTCCCGCGCTTCTGCGGGCAGACGTTCATGGAAGCCAAGGACATGGAGCTCGCCGACCTCTGCGTCAAGGCGTACAACGACTGGATGTTCGACGAGTGGTGCGCAGGCTCGAACGGTCGGCTGGTCCCGCTGCCGATCATCCAGCTGTGGGACTCGCAACTCGCCGCCGACGAGATCCGCCGCAACGCGGCGCGGGGCGGGCACGCGGTCGCGTTCACGGAGATCCCGCCGTTCCTCGGGTTGCCGTCGGTCCACGACGCCGACGGCTACTGGGACCCGTTCTTCCAGGCATGCGCGGAGACGGGCACCGTCGTGTGCATGCACATCGGGTCGTCCTCGAAGATGCCGTCCACGTCGAAGGACGCGCCGCCGGCCGTGGGATCGACACTCACGTACATGAACGCGGCGATGTCGCTGACCGACTATCTCATGTCGGGCGTGTTCGAGAAGTTCCCCGACCTCGTGATCGCGTACTCGGAGGGGCAGATCGGCTGGATCCCGTACGTGCTCGAGCGGGCCGATGCGGTCTGGGATCACAACCGCGCGTGGGGCGGCGTGGCCGACAAGGTGAAGAAGCCGCCGAGCCAGTACTACCGGGAGCACGTCTACGGCTGTTTCTTCGACGACCCGCACGGACTGCGTTCACTCGAGGACATGGGCGTCGACACGATCACCTTCGAGACCGACTACCCCCACAGCGACTCGACCTGGCCGAACAGCAAAGAAGTTGCCGAGCGGCAGATGAAGGACCTCGACGACGAGACGATCCGCAAGATCGTGCGCGACTTCGCCGAGTAACGGCGACTCGCTATTTCTGGTCCGAGCCCTTCGGCCGCATTACGAGCACCGTGCCCTGCGCGATGCACACCTGGCGGCCGTCGTTGTCGACGTCGATGCGGACGACGGCGGTGCGCTTCGTGAGCGAGACGATCTGCGCCACAGCCGCGAGCGTGCCGGTGGTGACCGGCGCCAGGTAGTTGAGCTTGAACTCGGTTGTTGCCGCCCACGCGCCTTTGGGCATGACGGGGTAGCAGACGGTGCCGAGCACGTGGTCGCACAGCGCGGCCAGCACGCCGCCGTGCAGGTTCTTGAACGTCGTGAGCAGCTCGTCACGCACGGCGAGCTCGGCCCGCATCCCGCCCGGCCAGGTCTCGGTCAGGCGAATGCCTAGGTAGCCGGGGAGACCCTCGGCCTTCTCGTGCGCTCGCACGAGCCCCTCGGCAACGCGCTCGTCGTAGGTCTCGAAATCGCCCACGGCTGCGGAGGCTAGAGCAACGCCGGCGCGAGCTCCCGCCAGTCGTCGAGCGGAACCGCGGTGCGTTCAGGCTTGAGGACCTGCACGGCGACGTGGTCGGCGCCGGCGTCGAGATGGGCCTGCACGCGGGCGCGGATCGCGTCAGCGTCGCCCCACGCCACGAGGGTGTCGACGAGCCGCTCGCTGCCGCCGTCGGCGATGTCGTCGTCGGTGATGCCGAAGCGACGCAGGTTGTTCATGTAGTTCGGGAGGTCGAGATACGTCGCGACGTGCTTGCGCCCGATCCGGCGTGCCTCGGCCGGATCGGTCTCGAGCAGGACGGCCTGCTCGGGCGCCAACAGCTTCTGCGGGCCGAGGATCTCGCGGGCCTGGGCCGTGTGCTCGGGCGGCACGTTGTAGGGGTGCGCGCCATCTGCGCGCTCGGCCGCCAGCCGCAGCATCTTCGGGCCGAGGGCCGCGAGCACGCGCCGCGGGGGCTCGGGCGGTTCGGCGGCGAGATACAGGGCTGCGTCCATGCGGTCGAGGTACTCGCGCATCGCCGTCAGCGGGCGAACGTACGTCTGGCCTCGCAGTCCTTCCACCATTGGCTGGTGGCTCACGCCGAGCCCGAGCACGAACCGGCCCGGGAACGCCTCGCTGACTGTCTTCCAGCCCGCGTTCATCGTCATTGGGTCGCGTCCCCAGATCTGGGCGATGCCTGTTCCCACGGCAATGCGTCGCGTGCCACCGAGCAGGAGCGTCGCGTGGACGAGCGGATCGCGCCCGACGGCGTCGGGCACCCAGATCGCGCCGTACCCCAGCTCCTCGATCTCGGCCGCCATCTCGCGGCCACGCTTCATCGGCTGGAGGTCGAGGACGAAGCTCCAGATCCCGACGCGCCCGAGATCCATCAGGTCACCACCGCTGGACACGAAATAAGAACACGTTCTAGATTGGCAATCGTACCGGAGGAAACGGCATGAGCGTGACGACGGACGAACGGCTCCTCATCGGCGGCGACTGGGTCGCGGGCGGGGACGGCGGCTACGACATCGTCAACCCCGCGACCGAGGACGTCGTCGGTGTCGCGCCCGAGGCGTCGGCGCAGCAGGCCCACGACGCAGCCCGCGCCGCGCGCGACGCGTTTGCCTCGTGGTCGCAGACGACGCCGCAACAGCGCGCCGAGTTGCTGAAGGCGGCGGCGAATCGTGTGCGCGAGCGCATCGAGGACCTCGTGCCGCTCGTCATCGCCGAGACCGGCTGCACTGCGACCGTGGGGCGTTCGATGCAGGTGCCGGTGGCGGCGAGTCGCTTCGATCGCTACGCGTTAGGGGCACTCGAACCTTCGGTCATTCCGTTGCCGCCACAAGAGATGCCGTCCACGCCGCTCGCGCCAGGCGGGCTGATGGGCGCGCTGGCGCGCCGGGCGCCCGTCGGCGTCGTGGCGTGCGTCACCCCGTACAACTTTCCCATCGTGAACATGGCCGGGAAGATCGGTCCCGCCCTCGCCATGGGCAACACCGTCATCGTGCGGCCGGCGCCGCAGGATCCGCTCGCGGTGATCGAGCTCGTGCGCATTCTGGAGGAGGTCGGCTTCCCGCCTGGCGTCGTCAACGTCGTCACGGGGTCGAGCCCCGCGACCGGTGAGGCGCTCGTCGAATCGCCCGACGTCGACATGATCAGCTTCACGGGAAGCACGTCGGTCGGGTTGCGTATCGCCGAGACGGGCGGGCGCACGATGAAGCGTCTCCTCCTCGAGCTCGGCGGCAAGGGCGCGTGTCTCGTGCTCGACGACGCGGACCTCAACGGGGCCGTGACCGCGGTCGGCTCGGTGTGGACGTTCCACTCGGGTCAGATCTGTACCGCGCCGACACGTGCGATCGTGCACCGGTCGCGGTACCAGGAGTTCGTCGAGCGGCTGAGCAAGATGGCGACCGTCCTGCCGATCGGCGATCCGCTCGACGCCAAGACGGTCGTCGGGCCGCTCATCACCGGCGCCCACCGCGAGCGGGTGGAGGGGTACATCCGCGCCGGCGCCGACGAGGGCGCGGAGGTCGTCGCCGGCGGCGGCCGACCCGCGCACCTCGAGCGCGGCTTCTACGTCGAGCCGACCTTGCTCGCCGAGGTACGCAGCGACATGCGAGTGGCACGTGAAGAGATCTTCGGACCGGTGATCGTCGTCGAGACGTTCGACGACGACGAGGAAGCCATCACCCTCGCCAACAACAGCGACTTCGGCCTCTACGACTACGTGTTCACCGGCGACTCGGCTCGCGGGATGCGGACCGCCCGCCACCTGCGCGCCGGCAACGTCGGCATCAACACGATCCAGCGCAACCACGAGACGCCGTTCGGAGGCACGAAGTACAGCGGCGTCGGCCGCGACGGCGGGTCGTTCGGCCTGCACGCGTACTCGGAGCTCCAGAGCGTCGTCTGGCCCGGGTGAGCCGTCGAAGATGAGCGTCGCCGACGAGCGCACAGACGTGAGCGACGAGGTCGTCTCGGTCGTTCCGGCGGGCAAGCTCGTGTTCGGCATCCAGCTGCCGACGGTCGCGCTGAGCACGATGGTCGCCGCGCCGTGGGAACGCGCGAACGGCGCCGGCGTTCCCGAGCTTGTCCAGGCGGCGCAGGCTGCCGACCGCGCCGGCTTCTTCTATGTCGCGGTGTGCGACCACGTCGCGATCCCTCGCCAGCTCGCGGCGGCCATGTCGACGACGTGGTACGAGCCGATCTCGACGCTCGGGTTCCTGGCCGCACATACGACATCCACGCACCTCATGACGAACGTGTACGTCGGCGGGTACCGGCACCCCCTCCAGACCGCGAAGGCGTTCGCGACGCTCGACACGCTGTCGGACGGCCGGGTGATCCTCGGGATGGGCGCCGGCCACGTGGAGAAGGAGTTCGACGCGCTGGGCCTGCCGTTCGCCGAGCGCGGTCGGCTGCTCGACGCGGCAATTGACGGCGTGAAGGAGGCCTGGCGCGAAGAGTTCACCGGTGTCGGTGACGATGCCGTCGGGATGCGGCCGCGCCCGATGCAGCAGCCCCGCCCGCCGATCTGGATCGGCGGATCGACCCGACCTGCGCTGCGGCGCGTCGCCGAGCGGGGCGACGGCTGGATCCCCCAGGGGACGCCGCGCAAGAAGATGCCGGAGTCGATCGCGTACCTGCGCGCCCATCGGGACAAGGTGCGGCCGGGCGCCGAGCCCGAGATCGGCGTCATCACCGAGGCGATGTACGTCGGCGAGCCGAGCTGGGACGTTGCGCGGGGCACGATCACGGGCCCGCCGGAGAAGCTGGCCGAATCGATGAACGGGTACGGCGCGATGGGCGTCTCGCACCTCCAGGTGCGCTTTCAATCTCGCTCGATCGACGAGTTGTGCGACCAGATCGAGCGCTTCGGCGCCGAGGTCGGGCCGCACCTCACCCGCTGACACTGGAGTCGCGTTATGGCGATGCTCGGACTTCGTTACGACCTGCGAGCCCCGACGTGGGGGTCGGCATCACACGCCGAGTTGTATGCCGCCTGCCTCGATCAGGCGGCGTGGGGTGACAAGCTCGGTTTCGATTTCGTCGTCCTGTCCGAGCACCACGCAGCCGAGGATGGCTACATCCCCGCCCCCGTCACGATGGCGGCCGCGGTCGCAGGACGCACGAAGCGGATCGGCATCAACATCGCAGCCATCCTCGTGCCGCTGCACGACCCCGTGCGGCTGGCCGAGGAGCTCGCGGTGCTCGACCTCGCCAGCGGCGGGCGCGTCAGCTTCGTCGCCGGGACGGGCTACCGGTACGAGGAGTTCGAGATGGCGGGCGTGGACCGCAAGCAACGCGGCAAGTTGCTCGAGGAATACGTCGACGTCATGCGCAAGGCGTGGACGGGCGAGCCGTTCGAGTGGCGGGGCCGGACGGCGCAGGTCACGCCGACGCCGATGACCAAGCCGCACCCGATGATGATGATCGGCGGCTCGACAGAGGTCGCGGCGCGGCGCGCGGCGCGTCTTCGGCTCCCGATGTTCCCCGCCGTCGGCGACCCGGCGCTGGCCGAGATCTACAACGACGAATGCGCCAAGGTCGGCTTCGAGCACGGTTTCATCAGCCTTCCCGCCGGTCCCGGCTTCGTGCACGTTGCGGAGGACCCGGAGGCGGCGTGGGCGAAGATCGGCCCGCACGCGCTGCACGAGGCCCAGGTCTACGAGAGCTGGCAGACCCCTGGGCAGCGCTCGGCCGTCGACGTGCACGCCAAAGACGTCGACGAGGTGCGCAAGAGCGACGTCTACCGCGTGGTGACGCCCGACGAGTGCGTCGCGCTGGCCGAGGAGCTCGGCGACTTCGGCACGCTTCTCCTGCACCCGTTGATGGGCGGCATCCCACCCGACGTTGCGTGGGAGAGCCTCGAGCTGTTCGAGCGCAAGGTACTGCCGAGGCTGCGGCCCGCCGCTGGTTGAATGTGGCTCGGTGGGCACCGCACCGCTGCCCGACGAGCTGCGCACTCCGCACCCGGCTCGGCTTGCGCCGTCGACTCCCGGTTACGAGGAGATCATCGCCGCGCACGAGAACGCGCTCGTCAAGGGCGAGCCGGGCTACCTCGACCCCGTCACCGGCCTGTTCGTCATGACCGCCGCGTATCTCTGGGAGCGCGGCGAGTGCTGCGACTCCGGCTGCCGCCACTGCCCGTACGTAGGGCGCTGATTACCTCAGCTCGTCCGCGTAGCGGTCGGTGCCGGGGACGGTGGCGAGGAACGGCGAGACGAACAGGATGCGACCGAGGCCGCTCGCGTCGAACTCCTTGCCCAGACCGCCGAAGCGGTCGTCGAACACGTCGACCGGGTCCTCGTCGAGGAAGTAGAGCTGGAGGAAACGGTCGGCCGCCTCGTTGCGGGGCACGTCGCTCGGCGCGTCCTGGAAAAGCGGCACCGGGGTGAACGCCACCATCACCTCGGCCGGGCAGGGACGGGCGCGGAACCACGCGACCACGTCGTCGTGGGTCTTGCCCTCGGAGACCTCGCCGATGACGGCGACGACCCCGCGGAACGGATGGTCGAGCGCGAGCTCGGCGGGCACGCCGTCCGGGTCGGCGCGCTGCTCGTCGAGGAACCGGTACATCAGCGTGTGGATGTGGTCGCGATGCGGGAACATCCGATCGTTGGCGTGCAGCCATTTCACCTGCTCGGTTCCCCACTGCATCCACTCGCCGAAGCGGCCGGCGAGGATCCAGTAGAGCGCGAGGTACGAGCCGGTCATCGGGTCGGGCGTGATCGGCGAGTCGGACGGATACCGCTTCTCCTTGCCCGCACGCGTCGCGACGTACCGCGCGCCCGAAAGCGTCCAGGCGCCGATCATGCAGCCGGCGTAGAAGTGGTCGCGCTCGTACCAGCGGTTGTACGCGACCTCGTGACCCGGGTGCGGCTCGACCATCGTGAACAGCGCGCCCCCGACCTTGATCGGCTTCTCGCTCGTGTCCCCGGTCCCGAGGGGCTGGATCGTCGCTTCGGTCGTCATCGCTCCTCCGTTGTCCGCGCCGCGAGCGCACGCTTGTCGACCTTGAGCATGGACGTCAGCGGCAGGTCGTCGACCAACTCGAGGCGGTCGGGTGCCTTGTAGTCGGCGAGGCGATCGCGGCACCAAGCACGCAACGTTTCCAACGTCGGCTCAGCCGCGCCCGCGACCGCCACGACGAACGCGACGCCCACCTCACCCAGGACCGGGTCGGGGACGCCGACGACCGCCGCACGCGCCACCGACGGTTGCTCGGCGAGCGCCGCCTCAACCTCGGCCGGGTACACGTTGTACCCGCCGCGGATGTACATCTCCTTGAGCCGACCGACGATACGCAGGTTGCCGTCGGCGCCGACGACCCCCAGGTCGCCGGTGTGCAGCCACCCGTCGGCGTCGATGACCTCGGCCGTGCGCTCGGGGTCGCGCCAATACCCGCGCATCATGGCCGGCGACTTGCAGCACACTTCGCCGACCTCGCCCACCGGTTGTTCAGCCCCGCCGGCCGGATCGACGATGCGCACCTCGACCTCGGGCGCAGGGCGGCCGACCGTGGTGGCCACGACCTCGTCGTCGTCACCGACGAGCGTGCTCGTGCACACGCCCGCCTCGGTGCTCGTGTAGCGCGTGACCACGGGACAGCCGAGCACCTTACGGATCTGACGCACGAGCTCGGGCGGGATCGATGCGCCGCCGAGCGCCGCCACCCGCAGGCGTGAGAAGTCGGTCCGCTCGATGTCGGGATGGGCGAGCACGAGCGACCACTGCGTGGGCACGCCAGTTGCCATCGTGATGCTTTCGTCGCGGATGAGCCGGAGCGACTCTTGCGCCGACCACGGCTCGCCGACGAGCACGATCGTCGTGCCGTTCGCGAGCTCGTCCCACATGCGCGTCATGTAGCCGACGTGCGCGAACGGCAGCGCGAGGAGCCGGCGGTCTCCGGGGCGCGTGAGCTCACCGATGTTGCGCGAGATCGCCGCCATCGTCTCATGGTCGAACACCGCGCCCTTGGGCTCACCGGTAGTGCCGCTCGTCCAAACCACGCACGCCGGATCCGTCGGTGTCAGTGGAGGCAACGACGCCGGCGGGTCAGCGGCGAAGGCGTGGCCAAGCTCGGAGACGTGAATGGTTCGGCCGGCGTCGACGCCCTCGGGGACCTCGACGCCGTCGCCGACGACCGTGACGGTCGGTTCGGTGCGCCCGAGGATGCTCGCCTTCTCGGCCGGACCGAGCCGAAGGTTCAGCGCCGACGTAATGGCGCCGACCCGGAGCGCGCCGAGATAGCAGGTCGCGAACTTGATCGTCGACGACAGCAGCAGGGACACGACGTCACCTGGCTGCACGCCGTGATCGACGAGCGTGGCCGCGAAGCCGTCAGTAGCCCGGTCGAGCCACCCGTAGGTGACGCGCTTCTCACCGTGGACGTATGCCTCCCGATCGGGATGCGCGGCGGCGGCGTCCCGCAGCAGGTCGGCCGTCGTGCACGGGGTTGCGCCGGCTGTCACCACAAATCGGGACCGTACCCGAGAGCCTGCTGCCTAGTTGATGGGCCTGAGCGCGTCGACGACGACCGCCAGATTCAGCCAAAGAGAGGGGAACAGCACCGTCGTCGTTGTCCGCTCTTCGCCTTACGAAGGCGGCTTAGGAAAACGGCGTACGCGAACCAAGAGCGCCGCCCGGCCCCCGTCCTGCTCACTATTGGCCAGCGGCGGCAGGTGGTGGGCCAGTTTGGGTGTGCCTCTCTTTCGGTAAGGCTCAACCGCGAGCGGAACGACGTTCAAGCCTCCCAGGCTCCGCTCGCTTCGTTCCGCTGGAGTGCCCCCGCCGGTCCACCCCTTCGGGGGCACTCCGTTTGCGCGCGGAAGGCGGGAGGCCGGTCCGTTCGACTGGCCTCCCGCTCTTCCCCCATCCCCCGAGAGCCGCGGATTTTTAGGGCGGTTTGGGCGGTCTCGAGAGGTACAGGTAGTGTTTGCCGGGAACGAGACGAGATAAACGTCTTTGACTGCAGGCTTAGGCTCGGCTGAGAGCAGGCGGTAGAGGACGAACGGGCACCCCGGGGCTTTTTGCTCCCGGGGTTCTCTCTCACGTCACGGCAGAGAGCTCCTCAGCGACCGGATGGAAACACGGACGGCGTCCGTGGGACCGTGAATCCCGTATGAAACGACGATGCCGCGGACGGTGCGGACGAGCCCGGATGGTGCTCGCCTGACGGAGCGTTAGATTCTCGCCAGGGCGCCCGATCGAGAGCCCAGAAGGGGGATGCATGCCGCGATTCGCGGACCACGTCGCCGTCGTGACCGGGGCGGGCTCGGGGCTCGGGCGCGCTACTGCGCATCGCTTCGCCGACGAGGGAGCGGCAGTCGCCGTGGTCGACGTCGCCGCCGACGCCGCCGAGAAGACCGCAGCGGAGATCGGGGAGCGCGGCGCCACAGCACGCGCATACACGGTCGATGTCACCGCCCGCGCGGCGACGAAGGCAACAGTCGACGCCGTCGCCGGGGACCTCGGCCGCCCGCAGGTACTCGTCAACTCGGCCGGCATCGGCGGCTTCGCGCACACGCTCGACGAGACCTTCGAGCGTTGGTCCGCGATCATCGGCGTCAACCTCACCGGGACGTTCCTGATGTGCCAGGCGACCCTGCCGTACCTCCTCGACGGCGGCGGCGCGATCATCAACGTCGCATCCAACGCCGGTCTCATGGGCCAGCCGTACTCAGCCGCGTACTGCGCGTCCAAAGGCGGTGTCGTGAATCTCACCCGGGCACTCGCCGTCGAGTACGTGAAGCGCGGCGTGCGCGTGAACGCCGTCGCTCCCGGCGGGATGAACACGCCGATGATCGCCGGGTTTTCCATGCCCGAGGGCGTCGACCTCAAGGAGTTCGCGCGGGTGACGTCACCGCTCGGGTACGCGGAGCCGGAGGAGCTCGCCGGACTGATCGCGTACATCGCCTCTGATGACGCCAAGTACATGGTGGGCAGCATCGTGTCGATGGACGGTGGGATCACCGCGTGATTACGGACGCCAGGAGCCTCTGGGAGCTGATCGGGCGACGGGTCAGCGAGACGCCGGATGCCATGCTGGGCATCGACGAGGACGGGCGAACGTTGACGTACGCCGAGTACCGCGATGCTGCCGAGCGCGCCGCCGCCGGCCTGGCCGAGCTGGGTATCGGAGAAGGCACGCCGGTGTCGTGGGCGCTCCCGACATGGTTGGAGTCGCTCGTCCTCGTGGGCGCGCTCTCTCGGCTCGGCGCGGTCCAGAACCCGATCCTGCCGATCTATCGCCACCGCGAGGTCGGCTTCGTGACCAAGCAGACGGGAGCGAAGCTACTGATCGTCCCGTCGACCTGGAAGGGGTTCGACTACGAGGGCATGGCGCGGGAGATCGCCGCTGCACAGCCAGGGCTCGACGTCCTGATCGTCGATCGCAAGTTGCCCGACGGTGATCCGGCGTCGCTGCTGCCACCGGCGGCGCCACCGTCGTCCCCGCAAGAAGCACCGGTGCGGTGGGCCTTCTACACCTCGGGCACCACCGCCGATCCGAAGGGCGCCCAGCACACGGACCGCACGATCATGGCGTCGGCGTACGGCATGACGAAGGCGCTCGCGCTCGAACGGGACGACGTCAGCGCGCTCGTCTTTCCGTTCACGCACATCGGCGGCATTGGCTGGCTCTTCAGCTCGATGATGGTCGGGTTCAAGACCATCGTCATCGAGGCGTTCGATCCCGCGACGACGATCCCGGTGCTGCAGCGCGAGGGCGTCACGCTGGCCGGCGCGGGCACGCCGTTCCACATGGCGTACCTGGCGGCGCAACGACAGAACCCGGGGGAGAAGCTGTTCCCGAACGCGCGCGCGTTCCCGGGCGGCGGCGCGGCCAAGCCCGTGCAGCTGCACTACGACGTGAAGAAGGAGCTCGGCGGCGTCGGTGTCGTCTCGGGCTACGGGCTCACAGAGTGCCCGATCCTCGCCATGTCGACGGTCGACGATCCCGACGTGAAGCTGGCCGAGACCGAAGGCCGAACCACGCCCGGGGTCGAGGTCAAGGTCGTGAAGCTCGACGGCACGGTCGCGCAGCCGGGCGAAGAAGGCGAGATCCGCGTCAAGGGGCCGATGCTGTTCCGGGGATACATCGACTCGTCGCTCGACGCCGAGGCGCTCGACGAAGACGGCTGGTTCCGCACCGGCGACCTCGGGTTCCAGGACGTAGACGGCTACATCGCCATCACCGGCAGGCTCAAGGACGTGATCATCCGCAAGGGCGAGACGATCAGCGCCAAGGAGGTCGAGGACCTGCTCTTCACGCACCCGGGGATCGGCGACGTCGCGGTGATCGGGCTGCCCGACGACGCGTCGGGGGAGCGGGCGTGCGCGATCGTCGTGCCCGCCGACAAGGAGGCGCCGCCGAACCTCGAGGACGTCTTCGACTTCTGCACCCAGGCCGGGCTCATGACCCAGAAGATCCCCGAGCAGCTCGAGATCGTCGACGTCCTGCCGCGCAACGCAACCGGCAAGGTCCTCAAGCACGAGCTGCGCAAGCAGTACGCGGCGACCTAGCGGTTTGGCGCCGCCTACATACCTCATGCGTATGTAAACGGCGCCAAAGGAGGGAAACATGCCCCTGCCCGACGAGCTGAAGCAGCTGGCGAAGCGGGTCTCGAATTGGGGCCGGTGGGGCGCCGCCGATCAGCGCGGCACGCTGAACTTCATCACCCCGGAGGCGGTGCAGCGGGGTGCAGCCGCGGTGCGGCGCGGGGCCACGTTCCCGCTGTCGATCCCGTACGACGAGGACGGCCCGCAGACGGGAGCGATCCCGGGCCGGATCAACCCGAAGCGCACGATGATCATGGCCAACGCCGCGTTCACGGGTGACCCGAGCGACTTCACGACCAGCGACGACCTCGTCGAGATGGGCGTGCAAGCCGCGACGCACTGGGACGCCCTCGCGCATGTCGGCTACGAGGGCGTGCTCTACAACAACACGTCCGACTCGGCCGTCACGCAGGAAGGTGGCGCGGCGAAGCTCGGGATCGAGCGTTACGGGCCGATCGTCACCCGCGGCATTCTCCTCGACATCGCCCGCCTGATCGGCGTCGACGTGTTCGAGGACAACTACGCCATCAGCGGTGACGACCTGGCCGCCGCGGAACGGCAGGCGGGCGTCACGGTCGAGTCGGGGGACGCGCTGCTCGTGCGCACCGGGCAGATGGAATGGCTGCGCCGCGGCGACAAGCAACGGTTCAACGACCCGAGCCCGGGGCTCGGCGTCGGCGCGATCGAGTACCTGCACGACAAGGAGGTGGCGGCCGTCGCCACCGACACCCTCGTCTTCGAGGTGTGGCCGTGCGAGGACCCGGCCGTCATGCTCCCCGTACACATGATCGACCTGCGTGACATGGGACTCGTGCAGGGTCAGCTCTGGTACCTGGACGACCTCGCCGCCGACTGCGCCGGTGACGGCGTCTACGAGTTCCTGCTCGCCGCGACCCCGCTCCCGATCACCCACGCGGTCGGGGGCCCGGTGGCGCCGACCGCCACGAAGTAGAAGTCGGCGCCTCCCATCTCACGAAACTCGGCTCCCGAGCGTTGAAAAGAGAGTGAGCCCGCCCCCCTTCCAGACCTTTCTCGAGCGGCATCGGGACGCCGTGTACCGGTTCCTCGTGTTCTCGGTCGGGCCCGACGCGGCCGACGATTGCCTCCAGGAGACGTTCACGGCAGCACTCCGCGCCTATCCGCGGCTCACGGACGGCTCGAACCTGCGGGCGTGGGTGCTGACGATCGCCCACCGCAAGGCGATCGACGCCCACCGCAGCCGGGGCCGTCGGCCGGTGCCCTTGCCCGAGCTGCCGGACCAACCGGCGCCGGCGGTGCCGCTGCCCGACCCCGGCCTCTGGGAAGCCGTGAGCAAGCTGCCGCCGAAGCAGCGCGCCGCCATCGTGCTGCGCTTCGTGTCCGACCTCCCGTTCCGGCAGATCGGCAGCATCTTGGAGTCCTCGGAGGCGGCGGCGCGCCAGAACGTACGCGAAGGGCTCGCGCACCTAAGAGAGGAGTACACCGATGACGAACGCTGACCTCTCCGACCTCGAGGCCGCCCTTCGCCGCGGCTCGACCGCCGACCTCGCTGCGCCGGCCGACGCCGCCACGCGCGCCGCGATCGCGGCCGCCGATCGAGCGGGCCTCGTCGACGTGGCCATCGGGAGTGTCGACTCGCCGGTGGGGGAGCTGTTCGTGGCGGTGACCGCTCGGGGCCTCGTGCGCCTCGCGTTCGACCCGGAGCAGCTGCGCGTGCTCGACGACCTGGCGGCACGCATCTCGCCGCGCGTCGTCGAGGCCGCCTCCCGGGTCGACCCGGTTCGCCGGGAGCTCGACGAGTACTTCGCCGGTCGCCGCCGCCGGTTCGACCTGCCGGTCGACCTCTCGCTCACGAGCGCATGGGGACGGCGGGTGCTCGAAGCCACGGCCCGTGTCCCGGCCGGGCAGGTCACGACGTACGGCGCGCTGGCGGCGAAGGTCGGCAAGCCCAGCGCCGCCCGTGCCGTCGGCAACGCCGTGGCTACGAACCCGGTGGCGATCGTGGTGCCCTGCCACCGCGTCGTGCCCGCCGGCGGCGGGGTCGGCAACTACGGCGGTGGTCCCGAGCGCAAGGCCTTCCTGCTCGAACTCGAACGAGAGTGACGCAACGGCGTCGCGGTTAGTCTCGGCGTCGTTGTCGAAATCGGCGCGTGCCCTGGTGCTCGAGCAGCCGCGCACGCTCGTGCCGCGCGAATTCCCAGTGCCCGAGACGGGCGACGAGGACGCCTTGCTGCGCGTCGAGGCGTGCGGACTGTGTGGCACCGACCACGAGCAGTACACAGGGCATCTGCCGGCCGGGTTCGCGTTCGTGCCCGGCCACGAGACCGTCGGCGTGATCGATCGCATCGGCGATGCCGCCGCCCAACGGTGGAGCGTTGCGGCCGGCGACCGCGTCGCCGTCGAGGTGTTCCAGTCGTGCCGCGCGTGTAAGGCATGCGAGGCCGGCGCGTACCAGCGTTGCGAGCGTCACGGGCTCGCCGACATGTATGGCTACATTCCGGTCGACAAGCCGCCGGGCCTGTGGGGTGGGTACGCGCAGTACCAGTACCTCGGGCCCGACGCCATCATGCACCCGGTTCCGGACGCGATCGACCCCGTTGTGGCCACACTGTTCAATCCGCTCGGCGCCGGGGTGCGCTGGGGCGTGACGGTGCCGGGGACGAAGCGCGGTGATGTCGTCGCCGTGCTCGGCCCCGGGGTGCGCGGACTCTCGGTTCTGGCAGCGGTGCGGGAGGCCGGCGCCGGGTTCGTGATGGTGACCGGACGCGGCGCGCGTGACGCGGAACGACTCGGCGTGGCGCGCGATTTCGGCGCCGATCTGGTCGTCGACACCGCTGATATGGATCCCACGCGTGCGCTACGAGATGCGACGGGCGGGCTTGCGGACGTCGTCGTGGACGTCACCGCCAAGGCGCCGGAGGCGTTCGCGCAGGCCGTCGCGCTCGCCCGTCCCGCAGGCACGGTCGTCGTCGCCGGCACCCGAGGCTCACCGGCGCCGCCGGACTTCTGGCCCGACCACATCGTGTTCAAGGAGCTTCGCATCGTCGGTGCGCTCGGCGTCGACTCCGATGCGTACCGTGCCGCGCTCGCGATGCTCGCGGCCGATCGTTACCCGTTCGCAGCTCTTCCTCGTCGCGTCGCGGGCCTCGACGACGCCGAAGCCCTCATCCAGTCGCTCGCGGGCGAGGGCGACGTACCGCCGCCGGTCCACGGGGTGATCGTGCCGTAGGCTGCCGCGCGAGTTACCGCGCGCCGGGCGGTCGGTACTGGATTTCGTCGGCCTTGCGCAGGGCGTCCATGGTCTCCTCGACGGTGAGGAGCACTGCCGTGTCGAACGCGCTCAGCGCGCCACCGCCCGTGATCGCCAGCGCAACCGCCGCCATGGACACGTTGTCCGGGGCCTCCCACAAGCTGTAGCCGTCGTGCTTGCCGAAGGCGTACCAGAACCCGTGGAGCTTCCCACCGACCGACTCGATGTACGACTGAGCCGCCTGCCGGCGGTCCTCTGGGTTGCCGATCAGCATCGCCCAGGTCTCCGCCGTGTAACTGAACCGCGTGAGATACAGCGGCATGGTCTCTCCTCTCGTTAGGGCTCGGTCAGCGCGCGCCATTGAGGCTCGCGCTTCTCGGCGAACGCGCGCGGCCCTTCCTCCTGGTCCGGGTGGCCCCACATCGATACGAGCTCACCGGCGCCGGCGCGGCATGCATCGGTGAGCCCGAGCTCGAGCGCGCCCCACAGCGCCCGCTTCGTCGCCCGCATGGCGGCGGGGGAGTTGCGAGCGATCTTCTCACCGAGGGCCTGCGCCTCCTCCCGCAGCTGCTCCGGCGGATCGACGACTTGGCTGATCATCCCGAGCTCGTAGGCCCGGTGCGCCGAGAGGCGCTCGTGACGGCCGACGAAGGCCATGCGCATCACGGCCTCGACGGGCATCTTGCGCAGTAACCCGATCGCCTCGATCGCGACGACCTGGCCGATGGAGACGTGCGGGTCGAAGAACTCGGCGTCGGACGCGGCGATGACGATGTCGGCGTCGGCGATCCAGTGGAAGCCGCCGCCCGCACACACGCCGTTTACCGCGGTGATCACCGGCTTCCAGACCTGCTGGTGCCACGACGTGAAGTGGAGATCGAAGTCCTCGAGCGAGCGCCGGTAGCGCTCCATGCCGACGCCGTCGCTGGCGATCTCGGTCACGTCGACGCCGGTCTGGAAGGCACGACCCTCGCCCGTGTGCACGATCACTCCCACGTCTGGGTCGCGGTCGAGCTCTGTCCACGCGAGCGCGAACTCGTCGCGCATCCCCGCCGACATCGCGTTGAGCCGCTCGGGCCGGTTGTTGATGAGCCATCCGACCGGACCGCGCCGTTCCACTTTCAAGCTCTCGAACTCCGGGTAAATCACGCCCTTGCCCCCTCATCGTCGACGTCGAGCGGCTCGAGTGGCTGCCATTCCGGCTCGCGCTTGTGGGCGAAGGCCCGTGGCCCCTCCTCCTGATCGGGATGGCCCCACAGCGACGCGACCGCCCGGGCACCGGCACGACACGCGTCCGTCAGCCCGACATCGAGCGCGCCCCACAGCGCCTGCTTCGTGACGCGCATGGCCGCAGGCGAGTTGCGGGCGATCTTTTCCGCCAGCAGCTGCGCCTCGTCACGCAAACGCTCCGGCGGATCGACGACCTGGGACAGGATGCCGAGCTGTCGAGCCCGCGACGCGTCGATGTGTTCATGCACCCCCGCGAGCGCCATGCGAACGATCGGCTCCATCGGGGACTTGCGGATCAAGCCGATCGTCTCGTACGCGCTGACCTGTCCCAGCGAGACGTGAGGGTCGACGAACACGGCGTTCGACGACGCGATCACGACGTCGGCGTCCGCCACGAAATGGAGGCCACCGCCGGCGCACGTGCCGTTCACCGCCGCGATCACCGGCTTCCAGACCTCGTTGTGCCATGCCGTGAGCCGAAGGGTGGCGTCCCTCGTGCGGCGCGACTGCTCGCGCAGCGCCTCCTTGTCCTTGCTGAGCTGCGCGACGTCCAATCCGGTCTGGAACGCCGGCCCGTTCCCGGTGTTCACGATGACCCGCACCTCCGGGTCGCGGTCGAGCTCGCGCCATGCGTCCTCGAGCTCGGTGAACATCGTCGCGTCCATGGCGTTCCCCACCTCCGGCCGGTCGAACACCAGCCACCCGACCCGACCGCGGCGCTCGACGTCGAGCGTTTGGTACGTCACCCGCTGCGTGGCACTTCGCGCCACGGCTTGTCCTGCCACGGATCGGGTTCTCTGGGCAGGCCGAGCACGCGCTCGCCGAGCACGTTCTTGTTGACCTCGGTGGTGCCGCCCTCGATGGTGTTCGCGCGACTGCGCAGCATCCCTTGCACCTCGAACGGTAAGGAGTCCGCGTAGTCGGTGGCGGTGCTCTCCCACGCCACGGCGTCCATGCCGAGCAGACGCACCGCCAGCGTCTGGACGCGCTGGTTGAGGTCACCCTGGTGGACCTTGCCGATCGAGCTCTCCGGTCCCGGCGTCCGGCCCGCCCGGGCCTGGGCGCGGACGCGCTCGTTGGTCCAGGCCCGGATGCGCTCCTCGCTGTACAGGCGCATCAGCTCCTGGCGGATGACCAGATCCGTTGACTCCGCATGCCGGCGCGACAGGTCCAGCAAGTGCGAGGCGCCCGCTCCGCCGATGCGGTCGACACCGCCGGATCCTTGGCCCGAGACCATCTGGCGCTCGCCCGAGAGCGTCGCGGCCGCGACGCGCCAGCCGTCTCCGATGTCGCCAACCCGCTGTGAGTCGGGCACCCGCGCTCCGTCGAGAAACACCTCGTTGAAATCGACTTCTCCGCCCAGGTGGCGTAACGGACGCACGTCCACGCCGGGCTGGTGCAGATCGAGCAGGAAGTACGTGATGCCCTTCCGCTTCGGAACGTCGGCATCGGTGCGGGCGAGCAGCACGGCGAAGTCCGACAGGTGCGCCCACGTGGTCCACACCTTCTGGCCTGTGACGACCCACTCGTCACCGTCTCGCACCGCGGTGGTGGCGAGCGACGCCAAATCCGAGCCCGCGCCCGGCTCGCTGAACAGCTGGCACCACTTCTCTTCGTTCCGCACGATCGGCGGCAGGAAACGAAGCCGCTGCTCTTCCGTACCGTGTTCGAACAGGGCCGGCGCGGTGAGGTTGAGACCGAGCGGGTTGAGCCGACCGAGGTTGTAGAGCCGCAGCTCTGCTTCCGCACGGCGCGCCACGGCCGGCTCGAGGTCGAGACCGCCGTACTCCACCGGCCAGGTCGGCACGGCGAGCCCGGAACGGGCGAAGACGGGGTACCACGCTTCGTACTCGGCGCGCGACCGGACCTCGCGAATCGCCGGCGCGCCCCCACGGCGCGCCGCCTCGCGCCACGCCGCCGGGACATGCGCCTCGATCCACGCCCGCACGACGTTGACGACCTCATCGGCCGAAGTGCCACGACCGATTGGAAGACGCTCAGCACTGGCTTCGAACCTCGCGACGAGGTCTCGCCGCAGCACCTTGCCCACCTCGTTGCGGGGGACCGCTTCGACACGGTGAAAAGCTACGGGCACCTTGTACGCGACGAGCTGGTCCCGGCATCTCGACTCGAGCGCGACGGGGTCGGCGTCACCGACGAAGAACGCCACCGGGACCTCCCCGAGCCGCTCGTCGGCCACGCCCACCACCGCCACGTCACGTACTCCCGGCGCGGAGCGCACCACCTCTTCCACGTGGGCCGGGACCACCTTGTTGCCGCCGCGGTTGATGACGTCGCTGACGCGATTCTCGATCCAGACGAAGCCGTCGTCGTCGACGCGCGCGAGGTCGCCGGTCCGGAGATATCCCTCGGCGTCGAGTCGGTCCTCGAGCGCGCCACCCCCGACGTACCCGGTAGCCATCCGCGGGGGGCGAACGGTCAGCTCGCCGATCTCGCCCGCGGGGACGCGGTTGCCGTCCTCGCCGACGACTTTGATCTCGACGCCAGGATGCGGGCGGCCGACGGCGCCGAGCTTCTCGGGATGTCTGCGGGCATCCGCCGCCGTCCAGCCGATCACCTCGCCGATCTCCGCCTGCCCGTAGCCGTTGAGCACGACCACGCCGAACCGGTCCGCGAACCGGCGGGCCTCGCCCGGCGGCAGCGGCGCGGTGATGCTGCGCACGTACCGCAGCGGCGCGAGGTCCTCGATCGTCTCGTCGTCGGTCAGCATCTTGATCGCGGCCGGCGGCAGGACCGTCGAGCGAATCCCGAAGCGGCGCACGAGATGCGCGAACGCGCCGGTCTCGAAGCGCTCCATGATCACGAGCGGCGCGCCGGCCCGCAGCCCGAACAGCACGTTGTAGATCCCGGCGTTGAGCGCGAGCGACACGGGGATCAGGTTCGGCATCGGGGCCGCTTGCGTGTCTCTGCTTTCAGCGCGCAGCTCCCCGAGCACCCGGTCGAGGAGCTCGAGGTAGGCGGAGTGCGTGTGCAGGATCGCCTTGGCGTCACCCGTCGTCCCCGAGGTCCACTGCACGAACGCGGCGTCCGGGTCGCACTTCTTGCCGCCGTCGCGCATGCGAAGGCCACCGGCCTGGATCACAGCGGCGGCGTCAACCGCCTTCACGCTGCGTTCGACTTCGGTAGCCGGCCCGCGCACGTTCATCGGGACGAACACCGCGCCTGCCAGCCACACACCGAACATGGTCGTGACCATCTCCGGTGCGTTCGGGAGCTGCACGGCGACGAGTTGACCAGACCGAAGGCCTGCATCGTGCAACCGTTCGGCAACAGCCGCAGCCGACCGCCGCGCCTCACCGGCGGTCATGCTGCGGTCGATCGTGTGGAGCAAGGGCTCGTCGTCACCAAACGGGTGCGAGACGAGCAAGTCAGCCAAGCTCACACATATTCTGTATCCAACACCGGCGGTCCTCGGCAAGGAGGCGTGTGTGTCCGAAGGTCCGTCGATCACGGACGAAGGCGTCGAACGGTTGCGCGCGCGGATCGGCGTGCCGCAGCCTCACCCGCAGCCGCCGCACTATCGGTGCCCGAACGAGGACGCGTTCCGCCACGTGGCCGAGGCATACGGAGACGACAACCCGTTGTGGGGCGACCCCGCGTACGCGGCGAAGACGGTGTGGGGCGGATCGATCGCGCCGCCGCCCCTTGTCGGTGGCGACACGCTGATCGGGGAGAACGAGGTGGTCGAGGTCGACGTCGCGCACCGTGCGCTCCTCAAGGGTGATCCCATCCGCGGCGCGCACGCGTACTACGCCGGCAGCTTTCGTGAATGGTGGGCGCCGCTGCGACCGGGGACGCGCGTGACCCGGCGGAACGCACTGGTGGGCGTGCACGACAAGCAGAGTGAATTCGCCGAACGCGCCGTGCACGAGTGGACGGCGGAAGTGTTCGCCGCCCCCGGCGAGGTGCTGTCGGCGCAGTACCGCCTGATGATCCGCACCGAGCGCCAGAAGGCAGCTGATCGTGGGAAGTACGACGAGACGACCATCGAGCCGTACACCGACGCGCAGCTGCGCGAGATCGACGACGGCTATGCGTCCGAGCCGGCACGCCGCCGGGGCGCGGAACCCCGTTGGTGGGAAGACGTCGAAGAAGGTGATGAGGTCGGTCCAATGGTGAAGGGACCATTGCGCGTCACCGACATGGTGTGCTGGCACGCCGGTATGGGCATGGGCTTGTACGGCGTCAAGGCTCTCCGGCTCGGCTACGAGCAACGTCAGCGCGTGCCGCGCTTCTTTCGTCCTGACGACCTCAACGTTCCGGACGTCCAGCAACGTGTGCACTGGGACGCCGACTGGGCGCGGCGAGCGGGAAACCCTGCGATCTACGACTACGGCCGGATGCGCGAAACCTGGCTCATCCACCTGTGCACCGACTGGATGGGTGACGACGCGTGGCTCTGGAAGCTCGACTGCCAGTTCCGCTGGTTCAACTACGTCGGAGACACGCACTGGATGCGTGGACGTGTCGTGAGCAAGACCCTCGCCGATGGCGATCGGCCCGCTGTCGAGCTCGAGCTGTCGGGCGAGAACCAGCGCGGCGAGCTCACGACGCCAGGCCGCGCGACGATCCTGTTGCCGAGCCGCACCTACGGACCGGTGCGATTGCCCGAGCCGCCCAGCGGCGCGACAACCTGTCAGGACACACTCGACGCGCTCGTCGAGCGCTTCGCGGTCGAGGAACGCGCATGAAGGAGTACCCGCCGCCGCCCGAAGGCCTGCTCGTCGAGCACGCCGGCCCGGTGTTGGGACTCCGCCTCGACCGGCCCAAGCGCCGGAACGCCGTGACCGACGACATGGTCCTGGCCCTGGTCGAGACGATCGAGGCCGCGGGGAGCGACGAGTCCATCCGGGTCATCGAGCTGTCGGCGACCGGTGAGAACTTCTGCTCCGGCTTCGACCTCGGAGAGCGGGGCGGCGCGGACGAGAGGCCGCGAGTGGGCTCGACGCAACGGCGAATGCGCTGGCAGGTCAACCGCCTCATCCCCACGATGCTCGAGACGCAGACGCCCATCGTCACCGCCGCCCGAGGGTGGGCCATCGGCCTGGGGCTGCACCTCGTGCTGGCGTCGGACTTCGCCGTCGTCGCCGAGGACGCGCGACTCCGTTCGCCGTTCGCCACGATGGGCTTCACGCCGGATTCCGGCGGGTCATGGTTGATCCCACGGCTTGCCGGGATCGCCCGCGCCAAAGAGATGATCATGCTCGGTCACGAGGTCAGCGGCGCGCAGGCGGCGGAGTGGGGGATGGTGCACCGAGCTGTCCCGAGCGACCAGGTCGACGTCGTGGCCAAGAGCCTGATCGACGAGCTCGCATCGGCTGCAACCGTCGCGGTCGGGCTGTCGAAGCTGCTGATCCACCGGGCGTGGGGAGCCGACCTCGAGCGTCATCTCGCCGACGAAGCGATGGCGATCGAGCTGTCGAGCCGGTCCGACGACTTCCACGAGCACGCCCGCGCTCGCCGCGACAAGCGCGACCCGAAGTTCCAAGGGCGATGACGGAAGGCACACTGCCGCTCCCGCGAATCACCCCGACCGGCTAGGCCATCCGCTCTAGATGTGCCGATCAGTGCGTGCCGACGCGCCGTCGCGAACTTCGTTCTGGCGCGCGTTCTGTGCTGCAGCCTTGACCGCGGATCGGCAGATATGGCGTTACGTGCGCACCGTGTCGACAGAAAGCGAGGCCGAAACGGGCCGAGGGTTATGGTCCGTCGTGATCACGCAGAAACCTCGTCCTTCATCATGGCGTGAAGCTGCACGCGCAGTTCCGGACCATCCACGTGGCCGTGGGTGGTCACCGCGTGCTCGGCGGCGGCTTGCAACACCTCGAACTCCCGGCCCGAGATCGTCAGCGTGCAGTTCGTCTCACTCGGAAAATCCCGGCAATCGACGACCTTTCGCGTCATGTTCGCCTCCCTCCCATGGGACCTCGCTAGGCGGCCAGCGCCTGGGCCGCGCCGGCAATTTTGTCAGCACCAGAGTCGGTGTGGTCGTTCACGATGCGGAGAACGTTGGGGTGCTCCAACCCCGATACGAGGAACGTCCAGCGGTAGGCGCGCCGCTGGTGAGCGCGAATTTCGTCCCGCTCCTCGTCGGAGGGACGACCGGCTGCTATGGTGTCTACCTACTGGTAGGTAGGGGGCCCGGACACTGCTGATCGCCGCTCCCGCAAGGAGTCGCGGGAGGTTCCATGGAACATGCCATCGCGCGAGGCCCGGACGAGCGCGTCAACGTCCGGTCGTCGATCCCCTTCTTCCTACTCCATCTCTTGCCGCTGCTGGCGTTCGTGACCGGGGTAACGACGACGGCCGTGGCGCTGCTAATGGTCACCTTCTTCGGCCGGATGTTGTTCATCACGGCCGGGTACCACCGGTACTTCGCGCACCGCAGCTACAAGCTCGGGCGTGTGGCACAGTTCGTGATGGCGTTCGGTGGCGGGACGGCGTGCCAGAAGGGCGTGCTGTGGTGGGCCGGGCACCACCGCCGCCACCACCAGTTCTCCGATACCGAGCGTGACCTCCACTCACCCCGCAAGGGCTTCTGGTGGAGCCACGTCGGATGGATCCTCTGCGACAGATACTCGGCGACTGATACCGACGCGATCAAGGACTTCGCGCGCTACCCCGAGCTGCGTTTCCTCGACAAGCACGACTGGATCCCGATGTGGGCACTGGGCGTGACGTGCTATCTCGTCGGCGGGTGGAGTGGTCTGATCATCGGGTTCTTCCTTTCGAACGTGCTTCTGTGGCATGCGACGTTCACGGTGAACTCGCTGGCGCACGTGTTCGGCCGACGCCGGTACGACACTCCCGATACGAGTCGGAACTCGCTGGTCGTCGCCCTGCTCACTAGCGGTGAGGGATGGCACAACAACCACCACCACTACCAGTCGGCGGCGCGGCAGGGGTTCTTCTGGTGGGAGATCGACGTCACCTATTACATGCTGAGGCTGTTGCGGGCCGTCGGGATCGTGCGTGACCTGCGCGAACCGCCTCCGCGTGTGCGCGATCCCCGGCCTTTGGCCGCGCAATCGGAGGGCGAGCCCGAGGCGAGAAAGCCGGTCGCGATCCAATACGCACGGCGGGGTCTCGACAGTCCCCGCGGTTGAGTAGATACCCCCCATGCGTCCTGGTTGGCCGGATCGAGGCCACACACAGAACGACGCGCCAGAACGAGCGCCTCCAACCTCGGAGCGCGCACCGAGCCGGCGATCGGTCGCGGGGCGCGCCCGAGGTACCGATATGTGCGCGCTAACCCGTCGTGAGCGCGTCGTTCCGGCGCGACGTTCTGTACTGCAACCACGAGCGCGGATTTGGCAGTTCGGAGCGCGCGCCTCCCGAACTCAGCTACGTCCGGTCCGCGCGGCGCCCCTGACGGCGCCGGTGACGACGCAGGACGCCCAATCCGAACCACGCGATCGCCCCCACCACTGCCATGACGAGGCACAGCAGCCAAAGCGGCCAAGTAAAGCTCCAGAACAGGAAGTCGAGCTTGGCGTCGTCGGTGTTCTGGATCATGAAGATCAACAGCAGCCCGATGCCGGAGAGCGACGCGATCGCCCCGCCCGTGAGCCGACGCGTGGTTGTGCCATCACCTGGACTCCGCTCAACCATGAAAGCTCCCCCGATTCGTGACTGTCGCGCCAAGCACAGATTGCCTCATGTGGGCCCGCGATGCTCCGGCCGGCGCCACACAGAACTATGGACTCGGTTCGCAATCAAGGTGGCCGACGCCCACCACCCCGCGGGCGTGGTGATGGACGCCGTCGGCGTCGAGAACACGCGGGCGTTGCTGGTCCTCAGGGTTGGTGGAGGTGATAGGACTTGAACCCACGACTTCTACGTTGCGATTGTTGTCGAAACGGTCTACGTCGCCCCAGGGACGAGCGCCGAGGCGGCGTGCGAGCGCATCGGACTCGACATCACGTTCCAAGCTTCGCAGGGCTGCTGCAGCGGCGCTCGTGCTCGAACGGGTAAACCTCGAGATGGCGAATGCCCGGCCGGCGACGACGAGGAGGACTGATGATGCCATCCCTCAACTGGCATGACCTTGACAGCTTCGAGCCGGGAGCGTTTTACCGGCATATGGAGTCGGGCGAGACCGTGCAGTTCGTCGGCGTCGCTTCCATGCCCGAACTGGACGGCGAGGACGTCGGCGTCTTCCGCTTCGTGAAGGGCGGCAGGTGCCTCATCGCCACGAAGCGGCGCTACGACCAAGGAGAGACGTTCACACCAATCGCCGAATACCAGGAACCGGACGACGCCACGACGGCCGAATGGCGCGCCTTTGTCGAAGGAGACGAGCCATGAAATCCGGGCTCCGTGCCTCCAGGACGCCTGAGCCCGATCTCGAGGCGATCGGAATATCGAGAGCGAAGCGGCGGGTGTCGCGGAACGGTTTGCCCGGGTGTCGAGGGACTCGAGCCGCTCCCAACCGGCGTTCGGTATCCGCCGGCATCGCAATCCGGCGAGGGTCCGGTTGTGCACCGAGCGGTTGGGGACACAAACCGGCGCCATAGGCCCACTTCGTGTCCCAACGCCGGAGGATCGTGCGGTCGCGTAACGTATCGACATGAGCGTGCGCGCCGATGAGATGATCCTCGCCTCGGTCGACGACCACATCTGCGAGCCCGCCGACATGTTCGTTGCCCACGTACCGGCCAAGTACCGCGATCAGATGCCGCGTGTCGTCGACGAGCCCGACGGCTCACAGCAGTGGTACTACGGCGAGATCCGCGGCAGGAACCTCGGGCTGAACGCGGTCGCGGGCAAGCCCCCCGAGATGTTCAACGTCAACCCAACGCGCTACGAGGAGATGCGACCGGGTTGCTACGACGTGCACGAGCGCGTGCGGGACATGTCCGCGGGCGGCCAGCTCGCAGGGCTGAACTTCCCCAACTGGACGGGCTTTTCGGGTCAGGTCCTCAACGCCGGGCCGGACCGCGACGTCAACCTCGTCATGATCAAGGCGTACAACGACTGGCACGTCGACGAGTGGTGCGGCGCGTATCCCGAGCGGTTCATCCCCTGCGGCATCCTGCCCTTGTTCGACGTCGACGAGGCGGCGAAAGAGGTGCGACGGCTCGACGAGAAGGGCTGTCACGCGGTCACGTTCTCGGAGAACCCCGCCGGGCTCGGGATGCCGAGCATCCACACCGATTCCTGGGACCCGTTGTTCGCGGCGTGCTCGGACACGGGGACCGTGCTGTGCTGCCACGTGGGGTCGTCGTCCAAGAGCGCTTCGACGGCCCCCGACGCGCCGCCGCCGGTCCCGATGAACCTGTCGTCGGCGATGAGCATCTTCACGCTGGGGGACCTGCTGTGGGCCGACTTCTGGCACCGGTTCCCGAAGCTGAGGTTCGCGCTTACCGAGGGCGACATCGGCTGGATCCCGTACTTCCTCCAGCGCGGTGAGCACACGCTCGACCGGCACAACGCGTGGATGGGCCACGACCAGCCGCAGGGGCTGCGGCCGAGCGAGCTGTTCCGAGAGCGCATCCTGTGCTGCTTCAT
>WNGE01000719.1_pt1 | contig 43405 bp, 35 predicted proteins | sample 5400651 | NCBI WGS metagenome assembly WNGE01 (sample SAMN13153370, study PRJNA577476) | soil metagenome | isolation source: 60 cm soil or saprolite under grassland replicate 2 | place: USA:California | collected 2016-06-15 | reverse complement strand
ATTTAGCATGAATGTTTCTCAGTTTGGGGGAACGTTCTCCCAACCTCTCGATGAGAGGCTTTTAAGCACGCTCATGAACCCATCCCAGGCTTGGCCATCAAGTGGGTACAGCCCAGCACAGACGCCGCAGGACGAAGCATCGACAGAACCACCCACTTCCTCAGTTCAGCAGTCATTCCACCAGTTCTCCAATCACAGCCAAACGCCCCTCAATCAAAGTGGCAACCGAGGAAATGTTTGGGATTGGTACAAAACCAGAACGCGGAAGATGAAAATAGGTCTAGGATGTGGAACAATCATCGTGATACTTCTCTTGTTCTCTCGTATTGGTTCAGCACTTGGTAGCAGCAACCTTGCATCAACTCCTACACCAACTGCTTCCCCATCACATCAGGCAGCAACAGGCACTACGCCAACATTTCCACAGGTTTCAGAACAACCGACACCAACCCCATCCTCCAAACCCCAACCAACGCTCACTCCTACCCTACAACCGCAACCGGCCGTAACTACCCCTCCACCGAAGCCAATACCCTGTCAGGCAGTGAATGAGAACCCCTGGTGCTTTAACTTTGTGAGCCCTGGCAACTCTATCTACTCGCCACCATCGGCCTTTTGCCACTATTTCCCCTGCGTCAACGATTTTCCAAATGGGCGAGGGTATGTCGTTGAGTGTCAAGACGACATGTATAGTCAGTCAGGAGGGATACGGAGTGCTTGTTCCACTCATGGAGGGGTTTCACGTCCGTTGTATTCACATTGACCACACAGGAAAAACAAGAGGGAAAGTGACGATAGGCAATGGAAGAAAATTGGCATACTCAGAGTCCCACAAAGACAGACCTTGAACAATTCTGGAGACAGCTTATCAGTGAGTTCAAAAAAGAGCTTGAGGGCTTTCGTGACCAACTTCTCGGCGAGATGAAAAAGGAACAAGAAGCGTTTCATGTCAAGCTGCTTGCTGAGGTAAAAGAACACACGACAGGTGAGCGCAGTGGAGCTAAGAGTGCCATTGTGCCTGCAATGGTACCCAACACAAAAGAGGGTGTTTCGCGCTCACAAGAAAACACCCGGAATCCTCTCCCTCTTGTTTCCCAACCCACGAAGCAAGAACAAACTGTTAAGCCTCGTGGAGTAATACCGGATCAGACACCCAGGAGGAAACGCATAGCTGCCATCCAGCAGGAACGTCTTGCTATGGATACTGCTCTATCCAATGATTCCTCCATAGCACGAGGAGTCAACGACCCTACTTTCTGTCATGAGCAGGAAACAGGGAACGTACATGCTCTGCCTATTGAAGTGTCTGATGTTTCATCGCAGCAAACCCTTTCACCCTTTGAGATCGAACGCATTTGCAAAGCGTTTATTCGCCTGCTCTTAGCAAAGGAGACACAACCAGACGGTAAAGAAAGGTGAGAGTCCACTCTTCTTATTGAGAGAAACAAATATAATCTCCTCAAAAAGCCCGCGAATAAAATCTTGTATGAAGTAAGCTCATCATTAAAATACATTCATTGTTCCTCTATTCACTGTGAGAATCTCTTTCATGAATAAGCAATTGGCATAGTTAGCTTGCTACTGTGAGTACATTACCTACTTGTATAACAGCTTACTTTATTGCTTTTGCAATAATGATGATGAAATCTCAACCGCAATAACACATTCATAATCGTCTCTTTACCGCTTCTCAATCCTTTCGTAACCCCTGAATGGTGAAATTGAAAGGTAAACATTCTCTTCAGCCTCAATTAGGCTTTGGCGATTTTGTTGTGTTTGTAGTGTGTATGTCAAGTGGTTAGGAGAACTAAGCATGAAAAAATTTCTCAGGTCAAAACTGATCTTTACTCTGGTGGCTGTGGTCATATTAGCCGGTGCCACACTCATCCCGTTAATGAGGTCGCATATACCTGTTGTTCACGCTGCTGATGGTACAACCCTAAGGACATTTACTGCACAAGTTCCTTCCTGCTCCGTTGGTACCGGTGTAGCATTTGACGGGACCAACCTTTATCTTTCCTGTTGGTTTTCCAATAACCTCTATGCTGTAAGTCCTACTGATGGACATCTCGTCTCAACCATACCAGTTAATAATATCAACGGCATGGGTGCATTAGCATATGATGCATCACAGCAAGCAATTTGGGCATGTGAATATGCTACCCAAGATATCATGCTTATTACTTTAAATAATGGTGGCGGTAGTGCCGAGCGCAAATTCCATCCAGCCGGTGGCTGCCTCGATGGACTTGCTTATGATGGTACTGACCAAACGTTGTTTGCGAGTGGTGATGTTGCGCAAACTGTCTACCACTACCATACAGACGGTCAGCCTATCGATTCCCGTAATGTAAGTAATAGCCTTGGTGGCTGTGGGAATTCAGGAATTGCAGTTGGTGGAAAATACCTGTTTCTCTCAAACGATGGCTGTTCACAAATTTACGTAGTAGATAAAACTCAAAACGATGCAATTCCTCAATTATTCGCAAGCTATCCTGCGCGTCTTGAAGACTTGGAATGTGATGATGTGACATTTAGATCCGAAGGCAAAACCGCAATTTGGTCAAAAGATGCATATGACTCTGTGTTAAATGCTTTTGAGCTGAATTCTGGAGATTGTGGCTTCGGAGGACTTCCGCCTTCACAAGGCGGAAAATTTGTCTACGTAGCACTTGGTGATTCATACCAATCAGGTGAAGGCGCAGGTAACTCCATACTTAATACCCAGGATTATCTGTCAAAGGCATATGAAAATCTACCAACAAATCCCGAAAATACTTATACTGATCAAGTCTTAACACATGATGGGGATTCCTGTCATCGTTCCTTAGTCAATTATGCTAAGCTCATCCGTGATAGGTTGAAACCGGGCGCACAAGTAAACCTCATCGATGTTACTTGCAGTGGCGCAACGATTGAACCTGGGGCAAATGCTGAACATACCGTAGTAGGTACAGCAGGCTCACTAACAGTTGATCCAGCATCGCAGGTCGCTATCGCCACTGAGAAGCTACAATCACTTGGACTCACGACCAATGATGTGGATCTCGTTACGGTTGGAATGGGAGGCAATGACGCAAAATTCGGCGATCTAGTCCAGGCTTGCTTGTTGCCTAATATTGCCCGTCGAATGATACAGAAGTATCCAAACTCTCCAGTTTTGGCTAAATTTATAGCCAATGTAGATTTCTTATCCAATAAACTGTTGAACTGCGATAATGCTGACAACTGGTTTTTTCACACAGGTGATGCCATTAGTCAGCTCGCTGGTAAGGAGTTATGGGCACAAAAGAAGGTGCTTGAAACGTTCCCTAAGGCAAGAGTCCTACAAGTGAACTATCCAGATATTCTTCCCCAGAAGAAGGGTGCGCCTTCCTGGTGTGGCGGCATACGCAAAGAGGATCTTGATTACGCACGCGGCAAAGCAGCACAAATCGACAAAATAATATCGGATACGGTACACACTAATGCACTTGACAATCCACTCCTTGAGCAGGTTAATTTAGAAAACGCACTTGGGGGAAATGCGCTATGTCCACCATCAGCAGATTCAGCCTTTGCAAATGGGATTGATGAGAATAATTTCAACACAGAGCTTAGCCGTTTATTGAATCTTGACGGGCATGGTGATGCCGTAGCACGCAGTAAACTTGATACCCTAGGACAAGACTGGAATAAATATCTAGAGTGCGTACGTGCCAATATCAATCCATTTAACCATTGTGATATAAGTGCCGCTTGGAATCAGGTTGAGAAAGATGGACAAGATTTGCTGAAATACCTTAATAGTCAGCAAGATACAATCTTTACTAACCTTGTTAAACCCGGCGACAACACCGGTGTTGGATTCGACCGATCCAGAGGTCTATTCCATCCAAACGCAAACGGATATGCTGTTATGGGATGTAATGTAATAGCAACTTATAACGGTACCAATCCGAGCGATTGTTTAACTGCTTCTATTCTAACTGTAGATACCGTAAATGGGATACCCATTGGAAATGCGCCCATAAACGCCCTGCAAGGTTCGCAGATACAAGTTCAGATTGGTGGATTTGCATTTAACGCACCAGTGCATATTACCTTTTATTCAACTCCGATAGATTTAGGAACAGTTATGAGTGACAGCAACGGTGTGGTTAATACGACGATTACCCTACCTAATGTCGGAGCTGGTGTGCACACGCTTGAACTTGAAGGTAATACACCTGGAGGAACAGGAATACATAAACGGATACGCGTAAACTATCCTGGTCGACCGAGCGGAGATGGTGGTTATGCAACTTATCTCTGTGGTTTTACCCCAAACATCGATGATTCTCTAGCACCAGAGAAAGTTGATATCATTTATTACAATGATGTTTTTGAAACCGTAACCCCTGACGAGGATGGATGTGTTTTTGTCGAGTTGCCCTTACTCGATTTAGAAAATCAATCAGGAACAGTTGATATTACAGCACGAAGTCAAACCACTGGAAAGACAGTCACAACAACTATTGATCCGATTCCATCTGTTATCGGACTTTGGGCTACAGCAACAAAACCTGCTGCTTTACTAGTCACCGGTGCTCATACAACGGTGACAGGAAGAGTACACAGTAATGCGGATATCACAATTCAGGGTAGCAACAACTCATTCACGGGAGGCACTGAGTATGGCATCACTCTAACTGTAACTGGAAAAAATAATAATTTACTATCTTCACGTAAGGTTGCGCCAGGTGGGCTACCTCTGGTATGGCAAATTGCAGATTATCGACCCGGTGGTATTCTCGCTAAAAATGCAGGCGTAAATTATCACGAGATTGACAAGAGTGCATGTTCAAATGGTGTATGGAGTGTAAATGCACAAGATATCCCTAGTGGCATTGTTTATATTCCCTGCTCGGTTGTTATAACAGGCTCAAGTGTCACTATCAAAGCAACGATTGTTGCTGAGGGTGCAATCAAATTTACCGGATCGAATATTATCGTAGACCCAGGTAAAAACGGTTCCCCCGCATTACTTACAGTAGCAATAGGCTCAGATGCGATTCGGATCGATGGCGCAAATATGAAAATCAATGGAACCACCCAAGCCCTCAATGGAGAAACACGTATTACCGGCGCAACAGGAACATATCATTGTGGTATAATTGCCGGTACCATTGCTATTACTGGATCTGGTAATAACGTTCCTGTTGACGATCAATGTCGTCTTCCATGATAGGATTTCTCCCAGAGCTGTTGCATAGTCGGGAATAAGAAGCGACTCTGGTGAGTATGAAGGAATAGAACAAACCATCATCTCACCAGAGTCGCTTAAACAGGAGGGACTCGACTTTGCAATAACCTTGGGATTTTTCATAGACTACGTTGTTAAGCAAATACTTGCAATGGTACAATTTATGTTATGAAAGACAAGCATACATGGATTAAACCAGTATTAATCGTATCAGGAGTCATTGCCTTTCTTGGTATTGCAGCTTGGATAGTATTTTCTTTTTACTTGGTTCCAAAGCTATCGGAAAAATTCTTTTCTATATCTTCTCCAACAAAAACTATACAAACACAAATACCACCTTGTCGGGAAACCCCCTCCAGTGCTGTCAACCTTGGCTCACCGTATAGACTAAGTAGCCTCCCTGCCGAATTTACCACCACCGGTGGAGAAATATTTATCACAGCGCGAAGGTTTGAGCATGGGGGAATATTTGACCCTGAGAAAGGTATAACTGCCATTTACATTGGCCATGCTGAAACTCCACCGTCATGGGATCGCCAACGGAATGTCGTTTCCAACACCTTAGAAGAACTATATATTGATGAGGGAGCATATGTCAAAATCACTTTGCCAGCAGGTCGTTACTGGTTATGGACAACCACCGGTGGAGACATTCAGCTTATCAGTTGCCGCCCCAATGCACTAACTGATCCTCTACGACGTTGATACATGTTGATATATATCCCATCATGGCCACGGTCGCTCCCACCCTTAAGTGGAACAAGTGGAGGGTAAGTCTTTTGCAATAGATCTACAGCACATTGGGTAAAATCCAACAAACGGTCGTAAACTCTCACAAGGGTATTGTCCCGATTTTAACGAAGGTGCACGCTAAGAAATATTACCACTTAGCGTATAATTTCGCACAATTCGGGATGTACCCTTTACTGTTTTCTTTTTTACGCTGTCCCTAGAAGCGGATAGTTCGGTATTTTAACCACTTCATCATGAGATTTTCAATAAACTTCCTTGCTTCATCCAAGGTCATCGTCATGATCTCTTTTCCGTTTTTCTTCAACCTCACCCACTTGTCGTTTATACGCTCTATTTCTTTTGATTCTGCCTCCGTGTGGCGAGCAATATAACCACTTATGTTGTAATTGTTTGCTGATTCTGTAAAGTCATCAAGCCTGTTCCTGCCATGCGAATCCATCAACCATTGTTCAGGGATTTCTCTGCCCTCAAGCTCCTCGATATCCTTTCTGAGGCATTCGTATATATCGTATAAGCTGAACCAGTTTATCCCTTGTCCATAATAGCGCAAAGCCTGCTTTACCCACGAGAGACTATTGGCTTTCGCCTCAATTTCAAGGAGGTTAGAGAAATCTATCGTGGTGAAATTCGGGCCTACTTTTACTAGCACACTTGTACCCTTCGTGCTTTGCCCGATTTTTTTACCATTATCATCAATGGTGATAACATCCTCGTTTTCTCTCTCTAAGGCCTTCGTAATCCCAAACTGAGGAAGTTGGAGTATTGCGTTGAGGTGTGCTATCACCACATCAGCAACCTGCTTTGCTTTCTCAACATTGCCTTGATCAATGGAGTCAGAGAAGCTCAAGCAGTAGCCGCCTTCTGCTTCAACGATGTTGTATGGTGACTCTGATTGTGCCGAGACCAGATACGAAAGCAGCTCAGGATACTGACTTTTAATTTTGATGAGTCTCTTTAGCATAGAGCCCTCCTATTGTTACGATGAGTGCTTTTACAGTCAGTTGTCTGTTTAGTTGCTAGTATACAGCCAGACAATCAGAGTTCGGTAAAAGAATGAGACAAGTGTGCTATTGTTGTTTATGTTGATTCAGTGTCGTAAACGAACATATCGTACGAAGCAGCTTGCAACAACCAATCCCGATGAGTTCTTTCCGGACAAGTCTCGTTGGTACCCTTATTACTTAAGAAGCTTTCGAAGCACAGATGATTTATATAAATTGCCTAATATAATGAGATGCAGCCTCGCGCGTGAAAGTGCCACATAGACTAACCTTTCGGGATTAGGAAAACCGTTTATTTTCTCAGGTTCGATCAAAATTACCACGGGTCGCTCTAATCCTTTGAAAGCTTTAATCGTGCAGCAGGTAATCGTGTTGGACTTCGGTTTAGAACCATTATCCATGTTCCAACTTAACTGAAACTTGCCATCGAGCTTGAGACCAACAGTGAAACGACTTTTGTCTTCCTTGTGTGGACTAAGTAGGACTATATCTTCTACCGGAACTTGGTCGTCGTCTACGAGGCGTTTCAACAGTGTTGCTAATTTGAGTTGTTCATCACTCAAGTCTCTTGCGACTTCGATGAATTCAATTTCTCTACCCATTGGCCCTTTGCATGAAGGTGTATCTTCACCCCCGACTGTGTAGTACTGGATTACTGCCTCGTGTATCTTTTTTGTTGTACGGCAGTTGTCAGAGAGCGGGCAGTGATGCTCAAGAGGCACTGGATAGTTCGGCTGCGCCTGGTAAATGTTCTGGTTGTTATCGTAAAAGATATAAAAAAAACTTTCCTCCGAGCGTAGTAAGGCTTCCAGCACTTCCCATTTCTTCGTGTCAAAATCTTGTCCCTCGTCAACAATGACTGCATCATAACGAATAGCTTTTTGGTTAATCCACTTAAGTAGATATCCTATATAGACATCCTCGTCACCACGAAACGCTATGCGGCTATTGAGCTTTCGCTCAATACGGTGAAAATTCGTCACATCAATATTGCAAAGCCTAGGATCTGTGCGAGCCTGCTTTTCTAATTGTTCTTCGAGCCAATTGGATAAATTGTGATTAAAGCATGTAAGGAGCACTTTCATGTTACGCTTAGCCAAACGACGAGCCTGCTCGACTGCTAAAAATGTCTTCCCAGTTCCTGCGCACCCATAGATTGCAGCGCGCTTATGATGAACCAATGTACTGAGTGTAGTGAATTGATTCTCAGTCAGTCGTAGTAACTCTATCTCTTCTTCCTCAAACTGACTGCTGAGGAGAGGATAAACACGCCAGCTTTCCGCATGTCTATCAATGATCTCTTTAATTGCTTCAGTTCCCAACGCTCGATCATTACGCTTATGAATGGTGTAAACTCTTTCAATGGCTGGCATAATAGCGTCGGGCTTCATATCCTGGCTGCTTAAAATAAGCTCTCTTTGCACAAACAAACGTTCAGCAATCCTGTTAACACCCTCGTTAGACATGTCAGGAAACACTTTTGCATAAGCAAAAGTGCAACCGCGACATGCCATTCTTATCTTTGGAGGAGATTTCTCAGACAGAAGCTCATTGCATAACGTGTGCATACCACCTTGAGCTTGCACGAGGGGATTTTTTATTATGTTGGGGCTTTTTTTCCCATTAGAAATCCACTTACCTTTTTCGCTGTCATATTCTATACCACCACCTTTAACCTCAAGAATAAGGAAACCTTTTTGTGGATGCAGGATGAGGAAATCGATTTGACCATCTTCAATGCCACCTTGAGGCGGTATGGCAGCCCAGGGTATATTCCAAATAACCGTATAGTCGTCTGTAAGGTTTTTTTCGAGCGTTCTAAAAAACTTTCGTTCAGCATTGCTTTTCTCATCAGTAGGAATATATTCTGGATACATCGTTGCCATTGTCCAATTTATGCCTCCTCACCAAATTACCTTCATAGTAGGAAACGAGACAGTATACTCGAGGTAAGTGATTCAATCAAAAATCCTATTGAATTTTTTTCTAAAAAGAGCTTCGTTTTTACGTCAGTCAGAAATCATCAATTTCGCATCCCAGAAAATACCACTTGCCAATAACTCCATCAGTATGCAATGCTTTTGCTAATCGTAGGAGAGGGTGAATACATTTGTGTGATAATGAGAATACTTGAATTTATATTTTTGCTTATGTTTACTTCCTGTTGTTTATATTATGAGTAAGGTGTGTCCTGCAAAAATCGAGGGATTTTTGAATATCTTTTTTGATAGATGTTATGCTCCCCCACCTCTTTCCCAACGTCGTAAACGAACATATTCTGCGAAGTAGCTTGCAACAACCACTTCCTAATAAGTACTTTACGGACGATTCGGGGTGGTACCCTTAAACTTGCGGGGATTTCATTTACAGAAATCAACCCCTTGTAATGTTGAAAACTACTATCTATACTTTCAACAGGCGTGTTTGTATGTTTTCTCCTGTATATTTTCCGCAGAAAAGGAGGTTCTTTTGCCCCATACTGAAGACCAGCATGTCAGCCCTGAGCAAGTGCTTGAGGTGTTGGAGACATGTTACGATCCGTGCTGTAAAGAACGCGGTGTGAGTATCGTAGAGCTAGGGCTTATCCAGGGTGTGAAAGTCGCTGAGAATGGACAAGACGTTCAAGTTCAGCTTCTCTTAACGTCCGGTTGGTGTCCGTTTTCAACCCATCTTTTGGAAATGATAGACCAATCCCTCCACAGTATTGAGGGAGTTGGCGAGGTGAACACCGAAATTGTCTGGAACACTGTTTGGACTCCTGAGCGGATGTCCAAGAGCGCGAAAGAGAAACTCACGCTACCCATGGTGCAACTACTTCCATTGCGGCAACGTCGTCTTGAGCGCGAAACTCAGGCCGCTCAACAAACTATTTGATGAAAGGAGCATGTCACTCATGCTGGACAACGACGCCTTTGTATTTGACTGTGTATGTCATGTCTTCAACTTCGATATGAACAACGCCTACGGAAAGGCAGGCCAGATGTTCATCAACCACCTGTATGCCTTTCACCAGGTGCTGACACCTCCAGGCGAACGCATGCTCGGCCCTGAAGAGTTTCTGCGCGAGTGGAATATTGACGAAATCGCCCAGATGGTCTTCGAGGAATCGGGCACCGATATGATCGTGGCCCAGCCGTTGCCGCTCACCGACCTCTTTTATGATGGACTGTCGCAGTGGGAAAAATGTGCTGCGATGGCGCAGAAATATCCCGACAGGGCGGTCTTCTGGGGCTCAGTCAACCCATTGGAGGGTAAGAAGGCGCTAGACTTGATGGAACGCCAGGTCAAAGAGTACGGCGCGAAAGCCTTCAAATTCTACAACGTGCGCTACGATTATGGCGAGCCATTCCCCTGGCGTATGGACGACCCACGAGTAGCCTACCCCGTCTTTGAAAAAGCGCTTGAATTGGGCATACACACCATCGGCGTGCATAAAGGCGTACCGCTTGGCCCTCAGCCCATAGAGCATACCCAAACGTGGGATATGGACGGAGCGGCAGCCAACTTCCCGGATATCAACTTCGTCATCTTCCATGTTGGCCTGCCATTCATTGACGAGGTCTGCTGGCAGTTGGTGCGCTATCCCAATCTCTATGCCTCAATCGCTGCCACGCTGAACTTTATCGTGCGAGCGCCACGCGCCTTCGCCGAAAACATGGGCAAGCTCATGTTCTGGTGTGGCGAGGACAAAATCCTCTACGGTGGCGAAACGCCCATCTGGCATCCCCGCTGGGCGCTCGACGCTTTCTGGAATTTCGAGTTACCGGAAGACCTGGTTACCGGCTATGGCTATCCCCAACTGACTACCCAGGCCAAAAAGAAGATCCTCGGCGGCAATCTTGCCCGCTTAATGGGCATCGATGTCGAGAAGAAAGTCGCGGAGTTGCGAAAGTAAAGCGATAACCAACAACAGAGTGAAGAAAGACTTTCCCGCGCCTCCCTAGACAGCGCGGGAAAGTCTTTCTTCACTCTGTTTCCAGCTTCAATCGCTCTCGGTACACCGCCTCACACCCATGTACGAGGCTGCGGAAACGGTGTTGCAGTTGTTGGCGCTCGCCCTTTGCCATTTCCAGAAAGATGACCTGGTAGTAGTAGCAAGCAAATTCCTTGATGCCTGGCAAAATTGCCTCAAGACTCTCACCGCGGGCATTGCGTTTCCCATGCTTGCGACGCTCCTGCAACCAGAACTCCTCCAGGGCAGCAACAATCTGTTCCTGAATTTCCTGACCTGTACTGGCACGATCGCGTATGATAATCTTTTGAGCGATGAAGAGTATCCTTGGAATGGTTGGCTGCTCGCCATTCTTGGGTAAGTAAAACTCCAGGAGATGCTCCATCAGTTGCTCATAGCGCGCAACTGGTGGCGCGAAACCAGGGTCGTTCATTGCTGCCAGCTCAGCGGCAATCTGAGGATTCTGGCGGAGCCATTCTTCTACAAAGACAGACTGACTTTTTGCTCCACGCACTTTCTCCAGCGCGGCAATGAGATTGGGAGAAAAGGCGAGCGAGAAACTCACCTTTTTCTGCTCAGAATCAAGACGCGGGCGACTCATTGACTACCTCCACAAATTGTTTAGCGAAGTAATCGGCCACAGCCTTGAATGACTCTTTTGGCTCCCATGGCATGTCCGGGTAGGTTGTGCCGTGTTTATCGGCATAGCTTTTCACCAGGCTATAGCTGGCCATGTCGAGGTCGTATTTCGAATCTTCGTTGTAAGGCGAAGTAGGTGAGACAAAAGTAAACACAAAAGCGCCCTCAGTGCCTATATCGTCGAGTATACTCAGCACATCAGTGATTTCGTGTGCTTGCAAGCTCTCGTCGCGCACATACTCGCCATTCAGTTGCAATGGCATTGTCTTAAAATCCACGATTGCCCAACCCCTGCCGCCTGCATCCTCCGCGCCCTGATAGGTACAGCAGCCAAATTCGCCTATGATGACTGGCTTGTTGTGGACGAAGTACCGCTTGATTATTTCGCCGAATGCATCTTTGATACGCGTTTCTCGGTACACGTCAACACCTACGAAATCAAAGAGGGGCCAATTAACCGTTTCAAGTGGGACTGACATATACGTGACGTTGCCATGAAAGACTTGCCTGACGGCCTCATTCGCCCTGGCTAAAAAGGCATTGAGCGGTTTGTTATGCACCCCTGCCTTGATATGCTCCCAAAAAGCAGGATGCCCCATCCGCTCCATGAAATTAGTGCCCTCTACGATGCCTTGCATGAAGAGCGTCAGCTCTGAGCCGACGCTCAATACCAGGTGTTGCGGCCAGTGCTCGCGCAGCTTCTCGACCGCTGTGGCGGCTTTAACAAGATAGTCGAGCGTCTCTTCCTGGCTTTTGTCCCACATCTCCGGGGAAAGCCATACTTCGAGCCCCTGTTTCAGGGCATCCTCGGTAGCCGTCATCAGTCGGTCGATAGCAAGGCCGCAGATCCGAACCGCGTTGCAGTGCAAATCATTTTTGATGATCTCAAGCTCGCAATGCACCATTTTTGGATCAAATGTAGGACGCCAATTCTCTCCCATCATCACGCGCCCTACGTCGTAGTTGACTCCTTTGCGTTTCATAGGTACTCCTTTTTCTGATTTCCAGGATTTTACTCCAGGTGCTGGTCTTGCACATCTCAAATGAGACACCACGAGTCTCTTAATCGCATGCGTAGATGCCCAGGAAAGAAAGTGGCGAGACTCTCGGTACTTGTCTCTGATATTTCTCATTATAATTATTTAAATAATTTTTGTCAAGTTTTTGGATGATTGTTGCGGATGTCCTCCTTAGGGTGTAAGGCTCAACCATTCACATGTGAAATGTAGGGACACCCCTCGCGGGTGTCCTGCTAGCCTCATCCTGGGTGTCCTGCTTGCCGATGTCCTCCTCAAGGGTGTCCTGTTGGCGGGTTTCCGGGTGGTGGGTATTCGGCTCAGCTTGACAACCCAATAGATAATTAAAACAGCAAAACCTGATAGGAGACATCACATGAAAAGTTGTAATCGCGCACACATCATCGACCTGAAAGACGGCTACAGCCTTTACCTGCTCAAGGAAAGCAGCCATGCTCCAACCCCTAAAGCACGCTCATTCGAACTAGCGGATGACCATGTACAATATGCACCTGACCGACCTGCAGACGTAAAGCATGTCAAGCTTGACATCACACTTGACTTTGAACAGGAAACCGTCAGCGGCACCGTCTACACCACTTTTTCCACTCTCTACGATGACCTCAAAACCATCACGTTTGACGCAGTAGAGTTACACATAGAGCGAGTCAATTTGGAGAATGGCAAAGAGTTGGTATATAGCGTCAGTGATAAAAAACTTACCGTGACTCTTGATCGGGCTTACAGGTACGGAGAGGAATTCACCATCGCAGTCGAGTATCATGCCAAACCACGCACAGGTTTGCACTTCATAAAGCCAGCGCCGGAGGACCCAACGCGCCCTGTACAGGCCTGGACGTTTGGTCAGCCGCGTTACCATAGCCACTGGTTTCCCTGCCATGACGCACCCAACGACCGCGCCACGACCGAAATTATCGCCACCGTTCCTGCGCAATTTATCACTATCTCCAATGGTGACTTACTCAGCGTCACCGCTCATGGCGCTACCAAAACGCATCATTGGAGACACGATATCCCCCATGCAATGTACCTCATTTCGCTTGTAGTAGGCGAATTCGCGGTCATTGAAGACTCCTATAAATCTATACCTGTCACCTACTATGTACGCCCGGATCGCAAAGACGATGCGCGTCTGTACATGGGTAAAACGCCTGAGATGATCCGTTTCTTCTCTGATTACACCGGCATTGAGTATCCCTACAACAAGTACGCGCAAACAGTTGTTGAGCTGTATACCGGCGCGATGGAACATACCACCGCGACCACGCATGGCTTCTCTCTCCTCCTTGATAAACGTGCCTCGTTGGATGTCGATCTAGTCCCTGTAGTAGCGCACGAACTGGCTCATCAATGGTTTGGTGACTTGCTAACCTGTCGTGATTGGTCTAATGGATGGTTGAACGAAGGCTTTGCTACCTACTTTGAGGAGCTATGGGGAGAATACGATCTGGGTACAGACTATTTCAAGCAGTCGATGCTCGGCCTCAGGCAAAATTATTTAGGTGAAGATACTCATTACCGCCGTCCAATTGTCTACCATGTCTACCATGACGATGGCTTTGAGTTGTTCGACGCTCATCTTTACGAAAAAGGCGCCTGGGTGCTCCATATGTTGCGCCATCAACTCGGAGAAGCAGCCTTCAAACGCGCGATCCATGCCTACATCTCACGCTATCGTGAGCGAGAGGTGATCACAGCTGACCTGGAGCGGACCTTCGAAGATGTAACAGGTCGCAGCCTGGCTCAGTTCTTCCAGCAGTGGGTCTACAGTGGAGGCTATCCTGCCTTTGAGGTGAACTACTCGTGGGATAGTGAGCACAACATGGCAAAAGTCAAAATCAAGCAGACACAGCATATCGACGATCTAACCCCTTGTTTTGTCACTCCTGTAGATCTTACTTTCACTATTCCCACTTCAGATGAAGCCGCCAAAGACGACAACACGACAGAAACACGCACACTAACCATGCAAATCACAGTGGGTGAAGATGGGCAGGTGGAGCAGACATTCTACATGCCTCTGGAGCGTGAGCCTGTTATGGTACGCTTCGATCCCGATGGCTGGGTGCTCAAAACGCTCAAATTTGAGCGCCCCGCCAAAATGATGCGCTACCAGCTTGAGCACGATCCAGATATCCTTGGACGCATTGAGGCAGCGGAAGCATTAGGTGAAGTAGCTGACGATGAGAGCGTCGCAGCTCTGAAGCAGACATTGCTCACGGATGCGTCCTGGCGCGTGCGGAACGCTGCGGCTTCAGCCCTGGGCGTTATTGGTACCGGGAAATCCCAAGATGTCCTTTTGCAAGCCCTTCAGGAGCTAGATCCGGCGCAATTTTCGCGTGTCCGCGCCGCGATTGCCAGAACATTAGGGAAGTTCCAGGCGCCAGCGCAGGCAGAACTTGCCGAACGATCCGCACAGGCCCTCAGCGCCTTGCTGGAGAAAGGCGATATAAGTTACGTGGTCGAGTCTGCAGCCGCCAGCGCGCTCGGGCGGACACGTGTGTCAGGTAGTGTCGATCTACTCCTGAAGTTGATAGATCGCCCATCCTGGATGAACATGGTACAACGTGGCATCTTCAGCGGCTTAGCCGCAACTGGAGAAGATCGCGTAGTCGAATACATTGCCGCATATCTCGCAGACACTCACACAGTTGATGGTCGCAGGGAAGCCAACAACCCGACGATGCGTTCCGCCGCAGCCCACGGCATGTGGACTCTTGGAGAAAATCAGTACCTATACAGCGAGGAGGCGCGCCAACGCACAGTCACCACCCTCATTCAAGCCGTCGAGCATGATACCTGGGAACCAGTGCGAGCCATCTCTGCACGTGCGCTCATGTCCCTCGGAGAGAAACGAGCTATCAACCCACTGGAGCGTGTCGCCCGCCACGAACTAGAATCGCACGTACAGCGCAACATGCGTGTCGCCGCCCACGTACTACGCACCGGCGACAAAACCGATGAACAATTAAAACAGCTACGCAAAGACCTCGATCAGGTCCGTGAAGAGAACCGTAAGCAGAAAGAGCAACTCGAATCCCTCGAAGCAAGAGTAAAATAGGTTATGGGGGTGCAGGGGGCGAAGCCCCCCTGACGGGGTTCGGGGCCCGCGCATCTGGGGGATGCAACAGCGGACTCCCGAAAATTTCTTTTCATATTCGCCGCCGCAGGCGGCGAATATGATGATTTGCTCTGCTTCTTGCAGCAAAACAACCCCTCCTGTATAATGAGAACATCAAAGCAGCAACCCATACAACTATGACAGAAAAGCCCGAATAATCAAACATCTGTAGGGCCGATTTATCGCGCCCACCGCCGATTTATCGGCCCTCGGATGCCTCATCAAAACAAACAGGAGCATGCCATGGCATACAAAGTCTTCATCTCCTACTCCCACCGGGATCAAAAGCTGCGCAAAGAACTCGATATCCATCTGGCAAACCTCAAGCGATTAGAAATCATCACTTCCTGGTATGATGGAGATATCAAACCAGGGGAAGAATGGCAACCACAGATCATAGAGCACCTAAATACAGCACAAATCATCCTCCTGCTCATAAGTGCCAACTTTATAGCCTCCGACTTCTGTTATAGTACTGAGATGAAGCAGGCCATCGCCAGGCATGACGCGAACAAAGCCCGTGTCATCCCCATTCTCCTACGCCCCACCGACTGGAAAGGAGCACCATTCGCCAAACTCAAAATATTGCCCACTGATGCGAAACCGGTCACGAAATGGCCCACGCATGACGAAGGCTTTGTAAAAGTAATACAGGGCATTAGAGAAGCCATTGATGATCTAGCCATCAAGAGCAACATTACAAAACAAGAGTCTCCCTGGAATATCCCATATGAACGCAATCCCTTATTCACAGGTCGTGAGCATGTGCTCAAATGGCTCTATGAAAGGTTCAAAACAAGCAAGAGGGCAGCGATCAGTGGCCTTGGCGGTATTGGCAAGACCCAAATTGCCGTGGAATACGCGTATCGCTACAGGGATGATTACAACGCTGTTTTATGGGTTAAAGCAGAGTCGCGTGAGTCACTTACTTCTGATCTGGTGACCATAGCCCAACTGCTAGATCTCTCTAAGAAACAGGAACAAGAGCAACGACTTATCTTTGAGGCGGTCAAAGGCTGGTTCAAAGATCATCCTGAGTGGCTTCTCATCTTCGATAATGCCGATGATCTTGAAATGGTGCGTGACTTCCTGCCAACAGGAGGCAGGGGACATATCCTCCTGACCACGCGCGCGCACGCAACAGGACGCCTCGCCCAGCAGCGCATAGAGGTAGAAAAGATGGAACCAGATGAAGGCGCACTCTTCCTGCTGCATCGTGCGAAGCTGCTTGATTCCAACGCTCTACTCGAGGCTGCTCCAAAAATCGATCAACATACTGCCAGCGAGATAGTTCAGACTATGGACGGTTTGCCTCTGGCCCTTGACCAGGCTGGCGCTTATATCGAAGAAACAGGCTGTGGATTGCAGAATTACCTGACGCTCTATCGAGCCCAAGGAGCACAACTACTAAAAGATCGTGGTGGGCTAGTCATTGACCATCCTGAATCCGTGGCTACTACCTGGTTGCTCTCATTTCAGAAGGTTGAAAAAGCCAACAAAGCCGCAGCCGAATTACTATGCTTCTATGCTTTTCTCGCTTCCGATGCCATCCCGAAAGAACTGATCGTTGAAAGTGCAGCTAAACTGGGTTCGACACTTGAAGCAATTGTAGCTGACCCATTCAGTTTCGATGCCGCTATCAGAGAACTGCTCAAGTATTCCCTGGTGCAGCCCGATCCTAAAGACAATACGCTTTCGATCCATCGCCTGGTGCAGGAAGTGCTCAAAGAACAGATGGACGAAGATACTCAGCGATTGTGGGCTGAGAGGGCCGTTCGAGCAGTGAGTAGAGTCTTTCCAAACCCGGAGTACACCAACTGGGATCTCTGCCGCAAGCTCCTTTTGCACGCGCAAGTATGTAGCACACTCATTGAGCAATGGCAGCTGCTCTTCACAGAAGCGGCAGCACTACTAAATAATATGGGGTTCTATCTCTGGCAGCGTGGGGAGTATGAACAAGTTGAGCAACTCCATCATCGCGCCCTGGCCATCCGCGAAAATGTACTGGGACCTGAAAACTCCGACACAGCAACCAGCCTTGTTCACCTGGCGTTTTTTTACAATAACCGGGGTAAATACGAGGAAGCAGAGCCACTTTACCAACGCGCCCTGGCCATTCGTCAGCGAGCGTTGGGGCCAGATCATCCAGACACTGTTACAGTCCGAAATAATTATGCATCTCTGAAGGTGAGAATGAACGAAGAGAGCACATAGTTAACGCTATGTGTTTAGTAAACATGTATCAAAGCTATTTCTTACTCACATTCTAGTACGCCAGTGACTTTCATGGGTGGAGCTCCTTCAGCAGCGTATTGAATTAACACGTATGTTTGTCGTGAACCTGGTTTGGGAAATCGTTTCACCTGAGATACTCCTGACCAGGTGTCCCTGCTCTTGTAAAGGCGTCATAGCTCAAACACCATTGAGAAGAGAGCCAAGAAGTTGCTTGCGTCCTTTCCAGGGGTCCTTGGCGAATTGTTGCTCTTGACAACGATCTTACTCGCTAGTATTCTTGCTATTAGCAACGTTGTTACTAGCAACAATTTGACAGGGAGAGATGTGATGGAGACACCGACGGCGGGGATCTTGCTCCGAGAGGTCGCCCGGCTGCATGCCCATTCACAACGCGAGCTGGTGGCCTGCTGCAATGGGACCACCTCGACGCAATGTTTGATTTTGACCGAGGTGGGCCGCAACGGCCCCATGACTCTGGCAGATCTGGGACGTCGCACTAGCTTAGATAAAGGCTGGCTCAGTCGTGCCGTAGAGACGCTTGTCCAGGATGGCTTGCTGACCAAAGCGCTGGGGGAGGCCGACCGGCGCACTATTCGGATCGCGTTGTCTCCAGCAGGCCAGACGCGCTATCAGCAACTGAACGAGACGTTGGATACTCATGCCCAACGGGTGATGGCTCGTATCCCACCAGCAGAACGGGAGCAGGTGGCACACACACTTGCTCGGCTTTACCAGGCTCTCCAAGAAGAGGCCGCAGAAACACAAGGCATCCGAAAACCTGGTCGAGGAGGAACAGCGATGAGTTCCTGGATCATGCGCCATGCAACACCACAGGATTGGCCGAAGCTTGCCTCCTTGTTGGCGACGGCTGACCTGCCTCTGGCCGGGGCGGAGGACCATCTATGCGATTTTTTCCTGGCCTTTCGAGATGACGTCTTGATCGGCTCTGCCGGGCTGGAGCGTTATGGCGACACTGCACTCTTGCGTTCCGTCGCGGTGGCGGTCCCCGAGCGTGGGCACAGTCTGGGTCAGGCATTAGTTCAGCAGGTGCTAACATATGCTGCTTCGTTGGGAGTGCGCCAGGTGGTGCTGCTGACGACCACGGCGGCGGACTTTTTTCTCCGTTTTGGGTTTCAACCGATCAGCCGAGCCGAGTTTCCCTTGGCAGCACAGGCGTCGATGGAGTTTCAGGAGGCATGCCCTGCCTCCGCTACAGCAATGTCCCTTGTGCTTGAAGTGGAGCAACGCTGGTGAACAACTGTATTCACCTGGCTCGCCTGGTGGATGCCCCTACCATCCAGGCGCCCCTGACATCCACTCATAAATGGGAGTACCAACTGAAGCGGGATTGTGAAGGGCGGCAGCCCTTAACCTGGGGTTTGGGGCTGTGCCCCAACAACTTCTTCAAAAGCGGGCCGCAGGCCCACGAATTGAGGTATGAGTGGATGTCAGAGAGAAGCGCCCGTCTTGATTTGCTTGCATGCTGAATGTCAGAGATTGAAAGGAATGTTATGACTATTTCTCTCGAGTCTTTGCTTGCTGCGCGATTGTTTCTCAGCCCTCAACTGCTGGGCAATCGCCTCTTTTTCCTGAGCAATCTGGGCCAGGGCGGCCATCTAAGCCTCTACGCGATGGATGCTGGTGGAAGCGTCCCTGAGCCGCTGCTGCCTGCGCGTATTGCCTTGCCGAACCCGGAGCTCGTGGAAGCAGAAGTCTATGCATTGTTCCCCAGGCTGGGAAAGATTCTCTTGATGCTTGATCGAGATGGGGATGAGAATTATCAGCCTCTGCTCATTCCACTAGAAGGGGGTATCCCTGAACCGGCATTTGGAGCAGCGTTTGATGGCTATCGGGTCCGCTGTCTTGAGAGCGACCCCGAGCGCAATCTGGTGTATCTCAATGCGGAGTCGCGCACTGAGCAGATGCACGTTTCGTTTCAGGCAAACCTGGAAACTGGGGAACTGCTGAAGCTGGGCCAGCACTCCTGGGGCAGCTTTGTCGATGGGGTCAATGCTAACCATACCAGGGTGATCATGAAAGATTGTTATTCGGCAGGCGACAACTCTCTCTACCAGTGGCAGTCTGGCTGGCCTGATCGCAAGCTGCTCTATGGTGTGCCCCTTGAGCAGCGCGCCGCAGGGCATGACGTACCGCTGAATAGCATCAACCACATCTTCTTTACGCCAGGCGACCAGGGACTTCTGTTCACTACCTCGCTCTTTGTCGATAGCTATGGACTGGGTTATCTGAGCTTGGCCGACCCGGCAGCAGTACAGCCGGTGGAAATCACGGGCATTCAACACAGCGGTATGGGCGAACTGGTCAAGCTGAAGCACCTGGACGATGCGCGCTATACAGTGGAATACAACATCGATGGCTGCTCCTGGCTGTATGAGGGCACCTTTGATGAATCCAGCCTGACCATGAAGTTGGACTGCGTGCTGTGCGGCAGGGGCAAGCTGGCAAATGGCACGCTGGAAGCGGTTTCCTATGAGAAAGCCACCGACCGCTTCGCGCTCTCCTTCTCAACAGCCACCTCGCCCTCGCAGATGTACACCATTGAAGGCGAGCAGCGCCAGACGGTGCGCCAGCATACCCGCGAGCGTATGTTAGGTCTGCCGGAGGAATGGCTCTCGCCCGGCGAGGACGCCTCTTTTACCTCGTACGATGGGCTTCGTACTTCGGCGCGGCTCTATCTGCCAGCCCCCGCGCTCGGCTTTAAGGGACCGCGCCCGCTGGTCTACTATATTCATGGCGGGCCACAGGGCCAGGAGCGACCCGACTTCACCTGGTTCTCGATGCCGCTGATTCAGTATTTGACGCTGAACGGTTTTGCGGTCTTTGTACCCAATGTGCGCGGCAGCACCGGCTATGGGCTGAACTATACGAAGTGGGTAGACCACGACTTTGGCGGCAAGGACCGGCTGGACCATGTGCATGCCATGACTCAGGTCTTGCCGCAGGACAAGCGCGTCGATGTGAAGCGGGCGGGCGTGGTCGGGCGTTCCTATGGCGGCTACATGACGCTCACGCAAGCAGCGCGCCACCCGGAACTCTGGTCGGCAGCGGTGGATATGTTTGGCCCCTATGATTTGATCACCTTCAGCCAGCGCATCCCCGAAAGCTGGAAGCCCTACTTTGAACTGGTCATCGGCCATCCTGAACGCGACCGGGAGTTCCTCCTGGAACGCTCGCCACGCACCTACATGCAGCAGATCAAATGCCCGCTGCTGGTGATTCAGGGCAAGAACGATCCGCGTGTCATTGAGCGCGAGTCGCGGGATGTGGTTGAGCAGCTTCAGGCAGCCGGAAAGCAGGTGGACTATCTGGTCTTTGAGGATGAGGGCCATGATGTGCTCAAGTACGCCAACCGCGTCACCTGCTACACCGCCATCGCCGAGTTTTTCAAAAGGTATCTCTAAATGGAGATCGAAGCTGCGTCGCACGCCTTAGTAATCACTACTATGATTTGCGGTTAAACACAATATTGATGATTACTGCCAGGGCAGAGTACAGAATGAGGATGAAGAGTATAGGCAGAACTACCCATGGCCTGGCATTTGAAGCTACTGCAATCAATACCAGGCCAAAGATAATAATCATGAACATAACAAGTGATACAATCGCCAGCGCCAAACGTTGACCGGCTGTGGGATGCATAACCGCATCTTGCCACAAGAGTTTCTGCCCACGTATGCTTGAAGAGGAGTAGCTGTCATGAGGAACCTCTTCGTACCCAACGGAGAAAGAAGCTGACCTATGACCACCGCCTGGATCAAATTCCATTTGTTGTTGCGACATGGTAGCATGTTCCTTTCAATCCTTCAATGAGAAATGGTTTGCACGCTTTTAACTACGAATAACAAAGTGTCAATGTTGCATATGAAAAAATATGCACGTGGGGGTAGTTAGCAGATGCAGGGCTGTTGCAAAGTCGAGCTACGAGTAGGAGTGCAGAGGGCGACAGCCCTTTGCCGGGGTGTGGGGCCTGCGCATCCGGGGGATGCAACAGCAGATTCCCACTTTTTCTCCTCCTTTTGGGGGTGGGGTGGGGAAAAGGATTTTGTAACAGCCCTATGAGGAAAAGACGTATGGACTAACAAAGAAGTAATGTAGTGGCGCCCCTTGCGGGTGCCAGGGTCCACTACGACAAGAAAGAACAAACTGATGCAGAGCTTTATGCCTATAGTAACTAGCCTGAATTGCCCATTTTGCAAGATAGTACGCTCTGAAACGCAAAGCTATAACGTCTTTGAAGATGACATAACTCTAGCCTTTTTAGACAAAAGACCTCTTTTTCCAGGACATTGCCTGCTGATTCCCAAATCACATTTTGAGACGCTCATTGACCTGCCTGCATTACTTGTTTCCCCACTCTTCCAGAATGCACAGCTACTGGCGCATGCTATGGAAAAAGGTTTGCAAGCCGAAGGAACCTTTGTTGCCATCAACAATCGCATTAGTCAGAGCGTGCCGCATTTACACATCCATATCGTGCCTCGTCATACGAAAGATGGGCTCAGGGGTTTCTTCTGGCCTCGCCAACGCTACCAGGACGAAGCTACCATCCTGAGTATCCAGAGTACTCTTCGGTCTACAGTTGCTCAGCTTACTTCCGAAACACAATCTTGACTTAAAACCAACAAATCAGGCTATCCGTTGTGATCCGTCAAACTTGATGTGACATCCGGAAATGTAGGGGCATCCCTTGCGGATGCCCGGTTCTCTGCCAACGGATGCCCGGTTCTCTGCCAGTTGACACCAGGTACACTTGACTCTCATCCTACATGAGGGTGTATGCTCTCATTAAAGGAAAAGACAAAAATGAGAGAACATACGAATCTCAAGATTGGCGAATTCGCCAGAGTTGGTCAGGTGTCGATTGCAACGCTTCGCCACTACGACCAGTGTGGCTTGCTCAAACCGAATGCGCTGGACCCAGACACCGGTTATCGTTACTACTCCCTCGATCAGCTTGCACGCCTGAATCGCATCTTAGCCCTCAAGGACCTGGGCTTTCCCCTGGAACAGATTACCCGACTCTTGGAGAAAGATCTCTCTTTGGACCAACTGCGAGCAATGTTCACACTCAAACAGGCGCAAGCTCAGCACATGATCGAAACCGAGCAGGCGCGTCTTGCACGTATATCCGCCCGGCTTCGCCAAATTGAACAGGAGGGCATAATGCCAGCTTACGAAGTTCTATTGAAACAGGTTGATCCCTTGCTCGTTGCCTCTATCCGCTCGATCATTCCAATGGGTGATGATCTGGGACAACATTACGGAACAATTGTTGCCTATTTGGATCAACAACATGTACACCATTCACGCCCTGCAATGCTTTTATTGCACTCCAGGTATGAGTGGTACGATGATCGCATGGCAATAGATGTAGAAACAGCCGTTCCGCTGTCCACCGCTCTACCGGGCAACGAGCAGATTAGTACTCGGACGTTGCTTGGCGGATTGATGGCCAGCACCGTTCATATTGGAGATGATCTCTCTATTGGTCAGGCATACGCTGCCTTGTATCGTTGGGTGAAAGACAATGGGTATCAGATCAATGATCCGCCTCGCCTGGTTCGCCTGCAACGTTCAGAGCACATGAACCCAGGTCAATACGTCACCGAAGTACAACTTTCAGTCAATCTACAAGCAAGGTCAGAGCATACTATTTCATCTCATTGATTAGTTCTGATTTAACTCGACAATAGGAGTTCTCCTTTTCTGTGCAACATCCTCGAGCAGCTTAAGCTCCTTGCGATAGATTGGTGAATTGAAGATTGATACGACGACTCGTTCGACAACGCCCTTAAGGCCGGGACTTGCGTTCATCGTCGTAGAAATCTCGACATGAGACTTCTGTCCTTGCTCTACAGGAATCACTGTAAAGGTAGTGGTGACATTCTGAACGGTGTCTATGTCCTGCTCGACTAATACTTTGCCCGGTTCTGGCTCACTCACTCGGTGGTGAAAAGACTGCTCCACTCCCAGGATGCGAGACTTGAAGCGCATAATGGTGCCAGCGCCATATCCTCCCTCCTCGACCTGCAGATCATACAGACTCTCTTTCGGTAGTATGCTAGGGTGTCCTTTCCTATAGTCTGCAATAGTGGCGTATACATCCTCAGGTCGTGCATCGAGAACCGCCTCAGCTTTAACCTTGATCTGTCCCATCGATTTATTCCTTTCCTCTCTTGTTTCCGAAAAACTTTTTGAGCTAAGCTAAACATATATGTTCTTGCATTATATGACTTAATGTCATATTACTATATACATTATACTCAAATATAGTATGCTATGACAAGGTTATCTACAACAGAACAAAATAACAACGATGTATAAGATTGTACGATAAGAAGGAGAGCACAATGGAACAACCTGAGGCCTATCCGATAACATATGGAATTCTTGGCTTGCTGGCGTTTTGGGGACCGTTGTCTGGCTACGACCTGAAGCGTTTATTTGATCATACTCTTGCTCCCATGTGGGGAGCAGCACAAAGTCAGATTTATAAAGAGCTGCGGCGGATGAAAGAGCTTGGATGGGTAGAAATGGAACGTGAGGAACAGGAATCACGACCCGATCGAAAACTCTACTCGATTACAGATCAAGGCCATACCGCGTTGCGCAAGTGGCAAGCACAACCGTCTGAGATCATACAAGTACGTGATGAGTTGCTGCTAAAAGTTCTATTCGGTACATTCGCCTCTCCTGCTGATCTGGCTCAAAACGTACGTACGAGCATCGCCGATCATGAGATGCGTCTGTTGGTGTATCGCCAAAATGCGCTCTTTCTTCCAACGAAAGGAATGTTCCAGAAAGAAAATAAACGTCCCAACTCGTATGGTTCTGAGGATCAAGAGGATCCTTATTTCAATTTGATTGTTCACTTTGCCATTGAATTTGAGAAGACCTATATACGTTGGCTTTATGAAGCGTTAGAAGTTGTTGAAAATCGTCAAAAATAAGCGCATTAAGAAGAACACAATGGTTGGGGTTAAAAATAGCGCTCAAAATGAGCGCTATGTGAGCGGTATTTTCAATAATGAAGAGAAATTATGTAATAAATACTCAAATATCCCCTGCCACTCCTCAATATAAGGGTGGCAGGGGATATTTGAGTATTCCGATCTTGCGAACAATTACAGTGCTGCCAGCCCTGCCTGCGCAACCTCCATGTCATGGGTGTAATGCCCACCACTTACTCCAATACCACCAATGATGCCAGCATCCGTCGCAATCGGATAGCCACCGCCAAAGACGATCAGCCGATCCGTTTTGATGATACCGTGCAGCAGTGGTGGATCATTTTTTACGAACTCGTACCAATCATGTGTCGCCATGCTAAAACTAATCGCCGTGTATGCTTTGTCCTGCGAAAGTTGCACAGCTAAGAGTGGCGCGCCATCCATACGAGTGAATGCTTTCAAATTGCCGTCACCATCAACGACCGCGATACACATCGGTCTGCCCATTTCGATAGCCTTGACTTCGGCGGCTGCGATAATGCGTTGAGCAGCTTCGGCAGTAATGCTGGCTTTCTGGAAAGTGTTTTCTGCCATAGAAATAAAGTACCTCCTTGTTACTGATTGACGCCGTAATGGCGTTCCAACTCCTGAATTTCAGGAAGGCCAATGTTTTGGGTAAATTGCGAAAATGTTACCATGTGCTCAGCATATGCAGATGGAGTCTCTCCTCGCTTCAGTAACTCTAGCAGTTCCAGCATCGCATGTGTAGCTGCAAAGAGCATACTTACAGGGAAGATTACCAGTTTGAATCCAAGAGCGTGAATCTCATTGAGTGAAAGAAGAGGCGTTTTGCCGCTTTCAGCCCAGTTGTAGAGCAGTGGTACGTCCGGAAACGTCTGTTTGATGGCTTGCAGTTCTACAATTGAACGGGGAGCTTCTATGAAAATAACATCGGCTCCCGCTTCATGATAAGCCTGTCCCCTCAGAAGCGCATTTTCCAGGCCATTGACCGCGTTAGCATCGGTGCGTGCAATGATCACGAAGTCGGGGTCTTGCCGCGCATCGACAGCAGCGCGTATCTTTTGCGCCATCTCTTCCATTGGAATAACCTGCTTGCCCTCCATATGGCCGCACTTCTTAGGCCAGACCTGGTCCTCGATATGTAGTCCAGCAACACCCGCGCGTTCATATTCGCATATAGTTCGTCGCACATTGATTGGATTGCCGTAGCCGGTATCTGCATCTGCGATCAATGGCAGATCGCCCAAAACCGCCGCGAGCGCAGCGGCTCTACCAACCATTTCACTCATTGTCAGCAAACCAACGTCGGGTTGACCCAACACATTGGCCGCTGTGCCAAATCCCGTCATATAGACCACCGAAAATCCTGCCTGGGAAATCAATCGCGCGCTCAGTCCATCATATGCTCCAGGAGCAACAACCAGATCAGGACCAGCAAGTAACTCTCTCAATCGTTTTGTCACACGCATCGCAAAATCCTTCACACGCAAGAATTGTAGGGACGGGGGCTGTGATGGGTTGGGTGGGGGCGCTTGCGCCGTCCTTTTCCTCTCCCCCGCCCTGGTTGATCGTTTATGCTGGTTTTGGTACCTTCACTCTCAACCGCTCATCAGCAACATGCACATACATCGGCGTCTGACCTCGTACCTCTCCATCCAGTGTCGCATCCCGTGGATCAGCACTGGTCATGATCGTGACTCCACTCGCTTGCACGTGATGTATCCCAGGAATATGTGTTAACTCTGCCGGGTGATGGGTAAAACGCTTTTCATTATTTGCCAGCGTTGCCCCCTCATTCTCCTTAGGACCAAAGAAATGAGAAACAATTCTACCAAATTTCCCAATGTCCATTTCTTCTATCACGACGATATCGAGCAAGCGATCATCGAAACTTGTACCGGGAAGGGCAAATTCCCTCTGACCTCCAAAAATGGGAGTGTTGATAATAGCTACCTGTAGAGTTCGACATCTCAATGATGTTATTGGTTCCGATTGCGTTGTTACAGGTGACGCTTGTGCTTGAGTAACGGCTGTGCTCTGTGGCATTGCCAGTCTATCAAATTCGAGTTCTATATCTAAAGCATCATGAGATGCCAGTGTCTCCAAAGCGGCATAGGGGTATGTCATACGGCCGAATCGCTGGCGTGTTGCCACATTGGTCGCTATACGCGCGAACTGGACATTTACACCAATGGTCAACGCGTGCGCGAAAAACGCATGCTTTTCGGGGGCAACTTGTGACAGTAACGGTCCAGATTGATGTTTTGTAGCAAGATGTGGAGCTTGTTCAGCAGGTTTTGCTACACCGACATCAACGAGATGTTCGTCACCTTGTGCTATGACCTGAGCTGCTTCCTGGAGATCCTGTGGAATATGCAAAGAGCGAGCAATATCATTTGAAGTACCTAGTGGCAATATTCCCAGCGGAAGTCCACTTTCAGCAATATGTGTAATGACGCCTCCCACCAATCCATCACCCCCACCAGAGATTGCTATATCGATGCCATTTGCCTTCCAGATTGGTCCCTGTGCAGGTAGATTATCCAGGTCGGCGATAGAGATAGTGTTTACGATCTCTAGCCCAGTTTGTTTCAGATAGGTAATTGCCTCAGAGAGTTTTGATGACCTACCGGAATGGGGGCTATGAACTACAACTGCTCTTTGTGATGTTTGCATAATTGCTTTCAACCTTTATAGCTGTTATCGTTGTTTGAAATGAATGAAGATAGTATAACCCAGAGCCACTCAACTCGCAAATTTTATATGATACAAAAAATTTCTTTCAGACTCAAAGCTGAGCTATGCTACCACCAATCTCGTAGGAGCCGATTTATCGTGCTCACCGCCGATTCATCGGCCCTAATGCTGCCTCGCTTAATGGTCATACTGTGCACATTCGTTACACTCAGTATAAATTCCGCGAAGGATCTCATGCGCTGGGCCGAGATGCTTCGCTGCGTTCAGCATGACAAGGAAGAACCGCCTATCCAAACGTACACATGCTATAATAAACCAGGGTCGGATATCAAAAGGAGAACAACATGGGTATTATCCATCGCCGGGGCACAATAGAAAATGGTGAATTGCGTTGGCATGGTGTACCGGTACGAGCCTACGGACCCGAAAATAGCGGTGCCGACAACGCGACTCGCCAGATTTTAATCGGCACAGACGAGAACTCGCCCAACTTCCATTTGCGCTACTTCGCCGTTCAGCCCGGCGGTCATACCTCACTTGATCAGCATGCACATGAACACGGCGTTTATATCTTGCATGGTCGTGCGCGACTGCGCCTGGAAAATAACGAACACGAACTGAATGCTGGTGACGTCGTCTATATTCCGGGCAATGAAGTCCATCAATTTTTCGCGTCAGGTCAGGAGCCGTTTGGCTTCCTGTGCGTTGTGCCAGCCAGGCGATAAACACTATGTTAGCCGTCGAGTATCACAGTAACGATGATGTGCGTATCGTTGATCTTCCTATCCCTGAAATTGGCCCAGGTGAATTACTTGTGCAGTTGCAAGCCTGTGGCATATGCGCCAGTGATGTGATGGAATGGTATATGAAGCCACGCGCTCCCATCTATCCTGGGCATGAACCGGTGGGCAGCATTGCGGCAGTTGGTGAAGGTGTACAGCAATTCTCTGTTGGTCAACGCGTTTTCATCCATCACCACGTTCCCTGTATGGTCTGCCACTTCTGCCAGCGAGGTTCTTTTTCGCAATGCCTGATCTTTCGTGCCACACGTCTGTACCCAGGAGGATTGGCTGCATATATTCGCGTGCCTGCGCTCAATGTGCAGCTCGACGTACTGCCTTTACCAGATGAACTGTCATCTGAAGCTGCAACATTAATCGAACCATTGGCCTGCTGTGTGCGGGGTATCAACCGTGCTGCAATCCAGTCCGGAGATAGCGTGCTGGTACTGGGCGCCGGCAGCAATGGTCTGATGCTGGCACAGTTAGCAAAACAACGAGGTGCTGTTCGCGTTATCATCATCGATCCCATAGCTTACCGTCGTCAACGCGCTTTAGATGCTGGGATCGACCATGTGCTGGATCCAGGATCCGAACAAGAGAACCTCTTGCAACACCTGTACGCTGTAAATGATGGGCGCAAGCCAGATATTGTGCTGGTCACACCTTCGAGCATTAGCGCTATGCAGCAGGGGCTTGAGTTAGTGGGTCCTGGTGGAACCGTCCTCTTTTTTGCCCCGCCATCGCCAACAGCAACACTTCCCGTTACACCTAACACTCTCTTCTTCCAGGAGATAAGCCTGCATACCAGCTACTCCGCAGGTCCTTATGAGACGCGGCTGGCCTTAGACCTCTTACGTACCGGGCGCATTCGACCAGAAACAGTGATTACACATCGTTTTCCCCTTAAAGATGCTGCAAAAGCCTTTCGATTAGTAGCAACACCTGGAAATGCATTGAAGGTGGTAATTACTATCGAATCCATATAGGCATCTCTTCATGATCGATGCCAAAATGATGAGCAACTTCGTGAAGAACAGTATGCTGCACCTGCCTTCGAATACGATCAGGATCGCTGTGGCAATAATCTACGATCGTGCGCTCGTAAATGGTGATGATTTCAGGGTGCGGAACCCTGGCCTGACCATAGCTAGTCAACGGCACACCTTCATAGAGTCCCAGCAGCGTATAACCCTCTTTCATGCCCACTCGCTGCATCACCTCCTCACCCGGCTCGTACTGCACTCTCACGAGCACATTTTCCATTTGCTCGTGAAACTCAGTTGGAATAGTAGCCAGTGCCTCCCGCACAAGTCGCTCGAAAGGACTGAACTCGTCTCTGTTGGTATCTTCACCTTCTTCCAAACTTTCCTCTTTTTCAGCTTCTATAAAGGTATTTTCCACTTCTTTGCCCGGGTAATCTCTCCGTGAGCTAATGGTGTGATTCAATCTATTATTTGGCAATAGAAAGAATACCCCAATTGCTCCAAAGGCTAACACACCAGCTATAAGGAGCCAACCAGAAAGTAAATCATAGTAGTTGTTGAGATAGATGCCAAGTATGAGGAGTGCAATCAGAAAACTTATCATTGCGAAAAAGTATCGCGAACGATTGATGTTCTCATTTTGAGTATGCTCATCCGGCTCTATTTCACGCTGGTAGTCATACTCTTCCTCTAACTCACCCATAGTAATCCTCTATTTTCCCGAACGGGATCTTTTCTATTTCCCATATAGGGTTCTCATTAGTAGAGTCCTTTCCTATACGCACGTAGTATAACGTATCAAAGCCTTCAGCATAAGACGGGGGCTCAAATTTATGTGCTGTGATAAAAATTGCTTTCTCAGGCACCTGTGCTTTACCTGTACGCTGCATATTGAGTGTACGGCTGCTCGATACATCAGGCTGAAAGTAATAACCAATGATTGCCACATAATATCTACGTCCTACATCGATAAGTGGTAGGCGATCTTGAACAGTTACATTTGTGTTGTCAACGACAACAGAGCGCTGTTGCTGGAATGCTCTTTCGATACGTTCTGCCTGTTTCTGATTCTTGTTCTGATTTTTACTCCTGTTTAGCAGGTCTTTACTGACATGCTCATGTGTGCCAGCGAAATGAGTGCGATAAAATGTGCTTTTGCCTGATGCTTGCAATCCCATCAGAATGATAATTTCCATAACGCCTGTTTCTTCAGTCGTAAACAATCTTCAGCTTGCTGTTGTTTGACTTACAAACTACAATAGAAATGTGATTGATGTATAATACAATGAGCCAGGTTCCCGTAAAAGGTGCCTCAATTAATCTAGTAGGGAAGATCTTTCCGATTACTTGACTCTACAATATAAGGAGTATGTATGACAACGACTTCTACCGATCCCAAAGTGCAACAATGGACAAATCTCGCTCAGCAATTGCGTGTAGACAGCATACGCTGCACCACTGCCGCGGGTTCAGGACACCCTACCTCATCTATGTCAGCAGCGGACCTGATGGCCGTTTTGTTGACCGGTTACTTGCATTATGATTTTGATAACCCGCAAAACCCGAATAATGATCATCTTATTTTCTCCAAGGGACATGCTTCACCTCTGTTGTATTCATTATATAAAGCAGCAGGCGCGATTACTGATGAAGAATTGTTAACCTTGCGAAAATTTGGCAGTCGACTCGAAGGTCATCCCACACCTATTTTACCATGGGTCGATGTCGCAACTGGTTCGCTCGGCCAGGGATTGCCGATTGGCGTAGGTATCTCGCTCGCGGGTAAATATCTGGATAAACTACCCTATCATACCTGGGTACTGCTCGGCGATAGCGAGATGGCTGAAGGCTCCCAATGGGAAGCATTTGACCATGCTTCGTACTACAAACTAGATAACTTGGTAGCTATTCTTGATGTTAATCGCCTTGGACAGCGTGGGGAAACAATGCATGGTTGGAATACAACCCTCTACGCAGAGCGAGCTGTGGCTTTTGGTTGGAATGCCCTCGTCATTGATGGTCATAACTATGATGAAATTAACCAGGCATTTGCCAAAGCCGCGCAACCAAATGGTACGCCTACTGTGATTATAGCGAAGACAATCAAAGGCAAAGGTGTCTCATTCCTGGAAAATGTAAATGGCTGGCATGGTAAGGCACTCAATAAGGAACAGGAAGAGCAAGCGTTAAATGAACTTCATTATGTGCGCAGCCAGACGTTTCCTGTACAGAAACCTGAAAACCTCCAGCCTGCTCCTGAAGCAGCAAAAAAGGCGCTGGAATTACCAAGATATGACGGCAAAGAAGCAGTTGCCACACGTAAAGCTTATGGTGATGCATTGCAGGCGCTCGGTGCTGCCAATCCTGATGTAGTTGCCCTGGATGGTGAAGTTAGCAACTCGACCTATGCCGAAGAATTTGCCAAAGCTTTTCCTGATCGCTTCTTTGAGCAATTTATAGCAGAAGAGCAATTGGTAGCTTCGGCAGTCGGTATGAGTGTGCGGCACAAGATACCATTTGCCTCCACCTTTGCAGCCTTCTTCAGTCGTGCCTATGACTTCATCCGCATGGCTGCTATCTCCCGCGCAAACATTCGCCTGAGTGGCTCACATGCTGGTGTTTCAATCGGTGAGGATGGCCCGTCACAAATGGCGCTGGAAGACCTGGCAATGATGCGCGCTGTATATGGCAGTACCGTACTCTATCCCTGTGATGCCAATCAGACTGCACAACTGGTAGCAGAGATGGCCGATCATGATGGTATTGTGTATATACGCACCACACGCGAAAAAACGCCTGTCATATATACTCCTGACGAGGAATTCATGGTAGGTGGCAGCAAAGTTATACATCAATCCGACAAGGATGAAGTAACCATTGTAGCGGCAGGCATTACAGTTTTTGAAGCGCTTAACGCCTATGAACAGTTAAAGAGCCAAAGAATCACTGCTCGTGTCATTGATGCGTATTCCGTCAAGCCGATTGATGAGGAAACGCTGATGCTCGCTGCTGACGAAGCAGGAAATAAGATAGTGGTCGTGGAGGATCATTGGCCCGAAGGTGGACTTGGAGAAGCCGTCCTGGAAGCATTTACGATGCGAAATGGCCCAATTCCCGAAGTTGTAAAACTAGCAGTCCAATCGATGCCCGGCTCTGGTACTCCTGCTGAACTGATGGAAGAAGCTGGCATCAGTGCCAATCACATTGTCCAGGCTGTCAGAGCGCTCGTAAGAAAAGCATAACCATCGAAAAAGTGTGTTGAGGTTTATGGGTGCTGCGCCCCTGGGGCGCAGCACCCATAAACCTCAACACACTTTCAGCCTGCAGCTGCAAGTGTGTGAATCAAGAACATGACAGAGAAACTGCTTTGAAAGAAACACTACAAACTAATTCCACAGAAAACAATGCTGAAAAACTACCTGCCCCTAAAGGTATCGGTATGGCCGTTGCTTTCGACTGGGGTCTTACCGTTGAGCTACTATTGATTCCAATATTAACGGTTTTCTTGGGATCACCAGTCTTCTCCAAACAGACCCCTATGGCTTCCAAATTTACCATTATTTTTACTTTTCTGATTTCCTGGATTATTGCAGCCCTATTTGGCATTTTTGGTGAAGGCGTACGACGGGGCTGGCGTTGGACGCGACCTGTGCAAATCGTGGGAAACACGCTCGGCTTCCTCGGTGGATTTGTTTTGTTAGTACAAGTAGTTAGCAACATCAAAATAGGGAATTATTGGACACTGGGTCCTGCATTCATTTTGCTCATCATTTCCCCGCTGATTGCCTGGCGGCTTAGCAGACCTGAGACAGCCAGGTGGTTTAGGGCTGTGACAAGTCTCGAAGCTCGCAAACGACACGGTGGCTCCTGGGTCTTGTGGATAGCATTGTGGAGTATCACAGGGGGTACTCTTGTAGCATTAGGTTCATTCCACTGATACATAATCTCTCTATGCTTTGTACAAAGGAAAAAGTAGCGTGAGCCTAGGTGATGAGTCCTTAGAGTGGCAGTCAATCCTCGCTGCGTTGCGTAATATTACCGTTGAAACAGCTTACGAAACGTTGGGCGAAAGAGGCACTGTCGCATACACAGATGGAGCCTGCATCAAAAATCCAGGTGGTCCTGCGGGTTGGAGTGCGATCCTCGTGGCTGTCGATAACGTCATAGATGAAAACATTCGTGATGGTGCTCCACGTATCGAAAGTTATGGCCACATTCCTCAATCCCTGAATACCACCAATAATCGCGCCGAAATTGCTGCTGTGCTCGCGGCACTGTGCATTGCGCCTCGCGATCAACCCTTAACCATCTATAGTGACAGTGAATATATCATTAAAGTGGCTCAAGGTGTGTACCAGGTGAAAGCTAATCCCGACTTGTGGGATTTGTATCGCATTCTGCTCAAAAAGCGCACTACTCCACCAACCTTTGTATGGGTTCGTGGGCACGCAGGACATAGCCAGAACGAACGAGCCGATGAACTGGCTGGCCTTGGCGCCTGGAATGGCGATCAGGAAGCCTTTCGCAAATGGCAGGAATCCATGTCCCCAGAGGCGCGAAATACACTCTCTTCTGGAGAAATGACCCTATTGCGCCAACAAGTTCAAAAGCTCAAAGTGTTTTTTGATAGCGTTGCGCTGGATAGCGCCCGTGTAAGCGCCAACGAACGCACATTTATTAACGATATGGCAAAGCGCCTTCAAAAGAACAATTTCGTCCCCTCCGAGAAGCAAAGTAATTGGGTGAGGGGACTCGTGAAGAAATATCAGGTGTAATGCCATAGTCCTCTCATTCATCCTAAGCTTGCTGGTATGATAAAATCAGTATATTGAAATCCTGAATAGAAGAAAGAGGAGTCTACTTGTATCAAGATCTGACGCAGCGATTTAATAACCTGCTGCAGTTGAAACAATCACCTGTAGGATTAGCCTTTATAGATGACATACCTGTGGAAGTCGCACATACAAATACACTTGTGCCCTCTGCCTGTACCTTCTGGAGACTGGCCGAGCAGGGAGTTTTCTATGCAACGGCAGAAGATCACCAGGAATGTCCCATCGGCATGATGACCATGGGCTTTACCATGCCTGAAGCATCACAGGAGCGAGCTCAGGCATTAGTACAAACAATGTCAGATGTACAATATTTCTCACCTGCCGAAGTTGCTGCATTACCAATCGTAAATAAATCTCATAAAAGCATCATATATGGTCGCCTGGACCAGTTTCCGGTAGAGGCAGATGTAGTGCTTTGCATATTGGATAGCCAACAAGCAATGCTTGTGGCTGAAGCGATGGGTAACATGAACTGGCTCCACCAGGGAGGCCAATCGGCATTTGGACGGCCAACATGCGCTGTTATTCCTCGTACCATGCAAACTGGTGCAACTTCTATGAGCTTTGGCTGTGTCGGGGCGCGCACCTATATCGGATTAGCCACATCTGAACTCGTGTTAACAATACCTGGTGGTGAGTTTGCCACATTAGTTGAACGCCTGGAAACGACTGTTGCAGCCAATGCTGCGCTGGCGTTATTTCATCAGCAACAGAAAGTGCGTTTTAGCGCATAGATATATGTAATACGAGGAAGACCCCATGTCCACCTCACCCGCTCGTGAAATCCGTATTGAATTCGGCCAGCGCGTACCGATGCGTGACGGAGTTATACTCTCGGCTAACATCTATCGTCCAATCGATTTGTCGGATACCTCGAGAAAATATCCGGTAATTCTCACTCGTACACCTTATATGAAGCTGAGCGAGCGTATGCTAGTGCCAGCAAAGTACTTTGCTGAGCGAGGCTATGTCTTTGTTGCTACGGATGTACGAGGTCGTGGTGATTCCGATGGTACATTTGTGCCGTATTTCAACGAGGGACAGGATGGTTATGATGCCATTGAATGGTGTGCTTCTCAGCCATGGTCGGATGGAAATGTTGGCACTATAGGTAGTTCGTATCCGGGATGTATCCAATGGTTAGCTGCCCTTCAAAAGCAGCCACATCTGAAGGCAATGGTGGTGCGTGTTACTCCTTCTGATCCCTTTGTTGAAACTCCGACGGGGATGCCATCACCGATGACACTCTGCTGGTTGCATTACGTCAGTGGACGCATGAACCAGTTGATGGAGGCAGTAGATTGGGAACGCATCTATGAACACCTTCCTTTGATAACTATGGATGAAAGAGCGGGACGCCGGAATTCAAACTGGCGTGCCAACATTGAGCATCCACAACTCGATGATTACTGGGAGCCACTCTGCTACCAGAACAAGTTTGACCAACTTGATGTACCGGTGTTACACATCTCAGGTTGGTATGATGACGAGCAAATTGGAACGCCACTCAATTATATTGGTATGACAACCTATGGAGCCACACCTGCTGCTCGTGCCAGCCAACGATTGCTAATCGGGCCATGGGGTCACGTGGTCAATACAGCCACAAAACTGGGCGAAGTGGATTTTGGGCCGCAGGCGTTGATTGATATGCGAGCCGAAGAACTGCGCTGGTTCAATCGATGGCTTAAAGGTTACACAAACATAAGTGTCACCTCAGAAGAATTTCCTGTGCGTATCTTTGTAATGGGTGTCAACGAATGGCGTGATGAACGTGAATGGCCATTGGCACGCACGCAATGGACTCCGTTTTACCTGCACAGTGGAGGTAGTGCCAATAGCCGCTTTGGCGATGGGACCCTTTCGACAAGAAAGCCTGAAGCTGAGCCAACTGATAACTACCATTACGATCCAGCACATCCCGTGCCGTTCATCACAGATCCCACTTCCTCGCAGATTGGTGGGCCTGACGATTACTCGGCCATCGAACGACGTGATGATGTGTTGGTCTATGCGACCGAACCTCTCCAGGAGGAAATAGAGGTGACAGGGCCAATTCGTGTAGATTTGTATGCTTCTTCCTCGGCTCCTGATACCGATTTTATGGCAAAGCTAGTAGACGTCTGGCCGTCAGGTTTTGTCCAGCGCCTCTGTGATGGCATGGTGCGAGCGCGTTTCCGTGAGGGTATGGATAGACCATCTTTGATAGAGCCTGCGAGGATTTATAAATTCTCGATTGATTGCTGGAACATCAGTCAACTATTCAAAACTGGGCATCGTATTGGCCTGGAGATAAGTTCGAGTGCCTTTCCCAAGTATGATAGGAATTTGAATACTGGTGCTCCGCTTGGAGTTACGACTGAGATGGCGGTGGCAGAGCAACGTATTTATCACGATGTGGAGCATCCATCGACAATGGTATTGCCGATTATCCCACTAATCTAGATTGTTTGAAGACTTATTTCCGCATGAGAAGAAATATGACAGCAGCGAACAATCCTGACGATATTCAATGTACAGGAGCCAAGAGCATCATAGCATGACCTGATCAGGTAAACAACAAACGTAGGCATAATGGCTCGAAGTGAATTGACAGTCCTGTACACATCTGTTACTTTACTCATGAAAATAAGAGTGGGGGATACAATTTTCTTGGAATCAATGCGTGAAACGCTGCGTCATCGTAAAATCTTTTCTTTTTTGCTCCTGGTCCTATTAACTACTTCCTGCGGGCAAGTATCTACACAGGTACAAAAAGATCAGCCAGTACAGGCACTCCCAACACCTGTACCTACACTACGATCATTAGCAAAGGCTCATGGCATCTTTATCGGAACGACTGTCAATGTTGATGCATTGCAAGAAGAGAAACAATATAAAGAGATACTAGCTAGTGAATTTAATATGGTGACACCTGAAGTCTCCATGAAATTTGACGCGACAGAACCAGAGCGCGGCCATTACACCTTCACTAAAGGTGACACCCTCGTTACCTTTGCTAAAGCGCATAATATGCAAGTGCGTGGCCACAACCTGGTATGGTATTTAGCGTTACCCTCCTGGTTAACTACAGGCCACTTTTCTCGAGACGAATTAATATCAATACTTCATGCTCATATTCTCGCTGAAGTTTCTCACTATCGTGGGCAAGTCAATATTTGGGATGTCATAAATGAAGCAATCAATGACGATGGTACGCTTCGCGACTCAATCTGGTTACGTGGTATTGGCCCCGATTATCTTGACCTGGCTTTTCGTTGGGCGCATGAAGCCAACCCCCAGGCGCGTCTATTCTATAATGATGACGGAGGTGAGGGACTGAGTCAGAAGTCGAACGCGATTTACAATCTGGTCGCAGGCATGATTAAACGTGGTGTACCAATCAATGGTGTAGGTTTGGAGATGCACGTAAGCGTTGATGGGTATCCTCCACCCCGGGACGTTCTCGCGAACATGAAACGATTGGCTGCATTGGGCCTTGAAGTACAAATTACAGAGATGGATGTAAAAATTCAAGACGATCCTCGACCTACGCAAATAAGGCTTGCTGCAGAAGCTCAAATTTATCGCGATATGTTGAATACATGCCTGGCCGTAAAGCAATGCACAGCATTCGTCATGTGGGGCTTTACCGATCTCCATTCCTGGATTCCAGCCGCAACGGGTCATCCAGATGCACCTTTGATATTCGATGCTGCGTATCATCCTAAACCCGCTTTTTTTGCGCTACTGGATGTATTGAATCAGAATAAAGGGCGTGCATCTAATCATCCTTGACAATCCCTCTCCGTATAAGTCAAGATACATTTGTAGACATGATAACTAGCTGAACGTACTACCGTTTCAAATGCTTCCGAAGGACAAGACGCATGACCACAACCAAACGACGAACCGAACCAGAAAACGTAGATGTCCAGATTGTTGAGCCTGTTCTCGCTCCAGCTAACGCACGTAACCCGGGTATGTCACTCGACATGGATTGGGTACGCCAGGTACGCGTGAATCGCAGCGCGGTTGAGCGGCGTGCAGCAACCATTCCCACGCGTCGTACAGTCAAGAAAGAGTGGCAAGCGGCCTGGCTACTGCGTGTTATCACCTGTATCGATCTCACCACATTACAGGGTGACGATACTCCCGGAAACGTTCTGCGTCTATGTGCCAAAGCACGCCATCCCGTGCGTCAGGAGGTATTGGAAGCTCTTGGCGCAAATGGGCTTGATCTAAAAGTTGGGGCGGTCTGCGTCTATCACAATCTTGTTCCAGTAGCTGTCGAAGCGTTGCGAGGTTCTGGTATTCCCGTTGCCGCCGTTTCGACGGGCTTTCCTGCCGGGCAAATTTCTTTTGAACAGAAACTCGAAGAAATCGCGGCTTCGGTGCAGGCTGGAGCCGCCGAGATAGACATTGTGATCTCACGCGCGCATGTTTTGACGGGTAACTGGCAGGCTCTTTATGACGAAGTGCGAGCTTTCCGCGCCGCTTGTGGCGATGCCCATATGAAGACAATACTTGCTACGCATGAACTTGCTACGCTGCGTAATGTGGATATGGCAAGTCTGGTATGCATGATGGCGGGTGCTGATTTTATCAAAACCTCAACTGGAAAAGAGCCGGTGAACGCGACGTTACCAGTAGGAGTGGTGATGGTGCGTGCAATTCGTGAGTATCTGGATCGTACCGGCTACAAAGTCGGCTTTAAACCCGCGGGTGGTATTCGTACCGCCAAACAATCGCTAGACTGGTTCATCTTGATGAAAGAAGAACTGGGCAACGAGTGGCTCAATAATTCACTGTTCCGCATTGGAGCTAGTAGTTTACTTTCAGACATTGAGCGGCAACTTTCGTACTTCGCCACTGGTCACTACGCAGCGGCGCATCACAACCCAATGGTTTAAGCAGGGAGGCTCAGAATGAGTGTTATGGAAATCTTCGAAACAATGGAGTATGGGCCTGCACCAGAAGCCGCTGCTCCAGGACTGGCCTGGATTAAAGAACATGAGCCTTTCGGCTTGTTCATCAATAATCAATGGGTGAAGCCTGCCAGTGGTCAGTATATAGAAAGCATCAATCCAGCGACTGGTAAACAACTGACGAAGGTTGCTGCGGCTAACAGTGCCGATGTTGATGCTGCTGTAGCTGCTGCACGCACTGCCTTTGAGTTGTGGGGCAAAACTCCTGGGCATGTACGCGCGCGCTATATGTATGCCATTGCTCGCCATATCCAAAAGCATTCGCGCCTGTTGGCTGTGCTAGAGTCACTAGATAACGGCAAACCGATTCGCGAAACACGTGACATCGATATTCCACTGGTAGCTCGCCATTTCTACTACTATGCAGGTTGGGCGCAACTCATGGAATCGCAACTTCCTGACTACCAGCCAGTGGGTGTGGTAGGTCAGATCATCCCCTGGAATTTCCCTCTTTTGATGTTGGCCTGGAAGATCGCGCCCGCTTTAGCCATGGGCAATACCGTCGTGCTCAAACCCGCGCGATATACCTCTCTGACTGCTCTCAAGTTCGCTGAAATTATGCAAGAGATCGGACTACCACCAGGAGTCGTCAACATCCTTACTGGTGAGGCCTCGCAAGTAGGGGAAGCATTGGTCCGGCATCCAGACGTAAATAAAATCGCCTTTACAGGTTCCACTGACGTCGGACGCAGTATACGCCGCGCCACAGCAGGTTCAGGTAAAAAACTCTCGTTAGAACTGGGTGGTAAATCACCTTTCATCGTATTTGATGATGCCGATCTAGACAGTGTAGTTGAAGGAGTTGTCGATGCCATCTGGTTCAATCAGGGTCAGGTATGCTGTGCCGGTTCTCGCTTGCTTGTGCAGGAGAACATCGCGAACCGACTGATCGAAAAGCTGCGCGTTCGCATGGAACATCTACGGATCGGTGATCCACTTGATAAAGCAGTGGATATTGGTGCGATTGTTTCGCCTGGACAACTCAAAGAGATTCAGCGCTTGGTGAACCAGGGTGTCGAAGAAGGTGCGGTAATGTGGCAGCCATCCTGGGCCTGTCCAACAGAAGGCTTTTTCTTCCCGCCCACGCTCTTCACGAACGTTTCACCTGCAACTATCATTGCCCAGGTCGAAATCTTTGGCCCTGTGCTGGTCTCAATGACCTTTCGCACACCGACAGAAGCCGTTGAACTGGCTAATAATACGCGTTATGGTCTGGCAGCGAGCGTCTGGAGCGATAACATTAACCTCGCGCTGGACGTGGCTCCCAAATTGAAAGCTGGCAGTGTGTGGATCAACTGCACCAACTTATTCGACGCTTCAAGCGGCTTTGGCGGTTATCGTGAGAGCGGTTTTGGCCGTGAGGGCGGCAAAGAAGGTATGTATGAATACGTGCGCCCGAAATGGGAAACCCTTGAGACTCCGCTCGAAGCACTTCATATAGCCCAAGATTCTACGCCCTCTAATGGATCAGGCTCTCTTCAGGATGAGGATGGTGAAAGTACATTTCAAGATCTTGCGTTTGGATCTTCAAATGGCTATGTTCCTGCGCTTCCAGCAATCGATAGAACACCAAAGATGTTTATAGGTGGTAAGCAGGCGAGACCTGATTCTGGCTATAGTCGTGATATCTATGACCCTCAGGAGCGTATGATTGGGCAGGTAGGTGAAGGCAATCGCAAAGATATCCGCAACGCTGTTGAAGCTGCTCACGCGGCATCTGGTTGGGCAGTTGGAACGACCCATAATCGCGCTCAAATTCTTTATTACATCGCTGAGAACCTGTCGACCCGTGAGGATGAATTTGCTCGCAGGATTGTACAGCAGACAGGCCGACCTTATGCAGATGCTGCCGCTGAAGTTCAGGTGAGCATCTCGCGGTTATTCAGTTATGCCGCCTGGGCCGATAAATTTGAGGGCGTTGTGCATCGACCGCCGCTACGTGGTGCCGTTCTGGCGATGCCTGAGGCCATAGGCGTGATGGCTATAACCTGTCCCGATGAGTATCCCCTACTCGGCTTTATCTCGCTCGTCGCTCCTGCTCTTGCCATGGGCAATACCCTTGTCGTTGTTCCCTCACAACAATCACCATTGAGCGCAACCGATTGCTACCAGGTGCTGGAAACATCCGACCTGCCAAACGGTGTCGTAAATATTGTGACGGGTGATCGCGACACGCTGAGCCAGGTTCTAGCCGATCACGACGATGTAGATGGTATGTGGTATTTCGGTCCTGCAGAGGGGTGCAAACAAGTTGAACTGGCCTCAGCTGGCAATATGAAACGTACCTGGGTCAATTATGGGCATCCACGCAACTGGTTAGACCCCGTGCAAGGTGAAGGCGAAGAGTTCTTGAGAGAGTCGACGCAGGTCAAGAATATCTGGATACCCTATGGAGAGTGATGAAGCGCATTTGACTCCAACTCATTCGTTTAGAAGTTACAACAGGATTGGCCAAAACATGACTGCAATGGAGTGCGCCCGCTTCACATCCTGAGCGTTAGCGAAGGATCTCGTTGCCCATCGCGCAAGATCCTTCGCTAACGCTCAGGATGACACCTCATTGATTACCTGTGCTGCAAGGTCATTCGATGATATTTGATTGTCCATACTTTGAGGGGTGTGCTGGCCAAAAGCTGCCAGCACGCTTTCCAGAACCGGTAACATACTTGAAGCTCGCCTAGCCTTGATAATAAAATCCCACATAGGTTCAAATTTCTTCCATCCCCCAGCATAGGCCACATGCCTTAGTCGTTCGGCCAATCTCTCCTGTGTCCAGGCGCCACGAAAAATCGAACTCCAACGATAAAATTCTCGATAGGCGTGCCAGTAACCAGTTTCTAGCGCATCAGCTGTTAGTTTGGCAGGGCGGTAGACGACATGTCGGGTATCGTACAAATCCCATTTACTATGCAACAAACGCTCTTGTTGTGCCATACGCTCATACAGAGCTGTTGTGGGATAAGGAGTAAGTATATGGAACGTAGCAGTCTCAATCCCCTGGCTGATCGCCCATTCGACAGTGCGGTCAAATACAGTTTCATCATCATCGTCCATGCCAAAAACGAAGCTCCCATTTACCATCACCCCAAGATCGTGAAGTCGCCGGATAGCAGTGTTGTAGTCTCGATTGAGATTCTGGTATTTGTGTTGCTCCTGCAAATTGGCAGGGTTGAGCGTTTCAAACCCAACAAATAAGCTACGTAGCCCACTTTGTGCTGCTTTTTCAAGCAATCCTGGCCGTAACACCGATTGCAAAGTACCAGCCGCTTGCCACAAGCGTCCCATACCTTTCATACCATCAAAGAGCGCCCCGGCAAAACGAGCATTGCCAAATAGGTGGTCATCCAGAAAATAGAGATGTCTTCCTGGTAGTCGATCGATTTCTGCCAGTGCATCATCCACCTGCAACGTGTAGAAAGATTTTCCACCTTTGAAGAAGGCCTCTTTGTAACAAAAATCGCACACATGCGGGCAACCCCGCGAAACCACGATGGAGTTTGGAACAAGGTAGAGATTGCGTTTGATTAAATCACGTCTGATCCTGGGAACGCCAAGTAGCGTTCGAACATGCGATGTGTACACTTTTGCCGGATGACCCGCTCGATAATCAGCCAGAAAAGCTGGCCATGTATCTTCACCTGGCCCAATGAAAATTGAGTCGGCATGTCTTGCAGCTTCATTCGGCAGAGAGGTAACATGCAATCCTCCCAATGCTACGTATGCTCCTTTCGAACGGTAATGATCGGCAAGCTGATAGGCTCTGTAAGCTGAAGTAATATATACCTGGATGACGACCAGTTCAGGATCATCGTTCAGATCTAACTGCTCCACGTGTTCATCCTGGAGTGTAATCTGGTCACTATCATCCAGATATCCAGCCAGATTAGCAAGTCCTAAAGGCGGGAAAAGAGAATATTTGATCGGACGAAAGTAGGGACTTATGGCTTCAGTTAGAGCAGGTAAGATCATTTTAACTTTCATTCATATTCTCCTCTATATTCCGTTTCTTTCAACCCAGTATAGGTGGTCATCGCGGAACGTTACCAGTTGTAAAATACGGTAAGAAACTGGCTCTGTCTCACTTTACGTGAACGGCTCGAAGGTGATAGCATAGAAAGAACTTCTCCATCGTCTTTTTTCCCTTTTGCGAAAGTAGACCTATGTTGCCCATAACCACCTTTTTGTTT
>WNGE01002322.1_pt1 | contig 43427 bp, 41 predicted proteins | sample 5400651 | NCBI WGS metagenome assembly WNGE01 (sample SAMN13153370, study PRJNA577476) | soil metagenome | isolation source: 60 cm soil or saprolite under grassland replicate 2 | place: USA:California | collected 2016-06-15 | reverse complement strand
TCATGAATGGTCTCTCGTTGCGAGGCGTAGGCCAGGCGGTAGGCGCGGCGGGACCAGAAGTGGCGCCCGCCCAGCGGCAGGTGCAACACCCTGACGCGCCGGTATGTCCGTGGGCATCGAAACCACCACCGAATCCCACCAAATGGTGGCCGTGAGGTCGTGAGGCTGATCAGGTCATCAATTTTGCAGTCTTCACCGGACCAGTAGTCGGTAATGTAGTACTTTAGACGCAGCCAGCTCGCCTCGTTGGCGATCGCCTTGGACTCGAATTGTAGCACGTCTCGGGCTGGTGCCCGAAAGATTGGCTGATCCAGATCTCCCAGCAACCGAGCCGATTGCGGGCGGCGGAGGAGATGGCGCTCGGGTCGGCGGCGTGGTCTGCGCCGGCTGAGCGAGGCCGACTTCATTCGGCATGGCTGGTGTGCCGAAAGAACTGTGGGTGACCGCCCAGCGTGAGCCGTCGAGGCTCGAAGCTGCGATCGAAAGCATGGCGCCCAAGAAGCTTGCGCTCGCGGTCGAATGCATTGCTCTGGTTGACCGGCTGGGGATGGCCGGCATCGAGGCGCTGCGCGCACTCTTGCTGCGAAGCCGGTCGCGGCCGCGAAACTCGCCCGTCTGAGCCTGTGACAGGTGGCGCCAGCAAGGCCGATGTAGATAAATCAATGGCTTAATGGCGCGTCGCGTCGCGGCCGCGATTTCTGGGAAGCACATGGGAAACTTTGAGAGGCAAAAATGAGCACAAATAAGGCGCCGAGCTGTGAGTTTGGCGAAGAAGCCTTCGACGGCATTGAGCCAGGCTGAGTGCTGTGCGATTTCGTGTTCCTGGGAATTGCGTCGTGCCCTTGCCATTGCCTACGATCCCGCCAGAACTTTCATCGACGCGGCCGTCGGGCGGCCGCTAGGGGTCGCGAGGAGAAAACGTGCGCACCGGCGTGATTGCGCTGCTGGGGGGCAACAGGTTTTACCGGCCGGCAGTTTCTCGAAGGGGCAACCGTGCTCATCAACACCGTGGGACCATTCATGGAGCTCGGGCTTCCGGTGGTCGAGGCGGCGGTTCGCAATGGCGTCGCCTACGTCGACTCGACGGGGGAGCCGAATTTCATGGAGGAAGTGTATCGACGCTTCCGCGAATCCCCGGTTGCGGTCGTGCCGGGTTGCGGCTTCGACTACATTCCGGGCGACCTCGCTGCCGCGATTGCGGCCGCCGACCTTGGAGGCACGGTGAGCGAAGTGGGCGTGCACTACGAGGTGCGCGGGATGTTGCCTTCCCGGGGCACCGCGCGGAGCGCGCTCGGCATGATCGGGCAGCAGCGGGTTGCCGTGAAACGGCGGCGCGTGAGGTTCATCGACGGGGAGCGCGACGCGATCGAATGGCCCGGAGGCGAGCGCGTTACCATACCACGCCACCTGCCGGGCGCGATGGTGAATGTCACGATGCTGGTGCCATCCCTGCTCGTCCCGGGACTTGCCTTCGGCGCAGCCGCGATGGGATCACTTGCTCCGTTGCTGCGCGGGCTTGTCAATTTCATGCCCGAGGGGCCGCCTCGTGGCCTGCGCGAAATGGGGCGCTATCGCATTCTGGTCGAAGCGGTGGGTCCGGCCGGGCGAGCTGCCGTCGTGTGTGAAGGCTCCGATCCGTACGGCGTCACGGCGCAGTTTCTGGTCGAGGCGGCGGAGCGGATAGCCGGGACGGGCGCGATGGCGCCCGCCGAGGCGCTCGATCCCGAAACATTCCTCAATGCGGGCCATCCCTGCTCGCGGTCGAGCAGATCGGTGCGGTGGCCAAGGCCGTGACCAACATGGCTTCGGTGGCTTCCGCGATCGCCACTTCGGTGGTGCAGCAATCGGCCGCTGCCAACCAGATTTCGGAGGCGGTTCAGGCGGCCGCGAGCAATACCAAGCGGGCGACCGAGGATGTCCAAGCTGTGGAGCACTCGACCAGCGACAGCCTGGCGGTGGTACGCGACATCTTCACGCTGACCGAGCGGTTGTCCTCGGCCGCCGCCGATCTCGAAGGCCGCGTTGGGGAGTTCTTCTCCCGCGTACGCGCCGCCTAGCTGCGGTCCCGAATTCCGAGCGATGGTTCCGGAACGCGGGTCCCGATAGGGCCCGGGTCCGATCGAATATTGCCGCGCAAATATGTCGCGCTTTTATCCGCTGCCCCGGAAACGGATTGATTCAGGGCAGGGATTTTGAGAGTCTCGTGGGCAAATTGGCTGGAACCTTGCGACCGCACCATGCCAGACCAGCCGTTCCCTTCCATTGCTTTCCTGTGGCCGGCGCTCGCCGCGGCTTCGACCAGCGGCATGATGTCGGCGTTGGCGGGTCAGCTCGCGCAGTTGCACTTGCGCGAGTTTTGTGCCGACGACAGCGCGATGCCGACGCTCATCTGCGCGCCATTCGCGCTGCACCGGGCGACGATCGCGGATTTCGCGCCGGGGCACAGTCTGGTCCGGGCGCTGCGCGGCGCCGGGCTGTCGCGCATCTGCGTCACCGATTGGCTGAGCGCCGGTCCGGAGATGCGTTACTTGTCGATCGACAATTATCTGGCCGATCTCGACGTGGCGGTGGACGAGCTCGGTGGAAAGGTCGATCTCATCGGGTTGTGTCAAGGCGGCTGGTTGGCACTGCTGTTTGCGGCACGGTTTCCGCAGAAAGTCCGCAAGCTGGTGTTGGCCGGCGCTCCCGTCGATATTCGCGCCGGCGAATCGCCGCTGTCGCGGATGGCGGCACAAACGCCGCTCGCCGTGTTCGAGCAGCTCGTCGAGCTCGGCGGCGGGCGGATTCTGGGCGACCGGGTGCTGGGGCTTTGGGGTCCGCGAGCATTCGACAGCCAATCGGTGCGCGAATTGCTGCAGCTCCCGCAACGGCTTCGCGGGCCGGCATTGCGACTCGAAGCGGAATTTCGGGAATGGCATGCCGCGACGGTGGATTTGCCCGGCACCTATTATCTCGAAGTCGTGGAATGGCTGTACAAGCAGAATCGGCTCGCCGAGGGCAGGCTCGTCGCGCTCGGCCGTCGCATCGATCTGGCCCGCGTCCGCGTTCCGTTGTTCCTGCTGGCCGCGCGCGATGATGATGTCGTGGCGCCCGAGCAGGTGCTGGCCACCGAGGCGCGCGTCGGCACCGCCGCGACCGAGATCGAAACGGCGATCGCGCCGTGCCGGCATCTCGGCTTGTTCATGGGTGCGCGAACGCTGCGAACGGTCTGGCCGAACATCGCGCGCTGGATGATCGCAACGCCCGCCGTCCCGCGACGCTCACCGCGTTCCGCGGCGCCGAATTGAAGCCGCCGGCGACCGTTGCGGCCCGCGGCCGTGCGGTTTGCGGATGGCTGGATGTCGACAGCGATTCCATTGCGCTGGAGTGAGAGCGATGCCGAACCGCGGGCGCGTGACGAACATGGTGATCGCCGCTTTCGCGGCGCTGGCGATGTGCTTGTTTGCCGGCACCGCCCTGGCCGAGGCGATTGGCGTGCAACGGGGGAAAGAATTCGCCCGCGTGAATTGCGCGCGTTGCCATTCGATCGAGCGAACCGGCGAAAGCCCGTCCAAGCCCGCCCCGCCGTTCCGCACGCTGCATCAACGCTATCCGGTCGAATACCTCGAGGAGGCGCTCGCCGAGGGAATCGTAACCGGCCATTCGGACATGCCGGAGTTCCGGCTGGAACCCGACCAGATCGCGGACTTCATCGATTTCCTGAAGACGCTGGAAGAGTAAAGGCCGCAGCCCGGCTCGCGGAGCGGGCGCGCGACATCGACCGACTTCAGCGCGCCCGCGCGAGAAAATATGCGAGATCGAGGATATCGGCATCCGGGATCGGCTGGGTCACCTCCGCCATCGAGGCGTCATAGCCGGGCCGCGTGTTGGCCCTGTACTCGCGCATGGCCTTGACGAGGTAGTCCTCGCGTTGCGCCGCGAGACGGGGGACGTGGTCGTGTCCGGAGAAATCCGGGTTATGACAGAAACCGCAGCGGTACTTCTGGACGAGGTCCCAGCCGCGCTCCATGCGCGTCCGATCGGGACTGTCTTGGGGCGGTTTGGGAGCCGGCAAATTTGCGATGAAGTCGGAGAACCGGCGCAGATCGTCGTCCGTCAGATCCTTGGCGGCACCGGTCATCGGCTCGACGCGCCGCTGTTTCTCCCGGAACAGATAGAGCTGGACCAGCACGAAGGGCGCCGGCTCGGCGCCGAGCGAAGGAACTTCGGCGGTTTCCGACTGGCCGGTCTCGCCGTGGCAGGTAAGACACGGTCCTAGGCGCTCCTGGAAGGGTTCCGCCGCGAAGCAAGGAACTGCGGTCGCATATCCAAGCGCCAAGGCGATCAGCAACACGCGCATGTGTCGTTCAGATGTTCCGGTCCCGGCTGAGCTCGGATCGGGAGCAAACCGAGGGCGGCGGCTGCCGCCCTCGGTCAGCAATTGGTATCGAGCTCAACGTCCCACGACGCCAGAGGCATTATAAGTGACCCGATACACTGCGCCGTTGAAATCGTCCGAGATCAGCATCGAGCCATCTTTGAGGAACATCAGGTCGGCCGGACGCCCGACATAATTGTTGTTATCGAGGAATCCGGTGATGAACGGCTCGATCGACTTTACGCTGCCGTCCTCATTGAGCTTTGCCACGACGATGTCGCCGCCGATCTTCTTGGTCCGGTTCCAGGAACCGTGTCGTGCGATGAAGATCGAATTGCGATACTCGGACGGGAACGTGGTCCCGGTGTAGAACCGCATGCCGAGCGGGGCCGAATGCGGGCCCAGCAAGGCGGCCGGCTTGGTGAACTCGTCGCACGAATGGCCCCACCCGAATTCCTGATCCAGGATATTGCCCTGATGGCAATACGGGTAGCCGAAATTGTCCTTGCCGGGCTGGGCGAGCCGGTTGAGCTTGTCCTCAGGGATATCTTCCGACAGCCAGTCGCGGCTGTTTTCCGTGAAGTAAAGCTGCTTGGTGACCGGATTGAAGTCCATTCCGACGATTTGGCGAATACCGCGTGCAACGACTTCCACGCCGGTGCCGTCGAGGTTGATGCGGCGGATCTGGGCGTGGGCGGGTGACGGCATGCAGATGTTGCACGGCGCGCCGACCTGGAAATACAGCTTGTCGTCGGGCCCGATGATGAGGAACTTCCAACCGTGGGGCTCATCCTTCGGCAGGTCGTCGTAAATGACGGCGAGCTTCGGCGGATTGTCGAGATTGTCCTCGATGTTTTCGGCTTTGGAGATTTTGGAGAGCTCGGCGAGATACAGCGTGCCGTCCTTGAAGGCGAGGCCGTTCGGCCGATGCAGCCCCGAGTAGATGGTCTTGACCTCGCGCTTTTCGCCCTTTTCGACGATGGCATAGACCTTGTCGAGGAGCCGGGTGCTGACGAAAACCGTGCCCTTGTCGCTTTGCCGCAGCGTGCGTGCATTGCCGACACCTGCCGCATAGAGCTCGATCTTGAAGCCTTTGGGGGCCGTCAGCTTGTCGAGCGGCAGCTTATCGGCGGGCGTTGGAATCGGCGGCGGCGCGACCGGCGCGAGCTTGGCGTCGATCGCCGCATCGGGCCGCCCTTGAGCCCAGGTCGGAGGCGGCGTAGGCGCGGCCGCCGCAGGGGCGGCGGGTTGAGGAGTTGTCGGCTGCTGTGCGACCGCGGGCCAGGCAGCCATCGCCACGATGACGGTACCGGCGAGCAGCAGGCCTCGCCGCCTTGAAGCGTATCCGGTCATATGATCCTCCCTCGCGCGGGGCCCGCCTTCGTTGCGTGGTGGCCTGCCAAAGAGCAGGCCACCCGACGGCGAGCGAGCGCCCGTCCGCGATAGTGTCGACATCTTCCCTATTCTGCGCAATCACTTCTTGCGTCGCTCCAGATGGGGAAACGGAATGGCCGGAACCGGTGATACGACGGGGAAACCCGGAGCGACTGCGGAATTGCCGCTCAGACCCTGCTGCCAAGCGGGCCGTACCTCTGCGGGGGCTTAGCTTCCGGCGCTCGCCTGTTTGAGCGGGTCCTCGAGCGGGACGCTCATCTCGCTACCGCGTCCGAAGTTCGCGGTTTTGCCGTCGACCGACTCCTGCTTGGCTTGCTGGCGCCCGAGCGCAACGATGGTCGGGATGTCGGCTTCGCCGAGCGGCGCCATCCGCGGCTTGCGCCGGAGCGCCGCTTCGATGAAGGGGGCAAGTTCCGCCTGTTTCCTCGCGGCGCGTTCGGCGTGACGCCGCTTGAAGCCCGGCAGCACGGATTTGGCGAACAGCGCCATGGATTCGCAGATATCCTCGTGCCGGTTCCTGCCGCCCTGCTGCACGAAAATCATCTGATCGACGCCCGCGTCCTCGAACCGGCGCAAATGGCTCTCGATTTCTTCGGGCGAGCCGATGGCGCCGGCGCCGCCGCGAGCGATCGGGAGCAGATCGCGGGCCTGCTCGTAGTTCGCCCAGATGTTGGTGCGCCCCGGCAGGTGCTCGCCGAAGATATAATGGTGGCCGAGCGCATAGCCGAAGAAGCGGAACCCGTCGAGGCCGCGGCGTCGCGCCTCCTCGGCGTCCGCATGACAGGAGAACCCGCCCACCATGGCGATGTTGGCGTTCACGCTGTGACCGATCGGGACGCACGCCTCGGATTTGATGATGTCGTAATATTCGCCCACCCATTTGATGGCTTCGGCGGGATCGATGAACGCGAAGGTAAGCGCCCCGACGCCGTCGCGCGCCGCCTCGTGAATGGTCTCGCGCCGGGAGGCGGCGACCCAGATCGGGGGGTGCGGCTTTTGCACGGGCTTCGGCACCACGTTGCGGCACGGCATCGAAAAATATTTGCCCTGATAGCCGGGATAGGGATCCATCACCATCATGTTGGCGGCTTCGCGGGTCGCTTCCTGCCACATCGGCTGCTTGTCCTGGACCGAGATGCCGAAGCCGCCGAGCTCGGCGAGCGAGGCGCTCTCTCCGGTGCCCCATTCGACGCGACCGGCGGAAACGAGATCGAGCGTGGCGATGCGCTCCGCGACGCGCGCGGGGTGATTGTACGGCGGCGGCATCAGCACGATGCCGTGGCCGAGCCGGATGCGCTTGGTGCGTTGCGAGCAGGCCGCGAGAAACACTTCGGGTGCCGAGGAATGCGCATATTCCTCGAGGAAATGATGCTCGACTTCCCAGGCGTAATCGATGCCGAGCTTGTCGGCGAGCTCGACCTGATCGAGCGCATCCTGGAATAGTTTGAGCTCGGCTCCTTCGACCCACGGGCGGGGCAACTGATGCTCATAGAAAATGCCGAATTGCATCGGATGTCCTCAACATGATTTGTCGGCGGTCGCCGGCGTGTTTCCGGCCGACGCCTCGCGGCCGGCCGGCTTTGCGGCTCTCTTTGAGGCTCTCGGCCGGCGGCTACGCGCGCACGCCGGAAAAGGGCCAGCTCCCCAGCGCGCCCGCGCTCATCGTTCCGGACATTTTGTCGCCATCGACGGTGCCGGTGAACTGCAGGGTCAACGGCATCGGATTGGTGATCGATATCTTCCAGGATACGTCGTTGCCGCTCGCCGTGCCGTCGAAAATGTCGGTGGTGCCGCCGTCGCCCGACTGCTTGCCGGTGAGCGTGCCGCCCTGCGAGGTCGCCACGAAGGTTGCTCTGCGCTCGCCCATCGGCGTCTGCATGATCAAATTCCAGGTGCCGTCCACGGCCATGATTCCATCCTCCTTGACCCGGTGAAATCTTTCGAGAGCCCCATTCGCCGGGCAGTCTAGTGGGGCTTGCTCGCCGCAACAAGCGGTCGCCGAAGGCGACCGTCCCCGCGAAAGCGGGGACCTCGATCAGCAATGCTCGGCCTATTCCGGCATTCTGCTGCGATTCCGCGGTATCTCTCTGTTTCATTTCTCCGTTTCGAACAAGCCCGCGACGAACTGCTTCTGCATCACCGCGACCACGATCAGCGGCGGCAGCAAGGCGAGGATCACGGTCGCCATGACCAGGTGCCATTGCGGCTCGAAATCCGACGCGCGTGCCATGCGCTGGATGCCCATGATCACCGTGTAGTAGTCCGTGTCCTTGGTGATGAGCAGGGGCCACAGATATTGATTCCAGCCGTACACGAACGTGACCACGAACAGCGCCGCGATGTTGCTGCGCGACATCGGGATCAGGATCGACCACAGGAACCGCAGCGGGCCGGCGCCGTCGACGCGAGCCGCCTCCATGAGCTCATTCGGGATCGTCATGAACACCTGGCGGAACAGGAACGTCGCGGTGGCGCTGGCGATCAGCGGCACGGTAAGTCCGGTATAGGAGTTCAACAGGCCGAGATTTGCCGCGACCTCGTAGGTGGGCAGGATACGCACCTCGACCGGCAGCATCAGGGTGGCGAAAATGATCCAGAACGCCAGCATCCGGAACGGAAAGCGAAAAAACACGACCGCGAACGCCGACAGGATGGAGACCGCGATCTTGCCGAAGGTGATGACGAGCGCCACCACGACGCTGTTGACGAGCATCGGCCAGATCGGCGGCAGGCCGTAGTTGCGCAGGCCTTCGCTGAGCACCTGCCGGTAATTGTCGATCAGGCGATCTCCCGGAAGGAGCGGCAGGCCTGTCAGCGTCTGGGTCAAGGTGTGGGTCGAAGCGACGAACGCCATGTAGATCGGGAAGGTCATCAGCGCCGCGCCGAGGATCAGGACCGCGTGCGCCAGCAGGTCGCTGCTCGTCTTGTTCGTCCACCGTGCCGATATCGGCCTCGGCTTGACCGTAGTCGCTATGCCTCCCCCGGGAGGGGGGAGGTCGGCGAGCCTCGCAAGAGGCGAGCCGGGCGGGGGTGAAACGGCGTCACCCCACCCCGCTGCCTCGCTGCGCTCGGCAGCGACCCTCCCCCGCCAGGGCAGGGTGGGGAGTTGCCATTTCGAGGTCATCCAAATTTCTCCTAACGAGTACAGCGCTCAGTAATGAATCTTGCGCTCGATGTAGCGAAACTGCGCGATCGTGAGCGTGCCGACGATCAGCATCAGCACCACGGATTGCGCGGCCGAGCCGCCGAGATCGAGGCTCTCGAAGCCGTCACGGAACACCTTGTAGACCAGCGTCGTCGTCGCGGTGCCGGGCCCGCCGGCGCTGGTGGCGTGAATGACCGCGAACGTATCGCAGAAGGCGTAGACCAGGTTGACGACGGCGAGAAAGAAGGTGGTGGGCATGAGCAGCGGCAGCACGATCGCGCGAAAGCGCGCGAAGGCGCCGGCGCCGTCGATCTCGGCCGCCTCGAGCAGCGATGGCGGGATCGTCTGCAGCCCCGCCAGAAAGAACAGAAAATTGTAGCTCACCTGCTTCCAGGCCGATGCGATGATGACCAGCAGCAATGCCTGATTGCCGTTGAGAAAATGGTTCCAGACGATGCCCAGCGGCGCCAAGAGGCGCGGCAGCACGCCGATCGTCGGGTTGAACAGGAACCACCACAGTACGCCGGCAATCGCCGGGGCGATCGCATAGGGCCAGACGATCAACGCCTTGTAGAGCGCCGAACCGCGGACCGCGCGGTCGGCCACCACCGCAAGGGCGAGCGCCACGCTCATGGCGAGCGCAGTCGTTGCGAACGCGAACACCAGCGTGACGCCGACCGAGGATAGATAGCCGGGATCCGAGAGGATGCGCGCGAAATTGCCGAACCCGACGAAGCGCTGGGAAAGGCCGAACGCGTCCTGCTCGAACAGCGATCCCTGCAGCGACAGGACGCTCGGCCAGACGAAGAACGCAAACGTGATCGCCAGCTGCGGAACGAGGAGGGCGAGCGGGACCAGGACGCCCGGGAAGATGACGCGCTTTTCCTGCATGGGTCGGGTGTCAGTGGTCGGATATCAATGGTCGGAAGTCAGAAACCGGCTTTGTGCTCGAATTCCCGATCCCTGACCACCGACTTCCGACCCCTGGAACTCACATGTTGGCCCGCTCGAATTGCCGCAGCAGCTCGTTGCCACGAGCGACCGCGCTGTCGAGCGCCTCCTGGGCGGTTTTCTTGCCCTGCAACGCCGACTCGATCTCTTCCTCGATCACGTTGCGGATCTGCACGAAGTTCCCCAGTCTGAGTCCTTTCGAGTTCTCCGTGGGCGGGTGCAACGTCATCTGCTTGATGGCGACGTCGGCGCCCGGATTCTTGTCGTAATAGCCCTGCTGCCGCGACAGCTCATAGGCGGCCTGCGTGATCGGCAGATACCCGGTCTGCTGGTGCCACCACGCCTGCACCTCCGGCTTCGACAGATAGCTGAAGAATTTCGCGACGCCTTTGTAATCTTCGGACTTTTGTCCCTTCAGCACCCACAGGGTCGCGCCGCCGATGATGGAATTCTGCGGCGCGCCTTGGACCTCGGGCCAGTACGGCAGCATCGCCGTGCCGGCCTCGGCCTTCAAATTGGTGATGATGCCGAGTCGGGTGGCCGAGGAGGCGAACTCCATCCCGCACTCCTGCGAGATGAATTTCGGATTGGCCGAAGCGGCGCGTCCTCCATAGTCGAACAGCTTGCTCTTCTGCCATTCGGCGAGCTGGCCGAGGTGTTTGACCTGCAGCGGTCCGTTGATCTTGAGTTCGGTGCCGAGCCCGCCGAAACCATTTGCCTGCGTGGCGATCGGCGCATTGTGCCACGCCGAAAGGTTCTCGATCTGCGCCCAGGACGGCCACTCGCTGGTGAACCCGCAGGACACGCCTGCGGCCAGCAGCTTCGCGGCAGCGGTCCCGACCTCCGGCCAGGTCTTGGGCGGCGCGTTCGGATCGAGGCCCGCCTTCTTGAACAGGTCCTTGTTGTAATAGAACACCGTGGTGGAGGAATTGAACGGGAAGGAGAGCATATTGCCCTGGGTGTCGGTGTAATAGCCGACCACCGCCGGCAGGTACGCCTTCGGATCGAACGGCTCGTCGGCATCCTTCATCAATTCATAGACCGGATAGACCGCGCCTCTGGCCGCCATCATCGTGGCGGTGCCGACCTCGAACACCTGGATGATGTGCGGCGGCTGCTTGGCGCGGAACGCCGCGATGGCGCCGGTCATCACCTCGGGGTAGGTGCCCTTGTAGACCGGAACGACCCTGAAGTCCTTCTGCGAGTTGTTGAAATCGGTGGCGAGCTTCTCGATTTTCTGGCCGAGCTCGCCGGCCATGGCGTGCCACCATTGCAACTCGGTCTGCGCCGCGGCCGGCGCCGCACAACCGATTGCGGCAAGCGCCGCGAGCGCTGCGAACGGCTTGTGCATGTGAGGTCCTCCCGATCGCTTGGTTCGTCGTAGCGCCATCCTATACGATGATCGGATGACGGTAGAAGGACGATCCTGGTGCAAACCAAGCCTCCTCGCGCCGAGCCTTGGGACCGGCACGGACCACCGGACCTGGGCCGGTATGCTAGGCTGACCGCCTCGGCTTTGCTGTCGGGCGGTTCGGTTCGGGGGTATCGGACCCGCGTCCTGACGGATTGGAGGAGAAACGATGGCGGGCGTGAAGGAGATGATGGCTGCCGCCAATGCGGTGGTGCCGCGGCTCGATGCCGCCCGGGTTCGCGAGATGGCGAACCGCGACGATGTGCTCATTCTCGATGTTCGCGGCACGAGCGAAGTCGATGCGAGCGGTAAGATCAAGGGCGCGGTCCATGTGCCGCGCGGCATGCTCGAGTTCCGGGCAGATCCGGAAAGCCCCTCGCATAATCCGGCACTGCAGCGGAATCTGACGGTGCTGGTGTATTGCGGTTCCGGGGGGCGGGCGGCGCTGAGCGGCAAGACCTTGAAGGAGCTCGGCTATCGGTCCGTCTACAATGCCGGCGGATTCAAGGAACTGGCGGAATCCGGGCTGGAGATCGAACCGGGAGGGTGAGGGGCGTCCGCGGCGCCGGCCATCGGATCCCATCCCGCGGATTCTCGCAAAAACCTGGAAAAACTGCGCTAAATACCCGGCTAAATGCGGCGCGCAGCCTAAATCGGGCTTAAAAGTTTAGGGCTCAGATCGGCATCGGTTCGCTTCCACGCGGATGGGTCCGATGCTTGAGATCATCTTCAGCGCCTCCCTTCGTCTGACCGCCCGGTTTTTGCGGCAGTGCCGCGGATCGGCGGTACCGACCTTTGCGATCGCATTGGTTCCCATGGTGGCGCTGGTCGGCGCTGCCGCCGATTATTCGCGCGCCAACAACGTCCGCTCGCAAATGCAGGGCGCGCTCGATGCCGCGGTGCTGGCCGGCGCCCGAGACGACACCGCCAGTTGGACTGAAACCGCGAAAAATACCTTCAGCGCGCTGTTCCAGCCGAAAGGCATCTCGGCCCCGACGCCGAGCTTCATACTGAACGGCGACGGCAGCTTCACCGGAAACGTCAACGCCACGGTTCCCATGGATTTCCTCGGCTCCTTCGGGATTTCCACGGTCACCGTCAAGACAACCGCGACCGCCATGCTCGCGCCGACCTCTCCGGAGAGTGAATATTGCCTGCTGGCGCTCAACCTCACGGCTGCGCAATCGATGAAAATCGCCGGGAACGGCGATATCACCATCACGGCGCCGAGCTGCGTGATGCAGGTCAATTCCAACGACAGCGATGCGGTGAATCTCAGCGGCAATGCTCAGGTCAGCACGACCGACAACTGCTTCGTCGGCGGCCTGCGCACGGTGGATCATTCCAGCCTCTCGCCGCCGCCCGATGCCGTGTGCAAGACGCTTCCGGATCCGTTCGCCAATTATCTGAAGCCGAGCGTCCCGCCGTGCTCCTATGGCGGCACCAGCGGGCTGCCGAGCTACACCTATTCGGATGCGGATCCCCCTCTTCCCGGAAAAACCTATTGCGGCGGTATGAAGTTTTCCGGCAACGTCAACGTCACCTTCCCGGCCGGCACGTACTTCGTCAAAGACGGACCGATCAAAGAGAGCGGCGGAACGTTCAGAGGCGACGGGGTGACGTTCTTCCTCACCGGGGATAAAGCCGCGGTTGAGATGAGCGGCCAGGCCAATTGGCATCTGGTTGCGCCGGTGTCGGGACCGATGGCCGGATTCGCGATCTTCCTCGAGCCCCCGCGGAGTCCAGCCAATTGTCCGGACAGTCCGAGCTCTATTTCGAAGGCGTCGTTTACCTGCCGAAGCAGCTCGTGACCGTCACCGGGACGGCGGAGGCCTTTGCTCCTTCGCCCTGGACCGCGTTTATCGCCGCCACATTCCAGATCCCCGGCAACGGCAGCATCGTGATCCACAACGACATATCGCTTACGCCCGTACCGATCCCCACGGGCCTCAAGATGCGGACCGGCGGCCGGCTGTGGCTGACCCAGTAGCCACCTAAGCTACTGAATAGCAAAGATAATTTCCCATTTGAGGGACCCTCGGCGGGCGATCTCCCTGCATCCCGGGTAGATTTTGGCGAAACTGTGATCTGGGTCACAGGTATCGTGGTAGCGCCCATGCATATTGGTAACAGGGAGAGAAGCCCGACGGTCTTCGAATCGGGCTCTGCCACCGGGGGCGCATCATGACTTCTTCGCTGATAGGCGCCGACAAAGCCACCCACGGCAAGATCGTGGGGACGGCGCTGGCTGCCGTGCTGATGTTCGTTGCCGTGGGGTTCTGGGCGCACCTGGCCGACGACGCCAATTCCGGCAGGCCCGCCGTGGTCAAGGCCTCGACGCCCACCGCCTACACCAGCCACGATGGCGTGATGGTCCGCTGAACAGGGTACCAAGTCCGGCTGATGAGGCTCGTGCTCTACGGCAGCTTTCCGGCTTCGGAAGCCGGCCGCATCGCCCGGCATTTGACGCCGGACTGGCAGGTGGTGCCGGTCTTCAACGAGGCGCCGGCGCAAGAGAAGCGGGAAAGCCTCGCCGACGCCGAGGTGATGGTCACCAGCGTCTATCGTTCTCGCGACCCGCCGGCGCCGAAACTGCGTCTGTTGCAGTGCTCGAGCACGGGCACCGAGCGCATCGATCTCGAGCATCTGCCGCGCGGCTGCATCGTCTGCAACGTGCACGGCCACGAGATTGCCATTGCCGAATATGCGATCTGTGCGGTGCTCGATTGGGCGATCGGCTATCGCTCGCTCGCCGCCTCGTTCCGCGACGGCACCTGGACGCTCGCGGAGTGGGTCGAGGGGCCCAACCATGGCGAGGCATTCGGCAAGACGCTCGCCTTGCTCGGCTTCGGGCGCATCGGTCGCGAGATCGCAATTCGCGCCAAGGCGCTGGGCATGAGCGTTACGGCGCTCTCCACGTGGCGGAGCGCGCCACCCGATCGAACCCTCCTCGATCGCGCGTATCGCGGCGGAGAGTGGCGGGCTTTCCTGGAAGCTGCGGATTTTCTCGTGGTCTGCTGCCCATTGACGGCGGAAACCCGCGGCCTGGTCGACGCCGCATGGTTGGCCGCCATGAAGCCAAGCGCGGTCGTCATCAACGTGGCGCGCGGTCCGATCATCGACGAGGCGGCGTTCCACGCAGCCTTGACCGAACGCGGCATCCGCGGCGCGACGATCGATGTTTGGTACAAATATCCGCCGGCTTCGGGCGAACGGGTGCGCGCCTCGCAACTTCCGTTTCACGAGCTGCCGAATGTGGTCATGACCCGACACGCCTCGGGCCATACCGAGGAGACCTGGGAGCGCCGCTTCCGGGCGATTGCGCAAAATCTCGAAGCATTCGCGCAAGGCCGGCCGCTGGCGAACGTGATTTCGGAGATCGGCGGGCGGAACACGGAGAGCAGGTAGCGGGCGGAGCAGAGTGGGGAGGGCGTCGCGGCTAATTTGCGAGCCGCTATGCCATCGGTGATCCGTCCTCCCTGGTCTGTCCTCCGGCGTCCGAAAGCAGAGGAGAGCGGGGACAACAGCAAAAGGTTTATGGGCGAATCGCCGCTCGTCCGGCATGATCGGTCCTCTGTCATCTGAGATCTTTCTCTGGTATCCGAACGGAACCTTCTACAAAGCTTGGGCGTTGGCTTTCGTCCCAATGGACCCGGGGACGCGATCATGCGGCGGACCAGGATTTCGATCCTATGCGCGGCGGTTCTTGCCGCGGTGCCGGCCGGCGCGGAGGCGGGAGGCCTCGGCTCCGTGGTCGGTGCGGTAGCGAGCGCGCCGGGAGCCATTCTGGGCGGGCTGTTCGGCGGCGGAAAAGCAAGGCACTCCCGCCACCATACCCGTCGCCCCGCCAGCGAACAGGCTCGTCGCGCGCCGACCCAACGAGCGATTGCCCGCGCCGCTCCCGCCATTGCGGTTGAGACCAAGCCGGCCGATCGCCCCCGCACGGCGTTCTGGCCGGCTGCCTATAACGATGCCTTCGCCTACGTTTTGACCCCGGCCCGCTATGACGGCGCGTTCTGGGGGCGCGGCTACGCGGACGTGGTCGACGCCATGTTCGTGCCGAGTGCTGCCGCTGCCGGTGCGCCCGGCAAGCAACCGGCACGTCCTGGCCGGTCGGTCGATTCCGACAAGGCCGGCGATTTTGTCGCGGCATCGGCCTGTGCGGACGCGGAAAACGCCGGCGCGCTGGTCGAGCAGATCGAGCACACGGTGCACCCCGGCGAGGCGCAACGCCCCGCGCTCGATGAACTGGGAAGCGCCCTGCGCGGCGCTGCCGAGCGCGTCCAGGTGGCATGCTCGACCGAGCTATCGGGCGGTCCGGGTGCCCGACTCGAGACAATGTGGCGGCGTCTACGCGCGTTGCGCCAGGCGGTGATCCTGGTCCGCGCGCCGCTCGGGAATTTCTATGCGTCGCTGAACGAAGACCAGAAGGCGCGGCTGGACACGCTGGCGCAAGAGGGTGCCGGCTTGCGAACTTCGGCGCGCGAAGCGAGGCCGGATCCTTCGCTGCGCGCCTGCGAGGGTGCGCGCATGCCGGAATGGCCGGTGGCGTCGATCGCGCAGGCGATCCAGCTTAGCGAAGACCAGCGCCCGATGCTGGAGCTTTTGATGGGCACTTCGCTTCACTACGCCCATCAGCTGCGGGCGTCATGCGCTGCCGCACCGACGCCGCTCACGCCGACGGCCCGGCTCGAGGCGGTAGATGAGCGGCTCACCGCCATGGTGTATGCGGTGACGGTGCTGCGCGGCACGCTGAATAAATTCTATGGCATCTTGACCGAAGAGCAGCGCGGTCGTTTCGACGCCATGAGTTCGACCATGCGGCCGACCGAGCGCCACCGGGCCGAGTTGCGCTAGCGAACACGGACGGACCGGCAGACGAGATTTGCACGTTCTGTCATTTGTCTCGTCGCATCATGCATCCGTCCGCACTCGTCTGTCCTCCGTGATCCGTCATCACACCGCGAGCGGTGCCATCGCCTCGATATCGGTGACGACATCGAGCACGACCGGGCGGTCCGCTTCGACCGCGCGGTAAAGCGCCGGAGAGAGCTCGCTCGGCCGCTCGATGCGGATCCCCAAGGCGCCGATCTCCTCGGCGATCCGCGCGAAATTGACCGGACGAAACGTCCACAGCTCGCGCGCCTTCTCGGTTTGCTGCCCGCCATAGGCGCGGTCGAATCCGCGCTTCGACTGATTGCCGCCGCCATTGTTGTTCACCACGGTCACCGAATTGATGTTCCATCGGACCGCGGTTTCGATTTCGGCGATGTGATACCAGAAGCCGGAATCTCCGGTGAAGACCACGACCGGTCGCTCCGGCGCCGCGCATTTGGCGCCGAGCCCGGCCGGAAATGCCCAGCCGAGGTGGCCGCCGCTGCGCATATAGCTTTGGCTTTCGCTCTTCAGGTCGAACATGCCGCCCATCCACATGCCGGCGTGCCCGGTGTCGGCGAGCACGATGGCGTTCTGGGGCATGTGCTGCGCGAGCTCGTTGCACAGTCGTTCGGGCCGGATCGGCACCGCATTCGATTCGAGCATCGGCCGGGTTTTCTCGCGCCATTCCCGGCACAGCGTGCGCGCCGTTTCGATCCAGGCCGCTCGGCGTTTGGCCGTTGCGGCATCGGCGTGCTGAAGCATGCGCGCGAGCGCGGCTTTCGCGTCGCCGAGCACGGCGGCGCGGAGCGGGTAGTTGCGTCCGAGCACTTCGGGATCGATGTCGATCTGGATCGCGGCCACGCCGACCTTCGGGCAATTCCAGATGTTGGTGGTCATGCCGCCGGTCGCGCTTCCGATGAAGCACACGAGATCTGCCTGCGCGACAACGCGGTTCGCGCTCTCGCGCGAATAGGTCCCGACCACGCCGACCGCGAGCGGATGCTCGGCCCTGATAACGTCCTTGCCGTTCAGCGAGGTGGCGACCGGAATCGCCAGCTTCTCCGCGAGCGCCACGAGCTCTGCCCCCGCGCCGGAAGCCCGCACGCCGCCGCCGGCGATCAGCACGGGGCGCTCTGCGTGTTCGAGCAGGGCCAGCGCCTGGCGCACGCTGCCGGGCTCCGGCTCCGGCCGGAACGGCGGCACGCGCGAGAACATCGGCTCGCAGATCGCCTCGATCTCGGCTTCCTCGGCGTCGACCTGACCCTCGTTGCCGCGGAACTGCAGATGCACCGGGCCGGGCGCGCCCGATACCGCAACGCGAAACGCCTGCCGAACCAGGTCGGGAATGCGCTCGGCGGCATCGACCGTGGCGTTGAACTTGGTCACCTGCTCAAATGCCGGGACGTCGTCGACTTCCTGATAGAGCTTGCGGAAGCTGGTGCGCGGATCGCGGCCGCCGGTGAACGCCAGCACGGGCGAGTGGGCGAGATAGGCGTCGCGCAAGCCCGCCGCGAGATTGAGCGCGCCGACGTGCTGGGCCATGCAGATGCCCGGCCCGCCGCAGGCGCGGGCGTAGCCGTCCGCCATATAGGCGGCAGCCTTTTCGCCATGGGTCTGAATGCGGTGGATCGTCGTGCGGCGCTCCAGCTCCGCCATCGTCCGGCGTAGCACCGCCGGGACCATGAACACGTGGGTAACGCCGTAGCCGGCGAGCATGTCGGCGAGCACCCGGGCGCCGGTGGACTTTTCGTCGGGCTTGGGTGCGATCGCGAGCTTGCGGTCTGTGGGCCGCGCTGCCGTGTCCATGCTGCTGCCTCCCGGTCGGCTTGGTTTTCCGCTTATTGATTCACGTTGCCGGGCGCTATGTCCAGCGAGGCGCTTTAGAGATGATTTCCCCGCTTCGGCAGCAGCTCACTTGATCGCCAGCGGATTGGTCGGCGATCCGACCGCGCCGGTGATCGGGATCGCGGGGGCGACGAACAGGAATTCGTAGACGCGATCCTCGGCGCAATCCGTGGCGAGGTCGGCGACGTAGAAGATCTCTCCCATGGTCAGACCCATGATCGGGATCGTGATCCAGTGCCACGGCTGATTGATGCCGGGCTCGGATTCGTTCGGCCGCACCTCGCAGCCCCAGGTGTCGCTGGCGAGCGCCGCAATCTGGGTGCGGTGGATCCATTCGAGCGTCTCGAACGAGAATCCGGGGGCATCGCCCCCCGGATAGCCGTCCCAGCTTCCGGCTTTGAGCTTCGCTTCCATTTGCCCGGTGCGCACCACGACGAAATCGCCGCGCTTGACCTTCACGCCGCAGGACGCGGCGGTGCGGTCGAGGTCCGCGCCGGTGATGGCGTAGCCGTCGTCGAGCACGTCCTTGCCGAGCGCGCGGGCGACGTCGAGAAACACTCCGCGGCCGACCATTTTCTGCTTGGTCTTTTCGATCCCGCATTTCTGCGCGCCGGCCGAAGTGACCTCGCGGCAATCGTAACCGTTCCACATCGAGCTCTCGTAGAACACGTGGCCGAGACCATCCCATTGCGTCCCGCATTGCAGCGGCATGACGACGATGTCGTCGGCGGCGCGGATGCCGCGCTGGTCGAGCACGCCCGAATAGGCGTCGGTGCCGGTGCGCAGCATCACGTGCAGCGGGTTGATGCGGCCCATCGCCGGATACTTGCTCTTGGCTCCCTGCGGCCCATGCTGATCGAAATTGAGCGCGAGCGAGATCACCTTGCCCTTTTTGACGAGGCGTGCCGCCGCGACGATGTCGTCGGGCTGCGTATAATTCAACGTGCCGATCTCATCGTCCGCTCCCCATTTGCCCCAGTTCTTGTATTTCTCGGCGGCGTTGCGCAGATCGTCCCGAGTCAGCTTTCGGCCCGACATGGCATCTTCCTTTCGGCAGGCGGCAGGCGCCAAGTTTGCCGTCGATCGATCGCCCGGTCCAGATCGTCAGTCGATCAGAAAGCCGCACGGCCCCGCAGCCCGGCGGCGGTTCGAGATTGCAACGTTCGGCAACAGCCGACGTGAAGCCCGGCAGGAGAAATCGGAAGCTCGATGACAGGCAGAAGCCTGGATGCCGGCAGCGCCGATCCGGCAGGGCGCGATCAACGCCTATTGGCGCGCGCCCGCCAAGCCGTGGGTATCACCGCGAGCGCTCTGTTGGTCTCGGCGTTCACCCAGCCGGACTTGGTAAGCCGGCACGGGAATTTCAGCGCATAGCAACCAAAACCGTCGGCGACCTGGACCTCCAACGCATGGTCCAAAGGCGCGCTCGAGATCGGATTCCACAGCGGCTTCACTCGACTGGCCGGCCATATCGGCATCTGCGGCCTCCATCAGCGAATTTACCGACAAATTGCAAACACGATGGACAAAGCTGCGTGCGTTCGCGGGTTCGATATTCCGCAATCGCGCCCGGAACGCGCGCGGTACCCGCACGCACGCGTCGGCCTCAGGCCTTCTCGAGCTCGCTTTCCTTGGCCACGCGCTCGTGCGCTTCCCGCGAGCTCTTGATCCGGTAATAGAACTCGCCGGCGTTGTCCGGAAGCTGGCGAACGACCTCGTAGAAACCTTCCGCTGCCATCCGGAACGGATAGCCCCGGCTCAATTGAACTTTCTGACCCACCCGAAACCGATGCGTGGTCATGCGCGCCTCCATTGCCGGCGAGGACTGCGCGCGGATGCGCCGCTCTGCTCGCCGCGCGTGGGCTGTAGGAACGGTACCGATGCGAGCTCGTGCCGGGCGGACGCATGGTCTTGCCGTGCCGGCGCTCGAGCAGGGGCCTGGGCTCGATCATAGGAGCGATGAACGCGGCCCGGCGCGTTTTTGCCGTGCGGCCTGGATTTGACCCCGGATTTTCCGCCTCGATGACTTGCCGGGATCGGCATTCGTATCAGCTTCTCGATCGTCCGCAGATGCGGCACTTCGTCGACGCTGCACAACGAGATGGCGACGCCCGCGGCTCCGGCGCGGGCGGTTCGGCCGATGCGATGCACATAGGTTTCCGGCACGTTCGGCAGATCGTAGTTGATCACGTGGCTGATCCCGTCGACATCGATGCCTCGCGCGGCAATGTCGGTTGCGACCAGGATGCGCAGGCGGCCCTCACGGAAACCCGCGAGCACCCGTGCGCGCTGATTCTGCGATTTGTTGCCGTGAATTGCCTCGGCGGCGATGCCGGATCGCAGCAGTGCGCGGGTCACCTTGTCGGCCCCGTGCTTGGTGCGGGTGAAGATGAGGGCGCGCTCGATCGGCTCCCCCCGCAAGATCTCGGCGAGAACGGCAGGCTTGGCCGCGCCGTCGAGATGCACGATCCGTTGCTCGATGCGCTCGGCGGTCGGGGCGGCAGGCGACACCGCGATCCTGACCGGATCGCGCAGGATCTCGCGGGCGAGCTCGGCAATTTCCCGCGGCATGGTGGCCGAAAAGAACAGGTTCTGCCGCTGCTTCGGGAGCTTCGCCACGATGCGGCGGATATCGTGGATGAAGCCCATGTCGAGCATGCGGTCGGCCTCGTCCAGAACCAGCACCTCGGCGCGGTCGAGCCGCACCGCGCCGGTTTGCGCGAGATCGAGCAGCCGTCCCGGGGTCGCGACCAGGACGTCGACGCCGCCGGCCATCGCGCGCACCTGCGGGCCGATCGGCACCCCGCCGATCGCCAGCGCGACGCGCACGCGCAGGTGTCGTCCGTAGGTTCTGAAGCTCTCGGCGATCTGCGCCGACAATTCGCGGGTGGGGCTCAGCACCAGGACGCCGCACGTCTTCGGCGCCGCCGATCGCGGGACTGCCGAAAGCCGGTGCAGAATCGGCAGCGCGAACGCCGCGGTTTTGCCGGTTCCGGTCTGGGCAATGCCGACGACGTCGCGTCGGCCGAGAACGAGCGGGATGGTCTCAGTCTGGATGGAGGTGGGGGCCGCGTACTGCTCCTCGGCAAGCGCGCGCGTGATCGGCTCTGCGAGCCCGAAGTCGTGAAAACTGGTCAAATTGGCATCATTCCATGAGCGACAGCGGCGGCTCGCTCGAATAGCGTGCCGAAACGCGCATCGCGGGTTGCTCGAGACATCCCGCCTGGCCTGGGCTGTCAATGGTGAAGAGATCGTTACAGGTCGGGCCGAAACCGATCGATGGATGGGATTCGGAACAGGCGGCCCGCCGGTTAATGTTGTTAGACTAACAGATCGATGGAGTCTTTACAAGGTGCCGCGCGGCACCGGCGCGAGGAAACAAGCAAAAACGATCACGACCGAGACAGTGCGCGTACATCCGGCGCTCCGGACTCAAGATCGTGACCGCTTCCGACGGCGAGCCTTTCGGCGCCGTCCCGTCATAGATGGTGGCCCGGACGCGCTCTCGCAAGCGCTCGCGGCCCGCCCGATTGCGCGGGTACGGGTATACTAATATACTAGTCCGCGAATTGCCCCCGGAGGGGGGTCGCACCGGCCAATTCACGCATAAGACCGCACAGGCCGATCGAGGCGCTCGCCTCGGGCCCCGCGACGACGGCACCTCAAATCTTGAGAATCCTCGCCGCCGTGCCGCCGAGAATCATGTTGCGCTCCTCAGGCGAGAGCCGCAGCGCCTCGACGATCTCGACCGGGCGCTGATAGCCCATGTCGAAGCAATAGTCGCTGCCGGTCATCACCCGGTCGACGCCCACCTGTGAGATCACGAATTCCAGGATCGGCTTCGAATGCGAGATGGTGTCGTAGGTGAAGCGGCGCAGATAGCTGCTCGGCGCCTGGGCGAGGTGCTTGGCTTCCTTGCGCATCTTCCAGCCATGGTCGATGCGGCCGATCAGGATCGGCAGCGCGCCGCCCGCATGCGGCAGGTTGACCTGCAGATTGGGATGGCGGTCGAGCACGCCGCCGAAGATCAAATGACAGGCGGCGATCGCCGTGTCGATCGGATTTCCGAGCAGATTTGCGAGATAGTAGCTCTGCATGCGCTTGCCGCCCACGGTCTGCAGCGGATGCAGGAACACCGGCAGGGCGAGCTGCTCGATGCGGGCGAAGATCGGTTCGAACAGGGCATCGTCGAGATCGCGGTTGTCGATGTTGGTGCCCATGTAGACGCCGCGCACGCCCGGCAGCTTGCTGACGCGATCGAGCTCGCCGACGGCCCGGTCCGGATCGAGCATGGGCAAGGTCGCGAGTACGACGAAGCGATCCGGATGGGTCTTGTGCGCGGCGATCGCCGCGTCGTTCCACGCGCTCGCGAGCCGGTGCGACAGGTCGGCATCGGCCCAGTAGATCATCGGTGCGGTGAGCGAAAGCGCGTGCACGCCCACGCCTTGGGCATCCATGTCGGCCAACCGCTGCTTGATGTCGATGAATTTCCTGGGCAACGGGCCGGGCGACGCCGTCGGAGTCTTGATCATGAAGGTGTCGTCGGTGGTCACGACCTCATATTTGAAGCGCGGACCCTCGTCGGCGACGAGATCGAGATAGGATTGCGGGAAATAATGCGCGTGAGTGTCGACGGCGCGAACCCCGGCCGGCGCAGGCGAGCCGACGCCCTGCGCCATCGCGCTGGGCGCCCCGGCTGCGAGCAGGGTCGTGGCGAGCCCGCCGTGCAACACGCTGCGGCGCGTCGGTCCTCGATAGCAGCTGCATTTCCTGTGCATGGCGTCGCCTCCCAACTGTCGTTGAGGAGCTCGTAACCGGGCTCACGGCCAGAAAACTGCCAGAAAAGCCAAAAAGTTTCGTCGACGCGTCCGCGTCAGCGCCGCACCAGCGGGCCCATCAGATGGTTGGGCAGCCAGGTGGCGATGTCGGGGAACACGCACAGGATGACGATCGCGAGCATCATGCACAGCACGTACGGGATCGTGCCCCACATGACCTGGGTGACCGGCACGTCGGGCGCGATGGAATTGACGATATAGATGTTGAGCCCGACCGGCGGATGAATCAGCCCAATCTCCATGTTGATGGTCAGGATCACGCCGAACCAGACCGGATCGAAGCCCGCGGTCGTAAGGATCGGGTACAAGATCGGCGCCGTCATCAGGATGATGGCCGCAGGCGGAATGAAGAATCCGCAGACCAGCAGAAAAATGTTGATGAGGAACATCAGCACCCATCGGTTGACGTGCATGTCGGCGATCGCCAGCGCCAAGGTCTGGGTCAGATAAAGCGAGGTAAGCATGTAGCCGAACAGCACCGCCGCGGCGATGATCGTCAGGATCATCACCGATTCGCGGGTGGTATCGCGCAGGATCAGCCACCATTTGTCCGGCGACCACATGCGGTAGATGAGAACTGCGAACAGCACGCACAGCGCGGCGCCGACGCCGGCGGCTTCCGACGGGGTCGCCACGCCCCCGTAGAGCACGTACATCACGCCGACGATGATGAGGATGAACGGCGCGATCTTGGGGATCGCGGCGAATTTCTCGGCCCAGCTGTAGCGGAAATCGGCCGCATGGGCGCGAAACCCGCGTTTCCAGATGATGAACAGCGTCCACAGGATGAACAACCCGGTGAGCATCAGGCCGGGCAGCACGCCGGCGAGGAACAGCCGGCCGATCGAGGTTTCGGTGGCGATGCCGTAGAGGATGAAGGTGATCGAGGGCGGGATCAGGATGCCGAGTGTGCCGCCGGCGCAGATCGATCCGGTGGCGACATCGTCCGGATAGCCGCGTGCGCGCATCTCCGGGATGCCCATTTTTCCGATCGCCGCGCAGCAGGCCGGCGACGAGCCGGTCAGCGCCGCAAAAATGGCGCAGGCGCCGATATTGGAAATGACCAGGCCGCCGGGGACACGATAAAGCCAGCGATCGAGCGCCTCGTAGAGATCCTTGCCGGCCGGCGAGGAGCCAATGGCGGCGCCCATCATCACGAACATCGGGATCGAGACGAGGGTGAAATCGTTGAGGCCGGCGTAGAACGTTTCGGCGGCTACGCGCAGCGCGTCCGTTCCCTGGAAGATCACCAGGAACGATATCGCGATGGCGCCGAGCCCGAACGCCACCGGCGCGCCGGACAAGAGGACGAGGAGGGTCACGACGAGGACGATCGTGCCCTGGGTGGTCGGGGTCATATGGCGCCGCTGGGTTTGAGACCGGTTTCCTCGGCCGCCAGGATCGCCTCGGGCGGTATCGGCGCCTCGCCCGGTTTGATGCCGAACGGCGGCTCGCGTCCGGTGACGAGCTTGATCAGCTCGACGACGTATTGCAGCGAGACAAGACCGAGCCCGATCGGCATCGACGAATAGGGAATCCACAACCGCGCGCGCCACATCGTGTCGGAGACCCAGCGCTCGGTCCAGGCTTCATGCCAAAACTGGAACGTCAGCACCGTCATCACCGCGCAGAACGACAGCGCCATGATCGCGGACACCAGCGCCAGCCAATAGCGCGGACGTTCCCCGAGATAGTGCGGCAGCACGTCCACGTTGACGTGGCCGCGGGTCAGCAGCACATAGGGGCTGCCGATGAAGGTCGCCGCGATCAAACTGTAGATGGTGAAGTCGGTCTGCCAGATCGTGTTGTGATTGAGCGCGTAGCGCACGAACACCATGTGGCAGACGACGAGCACCGCGGCGCCGATCAGGCCGGCGGCGAAAATCCCGCATGCTTGCGAGACCAGCGTGATCGTCCGGATGAAACGGTCCATGCGCCCCTCGCCCTGGACTGCAATTCGTCGGCAATCGGCCGGCGGAAAACATCGCCGGCCGACGCTGTCATTGCGGTTTATTTGACTGCAAGCGCCGCGTCGATCAGCTTCTTGCCGTCGGGCACGTCGTTGGCGAACTCCTTATAGGAGCTTTCCTGCGCGATCTTGAGCCAGGCGTCGTATTCCGCCTGCGACATGGTCACGACCTCGACATTGTTCTTCTTGAACGTGTCGACCATCTCGTCGTCGAGCTTCTTGGTCGCCTGGTTGAAGTAGTCCTCGGCTTTCTTGCCGGCTTTGACCAGGACCTCCTGCTGCTGCTTGTTGAGCCGTTCGAAGCTCTTCTTCGACATCAGCACCGGCTCGTACATGAACCAGAGTGCGTTCTCGCCGGGCGCGGTGATGCACTTGACCTGCTCGTAGATGCGGAACGAGACGAAGCTGCCGGTGCTGGTGTCGGTGGCGTCGGCCACGCCGGTCTGCAGGGCGTTGTAGACCTCGTTGCTGGGGACGGACACGATCGAGGCACCGGCTTGCTGCCACATCGCCGCGAAGGTCGGCCCGGCGGAGCGGATCTTCAGCCCCTTGATGTCGTCGGGCTTGCGGATACAGGCGCGCTTGGATGCCACGGCGCCGGCCAGCCAGGCGTCGGACAGCACCATGACATTTGCCTTTTGAATCTTCTCTTTGATGTCCTGCAGGAATGGCGAGGCGTTGAGCCGTTGCGCACGTTCGTGATTGCGCACCAGCCCGGGCATGAGCGTTGCGCCGAAGGCGCGCACCTTGCCGCTGGCATAGTCGAGCGGGAAGGAGGAGATGTCGAGCTGACCGATCGAGAGCGCGTTCCACTGCTCATTGGGTTTGAACAGCGAGGCGCCGGGATAGACCTGGATATCGAGCCCGAGGTTGGCGGCCTTTGCGTCGCGCGCGATGATCTGCACCATCTCGTCGCGCGCATCGCCCTTGCCGCCGGGAAACTGATGCGAGGCCTTGAGCGTCTGCGCCTGGACGGTGGCGGCGAGCGCCAGGACCGCGACCGCCGCGGCCAATATGGTTGCTGTTCCCTTCATGGTTTCCTCTCGTTTTTTCGTTGAAGACGAGACCCAAGACGCATGGAACGGTAGAACCAGGATATTGTCAAAGCGATAAAACAGCCGATTGGATGGCTGCCGGACTCACGCCGCTTGGCCGGTGGCCGGCCAGTTCGTCTGCTCGGCGCTTTGCAGGATCAGGTCCGCGCCCTTCTCGCCGATCAGGATCGCGGCCGCGTTGGTGTTGCCGGAGACCAGGGTGGGCATGATCGAGGCGTCGACCACCCGCAGCCCGGAGACGCCGCGCACGCGTAATTCCGGATCGACCACGGCGTCGGCATCCGGCCCCATCCGGCAGGTGCCGACCGGATGATAGACCGAGATGCCCTTGGCGCGGATGAAGGCGGCGATCTCGTCATCGCTCGCGCACGCGGGTCCCGGATCGCGCTCGCAGGCGATGATCGCGGCGAGCGCCGGCGCCGCGGTGACGCGCCGCATGAGCTTCACGCCTGCGAGCATGGTCTCGAGATCGCGCGCATCGGCGAGATAGTTCACCTGGATCGCGGGCGCCGCGAGCGGATCGGCCGAGCGGATGCGCACGCTCCCGCGCGACTCCGGCCGCAGCTTGCACATGGAGAGCGTGAAGCCCGAGAACGTATGCAGCCTCGGGTCGACGCGCTCGGTCGAGAACGGCATCAGCAAGAGCTGAACGTCGGGCCGGTCAAGCTCGGCACGCGTGCGGGCGAAGCCGCCGGCCAATCCCGCCCACCAGCCGAGCGGGCCCTTGCGGAACAGCGCATAGCTCAGGCCGGCGCGGGCCATGCGCGTGAAGCTGCGCATGTCGTCGTTGAGCGTGATCCGATGTTTGCATTCGAGGATGAACCGCGCCTGCAGATGGTCCTGCAAATTGCCGCCGACGCCCTTGCGGTCGCTGACGACGGCAATGCCGTGGCGGTGCAGCAGCTCCGCCGGCCCGACGCCGGAGAGCTGGAGCAGCTGCGGCGATTGCAAAGCCCCCGCCGCGAGGATCACTTCCTTGGCCGCGAGCACTTGGCGCTCCTCGTTGCCCGCCCAGTAGACGATGCCGCGTGCGCGCAGGCCGTCGAACAGGATGCGGGTCGCATGCGCGCCGGTGATGACCCGCAGGTTCGCCCGCCGCCGCGCCGGCCGCAGGAACGCCACGCGCGCGCTGCAGCGCAAGCCTCTCCGCGCGGTCGCCTGGTAATAGCCGACGCCTTCCTGCTGCTCGCCGTTGAAGTCGCGGGTATAGGGGATGCCGACGCTCACGCCGGCGGCGATGAATGCTTCGGCGACCGGATGCGGCTCGGGCAGATCGCCGACGGCGAGCGGCCCGCCGACCCCGTGCCAGGAATCGGCGCCGCGGGCCTGGTCCTCGGATTTCTTGAAATAGGGCAGCAGGTCCGCATAGCCCCATCCGGGATTGCCCAGCTCGCGCCAGTGGTCGTAATCCTCGGCCTGGCCGCGCACGTAGAGCAGGCCGTTGATCGAGCTCGACCCGCCCAGCACTTTCCCGCGCGGCTGCTTGATCCTGCGATTCTCGAGCGCCGGCTCGGGTTCGGTCTCGAACATCCAGTTGACGCGTGCGTCGAACATCGTGCGGCCGTAGCCGAGCGGGATGTGGATCCAGGGATTGCGGTCTTTGCCGCCCGCTTCCAGCAGCACCACGCGATATTTGCCGTTGGCGCTCAGACGGTCGGCCAGCACGCAGCCGGCCGATCCGGCCCCGACGACGACGTAATCGCATTGCTCGGGAGTCATTCTGGTCTCGGCCCGGATGTGATGAATGGCCAATGGCATTTAGCGGAACTCGGAGCAAGTCGTAATCCGGGGCGGGCCGCGGACACTCTTTACCTCCCCTGGAGGGGGAGGCATAGGCGGCCTTCCGGCCGCCGTTTGAACAACGCCGACGCGAAACATCGGCTATGGGGCGTCGCAGACGCGAGCCGGGTGGGGTGAAAGAGAATCACCCCACCCCGCCGGCTTCGCCGGCGACCCTCCCCTCGAGGGGAGGGTGGGCGCCGAGAGGATGTCAATGGTCGATCCTCACCCGGCGTGGGTCTGCGTCAGCCCGGTCGGCGGGCCGTCGATGGCGGTCCAGCCGCCGTCGACCAGAAGCGCGCTGCCGGTGACATAGCTCGCCGCGTCGGAAGCCAGGAACGCGACCGCGGCGGCAACTTCGCTCGGCTCGCTCCAGCGATTGAACACCGTGTGCGCGGCGAGCGCCTGAAAGATCTGCGGGCGCGCCTTGAGCGGCGCGACGAGCGGCGTCTCCACGATGCTGGGCACGATGGCATTGACGCGCACGCCGCGCGGACCGAGCTCGCAGGCAAGGCCGCGCACCATCTGGATGATGCCGGCCTTGGTGGCGCCGTAGATCGCGAGCCCCGGCTCGAGCGTCGAGGCGCGCACCGAGGAGCTTGCGATCAGGCTGCCGCCGCCCTGGCTCGCCATCAGCGTTCCGAACTCGCGCAGGAAATAGAACGTGCCGCGCAGGTTGAGGTTGGCGACGCGGTCGTATTCCTCGTCGGTGTAGTCGCACAAGAGCTTGCGCACGTGGGTGGCCGGCGTGGTGAGCGCGATATCGATCCGCGCGTGCTCCGCCTCGACGGCGGCCGCGAGCGCTCGGACCTCCTCGGAACTGCCGGCGTCTATTCGATGGGCTTTGCCGCCGATCGCCGCGGCGGTCGCCTGCACGCCGGCCTGATCGATGTCCGCGCAAATCACGGCGGCGCCGAGCGCCGCGAGCGCCTCGGCCGACGCCTTGCCGATGCCGGAAGCCGCGCCGAGCACCAGCGCGGTCTTGCCGCCGAGATCGAACATGCGGCGGTAGCGCTCGAGCGTTTGTTCGATTTGCTTCGCCATCTCACGACCCGTCGGGCGCGGGCGGCCGCAAATCCTCGACGAAATACTCGGGATTGAGATCGCGCACGTCGGCGATGCTGGCGCTCAGCCCGTCGAGATGCGCCGCCATCGCGGCGGCGGCGCTCTCCGGATCCCGCGCCTCGATCGCCTTGACGATCGCCGTGTGCTCCTGGAGGACCCGCGCCATGCGCCCCGGGACCGGCAGGGTGAGGCGGCGATAGCGATCGACCTGGATCTTCACCTGCTGGATCAGCATCCAGATGCCCGGGTGCCCGGCCGATTCCGCGATCATCGCGTGAAAAGCCTCGTCCGCCTCGTGGAAGCGGTCGCGATTCCCGGCCCTCTGCATGCGGCGCTGACGCTCGACGAGCGCATGGAGTTCCGTCACCTGTTCGCGGCTTGCGGATTGTGCCGCGAGCCGCGCCGTCAATTGCTCGAGCGCCTTGCGGACCAGGATCGCTTCCGGCAACAACGCCAGGGGAATCCTGGCCACGAAGGTGCCCGATTGGGGAAAGATGTCGACCAGCGCCTCGTCGGCGAGCCGCAGAACGGCTTCGCGCACCGGCGTGCGGCTGACGCCGTAGCTCGATGCGATCTCCCGCTCGATGATCGGCGCGCCGGGCTTGCGCCGCATCGAGACGATCTCCGCCTTGAGCTCACGGTAGAGCACCTTGGCGGCGGTTTCCGCGCGACCGGGCCTGCCCGCACCGGCGGGCTGGACGGGTCGTGGCGGCAATCTCGCCAAGCTCATGGTGTCGGATCCAGCCACCGAGGGAATCTAGGCAGCGATGATATATTAGTATATAAGAATGGCAACCCGCCCGGACAACAATGTCCATGAGGCCGCGAAACCCCGAGGAGGAAACACGATGCAACGATCTCTCACGTTTGGCCGCCGGCAAGCAATGGGGTTCCTGGCGCTCGCCGCCGGAGCGCTCGCCGCGCGGTCGATCGGCCCGGCACTCGCGCAGCAGAAGCTGGCCCTCAAGGCCTCCGACGTGCACCCGGCCGGCTATCCGACCGTTGTGGCGGTCGAAAACCTCGGCCGCAAGCTCCAGCAGGCGACCAGCGGGCGGCTGAGCGTCCGGATGTACGGGTCGATGCAGCTCGGCGGCGAGAAGGAGGCGATCGAGCAGGCCCAGGTCGGCGCCATTCAGTTCGCGCGGGTCAGCGTCGGCGCGCTGGGTCCCGTGATCGACGATCTCAACGTGTTCAATCTGCCGTTCCTGTTCCGCAACACCGCACACATGCAGAAGGTGATCGATGGGCCGATCGGCGAGGAGCTGCTCGAGAAAGTGACCGGCAACCCCAGGGCCGGCCTCGTCGGCCTGTGCTGGATGGATGCGGGTGCGCGCAGCATTTACGACACCAAGAAGCCGATCCACGGCATCGGCGATCTTCAGGGGCTCAAGGTACGGGTCATGGGCAATCCGATGTTCGTCGACATGATGAACGCGCTCGGAGGCAACGGCGTCGCCATGGGCTACGACCAGGTGTTCAGCGCGCTGCAGACCGGCGTCGTCGACGGCGCCGAGAACAATCCGCCGAGCTTCGTGTTCGACAACCATTATCAGGTCGCCAAGTACTACGCCTTGACCGAGCACCTGATCGTTCCCGAGATCCTGGTGTTCTCGCGCAGGACCTGGGAAACGCTGTCCGCCGAGGACCGCGAGCTCCTGAAGAAATTCGGGCGCGAGGCGCAGCTCGAGGAACGTGTGCTGTGGAACGAATACGAGAAGAAAGCGCTGGAGAAGGCGAGGGCGGCCGGCATCCAGATCATCGAGATTGCCGACAAGAAGCCGTTCCAGGACGCGGTCAAGCCGGTGTGGGACAAGTACGGGCCGAAATATGCCGAGATCATCAAGCGCATCCAGGCGGTAGAATGACCCTTCGAGAGCCGCCTTTGGCGGCCACCTCAGGGTGACGGAATTTTTAGCGAATCAACATGTTACGTCATCCTGAGGTGCGAGCTGCGTCAGCGGCGAGCCTCGAAGGATTGCGACGCTCAGGTGATTGGTATCGTGGAGAACGTGATGGCGCGCGCGTACCGCCAGGCGATGGACGTCCTCTATCTTCTGTGCGTGATCGTCGCCGGCTCCTCGCTGGTTCTGATCTCGGCGGTCATCCCCTGGGCGGTCTACACGCGCTATGTGCTCAACCGCGCCGCCTCGTGGCCGGAGCCGATGGCGGTGTTGCTCACCATCGTGCTCACCTTCTTCGGCGCCGCGTCGTGCTACCGGCGCAACCTGCACATGAACGTCTCGATCCTGATCGGGCTGCTGCCGGACCGGGCGCGGCGCGTGGCGGATTTCATCGGCGAGGCGCTGATGGGCGCCACGGCGCTGTTCATGGTGGTCTGGGGCGTGAGGCTGGTCGAAGTCACCTGGCACAACACCATCGCCGATTTTCCCGCGCTCTCGGTCGGCTTGACCTACATGCCGATCCCGATCGGCGGTGCCGCGCTGCTGCTGTTCGTGCTCGAGCACGTGACGATCGGACCGCCGTCGGAGGAGGCGGCCGAGCAGCCGGCACCTGCCCCATTCGACTGATCGCGATCGGGGTCCTCGCATGGAGATCGCAATTCTGCTCGGCTGCTTGTTCGCTTGCTTCGCGATCGGCGTGCCGATCTCCTATTCGCTGGCGCTCGCGGCGATCGCCGGGGCGATGTGGATCGACATTCCGCTCGAAGCGGTGATGCTGAAAATCTCCGACGGGGTGAGCAAGGTCGCGATGCTGACCATCCCGTTCTTCGTGCTGGCCGGCGCCATCATGGCCGAGGGCGGCATGGCGCGGCGGCTGGTGGCGCTCGCCAACGTGATCGTCGGCATCACCCGCGTGCGCGGCGGGCTCTCGGCCGTGAACATCATCGCCACCACGTTTCTGAGCGGCATATCCGGGTCCTCGGTCGCGGATACGTCGGCGATCGGCTCGGTGATGATTCCGCAGATGGAGAAGGTCGGCTATCCGCGGGTGTTCGCCACCAACGTGACGATCAGCGCCTCGGTGCAGGCGATCCTGGTGCCGCCGAGCCACAACGCCGTGATCTATTCGCTCGCCACCGGCGGCACGATCTCGATCATCAGCCTGTTCATGGCCGGCGTGGTGCCCGGCCTGCTGCTGGGATTCGCGCTGTTGATCCTGTGTCTGGCGATGGCCTACCGCGACGGTCATCCCGCCGGCAAGCCGGTACCGCTGCGCGAGGCCGTGAGGATCACCGTCGACGCGCTGTGGGGTCTGGTTACGGTTTTCATCATCATCGGCGGAATCCTCGCCGGCATTTTCACCGCGATCGAGGCCGGCGCGGTTGCCTGCGTCTGGGCCTTCCTCGTCACCATGTTCGTCTATCGCGATTACCGCTGGCGCGACCTGCCGACCCTCGTTCACCGCACCTTGAGCACGGTCGCGATGGTGATGACGCTGATCGCCTGCGCGTCCGCGTTCGGCTACGTCATGGCGCTGATGCAGCTGCCGGCCCGGGCGACCGCGTTCTTCCTCGGTCTGTCGAGCGACAAGCACGTGATCCTGATGTTCATCAACATCATGCTGCTCGTTCTGGGCTGCCTGATGGATATGGCGCCGCTCATCCTGATCTGCACGCCGATCCTGCTGCCGGTCGTCGTCAATTTCGGCGTCGATCCGGTGCACTTCGGCATGATCATGCTGCTCAATCTCGGCATCGGCCTGCTCACGCCGCCGGTGGGCTCGACGCTGTTCGTGGGCTGCGCCGTCGGCAAGGTCAGGATGGAAGAGGTGATGCGCGGGATCTGGCCGTTCTACGGAGCCATGTTCGCGGTGCTGATGCTGGTGACCTATCTGCCGGCGATTTCGCTGTGGCTGCCGCGATTGCTGGGGCTGTGACGCGGCCCATACACACAGAGACGCTATGGGCCACAATCCGAGCCGCGGACGCTCTTTACCTCCCCTTGGAAAGGGGAGGTCGACCGCGAAGCGGTCGGGTGGGGATCGCGACCCCTCCCGGCTCGTTGCGCGAGCCGACCTCCCCCTTCAGGTGGAGGTGAAGCGCGCTCGCGGTTCAGCTTGAGCTTGAATTATTGCTTGGGCTATTGCAGCGGCGAGAACGACGCCGGCACATAGATGTCGGTTTGCTGCACGACGAGCCGGTCGGGCCCGCCGGGCGGCGGCCAGACCTTCTTCGCCACGGCCTCCTTGCGAATGCGCTGGCGCTCCTCGAGGCTCGCATAGGGCCAGATGTGCATGAAGCGCGGGGTGAGCCCGGTGATCGAGTACATGGCGGCGGTCACCCGCGACAGCTTCATGCGTTCGGCAATCGATTTGCGCCAAGCCTCCATGGTTCCCGGCAGTCCGCCGGGTTTCAACAGATAGGTGCGCACTTCATATACGGGGCCGTAGGCGCCGGGCTTGATCGGCTCGATGAAGTCGAACGGGACATAAGTATCGGTCTCGACTCCGGTCAGCAGATCGCCGACGCCGAACCGATCTTCGCGCGCCCCAAGTGCGGCGCGCTCCGCCCCGAGACTTGCTTCGTCCGCATAGCCGCGGATCAAGAGCACGCGGTTGAGTGCGCCGATCTCGGCAGACCAGCAGGCGAGCAGCTCTCCCGTGCCCTTGTTGGCCGCGATCCAATCGTTGAGCAGGGCCAGGGATTTGGGCGTGCCGCCCGGGCGGATCGTCAGAATCGTCACGTCATAGAGCATATCGTCACGTCATAGAGCATGTTGTTCGCCGCCACGGAGTGATCTAGCCTTCCGAGCTTATCGCTCGGCCTCGCCCACGCGCAACCGCACGCGAAGGGAGCGGCGCGAGGAGGCGCAAAGAGGCGCAAAGATCGGCAAAAAACCTGCGGCCCGCCGCTGCCGCGGCCGGGACATGCACGGGAGGAAGCCATGTTGGGAAGCTTGCGACGGGCGAGCACCGTCGTCGCTGTGGTTGCGGCACTCGGCGCAGTCGCGGTCGTGCCGGCCGGGGCCGCGGACAATGTCAGGATCGGCATCCTGTGGCCGCTCACGGGAAACGCCGCCGCCGCCGGTCAGGCTTCCAAGGCCGCGGCCGAAGTCGCGGCCGAGATCGTCAACACTCCCCATCCCGAGATGGCCAATTTGCCGCTCGCGGCGACGGCCGGACTGCCCGGCTTGGGGGGCGCCACGCTCGAGCTCGTGTTCGCCGACCATCAGGGCAATCCTTCCGTTGCCCAGCAGCAGGCGCTCCGCCTCATCAACGAAGAGAAAGTCCACGTGCTGTTCGGGGCCTATCAGTCCTCCTGCAGCCTGACCGCCACCGCGGTCGCCGAGCGCTACGGCATTCCGTTCATGGTCGGAGAGTCCGCGGCGCTCAACATCACCGGGCGCGGATACAAATGGACGTTCCGCGGCACCCCGATCGCGAGCGATTACGCCGCGACCTACATGCGCTTCTTCGAGGACACGAAGAAAGAAGGCAGGAAGATCGACTCCATCGCGGTGGTCAACGAGAACACCGACTATGGCACCTCCGTCGCCGACGAGATCGAAGCCGCCGCCAAGAAGGCCAATATTCCGGTCGCGTTGCGCATCCCCTATAGCGCCAATTCCGCCGACGTCTCCGCGCAAGTGCTGCAGCTCAAGGAGCGCAAGCCCGACGTGGTGATCTTCATCAGCTATACGTCGGATTCCATTCTCTACGTCAAGACCATGAAGAATCTCGATTATCTGCCGCCGATGGTGATCGGGGACGATACCGGATTTTCCGATCCCTCGTTCATTGCGGCCATTGCCGACATCGCCCAGGGCGCCATGAACCGCAGCGCCTGGGACATCGGCAAGCCGGGTAGCACCACCTACCGGATCAACGAGTTGTACAAGGCCAAGACCGGCCGCGATCTCGACGATACCAGCGCGCGCAACATGCAGAGCTTTTTCGCGCTGGCGGACGCCATCAATCGCGCCGGATCGAGCGAGCCGGAGAAGATCCGGCATGCCCTCCAGGAGACCGACCTCAAGCCCGAGCAGCTGATGATGGGCTACCGCGGTGTCAAGTTCGATGCGACCGGCCAGAACGTGCTGGCCTCGACCTATCTCATTCAGCTCAAGGCCAAGGCGTACCAGCTGGTGTGGCCGCAACCGGTGGCGGCGGCCAAGCTCGAATGGCCGATGAAGGGCTGGAAGCCATAGAGGGGGCGGGTTCGGCTACTCTCGGCCGGCGCCGTTACCGTGCCGCCGCGGCCGGCAAGCTTGGCCATTCTCGGTATTCGGTCGGATATGCTAGCGTGCCGGGGGAACGATCGGGAGGGACCGAGGCTTCACTGGTATGGCCGCCGGCAAAGGCCCGCGGCGAACAAGAAAAGACGCCGCACACCCGGCGACAGAGGGAGGAAGCACATGGACCGGTTGGTTCGTCCGCTGGCGAAGGTAGCCGCGTTGCTCGTTGCCGCGCTGATCGCCGCGCCCGCGCCCGCATCGGCGGGGGCGCCCAAGCACGGCGGGATCTGGAAAATCTATCATCGCGACAGTCCGGCGAGCGCCTCGATCCACGAGGAGGCGACGTTCTCGACGGTGACGCCGTTCATGCCGGTTTTCAACAATCTCGTCCTCTACAAGCAGGACGAGCCGCAAAACAGCATGCAGTCGATCGTGCCGGATCTGGCCACGAGCTGGTCCTGGAACTCGGATCATACCGAGCTGACGTTCAAGCTGCGTGAAGGCGTGAAATGGCACGACGGCAAGCCGTTCACGTCGAAAGACGTGAAATGCACCTTCGACATGCTGATGGGCAAGTCGACCGCCAAGTTCCGCAAGAACCCGCGGCAGAACTGGTACGACAACGTCAAAGAGATCACGACCAACGGCGACCACGAGGCGAGCTTCCAGCTCAAACGGCCGCAGCCGGCGCTGCTGGCGCTGCTGGCTTCGGGCTACACCCCGGTCTATCCCTGCCACGTCTCGCCGGCCGAGCTGCGCACGCACCCGATCGGCACCGGCCCGTTCAAATTCGTCGAGTTCAAGGCCAACGAATCCATCAAGCTGACGAAAAACCCGGACTACTGGAAGAAGGACCGACCCTACCTCGACGGCATCGAGTTCACGATCATCTCCAATCGATCGACCGCCATCCTGGCGTTCATCGCCGGACAATTCGACATGACGTTTCCAACCGAAGTGTCGATCCCGCTGCTTAAGGACGTGCAGTCGCAGGCGTCCCAAGCGGTCTGCGAGCTCGCGCCGACCAACGTCAACACCAACCTGATCGTCAACCGCGAGGTCCCGCCGTTCGACAACGCCGACCTGCGGCGCGCGATGGCGCTCGCGCTCGATCGCAAGGCGTTCGTGGACATCCTCTACGAAGGCAAGGCCGATATCGGCGGCTCGATGCTGCCGCTGCCGGCCGGCGTGTGGGGCATGCCGCCGGAGATCCTCAAGACCATCCCCGGCCATTTGGCACGCCAAGGTCGGGCGCAAGGATTACACGGTGGGGCTCAACCTCACCGGCAACGCGGTCGATGATCCGGACCAGAATTTCTACGAGAACTACGCGTGCGGGTCGGAGCGCAATTATACCCAGTACTGCAACAAGGAGCTGGAGAAGCTGTTCGACCTGCAGTCGATGGAAACCGATGTGGAGAAACGCAAGAAGCTCGTCTGGGAGATCGACAAGAAGCTGCAGGAGGATGTGGCGCGGCCGATCATCCTGCATTCGCGGGCCGCGACGTGCTGGCAGCCCTATGTCAAAGGCGTGACCGTCATGGTCAACAGCTCCTACAACGGCTACCGCTACGAGGACGTGTGGCTGGACAAGTGATCCGAACGAACATGGGACTGGGATTGAAGCGTGGGACAAGCCGCGGTCCCCACCTCTCCCCGAGAGGGAGAGGTCGGTTTCCTCGCCTTTGGCGAGGACCGGGTGAGGGGGTCACGATGGTTCCGATCCGCCTCACCCATCCCTCTCCCCAATGGGGAGAGGGTGCAGTCTGCCGCTCGCTCATCGCAAAACAAATAGCGCGGGAGGAATGGGAATGAGCCGGAAATCGCGACAGTCCGGCCAGCGCCTCGATTCACGAGGAGGCGACCTATTCCACCAACATTCCGTTCATGCCGGTCTTCAACAATCTCGTCCTCTACAGGCAGGACGAGCCGCGCAACAGCTTCGAGACCATCGTGCCGGATCTCGCGACCGGCTGGACGTGGGGCAAGGACGGCACCGAGCTCACCTTCAAGCTGCGCGAGGGCGTGAAATGGCACGACGGCAAGCCGTTCGCGTCGAAGGATGTGAAGTGCACCTTCGACATGCTGATGGGCAAGTCCACCGCCAAGTTCCGCAAGAATCCGCGGCAGAACTGGTACGAGAACGTCACCGAGGTGACGACCAACGGCGACTACGAGGCGAGCTTCCATCTCAAGCGGGCGCAGCCGGCGCTGCTGGCGCTGCTGGCCTCGGGCTACACCCCGGTCTATCCCTGCCACGTCTCGCCGGCCGACATGCGTGCGCGTCCGATCGGGACCGGCCCGTTCAAGTTCGTCGAGTTCAAGCCGAATGAATCCATCAAGCTGACGAAGAACCCGGACTATTGGAAGAAGGACCGGCCGTATCTCGACGGCATCGAGTTCACGATCGTCTCCAACCGCTCGACCGCGATTCTGGCGTTCATTGCCGGCAAGTTCGACATGACGTTTCCGACCGAGGTGACGATTCCGCTGCTCAAGGACGTGCAGTCGCAGGCGCCCAAGGCGGTCTGCGAGCTCGCGCCGATCAACGTCAGCACCAACCTGATCGTCAACCGCGAGGCGCCGCCGTTCGACAATGCCGAGCTGCGGCGCGCGATGGCGCTCGCGCTCGACCGCAAGGCGTTCATCGACATTTTGTCCGAGGCCAAGAACGACATCGGCGGCTCGATGCTGCCGCCGCCGGCCGGCATCTGGGGCATGCCGCCGGAGATCCTCAAGACCATCCCCGGCTACGGCCCCGACGTGCAGAAGAATCGCGCCGAAGCCCGCAGCATCATGGAGAAGCTCGGCTACGGCGCCGACAAGCGGCTCAGAATCAAGGTCTCGACGCGCAACATTCCGCTCTATCGCGATCCCGCCGTGATCCTCATCGACCAGCTCAAGGAGATCTATATCGACGGCGAGCTCGATCAGGTCGAGACGAGCAATTGGTTCTCCAAGGTCGCACGCAAGGATTACACCGTAGGGCTCAACCTGACCGGCAATTCGGTCGACGATCCGGACCAGAATTTTTACGAGAACTACGCCTGCGGGTCGGAGCGCAATTACACCCAGTACTGCAACAAGGAGCTAGAGAAGCTGTTCGACCAGCAGTCGATGGAGATCGATCTGGAGAAACGCAAGAAGCTCGTCTGGGAGATCGACAAGAAGCTGCAGGAAGACGTGGCGCGGCCGATCATCTTCCACTCGCGGCAGGCGACCTGCTGGCAGCCCTATGTCAAGGGCGTGACCATCATGGTCAACAGCTCTTACAACGGCTACCGCTACGAGGACGTGTGGCTGGACAAGTGAGTCGACGCGTCATGTTCGCGATGTTTGCGCACGAGCGTGCCGCACCCGCCTCCCTCCCCCCTTGTGGGGGAGGGATGGGGAGGGGGGTGCTCGGTACTGCGGGCGTTATCCGTACCCCCCTCCCGGCTCGCGCGCTCCGCGCGCGTGCCGACCTCCCCCACAAGGGGGGAGGTGTCGGCAGCCAGCGGGCAGGCATGCGGCAGCACGACGGAACAAAGCCTTGCTAGCCTATCTGGTGCGGCGCTTCTCGCTCATGCTCCTGACGCTGTTCGGGATCTCGATCATCATTTTCGCGCTGCTCCGCCTGGTTCCCGGCAACATCGCCGACATCCTGTTCGACTCCGCCGGCCTGATCAATCCGGCCGAGAAGGCCCAGATCGAGCGCGAGCTCGGCCTCGACAAGCCGATTCCGGTGCAATACGCGGTCTGGATCGGCGGGCTCCTGCACGGCGATCTCGGCTATTCCTACGTGTCGGAGCGGCCGGCACTCGACGAGATCCTGCCGCGCATTCCGATCACCGCGAAGCTCGCGGCGCTGGCGCTGGCGTTCTCGATCCTGCTGGGGGTTCCGTTCGGGGTGATCAGCGCGGTCAAGCAGAACACCTGGCTCGATTACGTCTTGCGCGTAATCAGCCTGAGCGGGCTGTCGATGCCGGCGTTCTGGCTCGGGCTCCTGATCCTGATGGTCTTCGTCGCCCAGTTCGGGTCGATCCCGATCTACAGCGAGGGGCCGAAGAGCTTTTGGGACGAGCTCGTGATGTTCGCGATTCCGGCCGCCGCGGTCGGTTTCCGCAGCTCGGCGCTGATCATGCGGCTGACGCGATCCTCGATGCTCGAAGTGCTGCGCCAGGATTACATCCGCACCGCCCGCGCCAAGGGCGCATCGGAGTCCTCGGTCAACTATCACCACGCGCTGAGAAACGCGATCCTGCCGGTCATCACCGTGATCGGCATCGAGGCGGCATTCCTGGTCGGCGGCCTGATCGTGACCGAGACGGTCTTCAACATTCCGGGCGTGGCGCGCTTTCTGGTCGAGGCGATCCGCTGGCGCGACTATCCGATCGTGCAGAATCTGGTGATGTTCATCGCGATCATCGTGGTCCTGGTCAATTTCCTGGTCGACCTGCTGTACGCCGCGCTCGATCCGCGGATCAAATATTCGGACTGAGAGAAGGACCGGCAATGTCGATCGAATACGACGCACAACTTGCCAGCGCGCGGCCGAGGCTGCGCCGACCGGCCGGGCGGCTGCGCATCTTCTTCTATCGCCATCCGCTCGGCGCGATCGGCGCGGTGATCATGGCGGCTTTCGTGTTCGCCGCGGTGTTCGCTCCCCTCATCACCACCTACGACCCGCTGACCACCGATTCGGCGGTATCGTTGGCGCGGCCGAACGCGGCGCACTGGCTCGGCTGCGACTTCATGGGCCGCGACGTCTACAGCCGCATCGTCTACGGCGCCCGCATCTCGCTCGCGGTCGGGATCGGCTCGACCGTGCTCGGCTCGGTGCTCGGCATCCTGGTCGGGCTGCCGTCCGGCTATCTCGGCGGCTGGGTGGATCTATTGGCGCAGCGTCTGGTCGACATCCTGCAGGCGCTGCCGCTCCTGGTTCTCGCGCTGGTGATGGCGGCTTCGCTGGGTCCCTCGCTGGAGAACGTGATCATCGCCATTGCCATTCCGTTGATCCCCTACGTGGCGCGCGTGGTGCGTTCGAACACGCTGGTGCTGCGCGAGCTGCCCTTCGTCGAGGCGGCGAAAGCGGTCGGCATGAGCGAGTTGCGCATCGCGATCAAGCACGTGCTGCCCAACACGATGGCGCCGCTGATCGTGCTGGCCACCGCCCAGCTCGGCTCGGCGATCCTGGTCGAAGCCTCGCTGTCGTTCCTCGGCCTCGGCATTCCGGAGCCCTATCCGTCGTGGGGCAGGATGCTGTCGGAATCCGCCGCCGAATACGTGCGCACCGCGCCCTGGCTGGTGATCTTCCCCGGCATTGCCATCAGCCTGGTGGTGTTCGGAACCAATTTGCTGGGCGATGCGCTGCGCGACCTGCTCGACCCGAGGCTGCGCCACTGATGCAAGCCGAGGCGACGCGATCGCGGCCGGCCGGGACCGCCAATGTGCTCGAAGTCGAGGGGCTTACCACGGTGTTCTCCGCGGGCGAGCGCACCCTCAACGCCGTCGACGACGTGTCGCTCTGGCTGCGGCCGCACGAGACGCTGGCGGTTGTCGGCGAATCCGGCTGCGGCAAGAGCACGACCGCGCTCTCCATCATGCGGCTGATTCCCGATCCGCCGGGCAAGATCGTCGCCGGCGAGGTGAGGCTCGACGGCAGGGACCTGCTGGCGCTCGACGAGGCGCAGATGCGCGACGTGCGCGGCAACGACATCTCCATGATCTTCCAGGAGCCGCTGACCTCGCTCAACCCGGTGCTCACTTTGGGCAGCCAGATCGCCGAGGCCGTCGAGCTGCATCAGGATCTCGCCAAATCCGCCGCCATGGAGAAGGCGGTGCACATGCTCGCGCTGGTCAAGATCCCGGAGCCGGCCCAGCGCGCCAAGGAATATCCGCACCAGATGTCGGGCGGCATGCGCCAGCGCGCCATGATCGCCATGGCGCTCGCCTGCAATCCCAAAGTGCTGATCGCCGACGAGCCGACCAGCGCGCTCGACGTCACCATCCAGGCGCAGATCCTGGATCTGATGCTCTCGCTGCAGGATGAGCTGGGCACCGCGATCATCCTCATCACCCACGATCTCGGCGTCGTTGCCGAGACCGCGCAGCGCGTGATCGTCATGTACGCGGGCCGCAAGGTCGAGGAGGCGGAAGTCGAGCCGCTGTTCGAGGAGCCGCTGCATCCCTACACCCACGGGCTGCTCGCCTCGATTCCCCGGCTCACGATCATGGCCGGAGGCGAAGCCCCGGAGCGTCTGCGCGAAATCCCCGGCATGGTGGCGTCTCTCGCCGACCTGCCGCAGGGCTGCGTGTTCGCGCCGCGCTGCGCGTTCGCCGATGAGCGCTGCCGCGCGCAATATCCGGCCTACGAGGAGAAGCGGCCGGGGCACTGGGCCGCGTGCTGGCATTCCGACAAGCTGAGTGCGGCGCGATGACGGTCGCGCCGGCAAGAGAGCATGCGCTCGAAGCGAGCCGGGTCGCGCCGGTGATCGAGGTCGAGGATCTCAAGAAACATTTCCCGGTGAAGAAGGGATTGTTGCGCCGGACCGTGGCGCAGGTGTTGGCGCTCGACGGGGTGAGCTTCGCGATCGGGAGCGGCGAGACGCTCGGCCTCGTCGGCGAAAGCGGCTGCGGCAAGTCGACCTTGGCCAGGACCGTGCTGCGCCTGATCGAGCCCACCGCCGGCGCCATCAGGGTCGGCGGCCGCGACATCACGCATTTGCGCAAGAGCGAGCTGCGGCCGTATCGGCGCGAGATGCAGATCATCTTCCAGGATCCGTTCTCCTCGCTCAATCCGCGCATGTCGGCGGGCGACATCGTCGGCGAGCCGCTGCAGATCCACGGCATGGCGCCCGACAGGCGGCGCGAGCGCGTCGCCGAGCTGTTCGAGCTCGTCGGCCTTGCGCCGGCGCAGATGGCGAGCTTTCCGCATCAGTTTTCCGGCGGGCAGCGCCAGCGCATCTGCATCGCCCGCGCGCTCGGGCTCGACCCGAAGCTGATCGTCGCCGACGAGCCGGTCTCGGCGCTCGACGTCTCGATCCGCGCGCAAGTGATCAATCTGATGATGGATCTGCAGCGGCAGAAACATCTCTCCTATCTGTTCATCGCCCACGATCTTGCCGTGGTCGAGCACATCAGCCGCCGCATCGCCGTGATGTATCTGGGAAAAATCGTCGAATATGCGGACAAGAAGACCCTGTTCCTCGAGCCGCTGCATCCCTACACCGAAGCCTTGCTCTCAGCGGTGCCGGTGCCCAATCCGAAGCTCAAGCGCGCCAAGCGCATTCTGCGCGGCGACGTGCCGAGCCCGATGCATCCGCCGCCGGGCTGCGCGTTCCACACCCGCTGCCCCTATGCCGAAGCGCGCTGCCGGGTCGAGGTGCCGCAGCTGCGCGAGGTGCGGCCGGGCCACTGGGTGTCCTGCCATCTGCGCTGACGATCGCATCGCGCACCGGCAACACGTTCCACGAGTTGCCACATACCGGCCGCGAAATTGTCGTATCCCCTTGATCAGCTTGGGCTTCGGCTCGGGCGGGCACGGGCGAGGGGCGGGGAGGTCCGTGCCAGGAGGGCAGCCATGTATCGCGTATCAGCCATCCTGATCGTACTCCTGATCTTCGCCGTGCCCGCTCGAGCTGCGCCCTCGCGCATGGGCGAGCTCTCTACGCTCGAGTCCGTGCAGAAATGGATGTACGGCTATCGGGCGAAACCCGATCCCGCCCGGTTGCCGGAAGCGCTGCGCACGCTCAACCAGCTCGGCGCGCTCAAGGATCCGGAGACTTCCGGGATCTACGTCGGCTTTCTCGCCGGCGTCATCGGCGCCGCTCCGGCCAAGGCCGATGAGCTGCTGGCAAAATTGTTCCCGGTGCCGCCGGCGGAGCAATGGCTGATCGTGCGGGCGATCGCCTATTCGGGCCATCCGCAATGGAAGCACCTGATGCTGAAATACGCGGCCAGCATGCCGGCCCGCAAGGTGATGATCGAAAAGTATCTTGCCCGCGAGCTCGCCACCCTCAACGAAGTGCCGCTCGAGCATCCCGACCCGGGCCTGATGGCCAAGCTGCGCGGCTATTTCTCCTTCGGCGGGCACAACAAGCCGCCCGGCAAGAATCTCACCTTCGAGAACAATCCCGAGCTGCTCGACACGCTGTGGGGCTATTATTTCGCCAGCGGCGCCTACGGTCCGATCCTGCGCGTGGTCAGCGTGCTGCCGTGGTCGAAGGACCGCGACAGCGTCGACAAGCTCAATGTCGGCAGCATGGCGAAATACACGCTTTCCATGTACGCGATGCGCGACCCCGGGCTGCTCGAATTGCTCAAGAGCGAGCTCACTCACCAGCCCAAGGAAGTGGTGGCGGTGCTCAAAGAAGTGATCGAGGGGGCCGATACCGCCGACATCGGCCGCATCCGCAAGGAGGCGCTGGCCGCGGTCGAGGAGCTCAAGCGCAAGGGGCCGGGCTACAAGCGCGACATCTCGTTCTGGGGCCAGGTCGGCGAGGGCGCGATCTCGCTCGGCTGCGTCGCCGCGGCGGCGCTCGGCCAGATCGAGTTCGGCATCCCATGCGTGCTCGGCGGCGCGGCGACCTCGGCGGCGGTGCGCTACTGGTCCTCGCCGCAGTGA